>Ga0181537_10004562_pt1 | contig 11475 bp, 10 predicted proteins | sample PEATcosm2014_Bin_39_FD_119765 | JGI IMG/M metagenome (GOLD analysis project Ga0181537, IMG submission 119765) | Peatland microbial communities from MTU Mesocosm Facility, Houghton, MI, USA - PEATcosm2014_Bin23_10_metaG | ecosystem: Environmental > Terrestrial > Soil > Wetlands > Peat | place... | reverse complement strand
TTTTATCGATTTTCTTCGGACTGGGCGGCAATGGTTCCGTATGATTGGCAATATCTCCCGCTTTTGATGCAGATTCTCGCCGCGTTCTTTCTTGGCGTGGGGATGGTCGTAGCCTCATGGTTCGTAGGCCGCCATCGCAACACCGCCGTCAAGCTCGCTGCATACGAGTGCGGCATTCAAGCCACTGGCGACGCGCGTGGCCGCTTCAGCGTGCGCTTTTATCTGGTCGCGGTTCTCTTCATCCTCTTCGACGTGGAAGTCGTCTTTATGATGCCCTGGGCAGTCGTTTACCGGCGTCTCCCGGCGCTCACTGGCTGCTCGCAGTTCTTCGGCTTTTGGGAGATGCTCGTCTATCTCGGCTTTGTCGGCGTCGGCCTCTACTACATCGTGCGCAAAGGCGTCCTGAACTGGAGCCATGACAAGGCGGATCTCTAGGATGGCGACTCAACCACCCACTTTATCGGGAAAGCAGGCTGTCCTCGCAGAGATGTCTGACCATCCTGCGATCAAGGCGCTTCTCGCATGGAAGCCTGACGCCCTTACCGATGCCAAATTCGATTTCGGCGAGCTGACTCTCACTATTGCATCCATTGAGATTCGCGCCGCCTGCGCCACCGTGCAAGCTGCTGGATACAACTTCTTTGAGGATATGACGGCAGTAGACTGGTATCCCCTCGCGCCTCGCTTCCAGCTCAGCTACCACATCCTCTCGCACGCGTTCAAAGAACGCATCCGGCTGCGCGTCCTGCTCGATGAATCCGAACCCAGCGTCGACTCCATCACGCCAGTCTGGGCGGGCGCCAACTATTACGAGCGCGAAGTTTTCGACCTCTTCGGCATCCACTTTGCTGATCATCCCGACCTGCGCCGCATCATGCTGCCGGACGAGTGGAAAGGTCATCCTCTGCGCAAGGATTACCCCGTGGAGGGATATCGCTAATGATCGAGATCCCTGGCGCGCCCGTCCTCGAATTGCCCTCCTCCGAAGGTACCGGCGAGCGGCGCATGGTCCTCAATATGGGCCCGCAGCACCCAGCGACCCACGGTGTGCTGCGCCTAGTGGTCGAGCTCGACGGCGAAGTCATCGTCAGCGTCCGCCCGGAGATCGGCTATCTGCACACGGGCATCGAGAAAACCTGCGAGGCCAAGTTCTATCAGCAGGTGGTTCCCCTCACCGACCGCGTCAATTACCTCGATCCGCTCTCCAACAACCTCTGTTATTGCCTGGCCGTCGAAAAGCTCCTCAACCTTGAAATTCCCGAGCGCGCGCAATGGATTCGTGTGCTCCTCACCGAGCTGAGCCGGCTGAATTCGCATCTCATTTGGCTCGGCACCCACGCCATGGATATTGGCGCCCTCACGGTCTTCCTCTATACCTTCCGCGAACGCGAGGAAATCCTCAGACTGTTTGAGGCTGTGGCCGGCCAGCGCATGATGACCAGCTACTTCCGCATCGGCGGCCTCTCCATGGAGCCTCCGATCGATTGGCTCGATCGCGTCGCGGCATTCATTCACGCTTTCCCGGAAAAGATTGACGAGTACTCAAACCTGCTCACGGGCAATCCAATCTTCATGAATCGCTTGAAGGGTGTTGGCTATCTCTCTGCAGCCGATGCTATTGCGCTCGGCGTAACCGGCCCGCCGTTGCGCGCTTCCGGCGTCGATATCGACCTCCGCCGCGATATGCCCTACTCCAGCTACGAAAAATTCCAATTCAAGGTGCCGATTTCCACGGTTGGCGACACCTGGGCGCGTTATGAGATCCGCCTGGTGGAGATGCGCGAGAGCACAAAAATTATCCAGCAGGCACTCGACGGCATGCCCGGCGGCCCAGTGAAAGCCGACGCACCAAAGATCGTACTGCCCGACCGCGAAAAAATGAAGACGCAGATGGAGGCGCTGATCCATCACTTCAAAATCGTGACCGAAGGATTCGATGTTCCCGCCGGAGAGGTCTACCAGGGCATTGAATGCGGCCACGGGCAGATGGGCTATTACGTCGTGTCCGACGGAACAGCTAAGCCCTACCGCGTACACATGCGGTATCCCTCATTCGCCACGCTGCAGGCCGTCGAAACCATGTGCAAGGGCGGCCTGATTGCCGACCTGGTCGCCGTCGTTGGCTCCATCGACATCGTGCTGGGGGAAATCGACCGGTGACAGCCAGCTCAATCTCTTCCTCTGACGCGCTCTGGAGCGAGCTTTGGATTTCGCTCGCTTCCCTGCTCCGCAGCTACACTGCGGCACATGGATTGCATGGCAATCGCCAAGCCACGATCGCGGCGGGCGTGGAAGTAATTACGGTTCGCCACAAAGAAAAATGGCTTCGTCTCGAGCGCGAAGGCGCAATCGTCAACTGGACGCGAGAAAATAGAAGCAGCGGATGCATGGAATTCTCAATCTCCGGCCGATTGCGGAGTGGGACAAGCGAAGAAGAGATGGATCTCGCAGCAGAAGCCTGGGCACGGGAGTTGATGCGATGAGCGCGAAAAAGAAAGATCCCGAAAGCATGTCCGTCTTCTCGCCTGCGCTGGCCAAGCGATTTGACGCACTGGTTCAGAAGTATCCCGTGAAGCGTTCGGCGCTCATTCCCATGCTGCTCTATGCGCAGGACGAAGTCGGCTATCTTTCCGACGCGGTAGTTGCAGAGATCGCGCAACGCATCGGCATTACGGAGCTCGAAGTGCGCAACGTCGCCACTTATTATTCTATGCTCCGTTTCAAGCCCGCCGGCAAATTCAACATTCAGGTCTGTACCAATATCAGTTGCATGTTGCGCGGCGCGTACGACATCTACGAACGATTCCAGGAAGAGCTCGGCGTCGGCCCCAAAGGCGTGACGCCCGACGGCCTTTTCTCCGTCGAAGAAGTGGAGTGCATAGGCGCTTGTTGCTGGGCGCCCGCCATTCAGGTCAACTACGACTTTCATGATGAGATCAAACCCGATCTCGTCCCCGGCATCCTCAGCGGCTATCGTGGACAAGCGAAAACGAAAGGCAAGGCCAACGATGCCTAGGCTTGTCTCGCACCCCGATGAAGTGAAGATCGTCTCGAGCCGTTTCGGTAAAGGCGCAGCGAAGATCGACCGCTATCTCGAACTCGACGGCTATCAGTCCGTGAAAAAATGCATTGCCCTGACTCCGGAGTGGATTATCGACGAGATGAAGGCCAGCGGGTTGCGCGGCCGTGGCGGCGCGGGCTTTTCCACCGGCATGAAGTGGTCCTTCGTCCCCAAACAATCCGCTAAGCCCAAATACATCCTCGTCAACGGCGACGAAAGCGAGCCGGGAACCTGCAAGGATCATCTGATTTTCCTTCACGATCCGCATTCCGTGATTGAAGGCACCATCATCGCCGGCCTCGCCGTAGGCGCACGCATGGGCTTTATCTATCTGCGCGGCGAGTACCGCTATCTTCTCGAGATCGTGGAACGCGCCGTTGCCGACGCCTACGATCGCGGCTTTCTCGGCAAGAACATCTTCGGCTCCGGCCTCGAGTTCCAGATCATCACCCAAACCGGCGCCGGCGCCTACGAAGTGGGCGAAGAATCCGCGCTGATGGAGTCGCTCGAAGGCAAACGCGGTGTGCCCCGCATCAAGCCGCCCTTCCCTGCTGTCGTCGGCCTCTACGGCGGTCCCACGGTCATTAATAATGCCGAGACCATCGCGACGGTGCCCCATGTCATCGAAATGGGCGCGGCGACGTATGCCGGTATAGGCACTCCGCGCAATGGCGGCACACGCCTGTTTTGTATCAGCGGCCACGTGGAGCGGCCGGGCGTTTACGAATTGCCAATGGGATACAACCTCAAGAAAATGATTTACGAAGTGGCCGGCGGCATACGCGGCGGACGCAAACTCAAGGCCGTTGTTCCCGGCGGCTCATCCACTCCTGTTTTGTTACCCGAAGAGATCGATATCGGCATGGACTTTGACCAGGTGGGCAAAGCCGGCTCCATGCTTGGCTCTGGCGGCGTCGTCGTCATCGACGATCAGACCTGCATCGTCGAATTCGCCCTCCGCACCATCAGCTTCTACGCACACGAGAGCTGCGGATGGTGCATCCCTTGCCGCGAAGGCACCGACTGGCTCAAGAAATCGCTCACACGGTTTCACGCCGGGTTCGGGACCGAGGCTGATATCGGCAACATGCAGTACCTGGCGGAAAACATGTTGGGCCGGACCTTCTGCCCACTTGGTGATGCCGCGGCCATGCCGACCATCGCGTTCTTGAAAAAGTTTCGCAAGGAGTTTGAAGATCACTTGAACGGAAAGCCGTGCCCATTTGCCCGGGAAGGCGTACCGCAGTTGACGGTCGTATGACGGAGGGAGCAGGGGCCTTTAGGCCCCTGACGCCCAACGCAAAACGAGAGGGCCTTTAGGCCCGGAGAAGTCTTGAAAGGGCACGACCGGGGAACCCACGAACTGCGTGGGTCGCGTGCCGATGACCGAATGAAATAATCGGGGCTTTAGCCCCTGAGGGACCGCAAACATAGAATGCCTGATGTCACATTCACAGTCGATGGCAAAAAGCTAACCGCTCCGGCGGGAACGCTGCTCATTGACGCTTGCCGCAAAGCCGGCATCGAAATTCCTGCCTTTTGTTACTATCCCGGTCTTTCATTGCAGGCCGCCTGCCGCATGTGCGTGGTGCGCCAGGAGAAAGTGCCCAAACTCCAAACCGCCTGCACCACCACCGTGGCGGAGGGTCAAGTCTTCATCACCGAGTCGCCGGAAATCGCACAGGCGCGTAAAGCCACCATCGAATTGCTCCTTGGCAATCATCCGCTCGATTGTCCCGTCTGCGATGCGGGCGGCGAGTGCGAACTCCAGGACATGACCTTCAAGTACGGCGCAGGCGAAAGCCAGTACGTTGAGGTCAAGCATCATCGCGACGAGCAGCAGTGGTCGCCCGCTGTCTTCTACGATCGCCCGCGCTGCATCCTCTGTTACCGCTGCATCCGCATGTGCGGCGAAGGCATGGATGTTTGGGCGCTCGGCATCCAGAATCGCGCCGCAAACTCCGTCATCGCGCCCAACGACGATCATCAGCTCGACTGCGAACAATGCGGCATGTGCATTGACGTCTGCCCCGTGGGCGCGCTCACCAGCGGCAGCTATCGCTACAAGACTCGCCCCTGGGAAATGAGTCACGTTTCCACCGTGTGCACGCACTGCGCTGACGGCTGCAAGGTAACACTCGGTGTGCGCTCCACCAACGACGGCTCCGAAATCGTGCGCGCCGACAATCGCGACAAGAGCGGCATCAACAATGATTTTCTGTGCGCAAAAGGTCGCTTCGGTTTCGACTTTGTGGAGAGCCCTGACCGCTTGACGCAACCGCTGGTTCGCAACGCGGCCGGTAAACTCGAACCCGCCACATGGGAACACGCGCTCCGCATTGCCGCCGGAAAGCTGAAGGAGATTCGCGATGCGCGCGGGGGCGCGGCCATCGGCGTCATCGGCTCCAACCGCACCACCAACGAAGAAAATTACCTGCTGCAGAAATTCGCGCGCACGGTGCTTGGGACCAACAACATCGACCACGCGCGCAGCAGCGATTATGCAGCCTTCGCCCGCGCTCTCGCCGGAAGCCGCGGAAAAACCGCGAGCCTGCGCGATATTGCTTCGGCCTGCGCCATCCTTCTGGTTGGCGGCAATCCCACGGAGGAGCATCCGCTGCTCGCCTGGCTGCTGCGCACCAATGTGCGTCTGAACCGCGCGCGCCTCTACATCGTCAACTCCAAGCCCATCAAACTCGACCGCCAAGCCAAAGCCACGCAGGAGCTTCCCCCCGGCGGCTTCAGGAACCTCGCTGCCTTTCTCGATCAGGGCACATCCGACTTCAGCAAGGCGCTTCTTGCCGAAGAATCGCTCGTAGTCCTCTTTGGCGAGGAGTTTCGCGGCGAAGACGCCGAGAATCTCGTTGCCTGGGGCCTCAAACGAGGGCATGTCCGATTCGCTTATCTCGGTGACCACGCGAACTCGCGCGGCGCTGCCGATATGGGCCTGTTCCCCGACCTTTTCCCCGCCTATTTCCCGGGGCCCCCTTCCGCCGCATTCTCCAAGAATCCCAGCCCCCCCGTCGCGCCCGGCAAAACGCTGCCGCAAATACTCGACGCGGCCGCAAACGGCGAACTCGGCGCGCTCCTGGTCGTTGGTGCCAACCCTGCTTCCCGCGCCGGGCTCGATCCCGCGGCCCTCAAAAACACGTTTGTGATCGTGCAGGACCTTTTCCTAACAGAAACAGCAGCTCTTGCCGACGTTGTTCTTCCGGCCGCCAGCCTTTACGAGAAGTCCGGCACAGTAACCAACACCTACGGCGACATTCAGATGGTGCGCAAGGCCGCCGACCGAGCCGGAGTCAAGCCAGACTTCGAGATCCTCGTCCGTCTTGCCGGAGCCATGGGAGTCGATGTCCGCACCCTGGTTCCTTTCGGCAAACGCGGCATCACGGGCGATCTCGGCCAATCACGCGGCGCACAGGCCGGCGAAGCCGATCGTCACGCCGTGTGGCTTGAAGCCAACGGCCTCGAACCCAAACTGAGCCCCTTCGATCCGCTCGCGCTGCTGGATGAAATTGAACGGCTCGTTCCGGGTTACACCCTCGATCGGATTAATCTGTTCGCGGGCAACGATGTGCACACGGAACTCGAAGCCACGCCCGGATTTGTGCCGGTGAAGGCACTCTCAAGCCCGGACCTCATCGTTCCCGCGCACGACACGCTTTTCACTTCCGGAACGCTGGGCCATTACAGCGCCACGCTCAAGCAACTCACGCAACATCAAACGAAAGAACTGGCCGAAACCGCCGCCGATTAACCACGCAACTTCGATGTGCACGAAGTGTCAGGGCACGACTTCAGTCGTGCCATTCGATGCGCAGAATATGATCCGGGGCTTTAGCCCCTGCGCAAGCTAAGGCTATTCACCAGAAGGCAAAACGCACGTGACGATCCTCGCATTCTTTCTCTGGAGCCTGCTCAAAGTCGCCGTAGTCACGGTGGTGATGCTCATGGGCATCGCCTACACCGTGCTCCTCGAGCGCAAGCTGGTGGGCCGCATCCAGAATCGCTGGGGACCCAGCCGTGTCGGCCCCTTCGGGCTTTTGCAGCCCCTCGTGGATGGCGCCAAGTCATTTCTCAAAGAAGATCTGATTCCCACCGCTGTCTACCGCCCGCTCTATCTGCTGGCGCCCATCATCTCTCTCGGCTGTGCGCTCATCTCCATCTCCGTGGTTCCTTTTGGCGCGCCGGGCATGGGCCCGCACGGCCTCGATCTCTTTGAGATTTCAGATATCAACGTCGGGCTGCTCGTCATCCTCGGCATCACTTCCATGGGAGTGTACGGTATCGCCCTTGCCGGCTGGTCATCGAACAACAAGTACTCGCTGCTAGGCGCGCTGCGCTCCTCGGCGCAGCTGATCAGCTACGAGTTGGCTCTAGGCCTTTCACTGGTCGGCGTGGTGCTTCGCGCCGGTTCGCTCAACCTCCGCGTCATCGTCGAGCAGCAGGCCCGGCTCGGCATCGCAACCTGGAATGTCTTTGGCGGACTCCAATTTGTAGCCTTCTTCATTTATCTGATGGCCGCCTTCGCCGAGACCAACCGCTCACCCTTCGATCTGCCCGAAGCGGAAAGCGAGCTCACCGGCGGCTATCACACCGAATACAGTTCAATGAAGTTCGCCATGTTCTTCATGGCTGAGTACGGCAACATGATCAACGTGGGCTGCGTGGCCACGCTGCTGTTTCTCGGCGGCTGGACCAGCCCACTTGGCGATCTGATGGGGCCATTCGACAGCACTTTGATCAACGCAGTACTTCCGCTCTTCTGGTTCGTGATCAAGGTTTTCGCTTTCTTGTGTCTTTATGTCTGGGTGCGGGGCACTTTACCGCGCTTCCGCTATGACCAACTTATGAACTTTGGCTGGAAGTTTTTGCTTCCGCTGGCCATGCTGAACATTGTGGGAACGAGCCTCTGGCTCGCGTATCGCTGAGGACTAGCGAAGTTACCGCCGTTCCGTCACGGCTATACCCCGAGTTGGGGTGCCCCCGGGCCCCACACTTTTGGGAACCGGGGAGGATCGCAGCCCAAACCTATTTTGGAATCGCTCTAAGAAGTCGCTCCGAATGCCTTGGGCGCGGCGCCGGCCTTGGCTCCAAGAAAATCTTTAACGCCCATGGCCGCAAAATAGAGGCACGCGAGCACCGAAAGATATACCCCAAAACCGACTGAGATCGCCTGAGACACCTGTTGGGTCATTTCCTTCACCATGGGATCGTTTGGGTCGACGCCCGGAGCGCCCATCCCCATTGCAGTATTGAACTTGCTGTGGGCAATCATCCCGACAATCAGCATGAAGAGCAGCGGCAACACTCCGCCGAGCACCGCGCGCTTGTCCTTCCACACGTAGCGAACAAACGGCCCAAGCAGACACACAAATGCCAGAAATCCGTAGATCCCCGCGCTGGACGAACCCGTGCCTGCCTGCATTGCAAGGTCGAGCGCGTTGCTGGCATTCACGAAACCAAGCAACTGCCAGAAGGTGAAGCTCATTGCACCTACGGGACTCTGAATGGAAACCGCGCTCAAGAAGAGCCAGCCAATCAGGAGAACTAGCAGCGCAATCAGGTTGAGCGCGCCAACGCGGGCCACAATGCCCGAAAAGATCTCCGCTCCCTTTCCTTTCGCCTCCATCAATGCGGCCTGCGTATGCTCCTTGGTTAGCTGCGAATCCTGCACCACAAGCAGCGACACAATTTGCCCCGCATCGTTGAATTCCGCATCAACAGTCATTCCCACCGCCGGTGGAACGTCCGATCTCCACGTGCCTTCCAACATGAAGGGATACTGTTGCCCATCGACGACGATCAGACCGTTGCCGGCACTCGTGTCACGAAGAATCTTGCCCCGCTTTGTCATACATACCTCCAGGGATTTTGGTCCGACGAACCGACCTGGCATGGTTCAGCTTGGCCGAGCAGACGCTGCGGTTGGCCGTTTGGGGCTGCGGGGGAAGTGCCATCCAGGGGCACATTGACTTGAAGGCGAAGCTAAAACACTTGCAGACACTTTGTCCAGTAAAAATTGCTCGACGTTTTGCGCATAAGTACCTGCCGGGGAATTCGGTAAGCGGCAAAACGGAAGTGCCCGAGGTAGGTTGTTGATCCGGAAAACGGCCACGTGGGGGCATCCGCCCCCTGCATATTCTGACGGTCGACACGCCTCGCGAGGCCGCCGCCAGTGGCCCTGAAGTCAGGCGGAGAAACGTCTGCCATTGAGAACCGCAGCCGTTGGAATCACGGCCCTGATCGCATCCCGCGAAGGTCTTCCCGCTCCCTCTCTCGCCTCTTCGACCGTGATATTCTTGAACTTCCGTGTGCTCTCGATTGAAGACGAACTTGTGCATTGGATCTCCCAAACTGTGCCGGCTCGTGGAACTGTAAGCGCTTGATTTTGCTGGATCATTGACGATGCACCTGATTCTGTTTTTTCTCTTTGCCGGTTTTTGCCTCGCGGGAGCCATCAATCTCCTGTGGCAGACCCATCCCATCAACAGCTCCCTTTCGCTGATCGTGGTCATGACCTCGCTCGCGGTGCTCTACCTTTTGCTCGGCGCCGAGTTTCTTGCCATCGCGCAAATCATTGTCTATGCGGGCGCCGTGATGGTGCTTTTCACCTTCGTGGTCATGCTGCTCAATGCCGGCCGCGAAGAACGCACGCTTGGCAGCCGCGCCGCAGCACGAGTCGGCTTTCCCGCCGTGGTCGTTCTTCTGGCCGTGCTAGCCACCGTCGTTCTTCGCGCTCAGGGTCTCGTCGAAGCGCATCTCGGCGTGGGACTCACCAACGCAAGAGACAGTTCCAATCTCGTCGTCCTCAGCCAGGTGCTCTTCCACGAACTGCTTCTGCCCTTTGAATTGACTTCGGTCCTCATTCTCATCGCCATCCTCGGCGCAGTGGCCATCGCACGCCGCGAAGGCTCGGAAAGGACGGCCGAAAAATGAGCTTTCTGCAAAACGATGTGCCCCTCAACTGGTATCTGCTCCTCAGCGCCGTGCTCTTCTCGCTCGGCGTCGTCGGATTCCTCATCAAGCGCAATCTCATCACCGTTTTCATGTCGATTGAGCTCATGCTCAACGCCGTCAATCTCTCCTTCGTCGCCTTTGCCTATCAATGGCACGAGGTAAAGGGGCAGATCTTTGTCTTTTTCGTCATGATGGTCGCCGCCGCCGAAGCCGCCGTCGGTTTGGCCATCATTATTGCTGTCTTCCGCGTACGCGCCACGTTGGCCGTCGACCGAATCGATCTGATGAAACTATGAACGGATCTCTCCATCTCTGGTTGATTCCGCTGCTGCCCTTCGCCGGCTTCCTTGTGAACGGAATCCTGGGCTCGCGGCTGCCCAGGTGGCTGGTCTCCACCATTGGCCTGCTCGCGCCGTTTCTCTCTTTCCTGCTGGTGCTCAACGCATACGCGCTCACTTCAATCTCCGCCGCCACTTGCCCCGGCTGCAGCCCCGTGGGCGCTGCGGCCTTGCCTTACGTTGAGGTTTTTCCCCACCCCTGGATCGCCATCGGCGGCCTGCGTGCCGATTTCAGCTTCTTCCTCGATCCTCTCTCGCTGGTCATGCTGCTGGTCGTCACCGGCGTGGGTTTTCTCATCCACATTTATTCCGTCTGCTACATGGCTCATGAAGAGGGCTACGCGCGTTATTTCAGTTTTCTCAACCTGTTCCTCTTCTTCATGACCGTCCTGGTCCTGGCTGGAAATGTATTACTCATGTTCGTGGGCTGGGAAGGTGTGGGGCTCGCGTCCTACCTGCTCATCGGTTTCTATTTCAAGCGGGACTCCGCCGCCGCCGCCGGTAAGAAAGCATTCATCGTCAACCGCATCGGCGATTTTGGTTTTCTTATCGGGATTTTTCTCATCCTTGCGAGTTTTGGCACGCTTAACTTTAGCCAGATCGCTCAAGTGCTCGCCCTCAAAGCGGCCTGGCACGGCGGTCTGTTGACTGTCATCAGCCTATGTCTGCTCGTTGGCGCGGCCGGCAAGAGCGCGCAACTGCCGCTCTATGTCTGGCTGCCCGACGCGATGGAAGGCCCCACACCGGTCTCCGCGCTCATCCACGCGGCCACTATGGTCACCGCAGGCGTCTACTTGATTGCGCGCACCCATTTCCTCTTCGACCGAGCGCCCATCGCTCTTGCAGTAGTCGCCATCGTCGGGGCGGCGACGGCCCTGTTCGCGGCGACCATCGGTCTAGTGCAGAACGACATCAAACGCGTCCTCGCCTACTCCACCATCTCGCAATTGGGCTACATGTTTCTCGCCTGTGGAGTCGCCGCGTATTCGGCAGCGATCTTTCACTTGGTCACGCATGCATTCTTCAAGGCGTTGCTGTTCCTCGCCGCCGGCTCTGTCATTCACGCCATGGGCGGCGAGCAGGACATGCGCAAGATGGGCGGCCTGCGCAAGA
>Ga0181537_10004561_pt1 | contig 11479 bp, 8 predicted proteins | sample PEATcosm2014_Bin_39_FD_119765 | JGI IMG/M metagenome (GOLD analysis project Ga0181537, IMG submission 119765) | Peatland microbial communities from MTU Mesocosm Facility, Houghton, MI, USA - PEATcosm2014_Bin23_10_metaG | ecosystem: Environmental > Terrestrial > Soil > Wetlands > Peat | place... | reverse complement strand
GTTCCGTGAATGGCTGATGGCGAATTTTCCCGACCGGCACCGGCACGTGTTCAAGCTGATCCGCGACATGCGCGGCGGCAAGGATTACGATTCGAGCTTCGGCCAGCGCATGACCGGCTCCGGGCCGATCGCCTGGATGATCGGGCGGCGGTTCGAGATCGCCTGCGAGCGGCTCGGCTTCAACGCCACCAGCGTCAAGACCACGACCGAACATTTCCACCCGCCGCTGCCGGCGACCGAGCAGTTGAGCCTGTTCGGATAAATCATCCCCGCAATTCTTCGGTGTGACTCGATCCGCGTTGCGGCCGACGCTGCGCCGTGGTCAAGATGGGGCATGAGTCGCTCCGGGACCAAGGCCGCATTGCGCTTGCCGCTCGATGAGGAAATCCTGCGCCCCACTTTTCGGCGCGAGCGCGCGGCGCTCAAGCGCGGATTGTGGCCGGTGGCCGGTTGCGACGAGGCGGGACGTGGACCGCTCGCCGGCCCGGTCGTGGCCGCGGCCGTGATCCTCGATCCCGACAATGTCCCGCGCGGGCTGGATGATTCTAAAAGGCTGACGCCGGAGCGGCGCGAAGTGCTCTACGAGCGCATCTGCGCCCGGGCGCAGGTGGCGGTGGCGATGGCGCCGCCGGCGCGCATCGATCGCGACAACATTCTGCGCGCCTCGCTATGGGCGCTGGCGCGCGCGGTCGCTTCGCTGCCGGTTCGGCCGCGGCTTGTCTTTGTCGACGGCCGCGACCGCATCGCCATCGACGCCGGCTGCGAGTGCCAGGCCGTGATCGGCGGTGACGGTCTGGTCGCTTCGATCGCGGCGGCGTCGATCGTCGCCAAGGTAACCCGCGACCGGCTGATGACCTGCCTCGGCGCCGCGCATCCGGGCTACGGCTTTGAGCGCCATATGGGCTACAGCGTGCCCGAGCATTTTGCCGCGCTCGATCGGCTCGGTCCGACCGTCCATCACCGGCGTTCGTTCGCCCCGGTGGCCGGCGCGCTGGGCATTTTGTCCGAGGACACGAACGATCTCATCGCCAGCGTATTGCCTCTCTAGCCGCCCCGCCCTAAGACGGCACGCCGTTCGGGGCGCCAATGTTTCACGTACCGATTTATCTCGAAGGCTTGCGGTCGCGCCCGCTGCTGGTGTTTTGGCTGGCGACCCTGGCGCAAGCCGTGTTGTGGATTGCGGTGCCGCTCATTTTCTATGCCGCGCCGCCTCCTGATCTCGCGCGGCTGCTCGCCATCGGCCACGAATTTCCGCTGCAGGGCGATTTCGGCCCGCCGCTCGCTTACTGGCTCGCCGAGATTGCGTTTCGCGCGACCGGCCTGTTCGGCGTCTACGCGCTGTCGCAGATTTGCGTGATCGTGACCTATTGGTGCGTGTTTGCGCTCGGCCGCGCGATCGTCGGCGCGATGCAGGCGGCCATGGCGGTGCTACTCATGGTCGGCATTTCTGTGTTCGCGGTGCCGACGCCCAATTTCGGCCCGCCGATCCTGGCCATGGCGCTGTGGGCCGCGATGCTGCTGTTCTTTTGGCGCACGGTGGAGGAAGGCCGGTGCCATTATTGGTACGCAATCGGTGCTGCCGCGGCGCTTCTTCTCATGACCACCAGTGCTGCGCTGATCCTGATCGCCGCGCTCGCCTTGTTCACCGCGTTAAGCGCGCGCGGGCGCGCGGCGGCCGCCGGGCCTGACCCGTGGATCGCCATCGCCGCGCTGATCGGCATCGTATGCCTGCACGTCTTTTGGCTAGAACGCGCCGGCGACGGTCTCGGGCCGGCGTTCGGTCGGCTCAACGTCGCCGGAATGGCCGGCGCCAACACCGCGGCGTGGCTCCGTCTATTCGCCGGGCTTTTTGTCGCCCATGCCGGCCTTGCGGTTCTTGTGGTGTTGGCGAGCGGCTGGCCGCGGACGCGGCCTGGTCCGGCGCCGGCAGTCGCCCGCGCACCGGTCGCCGCTCCGGCCGTGACCTTCGTCAAGGCGTTCGCGCTTGTTCCGGCGCTGCTCGTGACCATCGTTGCTGTCCTGGCCGGCGATCACCTGCCGGTCGGCGGCACGGCGCCGCTGCTCGTGCTCTCGGGGCTCGCCGTTATCATCGCCGCCGGCGACAGCTTCGAGCTGCACCATCTGCGCATCCTCGGCTTCGCCTGGGGCGGGCTGTTGGTGCTGCCCGCGATCTTCATTCCTGTCGTCATCGGGCTGTTGCCGTGGGTCACCGGCACAGAGCTCAAGGTGGCGCAGCCCGCAACGGCCATGGGCCGCTTTTTCGCCGACAACTTCGCGCGCCGGACCGGCCACCCGCTCGCTGTCGTCAGCGGTGATGATCAAATCGCCGAGTTGGTCGCGCTCGCGGCGCCGAGCCGGCCCAGCGTCTACTTTGCTGATGCGTCCGCGCATTCGCCGTGGGTTACTGTGCAGGACATCCGCGAAAAGGGCGCCGTGATCGTCTGGCCGGCACTCGACACCAATCCGGCGCCGCCGCCTGACATCAAAGCGCATTTTCCCGATCTCGTTGCCGAAGTGCCGCACACATTCGCACGCGCGGTGCGCGGCAGGCTGCCGCCTTTGTTGATCGGCTGGGGCGTGATCCGGCCGTCGGGCGGGCCCGCGGCTACGCCACGCCAGTGACGTTAAGTGATACGCCACCGCGGCGCCCACCTTGGCGCGGAGAAGCTGATATTTCCGCGCGCTGTAGCAACGCGCGTCACGCGGTCGCGGGCTAAGCGGCCAGCGCCTTTTGCAGCGCCAAAAAGTCGCGCCAGGCCAGCCGCTTCTGCAGCGGGCTGCGCAGCAGGAAGGCCGGATGGTAGGTCGCAAGCGCCCGGATTTCGCGCCTGCCGGTGTCGAATTTGAACCAGCGCCCGCGCGTGCGCGTGATGCCTTCTCTGGTGCCGAGCAAAGTCTGCGTCGACGGCTGGCCGAGGCAGACGAGGATGTCGGGATCGGCGAGCTCGATCTGGCGATGGATAAACGGGAGGCAGATAGCGCTTTCGTGTGGCGTCGGCGTGCGATTGCCGGGCGGACGCCACGGCACGATGTTGGCGATATAGGCCTTGCTGCGATCGAGGCCGATCGCACCCATCATCTGGTCGAGCAACTTTCCCGAGCGGCCGACGAAAGGCAGGCCGGCGATGTCTTCATCGCGCCCTGGCGCCTCGCCGACGAACATGATGCGCGATTTCGGATTGCCGTCCGCAAAGACAAGCTGAGTCGCGGTCGTGCGCAGCATGCAGCCTTCGAAAGCTTCAAGCAGCCCGCGCAAGGCTTCGAGAGTCTCCGCACTTTTCGCCGCCTGGCGCGCGGCCATGACGGCGGCCTCCGGGGAGGCGGGCGCGACGGCAGGCGCAGAGATGCTCCCTCCCCCCTTGTGGGGAAGGGTTGGGGAGGGGGATCGTTCGGCAACGGGCCGGGAAGGCGCGACGACCTCGTCGGCGAAACGGTCGATCGCTTGCTCGCCGACAAGTACATCGACTCCGGCATCGCGGTAAAAGGCGATGATCTCGCGGGCGTCTTTGCTGGCGTCGTTCATCGGCGTAATTCCACAGCGCGCGGGCAGTCTAGGCGGGCGATTGAAAGCGTGAAACAATCTTTGCGCAAAATAATGGCGGCGAGCATACGCCGCGAGTCAAGGCGTGAATTGCGGAGCCTGCCATGAATGCAACGGAGCTTCCCGCCCGCGAGGCGATGGAGTTCGACGTCGTCGTCGTCGGCGCCGGGCCAGCCGGTCTCGCCGCGGCGATCCGGCTCAAGCAGCTTTCTCCGGATACGTCCGTGGTCGTGGTGGAGAAGGGCTCCGAGGTCGGCGCGCATATTCTCTCCGGCGCGGTGATCGATCCGATCGGGCTCGATCGCCTTATTCCGGACTGGCGCGGCGAGGGCGCTCAGGTGCACACCCCGGTCAACGACGATCGCTTCTACGTGCTCGGATCGTCAGGCGCGCTGCGGCTGCCGAACTTCATGTTGCCGCCGCTAATGAGCAATCACGGCAACTTCATCGTCTCGCTTGGCGACGTCTGCCGCTTTCTGGCGAAGAAGGCCGAAGCGCTCGGCGTTGAAATCTATCCGGGCTTTGCCGCCGCCGAAGTGCTGTTCGAGAACGGCGCTGTCGCCGGCGTCGCCACGGGAGACATGGGCATTGGCAAGGACGGGCATCACAAAACAGGCTTCGCCTGCGGCATGGAGCTCCGCGCCAAATATACTTTGCTCGCCGAGGGCGCCCGCGGCAGCCTGTCGAAAGTCCTGATCGAGCGTTTCGCGCTGGCGCAAGACCGGCAGCCGCAGAAATACGGCATCGGCCTCAAAGAGCTATGGCAAGTCAAGCCGGAGAATTTTCGCGGCGGGCTGGTGCAACACACGATGGGCTGGCCGCTCGGCAACAGTACCGGCGGCGGTTCGTTCCTCTATCATTTCGGGGATAATCTCGTTGCCGCCGGGTTCGTCGTTCACCTCAATTACGCGAACCCTTATCTTTCCCCGTTCGAGGAATTTCAGCGCTTCAAGACGCATCCGCTCGTTAGCGGCGTCTTCTCCGGCGGTAAGCGCATCTGCTACGGCGCCCGCGCGCTGACTGAAGGCGGCTGGCAGTCGGTACCGAAGCTCGTCTTCCCCGGTGGTGCGCTGATCGGCTGCGCCGCCGGCTTCATGAACGTGCCCCGCATCAAGGGCAGCCACAACGCGATCCTCTCCGGCATGCTGGCGGCCGAACACGTTGCCGCGGCGCTCTCGGCCGGGCGCGCGCATGACGAGCTCGCCAGCTATGAGGCCGCGTGGCGCTCAACGCCGATTGGACACGACCTCTACCGCGTGCGCAACGCCAAGCCGCTGTGGTCGAAGCTCGGAACCGCCGTCGGCGTCGCGCTCGGCGGCTTCGACATGTGGACCAACACTATGGGCTTCTCGCTCCTCGGCACGCTGCCTCACGGCAAGCCCGATTATGCGACGCTCAGACCGGCCGCGGCGTGCCGGCCCATTGTCTATCCGAAGCCCGACGGCAAACTCACCTTCGACCGTCTCTCTTCGGTGTATCTGTCCAACACCAATCACGAGGAGGACCAGCCGGTGCATCTCATCGTCCGCGACGCCTCCTTGCAGAAGTCGTCCGAGCACGACGTGTATGGCGGACCGTCGGCGCGCTATTGCCCGGCCGGCGTCTACGAATGGGTCGAGGAAGGTGGCAAGCCGCGCTACGTGATCAACGCGCAGAATTGCGTTCACTGCAAAACCTGCGACATCAAGGATCCGAACCAGAACATCAATTGGGTGCTGCCCGAGGGCGGAGGCGGCCCGAACTATCCGAATATGTGAAGGGAGACGAAGAGTCTCTGCCGCGATTTCGCCTCCCTTCCGGCATAAAAGTCATCCCTGCTTGCGGGGGCGTGGCAAAAGGGTCATTCTCGCCCACTCAATCGTATCCAGCGCTTTGATTCCCCGTTTGCGCGCCCAATGGAGCTATCGTGATTCAATCGCTGCTGCCACGGCACGCCGCCATCGCTGGCGCCGCTGTCGTTTTGAGCCTGACGCCGGCGCTGGCCACCGAAACGCCGACGCCGCAGGAACTCGTGCACGCGACTGCAGCGGGCAGTTACCTGTCCGCGCGGCACGCCGGCGTCGAGCGCGATTCAGCGACGGCCGCAGCCTATTACCTCAACGTGCTCAAGGCCGATCCGCATAACTCCGATCTGCTTGGCCGCGCTTTCCTATCCGTGCTTAGCGACGGCGACATCGATGAGGCGGCAAAACTCGCTGACAGGGTCGTCCAGCTCGATCACACCGACCGCATCGCGCGGCTGGTGATGGGTGTGCGGGCGCTCAAACAAAAGCAATATGCGGCGGCGCGGCAGAACTTCGCGCAATCGGTGCGCGGCCCGGTGACCGATCTGACGGCGGCGCTGCTTGGGGCATGGGCGATGTCGGGCGCCGGCGATTCACGCGCCGCGGTCGAAACGCTCGACAAGCTCACCGGCCCGGACTGGTATGCCATCTTCAAGGATACCCACGCCGGGCTCATCCTTGACGTCGCCAACAACAAGAAAGAAGCCGGCAAGCGCTACGAACGCGCTTACAAGGCCGATCCGGTCGCGCTGCGCACAGTCGAGGCCTATGGCCGCTTCCTTTCGCGCACCGGAGGCAAGGACGAGGCGCTGAAGGTATACCGGGAATTCGACAAGGCGGTCCCGGATCATCCGGTGATCGCGCAAGAGGTGAAGGAAATCACCGCCGGCGAAAAGCTGCCGCCGCTCGCCGACACGCCGCAAACCGGCGCCGCTGAAGCGCTCTACGAAATCGGCTCTTCGATCGGCCGCCGCGGCGGCGAGGACCTAGCGCTGATTTATCTGCGGCTGGCGCTTTATCTCGAGCCGACGCACGCGATGGCGTTGCTGTCGCTCGCCGACCTTTACGACTCGCTGAAAAAGCCCGAATTGGCGATTGCGATCTACGACCGCATTCCGCCGTCCTCGGCGCTGCATCGCAACGCCGATATCCAGATCGCCTCCGATCTCGACGCGCTCGACCGCACTGACGAGGCCAAGAAGCGGCTCGAACATCTCGTCACCGAGCATCCGAAAGACAACGAAGCGATCCTGGCGCTAGCCAACATCCAGCGCGGCCGCAAGGATTTTGCCGACTGTGCCGATACCTACAGCAAGGCCATCGCCAACATCCCGACGCCGGAAAAGTCGAACTGGGTGATGTTCTACTTCCGCGGTATTTGCTACGAGCGCTCCCATCAATGGCCGCTTGCCGAGGCCGATCTGAAAAAGGCGCTCGGGCTGTTTCCCGACCAGCCGTTGGTCCTCAATTACCTCGGCTATTCCTGGATCGACCAGGGCGTCAATCTCGACCAGGGCATGAGCATGATCCGCCGCGCCGTCGAACAGCGGCCGGACGACGGTTACATCGTCGACTCGCTCGGGTGGGCCGATTACCGCATCAACAATTACGACGAAGCGGTGAAGGAGCTGGAGCGCGCGGTCGAGCTCAAGCCGGAAGATCCGACAATCAACGATCATCTCGGCGACGCGTATTGGCGGGTCGGGCGGGTGCTGGAAGCGCGCTTCCAATGGTCGCACGCCAGGGATCTGAAGCCCGAGCCGGAAGACCTCCCGAAGATCGAGGCCAAGCTCAAAGCCGGGCTGCCTGAGGATACGTCTTCTGCGGCCGACGCGGCGAAGACCAAGAAGGCCGGCGACGGCGGCTGAGGTTGCCCTTGCCGACTCCGCTGGTTGAAAACGCCCCAGCCAAAGTCAATCTGACTTTGCGCGTCATTGGGCGCCGCGATGACGGCTATCATGAAATCGAAAGCCTCGTGGCGTTCGCCGATTTCGGCGACAGTTTGAGCTTTTCGCCGCACGGCGCGCTCGCGCTCAAAGTGCATGGGCCGTCCGCGGTGCAAGCGGGCGGGGGCGACGATAATCTCGTGCTCAAGGCGGCGCGTGCGCTGGCGGCGCTGCGGCCCGAAATCACGCTCGGCGCGTTCGAGCTCGATAAAAGGCTGCCGGTCGCTGCTGGCCTTGGCGGTGGTTCGGCCGACGCGGCGGCAGCGCTTCGCCTGATTGCCCGGGCCAACGGCTTGCCGACCGGCGATTCAGGCCTTTACGCCGCAGCGCGCGCGAGCGGCGCCGACGTGCCGGTCTGCCTCGATCCGCGCCCGCGAATCATGCGCGGCACCGGCGAAATCCTCTCCGCGCCGCTCGATTTGCCGCCCTTGCCGGCGGTTCTGGTCAATCCCGGCGTGGCGGTGCCGACCAAGGCGGTGTTTGCGCACTGGAGGCCCGCCGCGAACCCGGCGGCGTTGCTCGATCGGGCGACGGCCGGCCCGAGGGATCAAGATCGGTTGTTGCAGCTTGTGGCGGCGCAAGGAAACGACTTGGAAAGCCCCGCCATCGCGCTCGCTCCGAAAATCGCCGAGGTGCTGGCGGCATTGCGCGCGCACCCCAATTGCCGCCTTGCGCGCATGTCCGGCTCGGGAGCGACCTGCTTTGCATTGTTTGCCTCGGCCGCGGACGCGGTTGCGGCGGAAAAAACTCTGAGCGGCAAATATCCGGCCTGGTGGGTCAAGGCGACGGCGTTGGGCGGCGGCTGACAGCCGACAGTTAATGCGTCCGCGCGATGCAAAAGTCGACCGCTTCGGCCAGCGCCGCTTTCATCGGCGAGGCGGGAAATAGAGCGAGTGCGTCGCGGGCGATGGCCCCGTAATGATGCGCGCGTCCGATCGTGTCCTCCAGCGCCCGATGCTTGGTCATCAGCCCGATGGCACGTTCGAGGTCGGCGTCGGTCGCTTCGCCCTCTTCCAGCGTGCGTCGCCAGAATTCGCGCTCACCATCGCCGCCGCGGCGGAAGGCGAGCACGACGGGCAGCGTGATCTTCCCCTCGCGAAAATCGTCGCCGATATTCTTGCCGAGCTTGGCGGCGGCGCCGCCATAATCGAGCGCGTCGTCGACCAGCTGGAACGTAATGCCGAGATTCATGCCGAACGACCGGCAGGCGGCCTGCTCGGCTTTCTGCCGCGACGACAGCACCGGGCCGACTTCGCAGGCGGCCGCGAACAGCTCCGCCGTCTTGGCGCGGATGACGGCGATATACTCGTCCTCGGTCGTCGCAGTGTTTTTCGCAGCCGCAAGCTGCATGACTTCGCCTTCGGCGATCACGGCCGCGGCCGAGGAGAGGATTTCCAGGGCTTTGAGGTTGCCGACCTCGACCATCATCTTGAACGCCTGGCCGAGCAGAAAATCGCCCACCAGCACGCTTGCCTCGTTGCCCCAGAGCATACGCGCGGCAAGCCGGCCGCGCCGCAATTCGCTCTCGTCGACCACATCGTCATGGAGAAGCGTCGCGGTGTGCATGAACTCGACCGCCGCGGCGAGTTTGATATGGCCGTCGCCGCCATAGCCGGTGAGCCGCGCCAGCGCCAAAGTCAGCATCGGCCGCAGCCGCTTGCCGCCGGAATTGATGAGATGATTGGCGACTTCCGGGATCATCGCCACTTCTGACCCGGTACGCGCCAGGATGACGCCGTTGACCCGTTCCAGGTCGGCTGTCACCAAATCGACCAAGGGGTCGATCGAGGGTCTGCCGGGACTTTCAAAAGGGACGACGACGGCCACGTAAAACCTGCTCTGCTGATGTCCATTAAAGGACGCGCAAGCATAGAAACGCTATGATGAAGCGGCAAGTATGCCGGCGCCATCGCGAGTGAACCGGAACGCAACTTGGGGCAATCACGAGCCGCCGTTCATGCTATCGACGTGGCCGTGGAGCGGGGGAATGTCAAGCAACGAGCCTAAAGCCGAAAGCATGGCCGTAACCCGGGATCGGGTGGCGGTTCTGGTGCCTTGTTACAATGAGGAACATGCGATCGCCAAGGTGGTCACCGATTTCCGCGCCTCGCTGCCGGAGGCGACGATCTACGTTTACGACAACAATTCCACCGACCGCACCGTCGAAGCGGCGCGGGCAGCCGGCGCCGTGGTCCGGCGCGAGACCTATCAGGGCAAGGGTCACGTCGTGCGGCGGATGTTCAACGACGTCGAAGCGGACGTCTACGTCTTGGTCGACGGCGACGCGACTTACGACGCGCCCAGCGCGCCGGCGATGATCGCCAGGCTCCTTGAGGAGCGGCTCGATATGGTGGTCGGCACTCGCATCGATCGCGAGGAGGCGGCCTATCGCCGCGGTCATCGCGCCGGCAACCTGATGTTGACCGGATTTGTCGCTCGCATTTTCGGCCGCTCCTTCACCGATATCCTGTCAGGCTATCGCGCATTCTCCCGCCGCTTCGTGAAATCGTTTCCGATTCTGTCCGGCGGATTTGAGATCGAGACCGAGCTCACCGTTCATGCGCTGCAACTCGAATTGCCGGTAGGCGAGATCGCGACGCCGTATTATGCGCGGCCGAGCGGATCGGAGTCGAAACTGTCCACCTGGAAAGACGGCCTTCGCATTCTGTGGACGATTCAGAGGCTGTTCCGCTCCGAACGACCGCTGGTTTTCTTCGGGAGTTTGGGTCTGCTGTTCGCGCTGATATCGATCGCGCTGGCCGTGCCGATTTTCGGCACCTATCTACAAGAGGGCCTAGTGCCGCGCTTGCCCACAGCGGTGCTCTCCACCGGGCTGATGGTGCTCGCCTTTCTCTCCGTGGCGTGCGGCTTGATTCTCGACACCGTCACGCGCGGCCGGCGCGAGCTTCGGCTTCTGGCTTACCTGCAATTACCCGCCCCGGGGGAGGAGAGACGTCAGCGCTGAACTATCATCCAGATGACCGGGGCCTCGGCGGCGGACAAAACGGGAAATGCTCGACTCGCGGCGCGTACGGATAGAGCCCACACCACACCTCAGGCCCGCTTTTTTTGAAAGCGGCGTTTTTAATCGGCTCCAGCTGACTGATCACGGCGTGAACGGCGATGAGCAGAGCGCCCAGCCGGTAGGTCCATTGATGGTATTGCAGATTCACGAGCTCGGCGATGAGCAACGCGGCCGCGATAATGGCGAGCGGATCGGTCAGGTTGAAATATTCCTGCTTCAGGCCGCGGCCCATGCTGAGCGTGTCAACGCACCAGTCGGTCAGCATCAGCGGCACGACCTGGAGAACAAGCCGCCACTCGCGCCGGCGGATTGCAACGATGGTTGCGGCAATGACGAACCATTCGAGAAAAATCGCGGGCCGCGATGAAGTGTGCAGAATGAAGGTGCGGCGCGCGATCACTCCGCCGATGGAGCGCAGTAGAAATCCAAGCCGGGTCGCGTCGTTTGCGAGATCCGGCTCGGCGGTCGCGGCCCATTGAAACATTTGCTCGATGGGGTGGAACACGACCAAGACGTTGGTGGGATTGTAGCGCGCATACAGGGCGAGCAGACCGAGCATGCAGCCGGCAACCACGCCAAACATCGCGGCCAGCGTTTCGGCAGCCGCCGGACGCCAGACCGCCCAATAGGCCGCCATGCCGAGACCTATCCAGATCGCAAACGCCGGCAGATAAATCGAAGCTCCGATCCGCAACGTAGGCAGGTACAAAGCGGGCATTTGCAAAGGTGAAAATCCGACGATCAAGATGTCTCTGGCGAGATAAACGGCAAGTATCGCAACAGCCGCGCTTGCCGCCACCGCCAGCCAGGCGCTCCGCTGTTGGCGCCAAAATCCGCCTTTCGGCGCGGTCTCGGGTCCAAACGGCAGTATCAAAATGGGCAGGGCACAGATCAGAAAGAAGATCTGAATCTTGTTGAGCATGCCCAAGGTAATGAGCAAGCTGGCGAACCCGATGGCCGCCGGCCGCCACACCCGTTCCCCTCGCTTGGCGACGAGGATCAGCAGCAGCAACGCGACCATGAACAATCCGGCGGCCAGAAGCTCGGTGCGCATGATGCGCATCTGCATGGTCAGCCCACCGGAGAACGCCAGCAGAAATCCGGCCAACCCGGCCACTCGTCCGTCGCGGACGATGGCGCGCAGCAAATACGAGAATGTCACGACGTAAATCATGGCCAGGAT
>Ga0181537_10004560_pt1 | contig 11480 bp, 8 predicted proteins | sample PEATcosm2014_Bin_39_FD_119765 | JGI IMG/M metagenome (GOLD analysis project Ga0181537, IMG submission 119765) | Peatland microbial communities from MTU Mesocosm Facility, Houghton, MI, USA - PEATcosm2014_Bin23_10_metaG | ecosystem: Environmental > Terrestrial > Soil > Wetlands > Peat | place... | reverse complement strand
TCGCCCTCGACACCGAGGCCGACAGCCTCCACCACTACCGCGAAAGCGTCTGCCTCATCCAGGTCACCCACGACAGCCGCCACTTCCTCATCGACCCCCTCGACACCTTTCCCCTCGGCGAACTCTGGCCGCCCACCAGCCGCCACACCTGGATCCTCCACGGCGCCGACTTCGACCTGCGCATGCTCCGCCGCGCCGGGGCGCCCGAACCGCAAGCCGTCTTCGACACCATGCTCGCCGCCCAACTGCTCGGCCTCAAGGCCTTCGGTTACGGCGCGCTCGTCGAGCAATTTTGCGGCATCACCCTCAACAAAGGCAGCCAGAAAGCCGACTGGTCGCGCCGCCCGCTTTCGCCCGCCATGATCGAATACGCCGTCCAGGACACCGAATACCTCGAGCCCATCGCCGAAGTCCTCGGCGCGCAACTCGAAGAAAAAGGTCGCCGCGTCTGGCACGAGCAATCATGCGCCCGCGTCGTCGAAGCCAGCAAGGCCGTGCGCGAGGACGACCCCGAAAACGAGTGGCGCATCAGCGGCTCCGCGCTCCTCTCGCCCCAGGCCCTCGCCATCGTCAGGGAACTCTGGCATTGGCGCGAAAAGGAGGCCGAGACCGTCGATCTCCCCGTCTTCAAGGTCCTCCACAGCGAACTCCTCCTCGACCTCGCCGCCTGGTGCGCCGCCAATCCACGGGTCTCGCCCATGGGCGCGCCGCGCTGGCCCCAGCGCAGTTCGCCCGCCCGCGCCGAGCGCCTCATCGACGCCATCGAACGCGGCCGCCAGGCCCCGCCCATCCCGCGTCCACCCCGGGGCGAACGTCCGCCGCGCGACAAGGACGCCGAAGTCCGCATGGAAAAACTCCGCGTCCATCGCGATGCCGTCGCCGCCGAGCTCGCCATCGACAACACCGTCATCGCGCCCAAATCGATCCTCCAGGACATCGCCCGCAACCCTGACACCGCCGCCGCCCGCCTCATCGCCGAACACCGCTGGTGTCCCTGGCAGTGGGAACTGCTGAAGCCTGCGCTGACTAGCGAGTCTCCATGATTTCCCTCTTCCTTTTGCTTTGCGCCGCTCAAACTCAGCGATAGTCTCGTCCTTGCCACGCTGGCCCGATTTGCTCCCATCCCGCTTTTCCGCGCATGAAATTATTATTCAATTGGAGGGTCCACCTCTGGCCTCACCCATTCTTATTCTGCTCAGCCTTTTACCTTGGAAGCATCCTGGCGCTCCACGCCCAAAATGCCACGCCGGTCCCGCTCGAGCCTGTACCCAACACGCCGGTGCAACCGCCCGCGCAAACCGATCCCTTCAACGACCCCCTCATCAAGCAGGTCCAGGCCCGGCACGAAAAGGCCGTCAATGGCGACACCAAGGAGACCAAGGCGCTCACCGCCGACCTGGAAAAGTGGACCCAGGAACAACCCACCAACTACCTCCTCCAAGCCTACCTCGGCAGCGTCTACACCCTCGACAGCCGCGATTCATGGTGGGGGCCTGACAAACTGACTTTTCTCCGCAATGGCGGCAAATGGATGGATGGCGCCGTCGCCGCCGCGCCCGATAATCCCGCCGTGCGTTTCGTCCGCGCCATCGATTATTACGAACTCCCCTCCCTCTTTGGCAAGGGGAAGACCGCCCGCGACGACTTCCAAATCCTCCTCAAGCAAATCGACGGCGAGATCAAAACGCCCTACGTCCTCGATACCGAAACCCAGCAGGCGATCTATCTTTACGCCGGCAAAAGCTTCTATCAGCTCTCGCAATATCCCCAGGCCAAAGACGCTTGGCAACGCGGCCTGAAGCTCGATCCCAACTCCGCTCTTGCGGTAAAAATAAAGGCTGAACAGGCGAAACTAAATTAGTTTTTCATTTCTCGTCCCCCCACTGTGCGAACATTTCGTTTCTCCGGGAAATTTCATTCCGCGCCGACCTTCCCTTTTTTTGCGTTCTCTGTGTTCTTTTGTGGCTATAGTTTTTCAAAATGAACTACCAGGGCAAACGCTGGCGCACCATCTGGCGCAACGAAAATGATGCCGCCGGTTCCATCGGCGTGATCGACCAGCGCCTCCTCCCGCATGAATTCAAGACCCTCACCTTGCGCACGATGGAGGATTGCGCCGAGGCGATCCGCAACATGACCGTCCGCGGCGCGCCGCTCATCGGGGCCACGGCGGCTTACGGCCTTTGCTTTGCCCTGCGCGATGACCCCACCGATGCGGGCCTCGCCGCTGCCTATCACACGCTCCACCAAACCCGCCCCACCGCGATCAATCTCAAATGGGCGCTCGACCAGATGCAGGCCGCCGTCGCGCAACTCCCTCCGACCAAGCGACTCGACGCCGCCTATGCCCGCGCCGCCGAATTGTGCGACCAAGATGTCGCCGTCAACGAAGCGATCGGCCGCTTTGGTCTAAGAATTTTGCGGGAAATCTACGTCAAGAAAGTTGGCGGGCGATTGCCTTTAGCTGGCAAACTCAACGTCCTTACCCACTGCAACGCCGGCTGGCTCGCCTGCGTCGATTGGGGCACCGCCCTCGCGCCGATCTTCATGGCACACGACTTAAAAATACCGATCCACGTCTGGGTCGATGAAACCCGGCCCCGCAACCAGGGTGCGTCGCTCACCGCCTGGGAACTCAACCAGCACGGCGTGCCGCACACCGTCGTCGTCGACAACGCCGGCGGCCACCTCATGCAGCACGGCCTCGTCGACCTCGTCATCGTCGGCACCGACCGCACCACCGCGCAGGGCGATGTCTGCAACAAAATCGGCACCTACCTCAAGGCGCTCGCCGCCCGCGACAACGGCGTCCCCTTTTACGTCGCGCTGCCCGGTTCCACCATCGACTGGACCCTCCGCGACGGCCTCACGGAAATCCCCATCGAGGAGCGCAGCGCCCGGGAAATCACCCACCTGCGCGGCAAATCGGCCGACGGCTCCCTCGCCGAAATCCAGGTCACCCCCGACGGCTCGCCCGCCTGCAACTACGGCTTCGACGTCACCCCCGCGCGCCTCGTCACCGCCCTCATCACCGAGAAGGGCGTCTGCCCCGCCAGCGAAGCCGCCCTGCGCAAATTGTTCGCCACGTAGCCGCCGCACCTCCCAAGGTAACCGCCGCCGCCACACGATTGTGCCGTGCGACGGGTCGCGTCAGCGACTCTTTAAGATGATTGTCATCCTGAGCTTGTCGAAGGACCTCTAACTATTTCTGCCTTTTTTTGCGGGTGGCACACGCAACGAGAAAATTCTTTCTGCATTCTTTGTGATCTTTTGTGGCTAATTCCTCGCTCCCAAGTTTCACTTCGCGCATCCTTCTCGTCCGGTACTCGTCGCACTCCACGCCACCCTCTTTTTCACTCTTTGTGTTCTTTTGTGGCAAATTTTCTGCGCTAGAGTGAATCCCAGATGCCCTCCCGCATTTCCTACCTTATCCTCCTCGCCGCCTGGATCGCGGCCTTGTGGTGGGGACTCGACTTCGCCGGACGCCAGAAAGCCCCTCCCGCTGCCGTCCCAACCAAAGACGTCGACTGGCCCGACTTCTTCGCCGCCAACATCCTGCCCGGCCTGCCCGTCGCCGACGAATTCGACACCCCGCTGCGTCCTCCCGACGGCGCGGGCGCGGTCGTTTCCTTTCCCTTCCAGGAAAAAGGCGATCTCGGCGAAAGCTGGACCACCGCCAAGGGCAAAGCCGCGCTGGGCGAACCCGTCTACAGCGTCGCCGACGGCTGGGTCTCCGTCGCCCAGGATTTCCAAAACGCCTTCGGCAAATGCGTTTTCATCTGCTACCGGCTCCCCGAGGGACGCTGGCCGCCCTTCGTCGAAGTCATGTACGCGGAGATGAACTCCATCGACGTGCAGCCCGGACAATTCGTCCAGCGCGGCCAGAAAATCGGCACCGTCGGCGATGGCGACGGCACCTACAGCGCCTCCGGGGCCTCCCTGCGCTGGGAAGTCAGGCAGACCGTCGGCCTCGGCCTCGGCCCCGGCTTTGAAGCCAACGCCTCCGGCTGGCTCGGCCCCACGGAATTCATCACCGCCCATCGTGGCCCGCGCTTTGCGCAGCCGCTCCTGCAAAAAGTCCTCACCGAAGCTGAGCGCCCCGGCTGGGGCTCCGATTATTAGGCTGTAAAAAAACTCCGTCATCCTGAGCGGAGCGAATGCTCCGCATTCGCGCAGTCGAAGGACCCGGTTGCTTTTACCGATAGACAATCAAAGGCGGATAAAGCCCGGTCGTCAGCGGCCTTTGCGCCGCCTTGTCCTCGTTCCCAAGTTTCACTTGGGAACGCCACTTGCTAATCGCGAAATTTCATTTCGCGCTGACACTCTCATTCTGCCGCGCCACCTGTTCGCTCAGGTTGCGCGCCAGCGCCTGAAACTCCGCCGGCATCACCACCACAATCGTCGAGTTGTTCTCCGCGCCCACCTCCGAAACCATCTGCATCCGCCGCAGCTCCAGCGACGCCGGCGTGCTCATCAAACGTTCCGCCGCTTGCGTCAGCTTCTCCGACGCCTCCAGCTCCGCGCTCGCCTTGATGATCCGCGCCCGCTTCTCGCGGATCGCCTCCGCTTCCATCGCCATCACCCGCTGCATGTTCAGCGGAATCTCGACATCCTTCATCTCCACGATCTCCACCGTTATTCCCCACGGCGCGGACAGCTCGTTCAGGCTCGCCTTCAAAATCCCGTTGATCTTGTCCCGTTCCTTCAACACCTCATCGAGATCGTGCTGCCCGATGATATTACGCAGCCCGGTCAGCGCCACCTGGTAAATCGCCATGCTGTAATTCTCCACCGCCAGCACCGCCTTGGCCGGATCGACCACGCGAAACCAGAGCACCGCGTTCACCTTCACCGTCACGCTGTCGCGCGTGATCGTCTCCTGCTGCTCCACCGCCACCGTCACCGTCCGAATATCGATCTTCCGCTGCCACTCGATCAGTGGAATCAAATAATAAAGACCCGGCCCGCGAATGCTCATGAACCACCCCAGCCGGAACACCACCCCGCGCTGGTATTGCTCCGCAATCCGAATTCCCGACAGCAACACAAGCACCACCACCACCAACGCCACAAAGATAAAAGGTAGAAAGTCGAGCATCACCTAATGTAGCTCATCCACCACGGACGCAAGATTGAAAAGATCAGGCTCGATTCCCTGGCCTCAAGGTTACCCCCTCCGCAGGAGTTTGGGGGCCACGGAAGTCCCGGAGGGACATCCGAAAGTAGCCCGGCGATTTATCGCCGGGGCCGTCGACCTCAGGGCGACGGTGTCGTTTTGGGGTGGCCCGGACTACTTTGTTGTCCGGGTCGCCGAAGGCGACGGGAAGCGAGGTCCCTATACCCGGCTGCTTGCGGCGGTGTTCTTTACTAACTTCAAAAAGTTGCTCGCGCCTTTCCGGTTCCACTGCTAATCAAACGGATAAGTCATTTCAAACCTTGTCGGAACTCAGTCATCCTCTATGAAAAAATTCCTCGTCGAATTCATCGGAACCTTCTTTCTGGTTTTCACGGTTGGCACCTGCGTGGTCAATCCCGATGCTGGCGTGATCGCGCCCATTGCGATCGGCTCCGTGCTCATGGTCATGGTCTACGCGGGCGGTCACATTTCGGGCGGCCATTATAATCCGGCGGTCACGACCGCAGTTGCGATCCGCGGACGCATGCCCGCCTCGGAAGTTCCCGCTTATTTTCTCGCGCAACTTGCCGGTGCGATTTTTGGCGCGGGCGGTTCCTATTACCTGAAGGGCGACAATGATCTGGCCGGCGCGCCGCCTCCCGCCTACGTCCTCTCCCAACTGGTCTTTGCGGAATTTATCTTCACCTTCGCGCTGGCCTATGTGGTTCTCAACGTCGCCACCGCCAAGGCGAATGCGGGCAACTCGTTTTACGGCCTCGCCATTGGTTTCACGGTCATGGTCGGCGCGTTCACCGTGGGCCCCATTTCGGGCGGGGCGTTCAATCCGGCGGTGGCCACGGGCTGCTTTTACCTGGGTCTTATTCCAGTGGGAAATTACCTCGCCTACATTGCCGCCGAAATATGCGCCGGGGCGCTGGCCGCCTTTGTTTTCAAGGTCCTCAATCCCGACGATAAATAGAGCGGCGTTTTAGAGCATCTTAAGATATCGTGCACGCGCGAGGAGTGTCCGTTCTGAGCCATCCTGAAAGGATGGCAAGCATACAGCCCAAGGTTGCTCCGAAGGAGCTACCCTGGGTAGGTTGAGTGGGCTTCTACCCTGAAAGGGTTGAAGCATTCCTTGCGTTCGATAGGGATGGAACCCTTACAGGGTTCGGCTTCGTTGTCGTTAACCCAGGGTAGGTCTCGCTTCGCGATCCCAACCCTGGACTGAATGCTCACAACCCTTGCAGGGTTATTGAAATGAAGAGGGGCTTATTTCCCTATTCATATGCACGATATTTTAAAAGGCTCTAACGACTCCACGTCTTCACCAGCTCCGGGAAAGTGCAATCGCGGCACTGCGAGCAGTCGGTCTGGCAGTAATCGCGAAAGATTTGCAGCAGCCCCTGCTGCACCAGCGCCTCGCGGGATTGCTTCGGCGTCAGGGCCGAGATCAAAAGGCGTTGCGAGGCGACGCGGGCCGCTCCATTGGCCGCCGCGCTGAAAGTGCGAAGAGCGCCCTGCGCCGCGTTGGGTTCCTCGAGCGCAACCATCGGCCAGAAAACGTTGATCAGGATGTCATGCACCCGCTCCTCGCCGATCAAGCGGCACGGTGCGCGCAAGGGCGTACCGGTCAGCGTCGCGTGCTTTTCCCAGAAGGGATCACGCACTGCGAGCAGCGTCCTTCCGAAGCGTTCCGCGTCCCGCGCCTTGAGGGCGGCCAGCAATTCCGGCACGCGCGGCACGATTTGCGCCAAGGCGGCCAGTCTCCGCTCCGGCCGATTGAGCGGACGCAACCCCGCCAGCCGCCACTGGCTGCGCGGCAAAAGCGCATAATCGAGCGCGCCCCGCGCCTTCCACCAGATTTCCCAGAGGTTCCACAGCCAACCGCGCGTCTCCGACTGCAGGCGCGTGACGCTTTCATTCGGCAAAAATCCGGCCAGTCCGAAAAGGTGGGCCAGACGCGCCTCCGGTTCCAAGTCGCGCAGCATTTTCCACGGCAGCCGCTGCGCGACCAGCCGCATCGGCACCTGGTTGGCGTGGAAACCGAGGGCCTCCGCCAGCGCTTCATGGAGCGCCTGTTCGGGACTGGTCAGGCGCTGACGCCAGAACCAGCGCTGCGCTTTTTGTCGCAGGCGGAAAAGACCCGCCGCGCGCAGGATGTCCGCGACTTGCTCCGCGGGCAAACGGGCCAGTTCCGGCGAGCAACGTCCCGGCACCGCGCCGGGCAGGGGACCCCGCAGCAGCGTCGCGCACAGCGGTTGCAGTTCGGTCCACGGCGCGACGAGTTGCGTGCCGAGCACCACTTGCGGCACGCGGCGAAAGGACGCGGTCGCCGGAAAAAACGCCTTCCCTCCTTTGGCCTCCCACACGACATGCAGGATCGTCTCGTTATAGGCGGCATCGGCGTGGTGGCCGTGCGCGTTCCAATCGCCGGGCCGCAGATGCACCTCCACGTTGCCGATGGTCACCTCGTCATCGGGTTTTCCATCCTTCGAGAACCGCGCCACCGCCCGCGCGAAATCGGGGCCGCCGCCGTGATTCCAGAATCCGGGCTGGATGATCTCCACCGTGCGCCCGTCGTCCGTCGTCAGGCCCGGCTGATAAAGCTGCTCGAACCAAAGCGCCTGCGCCTCCATCTCGCCCGGCGGCAAAACCGGCTTCTCGCGCAACGATCGCGGCGGCAGATAGGGGAGTTGAACCGTGCGATCTTTCATTCTCGTAACTTGATTCCTAGCCGGAATCAATCATAAGTGAAGTCTTACGAATTATGAAAACCAGCGTGCGCTTATTTGCCTTATACCCACTATTTGCCCTGGCCGCAAATGACCTTGGCCAGGCCCAAACCACCCAGACCCAGGCTCCCGTGCCGCAAGCCCCCGCCTTGTCGGCTCCGCAGGGCAAAGTCGCCACCTCACCCGGACGGATCGACATTGCCAATGAACCGATCGTGAGGATTGTCGCCAACGTCCAGCCGGCCGTGGTCAATATCACCGCGCAGCAGACGGTCCAGGACTACGTCACGCGCTACAACCAATACTTCCAACTCTATCGCAGCCCGAGGAACCGGACGGAGCAAAGCATCGGCTCGGGCCTCATCATTTCCGCCGACGGCTATATCATCACCAACGCGCATGTGGTGGCCCTGGCGGAGAATGAAGTCAGCATCACGCTTTCGTCCGGTTCGAAGTACCGCGCGCAGATCGTCACCGCCGATGAAGACGCCGACCTGGCGCTGCTGAAAATCGAGGACAAGACGGTGCAGTTCCCCTACTTCGATCTCTCCTACACCTCGCCCAATCTCCTCGGCGAAACCGTCGTCGCGCTGGGCAGCCCGGCGGGATACCAGAACTCGGTCAGCCACGGCATTCTCAGCGCGCTGCACCGCAGCTTCACCGTCGAGGACCACACCTACAACAACCTGATCCAGACCGATGCGGCGATCAATCCCGGCAACAGCGGCGGCCCGCTGATCGATCTCAACGGCGGTCTCGTCGGGATCAATTCGGCCAAGCTCGCCGGCACGGCGATTGAGAACATCGGCTTCGCCATCCCGAACGACGTGGTGATTCCATGGGTGAATGACGCCCTGGCCGAGGCCAAGGGGCTGAAGCCCGCGCCGGTCTCGACGGCGGCCGGAAAACTCGATGCGATTCACAAATTCCTCGGGTTGACGGTCAAGACGCTTACGCCCGACGAGGCGGCGGCGGAGGGCCTGCAAATCAACGGCGGGCTGCTCATCACCCACGTCGACGATGACAGCCCGGCGGCGGACGCCGGCTTGCAGGAAAAGATGATCATCGTGAAGATCGGCAGCCGGCTGATCACCGACGAGAAAAGCCTGCCGCGCGAGCTGCTCGACATGCAGTCGGGCACCCCGGTGCGCCTGCAGGTCCTCATCCTCCAGGATTTCGGTCCGATCAAGGTCCAGCGCGGCGGCTCGGTGATGCTGACGGCGCGCTGAGCACAATTTGGCTTTTTCGGGAGGGAATTGTTTCGTAAGCTGTATGGCTCATGAAATCGTCCAAAAAAGCCGCCAAATCCCGCAAGCCACTTCATCGCCACTGGTCGGGGCCGCTGGTCGAAGCGCCGGAACGCGCGCCGAGCCGCGCCATGTTGCACGCGGTCGGGTTCGATCGGGGCGATTTCGCCAAGTCGCAGATCGGCGTCGCGTCGACCTGGAGCCAGGTGACGCCCTGCAACGCCCACATCGACCAGCTTGCCATCGCGGCGGCGGAAGGCGTGGCCAAGGCGGGCAGCAAGCCGCTCATCTTTAACACCATCACGATATCTGACGGCATCTCGATGGGTACGCAGGGGATGAAATATTCGCTCGTCTCGCGGGAGGTGATTGCCGATTCCATCGAGACCGTGGTGGGCTGCGAGCTCTTCGATGGCGTGGTGGCCATCGGCGGTTGCGACAAGAACATGCCCGGCTGCCTCATCGCGATGGCGCGGCTAAACCGGCCCGCCGTGTTTGTCTATGGCGGCACGATTTTGCCCGGCTGTTTCCAGAGCCGCGACGTCGACATCGTGTCGGTCTTCGAGGCGGTGGGCGCGCACGCGCAGGGAAAAATGAACGACGGCGACCTGGCCTCACTTGAACAATGCGCCATTCCCGGCGCCGGTTCGTGCGGCGGCATGTACACCGCCAACACCATGGCCTGCGCGATTGAGGCGCTCGGCATGAGCCTGCCCAACAGCTCGGCGCAGAACGCCATTTCCACGGCGAAAAAGGATGACGCCCGCAGCGCCGGAGCGGCGGTGCATCGCCTGCTTGATCTCGGCCTTCGTCCGCTCGACATCATGACGAGGAAAGCGTTTGAGAACGCGATCACCGTGGTCATCGCGCTCGGCGGCTCGACCAATGCCGTGCTGCATCTGCTCGCCATCGCGCACGCGGCGGGGGTAAAACTCGCGCTCGACGACTTCACCCGCATCGGCAAGCGCGTGCCGGTGCTCGCCGACTTGAAGCCGAGCGGCAAATACGTGATGGCCGCGCTGGTCGGCATCGGCGGGCTGACGCCGCTGATGAAGATGCTGCTCGACCGGGGCCTGCTCCACGGCGATTGCCTGACCGTGACCGGACGCACCGTGGCGGAAAATCTCAAGAGCGTGAAGCCCTATCCCAAGGAACAGGACATCATCCACGGCTTCGACAACCCGATCAAGCCGACGAGCCATCTCGTGGTCTTTTACGGCAACCTCGCGCCGCTCGGCGGCATCGGAAAAATCACCGGCAAGGAGGGCGAAAAGTTCCAAGGCACCGCGCGCGTGTTCGATTCCGAGGAGGCGTCACTCCAGGCGATCCTCGCCGGCAAAATCAAAAAGGGCGACGTGGTTGTGATCCGCTACGAGGGGCCGAAGGGCGGTCCCGGCATGCGGGAAATGCTCTCGCCGACCTCGGCCATCATGGGGCGCGGACTCGGCGACGACGTGGCGCTCATCACCGACGGGCGCTTCTCCGGCGGCACGCGCGGCTTTGTCGTGGGGCACATCTCGCCTGAGGCGCACATCGGCGGCGCGCTCGCGCTGGTGAAGAACGGCGATCACATCACCATTGATGCGATCAGGCATCAGCTCACGCTCGACGTGCCCGCCCGCGAACTGGCGAAGCGGCGCAAGGCGCTCAAGCTGCGTCCGCCCGTGAAGACGCGCGGCGTCCTCGCCAAGTACGCCGACCACGTCAGCCAGGCCCACCTCGGCGCCATTACCGATGGGGGTCTGGCGGACTGAGCGACGGAGTCGCGCGGACAAGTGCGTTCCCAGAGGGACTCTGGGAACGAGGGACGGGGAAGTTTTTCTGTTAAAGCGAAAAAAGGGTGATTACACTTTTCGCCTTATGACTCACATCAAACTTTTCAGTCCCGGGCCGGTGGAAGTTTCAGAAAAAACGATGCGCGCGTTTTCGCGACCGATGATCGGGCACCGCTCGAAGGATTTCCAGGCGCTCAACGCGGCGATCCAGCCCGGCTTGCAGCAGCTCTTTTACACGAAGCAGCCGGTGTTCGTCAGCACCAGCTCGGCGTGGGGCGTGATGGAAGGCGCGATCCGCAACCTGGTCAGCAAAAAAGTTTTGAGCTGCATGAGCGGCGCGTTTTCCGACAAGTGGTTTGACGTGGCCAAGAAGTGCGGCAAGCAGGCCGAGGCGTACCAGGTCGAGTGGGGCCAGCCGATTCTGCCCGAGGTGATCGAGGCGAAGCTGGCCACGGGCGAGTTCAACGCGATCACGCTGATCCATAACGAGACGAGCACCGGCACGATGAATCCGCTCTGGGACATCGCGGCGGTGATGCGCAAATTCCCCGACGTGCAGTTCATCGTCGATTGCGTCTCGTCGTTCACCGCGATGAAAATTCCGTTC
>Ga0181537_10004558_pt1 | contig 11484 bp, 14 predicted proteins | sample PEATcosm2014_Bin_39_FD_119765 | JGI IMG/M metagenome (GOLD analysis project Ga0181537, IMG submission 119765) | Peatland microbial communities from MTU Mesocosm Facility, Houghton, MI, USA - PEATcosm2014_Bin23_10_metaG | ecosystem: Environmental > Terrestrial > Soil > Wetlands > Peat | place... | reverse complement strand
CCAAAACGGCGGATCGGTTGCAGCGTCACTTCCGCCGCCAATTTCGGATTAAAACATAAATCAAGGAACTTATCGGTCCTGCTTCGAATTTCCCGATATTCCGGAAGATATCGTCCAGCTTGGCGCATGAGCCAAATCGGAGGAACAGGTCTTTGCTCGCCTGCAAGAACACGAAGCAAGGAGTTAGTCACAGGCTTGCCCGTCACGCTCTTATCCTACTCAATATAGAATCTAAGACTCTGTTGTAGTGGCTGAGCGGTTGATTGGACTCATACATCCCGTTTCGCAACTCATACACGGTTGCCCACATATCCTCATTTCAATTGAGCACCGATTAACAGCCCGATCAGGGAAAGTAATCGGCCAGCTACGGCGTTTTTTCGCGCTCTCAATTGTGACCGTCCACATTTCACCACTGCGGAGGCGAAAGGCCAGGATCCAATGCCCGGACGGCAAGGATGTGGACGGCCGGAACACTTATCCCGCTATTGTGCTTGCACCACCCGGAAAGCCGTGGCCTTCTCCCCAGTCGTCTACAGGTTATCCAAGGCTCTCACGGCATATTCATGGTGCAGGCACCCGGTTATTTCCATCTGCATCTAATCTCCGATGCAACGGGCGAGACCTTGATTACGGTCGCTCGGGCGGTAGCCGCCCAGTATTCGCGGGTTATGCCGATCGAGCACATGCATCCGCTCGTGCGCACCCAAAAACACCTTGACCGGGCTTTGATCGATATCGAGGAATCGCCGGGTATCGTGCTCTACACCCTGCTCGAGGAAAACCTGGTCGAGCGGCTCGAGAAAAAATGCCGCGAGCTCGGCCTGCCTTGCCTGTCGATCCTCGGGCCGGTGCTGAACCTGTTCCAGGCCTATTTGGGTGCCGAAACGACCCACAAGGTCGGCGCACAGCATACGCTCAATGCCGAGTATTTCCGCCGCATCGATGCCCTCAACTACACGATGATGCATGACGACGGACAGCAAAGCGACGATCTTGAAGAAGCTGACGTCGTCCTCGTCGGCGTGTCGCGAACCTCGAAGACACCGACCTCGATCTATCTCGCGAATCGCGGCGTAAAGACCGCGAACGTGCCGCTGGTGCCGGGTGTGCCTTTGCCGGCGCATGTCGAGCGATTGAGCCACCCGCTCGTGGTTGGCCTGTTCGCGACGCCGGAACGCATCGTGCAGATCCGGCAGAACCGGCTGCTCGGGCTGAAAGTGACTCGCGACGACGACCAATATATCGACCGTCAAGCCGTGACCGAGGAAATCGCCGCGTCGCGCAAGCTGTGCGCCAAGCACAATTGGCCGCTGATCGATGTCACTCGGCGATCGATTGAGGAAACCGCCGCTGCGGTGCTCGCGCATCTCGGCGAGCGCCGCCGGCACCGGGCATCGTGAGCGGAGCCAATGGCGCTATGGCTCGCTGGCGAACCGCTCGTGCTGGCCTCGCGGAGCAAGGCCCGCCAAGCCATGCTCGCGGCCGCGGGCGTTCCGACCGAGGTGTGGCCGGCCGATCTTGACGAACGCCGCCTAGAGGCTGGCGCACGGTCGCAAACGCCCCGTGAGATCGCTGCGCATTTGGCGCGAGAGAAGGCGCTGGCGGTGGCGAAATCAAAACCTGCGCGCCTGACGCTCGGCGCCGATCAAACCTTGGCGCTCGATGCCGCTTGTCTCGCCAAGCCCGCCGACCGGGCCGCCGCCCGCGCGCAACTGCATGCCTTATCCGGCCGCAGCCATGAGCTTCTTTCGGCGGTGGCGGTCGTTCAGCACGGCGCCGTGCTGTTCGAGCATGTCGGCGTCGCCCGGCTCGCGATGCGCGTTTTGTCCGATCAGTTCATCGAGCTTTATCTCGACGCGGCGGGCAGCGCCGCGACCGCAAGCGTGGGCGCCTATCAGATCGAGGGTCTTGGCAGTCAGTTGTTCGAGCGCGTGGACGGTGACTACTTTACGGTGTTGGGTTTGCCGCTAATGGAAACACTGGATTTCCTGCGGCGGCGAGGATGTCTCGCCCAATGAGCAGCGCAGCAGATAAGCGACCTTTTGTTCTCTGCCTCACCGGTTCGCTCGGCATGGGCAAATCGACCGCCGCTAAATTTTTTGCCGAAGCGGGCGTGCCGGTGCACGATGCGGATGCTGTCGTGCATGCGCTTTACGAAGGCGAGGCGGTGCCTCTTATCGAAGCAGCATTTCCGGACTCGGCGCCCGGCGGCAAGGTCGACCGCAACAAGCTCGCAGCCATGGTGCTCAACGACCGCGCAGCGCTCGCCCGGCTCGAGGCCATCGTCCATCCGCTGGTCTTTGCCTCGCGGGAAAGGTTCCTGGCCGACGCAAAGGCCCGCGGCGCGCCGGTCGTGGTGCTCGATGTGCCGTTGCTGTTCGAAACCGGGGCGGAGCAGCACTGCGATGCCGTGGTCGTGGTGTCCGCACCGGTCGAGGTGCAGCGCCAGCGCGCCTTCGAGCGGCCTGGTATGACCGAGGATAAACTCACGGCGATTCTCACCAAGCAAGTGCCTGACGCCGAAAAGCGCCGCCGCGCTGATTTTGTCGTGGACAGTTCACAAGGGTTTGAGCACGGCCGCGCGCAAATTCGCGACATTCTGCAAACCATCGCTAAAATGCAGCCGCGGCAGCGGTGATTCGCAGGCAAGATTTATGCGCGAGATCGTTTTTGATACCGAAACGACCGGGCTCGATCCGCTCCAGGGCGATCGCCTGGTTGAGATTGGCTGCATCGAGCTCGTCAACCGCTTCCCCACCGGCAAGACGTTCCACTGTTACTTCAATCCGGAGCGCGACATGCCGGAACAGGCCTTCAAGGTGCACGGCCTGACCATCGAATTCCTCAAGGATAAGCCGCTGTTCACCCACAAGGTCGACGAGCTCATCGCCTTTCTCGGCGACGCCCAGCTTGTGGCACATAATGCGATGTTCGATCACGGCTTCCTCAACGCCGAATTGGAACGCGCCGGACGGGCCGCGATCGCCCGCGAGCGCATGATCGACACGCTTGTTATTGCGCGGCGGAAACATCCGGGCGGGGCAAACCGGCTCGACGATCTTTGCGCGCGCTACTCCATCGACAATTCGCGGCGCATCAAGCACGGCGCATTGCTCGACGCCGAGCTTTTGGCCGAGGTCTATATCGAGCTCATCGGTGCGCGCCAGGCGCAGCTCATTCTTTCCCAGACGCGGACGCCCGTTCACGTCGCCGGCGAGCCGATCGTGCTGCGCGAGCGGCCGACACCGTTAGCCGTACGACTGACCGACGTGGCGCGCGCGGCGCATCGGAAATTTGTCTTGAGCCTGGGCGAGAACGCTATCTGGCGCGATTACGTCAGTTTGGATTAGGCGGCGCGAATCCCGGGGCGGGCTGGGCGGCCGCCAAACGCTGGCGATACAACGTCACAAAATCGACCGGCTCCAACAGCAAAGGCGGAAAACCGCCGTTGCGCGTCGCCGTGGCGACGATCTCGCGTGCGAAAGGGAACAACAACCGCGGACATTCGATCAGCACCGTCGGCTGCATGCTCTCGGGCGGCACATTGACGATACGAAAAACGCCTGAATAAAGAAGTTCAAAGCCGAACAGCAACATGCCCTGGCTTTCCGCTTTGCCTTCCAGCCGCAGCGTCACCTCGACATCGGAGTCCCCTAACGGGGCGGCTTCAACTGCGATATTAATATTGATGTGCGGCTGCTGGGTGCTGGGCGCTAGCGACCGCGGTGCATTGGGATTTTCGAACGAAAAGTCCTTCACGTATTGAGTGAGGATGCCGATCTGCGGCACTGCACCTTGCGGCAGGGCCCCCTGCGGCTCGGGGCCGCCATTGGTCAATGACATCCTTGTCTCCAGACTACGCGGACAGGTTTCGCGTCTTGGCTAACATAGGGTAGGAGGGCGAACAATGGCGGCCTGTCGACTGCCATGATCCTCACAAGTCACTCGTTCTGATGCTGATTTGGCCCGATTTGCCCAAAACCGTGCCACAAGGCCGCCTTCCATTGTTGGCGAGCCTGTCCCGATCGTCTAATCTTTTCGTACCGGCATCCTGTGGTCATGATCGGCCACTAGATGGCTTCAAATGCGTGCTTACATAGTTGCGTAGCTGCTTGGTGCGGAAACCGGCTTTCTTGCGCGGTTGGCTGGCCGAACCGTTCCTGGATTGCAGCTTCCGCTAGTGCGGCGCCGAGAGAATGCCTGACGTGTTCGACATTTACACCATCATCTTCCTGGCGCTCGCGGTATTCATTTTCCTGCGCCTGCGCAGTGTATTGGGCCAACGTACCGGCCGTGAACGGCCGCCATACGATCCCTACTCGGCACGCGACGTTGTCCGCAGCCCGGCTACCGACAAGGTTGTGACGTTGCCGCCGCGTTCGACCGAAACGCCGTCATCGCGCCCAGTCGAGGCCGCGCAACCTTCCGCGGAGAGATGGAAAGACATTGCCCAGACCGGCTCGACGGTGGCGGCCGGCCTGGACGCGATTGTCGGCGCCGATCCGAGCTTCGACGCCAAGCATTTTATCACCGGCGCGCGCGCCGCGTACGAGATGATTGTGACCGCGTTCGCTGGCGGCGACCGGCGTCAGTTACGCAACCTGCTCTCACGGGAGGTCTTTGATGGCTTCGACGCCGCGATCACTGAACGCGAACGTCGGAGCGAGACCGCCGAGACGCGCTTCGTTTCGATCGACGGTTCCACCATTACCGCGGCCGAATTGCGCAATCGTATCGCGCAGATCACGGTCCGCTTCGTGTCGAAGCTCGTCTCCGCCACACGCGACCGAGCCGGCGCGGTGATCGACGGCAGCGCCGACAAGGTTACCGACGTCACCGATGTTTGGACCTTCGCGCGCGACGTCTCCTCGCGCGATCCCAACTGGAAAGTGGTCGCGACCGAAGCCGGTCAATGAGGCCGATGATGGGGCCCCGGTCTGCGTCGCGCCGGGGCTTGTCGTTTTTTGCTCTTCTTATTGGCCTCGTCAGCATGCCCCTGACCGGACGGGGTCAAGAGCGCGCACCGATCCAGTTTCCCCATACGCAATACGAACCGATCGAGTGGGCCGATCTCGACGGCTGGGACAGCGACGATCACGCCGCGGCCTTTGCCACCTTCCTGGCGAGCTGTCGCACGCTCGACGTCAAGCAGCGCCGTGGTCGTGACTTGACGGCGATTCCCGCCGCGCTGAAGGATATTTGCGAGCGGGCCCGTGCGGCCATCCCGCTCGACGAGGATGGCGCGCGAAAATTTTTCGAAGATAATTTCCGCCCGATCCGCATCAACAAGATCGGCGACGCCGACGGCTTTCTCACCGGCTATTACGAGCCGATTATCCCTGGGTCGCGGGTACCGACCGGCGAATTCACAGCGCCGCTCTATCGTCGGCCGCCCAATCTGGTGGCTGCGGGCCGGCGCAAGCTCGGCGACGCGTTTCCGAGCAAAGGCGTGTTCGTCGGCCGCCGTGTCGGCCGCCGCAAGATCGTGCCCTATTACGACCGCGGTCAGATCGAAGACGGCGCGCTCGACGGCTGGCATCTGGAAATCTGCTATCTGCACGATCAAGTCGACGTGCTGTTCGCGCAGATCCAAGGCTCGGCCCGCATCAGGCTCGAAGACGGCACGATCCTGCGCGTCAATTACGATTCTCATAATGGCTGGCCCTATACGCCGGTCGGACGCGCGCTTGTCGCCAACAAGATCATGACCGCCGATCAGGTATCGATGCAGAGCATCCGCGACTGGATGGAGGCCAATCCGGATTTGGCCAAGGATGTGCGGCGGCAAAATAAATCTTACGTGTTCTTCCGCATCACCGATCTCGCCACCGAGGACGAAGCGGTTGGCGGCGAGGGCGTTCAGCTCGTGCCCGGCCGTTCGATCGCGGTCGATCGTTCGTTGCACGCCTATGGCACGCCATTCTTCATCCAAGCCGATCTGCCGATCGCCAACGAAAAGGCAGCGACAAAATTCGACCGCCTGGTCATCGCGCAGGACACGGGCTCCGCCATCATCGGACCGGCGCGGGCCGACATTTATTTCGGCGCGGGCGACGAAGCGGCGCGCATCGCCGGTCGCATAAAAAATCCCGGCGATTTCGTCATGCTACTGCCGAACGCACTCGATCCGGTGGAGGCTGGCCGCGACACCCCGTTGCCGCCGGAGCGACCGAGCGCGTTCAGTTTGAATCTCGGCAGCATGGATGATCCCACCGTGCCGGACAGCGGTACCGCGGATCCGCCCGCAGCGACTGCGCCGTCGGCGGAGACCCCACCCGCAATTGCGCCCGACGCCGCTCCGAAAGCGAAAGCTAAGACCCGGCAGAAAAAATGACCAGGCGCCGGCAATTAAGCGATGAAGAGCGCGCGCTGTGGAGCGGCATCGCGCGTTCGATCAAGCCGCTGCGCCCCGCCAAATTCGTCAAAGTAAGTAAGCCTGGGGGCACAGCCGAAAAAGCTCCTGCATCGCCAGGGGCCGAAACGCGCGCGCAGGCGCCGTCGTCGGCCAAGCCGCTGCCGCTCGCGGCATTGGACCGTCGGCAGAAGCAACGCGTGGCGCGCGGCCGCGACGCGATCGACGTCCGAATTGATTTACATGGCATGACGCAAAGCGAGGCGTATGATGCGCTCCATCGCTTTCTGCGGCAGGCACAGGCGAACGGCGCCAAGATCGCGCTTGTCGTCACCGGCAAGGGTACGCGTCCGGCGGTGCGCGACGGCGGCGGCGAACGCGGTGTGCTTAAGCGGCAAGTGCCGATGTGGCTGGCGCTGCCGGAATTTCGCCCCTTTGTTGTCGGCTTCGACGATGCCCATGTAAGCCACGGCGGGCAAGGCGCGCTTTATGTGCGGTTGCGCCGTCGGCGCTAGGGCGGAGCCGTTAACCTTAACTCTTAGAAAGCCGCACAAGCTGCAAGAATTGGTCAATTTCCTCTGCGAGAAACGGTTTCCACATCGCCGTTACCCCGCAGGAGCGCCAATGTACGGAAATCTCGCCACACCGACAAAGTCCGAGTCCTCGCGCGGCGGCCCTTCCGATTTGTATATGCTAGCGCATGTCGAGAAGTGGATGGCGGCGATCCGCGAAATTAAGCGCGAGCAGCAGAGCGAACAGAAAGTCTCCGCGTAAGCCCCGGCGCCGAACCTGCCGCCGTTCGTTACAGAATAAATCGGCTGAGATCCGCATTCTTGGCAAGATCGCCGACGTATTTATGCACATAGGCCGCGTCGACTTTGACCGTTTCGCCGGAACGATCGGGCGCACCGAAGGACACGTCGTCGAGCACGCGTTCCATCACAGTCTGCAATCGCCGAGCGCCGATATTTTCCACGCTTGAATTTACCGCCACCGCGACGTCGGCCACGGCGTCGATCGCGTCCTCGGAGAATTCCAGCGTCACGCCTTCGGTCGCCATCAGCGCGATATATTGCTTGATCAGCGAGGCCTCAGGCTCCGTGAGGATGCGCCGCATGTCGTCGCGGGTGAGCGCTTTCAATTCGACGCGAATCGGCAGCCGGCCCTGCAGTTCGGGCAGCAAGTCGGACGGCTTCGAAATGTGGAACGCGCCCGAAGCGATGAACAGAATATGGTCGGTCTTCACCGAACCATGTTTGGTGGCGACCGTGGTGCCTTCGATCAACGGCAACAGATCGCGCTGGACGCCTTCGCGTGAAACGTCGGCGCCGACGCGGCCTTCACGCACGCAGATCTTGTCGATTTCATCGAGGAACACGATGCCGTTGTTCTCGACCACCTTGATGGCTTCCTGCGTCAGCTGCTCGGTATCGAGTAATTTGTCGGATTCCTCATTGATCAGGATGCCGTAGGATTCCTGAACCGTGACGCGCCGCGCCTTGGTGCGGTTGCCGCCCAGCTTGCCGAAAATATCCCCGATCGAGATCGCGCCCAATTGCGCGCCGGGCATGCCGGGAATATCGAACAGCGGCATGCCGCCGCCGGCTCCGGCCTGCACTTCGATCTCGATTTCCTTGTCGTCGAGTTCGCCGGTACGAAGCTTTTTCCGGAAGGCGTCCTTTGTCGAACTGCTTGCATTGGCGCCGACGAGCGCATCGAGCACCCGGTCTTCGGCGGCTTGCTGCGCGCGCGCGTGCACGTCCTTGCGTTTCCTTTCGCGCGTCAGCGTGATGGAAATCTCGACGAGATCGCGGACGATCTGCTCGACATCGCGGCCAACATAGCCGACTTCGGTGAACTTCGTCGCTTCGACTTTGAGGAACGGCGCGCCGGCGAGTTTGGCAAGACGCCGGGAGATTTCGGTCTTGCCGACGCCGGTCGGCCCGATCATCAAAATGTTCTTCGGCAGCACTTCCTCGCGCAGCCGCTCCTCGAGCTGCAGCCGGCGCCAGCGGTTGCGCAGCGCGATCGCGACAGCGCGCTTGGCGTCGCTCTGCCCGACGATGAAACGGTCGAGCTCGGAAACGATTTCGCGGGGGGAGAAGTCGGTCACGCTTTCAACGTCTCGATGGTGACATTACGGTTGGTGTACACGCAAATATCCGCGGCGATGTCGAGGGCGCGGCGTACGATCGCCTCGGCGTCGAGCGGCCCGTCGAGCAAGGCGCGTGCCGCGGCGAGCGCATAATTGCCGCCGGAGCCGATGCCGACAACGCCGGCTTCGGGCTCAAGCACGTCGCCGGTGCCGGTAAGCACCAAGGAGACGTCCTGGTCGGCAACGATCATCATGGCTTCGAGACGGCGCAGGAAGCGGTCGGTGCGCCAATCCTTGGCAAGCTCCACGGCGGCGCGCGTCAACTGTCCGGGATATTGCTCGAGCTTCGATTCAAGCCGCTCAAAAAGCGTGAACGCGTCGGCGGTGGCGCCGGCAAAGCCGCCGATGACATCGCCCTTGCCGAGCCGGCGCACTTTCTTGGCATTGGCCTTGACGATGGTCTGCCCGATCGAGACCTGACCATCGCCGCCGACCGCCACCAGACCGCCCTTGCGGACAGTCAGTATGGTGGTGCCGTGCCAGGGGCCGGCTTGGCCGCTTTCGGAGGATGACATGCGTGGGGAAACCCTTTGTCAGCCAAGATTTAGGAGTTGAGCGGCGTCAATGCAAATGCAGGGGGCGCCAGTGGCGGGGCAGGCAAAGCCCTGTTAAAAGGCGCGCGGCGCGCCGCGGAGAGCAAGATGCGCAAGGCATCGGTCAAACGGACCACCAAGGAAACCGACGTCGAGGTCGCGATCGATCTCGACGGCGAAGGCCGCGCGTCGATCGCGACCGGGATCGGCTTCCTCGACCACATGCTCGACCTGTTGGCGCGGCATTCGCGGATCGATATCACGGTGAAGGCCAAAGGCGATTTGCATATCGATCACCACCACACCACGGAAGATGTCGGCATCGCGCTCGGCCAGGCGCTGAAGCAAGCGCTCGGCGATATGAAGGGCATCACGCGCTACGCTGACGTGCATATTCCGATGGACGAGGCGCTCACGCGGGTTGCGATCGATATATCCGGCCGGCCGTTTTTGGTGTTCAAGGTCGATTTTGTGCGCGCCAAGGTCGGGCCGTTCGACACCGAACTGGTGCAGGAATGGTTTCAGGCTTTTGCGGTGAATGCCGCGGTGACGCTGCACGTCGCCACGCTCTATGGCGGCAATGACCATCATATTGCGGAGTCCTGCTTCAAGGGTCTGGCGCGCGCGCTGCGGGCGGCGGTCGCCATCGATCCGCGCGCCGCGAATGAGGTGCCGTCGACCAAGGGCACGCTCAACGCTTGATCACGAAAAGCGGGAACCGGGTTTCAGAGCGGTTCATGCGTTCCTAAATCTCTAGTTCTGAAAGTTAAAGGCAATGCCGATTTACACCGTCCATGAACCGCCGTTGCGGATAGCCGGCGCAGCGGCCGATCCGATGCGCTTCGTCTTCGTGCGCGACGGCTTCTACGTGTGGGCGTTTCTGCTCACGCCGCTCTGGATGCTGTGGCACCGATTATGGCTGGTGCTGATCGGTTATGTCGTGCTTTCCGCGGTGATTGACGGGTTGCTGCGCTTTGCCGGCGCTTCGACGGCCGTCGTCGTGTTTGTCGGCATCCTGATTTCGCTTTTGATCGGGCTCGAAGCCGGTCCGTTGCGGCGCTTGACGCTGCGGCGCCGGCGCTGGCGGAACGCCGGCCTCGTCAGCGGTTATGATCTCGAAGATGCCGAACGGCGTTTTTTCGACACCTGGGTCCGTCGTGCACCCCCGCAAAATTCTCCATCCGCCGCGCCATCGGCATTTGCAGGGCCAATGCCAGTACATACAGCCGAAATACCCGGCGTGATCGGACTTTTTCCCGAGCCTGGAGCGCCGCGGTGAGTGTCGCGATTGTCGATTATGGCTCCGGGAATTTGCATTCGGCCGCGAAAGCCTTCGAACGCGCCGCGCATGAGGCTGGCGTCGATCAGCCGATCGTGGTGACGCAGGATCCGGCTGTGGTGGCGCGTGCCGATCGTGTGGTGCTGCCCGGTGTCGGGGCGTTTGCCGATTGCCGGCGCGGACTCGATGCGGTGCCGGGTCTGGTCGAGGCGCTTGAGGAGGCGGTACGGCGCAAGGGCCGGCCGTTCTTCGGTATTTGCGTCGGCATGCAGCTCCTCGCCGAGCGCGGCCGCGAATATGAGGTGACGGCAGGGCTCGGTTGGATTGCCGGCGAGGTGGATCGGATCGTGCCGAGCGATGCGAGCTTGAAAATCCCGCATATGGGCTGGAACACGCTCAATGTCGCGCGGACACATCCGCTGCTTGACGGTCTGACGCTCGGACCGCAGGGACGGCACGCCTATTTCGTGCATTCGTATCAGCTCAAACCGTCGCAGCGCGACGATCTGGTGGCCGATGCTGACTATGGCGGCGCCGTTACCGCCGTCGTCGGCCGCGACAATATCGTCGGTACGCAATTTCACCCCGAAAAAAGCCAAAAGCTCGGTCTCGCGCTGATCGCGAATTTTTTGAAGTGGAAGCCGTGATCCTGTTCCCGGCCATCGATCTCAAGAACGGCGAAGCCGTGCGCCTGCAACAGGGCGACATGGCACGTGCCACCGTGTTCAATCGCGACCCGGCGGCACAAGCGCGCGCGTTCGCGGCGCAGGGTTTTCAATATTTGCACCTTGTCGATCTCGACGGCGCCTTCGCCGGCAAGCCGATGAATGCCGCAGCGGTCGAGCGCATTTTGGCCGCGGTGAAAATCCCGATGCAGCTGGGCGGCGGCATTCGCGACCGCAGGACGATCGACGCTTGGCTCGACAAGGGTATTGCCCGCGTCGTGATCGGTACCGCCGCGGTCCGCGATCCGGATTTGGTAAAGGAAGCGGCGCGCGCCTATCCGGCGCAAATCGTCGTAGGCCTCGACGCCCGCGAGGGCAAAGTCGCTGTCGAGGGCTGGGCGGAGACGTCGCAATTATCCGCGCTCGACCTCGCTCGGCGTTTTGAGGATGCCGGCGTGGCCGCGCTGATCTATACCGACGTGGCGCGCGATGGCATG
>Ga0181537_10004557_pt1 | contig 11484 bp, 7 predicted proteins | sample PEATcosm2014_Bin_39_FD_119765 | JGI IMG/M metagenome (GOLD analysis project Ga0181537, IMG submission 119765) | Peatland microbial communities from MTU Mesocosm Facility, Houghton, MI, USA - PEATcosm2014_Bin23_10_metaG | ecosystem: Environmental > Terrestrial > Soil > Wetlands > Peat | place... | reverse complement strand
CCCCAAGCTCCTCTGGATTCATGAAAGCGAGTACGCTCTCGCGTCTTACCCTGTTTGCCGACGACATGCCCCACGCGTTTCAATTCTTGCGCCATGTGTTGATTGGCGGCGACAATCTCGTTGAAAGTGTCGGCAACTTTCCCTGCCAGACCCACCCACGTGCCCGGAAGTCGCACCGTGAAGTCGCCGTCTCGCATGGTCTGGAGGCTGGCGAGGATGACGGTCAGGTCCAGAGAGCCATCCGCACCTTTCGACTTCCCATTATTCTTCCCGTTCGTCGGTGGACTGACGTCATGACTGTTCGGGGCGATCTCGTTGAATGTGGTTCTTTTCATCTTCTCCGCCAGAAACAAGCAGTAGTACAACTCGGGACCTTCCAGGTCTTGTTTAATCTCAGAATGCAGTGCGTTTCATTTGGCACCCAGGCACCGCAGCAACTCCATGCATTCGTAAGGATTACGGAATCCAGCACCAAACGCTGGCAGGAAACTGCTAGCGATGCTAGACCTCGCAGGCACGTATTCGTACCATGAACCCCGGGCTCGGGCACTAAGGTATTTCCTGTACGATCGGCAACGCTCTTAAGGCTGTTTGCGGTCTCCAGTCGGCTCCGATACCGCGCCGCCGATGGCACTCAGTGGCAAATAGATAATGGGGTGAGTCGTTTTACGTTCTTCCGGCACCCTCGACAAGAAGATCAATATGAACGGCAGGGAGCAGACAGAGAAATGCGCGAGAGCCCCGACACGATTTTATCGGGCGTCGTTCTCACCCAGCATCACCAACAGACCGCTACTCTCAGGGCCCGGCGTTAGGCCGCCCGCCGTCCCGCCACGAAGTGCATGATCAACGAGATCGCTGCGAATACCAGCAGTAGGTGGATCAGCGCTCCGGCAACGTGAAACACGGTAAAGCCACAAATCCATGCGACCAGTAAAACGACGAATAATAATATTGTCCAAATGTTCATTGTTTATCCTCATTTGTCGGATGGTTTTCGCCGCCGATCCCACCGCGAAATCCAGTCCATCCCACGCACGATACTCGTAAGGCCTGCCTCGGTCCTTACGGTCAATCTTGTAGCCTGTAGACAATCGGGCTGTACTGGCGAAGAAATTCTCAGCACTGATCGTAGAGCGACAGACCCCATCCAAGTTTCGACACCGCGCTGAATGGCGACGACTTTCTGTTGCCCCATTCCGGGTTTCCGCGTTAGCCGCCAACCTTCGAGCCCACTAATCGCAACCAAGAACACGCAGTCGACTTAAATCACGAGTGCGCCCAGTCGCGCGCTTGAAAGGGAGAACTACTTTATGTCAGAAGATATGGAAAAAAACCGACAACACGGTGGGCAGACCAACCAGCAGGGCGCGCAGCCGGGACAGCCAGTTACTCAACCCGGACAAAGCCGCCAAACCGGTCAGGGCGAACACGAGAGCGGGCAGCCCGGACAGCAGAAAAAGGGCGGACAGAGCCAGGATCAGGAAGACGATCAGAACCTGGACCGTCAGCGCCGCGCCTCGTAAATCCGTTCACTAGCCAAAGTAACGAAGTCCCGGCCACACTGCCGGGACTTCGTTCATGCCGCTCACTCCACCGCCCCCTCTTCTGGGCATCGGCGGAGTTAAGGATGGATGTTCCGGCAGCGCAACACAGAATGGTTTCTGCCTTCGCATGCCGGGCGCTCTTTCTGAACGGCCCCGTCCCATACGGCCACAAACCGTACCATCGACCATTGTTCGATGATTGGAATGCAGGGTTTATCGAACGCTCGAACCTTTAGCACTGACTTGAGGCGCAAGTTCTCGACCTTCGCCGATTGCTAGTGAATGGTGGGAACGCGATCTCGGGCAACTTCAGCGAGCCGCGCAAACCGCAGGATATGAATGATTCCATCTGTTTGAGCATCGAGTCGAAGCTGAAGAAGATATGGTGGGGTTGTCCATGTGGTCGTGCCGCCCAATCCCACACTTCGTAGAGAATGGATCGTGTGTCATTCAGGTTGGGTCCGGTTCGTACAGCTTTGCAGTGAAGTGATTTTGCAGTGAACGCGGAAGGCCGTTAGTGGTTATCCCTCTCAGTTTCTGAGACGACTTTGTCGACGACTGCTTCGCTTCACTTCGCCGTTTCCAGTGCTGGAACATCCACCCAACCTTGCTTCCGATGACTCTGCATCTCAGCGGTCAAAATCGTGAGCTGCCGAAGGCCATCGCTGAACTGCGGATACTCAGGCGGGGCATCAGGTGCACTGAGCGAAGCGTAGAACCTGCGGAAGACTTGCTTGAAAGTGTCGTCGTAACCCTCGCTGTGGCCGCCCGGCAGGTCGGCGTAGCTGCGCGCGGCGGGCTTCAGCAGGGACGGATCCTTTATGTAGATCTGATTGGCGGAATCGCGATGACCCGCCCACAACTCGTCCGGCCGCTCCTGTTTCCATGCCACGGAAGACTTTGTGCCGTAGACCTCGATGCTGAGTCCGTTTTTTCGTCCGGCGGAAACCTGGCTGGCGGTCATGCAGCCTCGGGTGCGCGTTCCCATGCGAAAAATCACGGCTCCAAAGTCTTCCGTATCGACCGGGGTTTCAGCGTAATCTTCCGGCCCCAGCAACTTATTGGCAAAAGTCTCTACCGAATGCTTCGGTTGTTTTCTGGTCGGGTGGAATGTTTGCAGATCGGCGCACAGCGAATTCACCCGCAAGCCCGTGATGTGCTCCGCCATATCAAACCAGTGTGAGCCGATGTCGGCCATGCAACGCGATGGGCCTCCCGCCTTGGTCTCGACCCGCCAATTCCAATCCGTGTCATACAGCAGCCAGTCCTGCGAATAGGTGCCTTGGACAACCAGAATCTCGCCCAGATCTCCCGCTGCGCACATACTGCGCATCTGCTGCACCATAGGGTAGTAGCGCAAGTTATGGCAGACGCAATTGCGCAGACCCTGCCGGGCTGCCAGCGCAACCAACTCCTCGCCTTCTTCCACACTCGTGGCCAGCGGCTTCTCGCAGAGCACGTGCTTGCCCGCCAGCAGCGCGTCCTTGGCCATGGAAAAGTGTTGCGCGTTCGGCGTGCAAATGTGCACCGCGTCGATTGCCGGATCGCGCAGCACCTCGCGATAATCGGTCGCAATTGTAGGAACCGAGAAACCAGCCCCTAGACGACGCGCCGACTCAGCAGTTCTCCCTACGACTGCGGCCGCTTCCACGGACTCCACTCGCCGCACCCCTTCAAGATGCACGCGGCCCATAAAGCCGGTGCCAAAGATTGCCGTTCTGATCGGTTTCATCGTAGTTTCTCTTTCGCTCCCGGTCCTATCTTTTAACTCCACGTCTACGCGTTCAAATCAGGTCCACCACGCGGCGCCAGGCTGTTCGCGAATTACGATTCCGTTCAGGAAGTTCGCCGCCTTGGTCAGACCTTCCTCCGGCGAGAGCAGACTGTCTTCATGCTCGATGGAAACAACGTAGTCGTAGCCAAACATGCGCAAGGTAGAAATCAGCTCGCTCCAGAACTCAGCACCATGGCCGTAGCCGCACGTGCGGAAGATCCAGCCGCGGTCACGCTCTTGCGTGTACGGTTTCGTGTCGAGCACGCCGGTGCGGGGAAGATTGGCGGCATACATCTGAGTGTCCTTGGCATGGACGTGGAAGATGGCGTCCTGGAGCACGCGCACAGCGGCGATGGGGTCGATGTTCTGCCAGAAAAGGTGACTGGGATCGTAATTGCAACCCACATTCGGCCCAGCAATCGAGCGCAGCCGCAGCATGGTCTCCGGGTTATAGACAACGAAGCCGGGGTGCATTTCGACCGCGATCTTCACGCCATGGTCGGCGCCGAACTTCGTATGCTCCACCCAATAAGGAGCAACGACTTCGTTCCACTGCCAGTCCAGCACCTTAAGGTAATCGGGCGGCCACGGACACGTCACCCAGTTGGGCGCCGTGGCGTTCGGCGAGTCGCCCGGGCACCCTGAAAAATCCACGATCATGGGAACGCCGAGCTTCTCGGCCAGCAGAATCGTCTTGCGGCTCACCTCGCGATCGTGCCTCGCGCGATCTTTATCCGGATGCAGCGGATTCCCGTGACAGCTCAATGCGCTGATCTTTACGCCGTGGTCAGACAGCACCTTCTGGAACTCCGCCAGCGCGTCCGGGTTGTCGAGCATCGAGAGCTTGCAGTGGGCGTCACCTACATAATTTCCTGTGGCCAGTTCGACCGTTTCAATATGGAGAGCTGCGAGTTTCTTGAGAACCACGGACAACGGTAGTTGCGACAACAAGGGAGTGAAGACTCCAACGCGCATAACGCTTTTGTCTCCTCAAACTGAGGTAGTGGGCTGTTCTTGAAAACAGCCCGCTACCCAAATTGAACGGCCTCATTCTATCCCATACGCATTGTGTTACCTTTTAGGCGTTGGCGGCGTTTGGAGCTTGTCCGATCCGGACAGGCTCATAGAACGAATTTCGTGTTTGAAGGAGATCGCTTGCCCCCATCTCGAATCGCGCTATTCCTCTTCCTGTTCTTGCCGATTCTCGCGACCGCACAGAATCAGTCGGCCGTCGATCCCTCTCTTCCGGCCCCGCCTCACGAAAAGCAAATACACCTTAAGCACATTCTGGTGATCGGTCAAACCAAAGGATGGGAGCATGACTCTATTTCCGATGGAATGGTGGCGATTTATGAGATGGGCCGTGACAGCGGGCTCTGGGACGCCATGCTGCGCACCGATGTTGCGTCTATCACCAAGAAGAAGCTTGATAAGAACGCAAAGAATCTCGACTACTTCGACGCAATCGTCTTCGTCAGTACGACCGGCGAACTTGACCTCGACGACAGCCAGAAGGCAGATATGATGTCGTTTATCAAAGACGATGGCAAGGGCTTCGTCGGCGTTCACGCGGCTCTCGACACAAATTACAAATGGCCGGAATACGGAGAAATGATCGGCGGATGGTTTGACCAGCATCCCTGGTCCACGTTCAACGCGCCGATCGTGAACGAAGACCCGACCTTCCCCGCGGTCCGCCACTTTCCAAAAGCCTTCCTGAAGTACGACGAAATCTATCAACCCAAGGAATGGTCGCGCGAAAAGGTCAATGTTCTGCTGAGTCTCGATCCCGCGAAGTTGAACTACGCCAATAATCCGCGCGTCCACCGAACCGACCATGATTTTGCCGTGGCTTGGGACAAGATATATGGCAAAGGCCGCGTTTTCTATTCCACACTTGGACATACCGAGGAAGCGTGGGATGATCCCGATATTCGTAAGATGTATTTTGAAGCGATCAAGTGGGTGCTGGGCATGACCGAGGGCAGCACGGCAACTCATCCGCGGCCTGCGGATCAACATTGAGGTCTAGAGTATGAATTTCCTGCGCTCAACTCCGCATGCCTGCGCTCTACTGTTGGCGTTGTGTCTCGGCGGCCCTGCGTCCTCCGCGGCGCAAGTTCCCTCCGGCACTCAACCGTCCGCGAACACCGCCAAACAAAACCGTCCCGCGCCCAAGTCCTACTCACCCAATCTGGTGCAGCAAGGCAGCGCCCTTTTCCGGCAGGACTGTTCCTTCTGTCATGGCCGCGACGCCGGCGGTGGAGAGAGCGGTCCAGACCTGACGCGTTCGAAGTTGGTGGCTGCCGATGTGGACGGTGACAAAATCGGCCCCGTCGTGCGCAACGGACGGCCCGATAAAGGCATGCCTCCCTTTGATCGATCGGATGAACAGATTGCCAGCCTGGTGGCCTTTATCCACACCCAGCAAAACAACGCGCTGGCCAGCGCCGCCAGCCGCCGGGGCACTGGCGGTCGGAAAGGTGTCGACCCATCCGATCTCCAGACCGGAAACGCAGAGGCGGGCCAGCAATACTTCGAGGGCGCGGGAGGATGTGCGGCCTGCCACTCGCCCACCGGCGATCTTGCCGGAGTGGCATCGCGTTACAGTGGCCTCGACCTCGAGCAGCAGATGCTTTATCCCCGGCACGCGCGACCCAAGGTCTCGGTGACCCTCGCGTCTGGTCAAACGGTTACCGGCATATTGGCATATCTCGACGAGTTCACGGTTGGTCTCATCGACTCTACTGGCACATATCGATCGTGGCCGACCCGCGATGTGCAGTATAAGGTCGATCCGGCATTGAACGCCCATATAGAACTGTTGCCGAAATACTCGGATGCCGACATTCACAACCTGATGGCGTATTTGCAGAAGTTCCGCTAGATGCGAAACCTATTTTCTGTTGAGCGAATTCTTTTCTTAACGAGACTTTTTTCCAACGAGCTCTAGGGGACTCCATTCGATATGAAGTTTGCGGGCCATACATTTCTCATCGCCATCACTGCAATTTTTGCGTTCGCCTCTACCAGCAAACTTCCGGCGCAAGGGCCGGACGACCGCACGCTTCTGCATCCCCCGGCGGATGCCTGGCCGGGATACCACGGCGATTATTCCGGCAGGCGTCACAGTTCGCTCGACCAGATCGCGCCCCGGAATGTGGGAACTCTCGGCTTGGCCTGGGCGTTCCAGACGAATCAGAACGCGCCTATCAAGTCCTCCCCGCTGCTCGTGGATGGCATTCTGTACTTCACAGTCCCTGACAATGTCTGGGCCGTCGATGCGCGCTCCGGCCACCAGCTCTGGCACTATAACCAGCCCACGACTGAGGGCGAGCACATCGGGAATCGCGGCGTAGCCGCGTACAAAGGTCATCTCTTTTTCTCCGCTCCCGATGCACACCTGGTATCGCTCAATGCCAAGGACGGAAGCGTCCGCTGGAAGGTTCAGGTTGCCGACGTCACCAAGGGATATTGGACCAGCATGGCGCCCCTCATCGTCGGCAATCACGTGCTGGTGGGCGTCTCTGGAGATTTTGATAATTTGAGCGGCTACATTCGTTCGATCGATCCGGAAACCGGCGAAACTCAATGGCAGTGGAATTCCACTCCTCCGGCTGGAACCCCAAATCAAACCACCGGCGGCATGACCTGGATGACGGGAACCTATGATCCTGATCTTAATCTGGTCTATTGGGGCACGGGAAACCCCACTCCCGTGCTGAACGGAACAACCCGTCCGGGCGATGATCTGTACACCTGCTCCATCGTCGCGCTCAACCCGGACACCGGCAAACTGGTGTGGGCTTTTCAGGTGTCGCCGCACGATACCCATGACTGGGATGCCGTGGAGACTCCCGTGCTGGTCGACGGAGATTTTCATGGCGAGCCGAAGAAAATGCTTATGCAGACTTCGCGCAACGGCTACTTCTTTGTTCTCGACCGCACCAACGGGAAAAATCTCTTGACCGCTCCATTCGGCCCAGTCAACTGGGCTCTTGGAATCGATCAGCAAGGACGCCCCATTCCCAACCCGGCCAAGGAGCCGGCTCCGGATGGACGCATCATTGCTCCCGACGAAGGCGGCATGACCAACTACCGTTCCCCCAGCTTCGACACCAAGAACGGACTGTTCATCGTCGACGCCCATCCCAGCTGGAGCCTCTACTTCGCCAAGCCGGCCGATGGCGTCTACGGTTGGGCGGGCGCAGACTATGGAGTCTGGGGCAAGGGCGTGATCGAAGCCATTGACTACCAAACCGGCAAGATCCGCTGGAACCACGAAATTGGCCCGGAGTCGGGAGCTGGAGTGCTGACCACGGACTCGGGACTCACCTTCACCGGCGACGGCAGAGGCAATTTCCTGGCGCTCGATTCCAAAGACGGCAGAACGCTTTGGCACGCCGGCTCTGGCTCCAACATCGTGAGTTCCCCGATTACTTACGAACTCGACGGCCGCCAATACGTGGTCACTAGCAGCGGTGGCGTGCTCTTCGCATGGGCACTCCCCCAAGCGCCATAAATCATAGCCGCCCAGATGCGCGGCCAGCAGGCCGCCAAGGACGCCAACAGCCTCGACTCCTAGAAGAACCGAGGCTGCCCTACGAGTCCGTTTTTCATCCGGCGGGAAACCTGGCTGGCGGTCATGCAGCCTCGGGTGCGCGTTCGCATGCGAAAAATCACGGCTCCAGGTCCGGTTGGCCGTCGCCACGATGTCCGTAACGCCAACAGCTCAGTCATAAGTAGGCACTTAACTAATCCTCTGAACAGAACCCTCGGCCTTAGCGCGTCCATCTGCAGCACACGTGGAGGCACAATAAGGCATCGGAAAACTGCTTCATTGCTGCGGTCGCATCAGGCGATGCGGTCTTGATCCGCGCGATTCGCAAAGAGACGAACCACCGCGAAACACCCGGCGTTCCATAACCGCGGCAGGTGCCGCTTCCCCAATCGGGAGCTATCCAGGTGATGGGATGCCCCAAACTCTCAGTGGGGGTGGATCAGCGAGGAACAAGGGTGATGGCAAGAACCAGAACATGTTCGTTGTTCGGCAAAGTGATGCTGCGCACCACCTTGGAGCTGTCTAGGTGAAAGGAATAACCGTACAGACGAAAGGCGCGCTCGTCCTTTGCGCCGTCCCCTACCAGGCGATAGGGCACGACCACCGCCTCGGACTCACCTGGGTAACCGCTCGACTCATACCAGTCGCTCAGACTCTGCGTCGCGGATGAAGATGTTCCGTCGGTGTATGTAATCGTAAACACCTGCGACTCCTGGCCGCCTTCCACTCCCGTGGCGAGCAAATCGAGACCGCTGAATTTTCCCGCCGGCAGCGCGACAGTTCTGCCTGTCACCACGTCTGGTGCATTCGCAGGCCCAAGATTGAATATGACGCCATCCCATAACTGGGATGAGCCCAGGGTCTCTTTCGAATAGGCCCAGCCTTCGCCATCCGCACTGGCCGAGGGAGCGAACTCCGACCCATCGCTATATATCGCGCTCGCGTTGTATGCCGAAGAAAGATCGACCGCCACTGTTCCCGTCTTGAGCGCCTTCACAGTGAGTGTGGTTGTGACCGCACGCGACAGGCCGCCCGACGTGCCGGTGATGGTGATTGTGGAAGTCGCCAGCTTCGACGAATTATCCGCCGTCAGAGTCAGCTTGCTGGTTCTCGCAGTACTTGCCGGGTTGAAAGAGGCCGTCACTCCGTTTGGCAGTCCGGAGACACTCAGGCTAACGCTGCCTCTGAAATTGCCACGGCGGGCCACAGAAATAGTCGCTGTCGCATTTCTGCCCTTGGGCACGGAGATACTGTCCGAAGTCGTGTGGAGCGCAAAGTCGTCGGCGCCTGCCGGCGGTGGCGCCAGAAGATCGTAGAGCGGCTGCGCTGGTTTCACTTCCGGATTCTCCTCCGCCACCGACATCGCCAGAACCCGGATCTTGTCGTTGTCGGGCAGAGTGATGCTTCGAGCTCCCGGGGGCAAATCGATGGGATACGCGAACAGGTAGGAGTAGCCGTAAGAAACATTTTCGCCCGCGGTATTGTGATGATGCGAGCAGTACCAAGCCAGGTCGGCTCGCTTGATGTACGCGGGAGTAAGTCCGATCATGTTGCCGTAACTGTCGCCCGACGTATCTCCCGAACTCCACTGACGGTCATCCCACTGTCCAATGAATCCGCCCCAGTCCTGGATGTTCAGTTCGACATTCTTACCGCCTACCTTGAATGCGGCTTTCTGGTCGCCCTCCGCCGAAGCCGCCAGAACATAAACTCGGTTGTGCTGGCCGGCAGGCAAATCGATGCTCTGCCCTCTCGCAACGACTGCATTGCGTATGCCCGTCTTTGCTGAAGCCAGTTTGAATTGCACATCGTTGAAAGTAATCTGCGCGGGAAGCATTTCAGCCGGCAGCGAATTGCCTTCGCGGTCGAATCCACCAACCGCGTGCGTCCCGTCGTTGCTGGCGGTGGCGAGGTCATAGTGCAGCGTCACCGGCATGGAATGCACTTCTGCAACCCTCGTCGGCGCTGCGGCCAACCTGATGGCGAACGTTCGTGGCTGATACGCTGAGAAAGAAGTGACCAGAGTGCCCTCGATCACCGACGCCGCGCCCACCGGCTGCTCCTGGCCGTTGACTTCGCGTGCAGCAGTGATTGGCGCGTGAAATGATACTCGAACATCCGGTTGAGGCGTACCATCCAGCTCGACTAGGCGCACGATAATCTCATCGCCCTGCTCAGCCTTCTTCAGCGCCAACACTCGCACCCGCGGATTGCTGACCTTGAGCAGCGAAAATTCCCGTCCCAGCGCGCCCGCGTGTTTCGGCGCTTCAAACGCGATCAGCGGATCGTTCAGCCGCTGCGCTTGCCAGTCGGTTTGACTTTGGCGCCAGCCCGCGGCGTGGCCGGCGATGCCGTAGACGAACTCGTGATGTCCGATGTCTTGTGTGCCCTGGTCTGCATATCCGGCGCGCGTACCCGGCGTCCGGATGAGTGTGAGCCGAATCGTATGGTCGTTCGGCTTGTCTGACCCATTCTTGCAATCCGTCAGAATCGTCGCGCCGAACTCTCCGGTCATATCGGTCAAATCAATCCACTGGTGCGAGGGCACTTCGAACTTCTTGGGCTGGGCAGTCGGCCGTTCGATGGTGCCAATGTCCCAGTTATAAGTAGCCATCTCGTTCGACGCCTGCAAGGGAAACGTCGCCTTCAGATTCGACTCTTTCGTGTTCCAGTCAATTACGTTGCTGAACTCAACCCGCTTCCCCGCATCGCCCGCCGAGAGTCGGATCGTCTGAGTAAATTTCGAACCAGCAGTCTCTCTTGAAACCTCCACAGCCACGCGTACCGGACCATTTTCCAAAACGCGAACCTGCGCCGGACCAGCCACATAAGCTTTCGGCGCAGCCTGCTCCTGGTCCCAATCCATATTCCACGCCGGCCACTGCTGCGGATTGTCGTAAGAGATGGCAAGACGCGCTGGCGAGGCCAGCAATTCTCTGCCCATCGATTTGTCGAATATGCTGGAAACGTCCCCGTCGCTGTTTATGGCTACGCGATAGTATTGGTTCTCAAGCGAGTTCTCCGACGCTTGCAGCGTCGCACCGTCAGCCGCGCCCGCTCCCGGTTGCACGTCGTAAACCGCATACCCGACCGATGGTGCCTTGGCCACAAAGATCACTTTGCCGTTAGAAATCTGCGCTGGAACTTCCTTGCCGTCCGGGCCAATCACGCGCACCCCCTTGGGCATGCCGCCGGGAAAGCTCACGCTTGCCTCGACAATATCTTCGCGCGCGATGTTCAACGGATTAAAGACCACCAACGGTATGCCTTTTGTTTCCGTGTCGAAGGCCGTAGTAACGGCTTCAGTAGCATTGCTGAGAACGCCGGCGAATTGATTCAGCGCGATCACGTCATCGTTCCAGGCAAATTCGTAGGCTCTGGGAGTGGCGGTCCCGGCCGCGATGTCGTGAAAGTGTCCGCCCATGGCCAGCGTCCAGGCATCATTCATGCGCTGCAATGGATATGGCCGCGCACCCAGCCATTCGGCGACAATGGAACTTTTCTCCGCCGCGTCGGCCAGCAATTCTTCTTTGCGAATCCAGCGCTTCTCGTAGGCTTGCGAGGTCAGCGACCCGGCGGAGTGGTTGGTCAACTCCATTTCT
>Ga0181537_10004556_pt1 | contig 11485 bp, 8 predicted proteins | sample PEATcosm2014_Bin_39_FD_119765 | JGI IMG/M metagenome (GOLD analysis project Ga0181537, IMG submission 119765) | Peatland microbial communities from MTU Mesocosm Facility, Houghton, MI, USA - PEATcosm2014_Bin23_10_metaG | ecosystem: Environmental > Terrestrial > Soil > Wetlands > Peat | place... | reverse complement strand
CGTACGAATAGTCCAAGCGGGAACCCCATCACGGTGTAAAAATCACCGTCGATCCGCTCAACGAGGGCGGCTCCCCGCCCTTGAATTCCGTAGGCTCCTGCCTTGTCCATCGAGTCACCCGTCGCGACGTACTCGGCTATTTCTTGCTGCGATAGCGGCCAGAAACGGACCTCTGTCGAGGCGGTGCGTTCAATCACATCGCCTCCAAGCGTGACGGCGAACGCCGTGTGGACGACGTGCTGCCTGCCGGCAAGCGCATGTAACATCCGGGTTGCGTCAGCCGCGTCCGCCGGCTTTCCCAGCGACGTTCCGTCGAGATCGACGACGGTGTCGGCTGCCACGACGACCGCGCCCGGTGCCTGCCCGAGGACGCCCGCAAGCTTGCCGCGCGCATGGGTTCGCGCCAGCTCGATGGGCGGCAACTCCGGCAAGTTCATTTCGTAGTAGCTGCTTGTGACGACGTCAACTTTGACGCCGAGGGAGGCGAGAAGCTCGCGTCTTCGCGGGCTGATACTCGCTAAAACCAGCGTCGTTATGACGCGTGGTTCCATCATACTACATCGTTGCGCAAAACGTCTTCGGAATTTTCACGCCGAATGACCAATTGATGGCGGCCTGATTCGACTTCGGCTACAGCCGGTCGTCCGAATCGGTTGTAGTTGCTGGCCATCGAATATGTGTACGCGCCGGTCGTACAGAATACGAGCAGGTCGCCGATCTGCAAATCGTCGGGCAGGTCGGCATCCAGCATCTCGTCGTTCTCACACGAGCGCCCCGCGATCGTCACGCGGCGTAGCGGCCCCGTGGCTGCCGATCGGGCTACCAACGGTTGGTGAAAAGCCCCGTAGATCGCCGGTCGCGGGTTGTCCGCAATGCTGCCGTCGATGACGACGAACCGCCGGCTGCCGGAATCTTTGATGGCGGCAACCCGGTAGAGCGTCGTACCCGCCGTCGCGACGAGCGAACGGCCCGGCTCGATTCCCAGTTTGGGAACCGGAATGCCGGCGCGCTGCGCGCTCTCGCGGGAGCGCCGCGCCAAATCTGCGAGTGCCCGTCCGATCTCGAACTCTGCCACCGCCACGTCTTCGTCGACGCCGAAGCCGCCGCCGAGCAACAGCGCGGGGATCGTGTGGCCGCGCGCGTGTGCCCGCACCGCGAGCTCGGCAAGCATGTCGAGGTTTGCTGCGTACGGCGCCTCGTCGAAAATCTGCGAGCCCATGTGCGCGTGCAGCGCACCGAGCGTAACGTGCGGATGCGCGTCGAGCATGTCGAGCGCGCGTTCGAGGTCGTCCGGCGCGATGCCGAACTTCGTGTTCTCGCCGCCGGTACGCACGAAATCGTGCGTGTGAATCTCGATGCCGGTGTTGAAACGCAGACCAATCGGCACGCTGCGTCCCTTGGCACGTTCGAGGAGCGTTTGCAGCTCGTCGATTCCATCGACAACGATGAACGCTACGCGTCCGTCGATTGCCGCATCGAGCTCAGCGTCGCTCTTACCACAGCCGTGCAAATACATGCGCGCCGCATCGAGTCCACCACGAACGGCGGTTGCGATCTCGCCGATGGAGCAGACGTCGAGCTTGAGCCACGCGTGCCGCGCGATGCGCTGCACGAGCTTGACGAACAGAAATGCTTTCGCCGCGTAAGCAATCGAAATGCCGTGCGGCTCGGCGGCGCGATGAAAACGCTCTAGGGTTCGCTCAAAGGTCGATGCATCGAACACGACCAGCGGCGTGCCGTAGATCTGCGCGAGCTCGTCGACGCTGACATCTGCAATCGTAAGCGTGCCGTTCGCGTCGCGCGCGTGGCCGCTCGCGCACAGAACGCGAGGATCGGCCGCCGCGATCAACCTGGAACCTTTCCGTTCACGTACAAACCGTGCTCGATGATGTAGCGCCAAACCGCTTCAGGAACCAAATAGCGCACCGTATTTCCGGCTTCGAGGCGATCGCGGACCGTAGTTGCTGAGTCGGTGTGGAGCGGTAAATCGATGAACGTTACTTTGTGGCGCACCGGCGCGGGAACGACGCTCAACGCGCCCTCAAGCTCGCTCCGTTCAATGTCTGGACGCGGAGCAACCAAAAAGCCTTCGAGATACTGGAAGATCTCGTCGAGCCGTTTCCAGCCCCCGCGCACAATCGAATCGCTGCCGGCTATGAAATAGAGCTCATCGTTCGGATAAAGCCTGCGCATTCGTGGCAAAAGGTCTGCCGTATATCCCGTGGCCTGGTCGTCGGTGTCGGTAAGGTCGAGCGCGAACGCAGGGTTGGATGCGATTGCCAGACGCAGCATCGTCGCGCGATGCTCGACGCTGCCGCGCAACGCATCGCGATGATGCCCGGAACGTATCGGCAGAAACACGACGCGATCGAGTCCCTCTGCGGCCCGCGCAGCCTCGGCAATGAACAAGTGCGCATTGTGCACCGGATCAAACGCGCCCCCAAACAAACCAATCTTCATTTGAACGGCGCTACGCCCCAGGCTCCGCGCCCCCCATGCTTCGCACGGGGCCCCCAAACGCGCGAGCCCGTCATCATCGCGAAAACGTCAACATTCCCCGAGGGGGCTCGCAACATCATTAGCTGTAGGTAAACTCAGCGTCGCCGATGCGCACGGTGTCGCCGTCGCTGATGCCCATCTCGCGCAAGCGCTTCTCGACTCCAAGCTTCGCGAGAATACGCTCGAATCGTCCGAGCGCTTCGTCATTGTCGAAATCGGTCGTCTCCGCGAGACGTTCGACGCGCTCGCCGCTGATCACGTACACGCCGTCCTCGATGCGAATCGCGAACGCCTCTTTCGCGCGCAACACGATGCGCGGCGGTTCCGGCGCAAGCACCGGCACTTCCGGACTGAGGCGAATCTGTTCCCACGCGGCGTAGATCAGCTCGCGCACGCCCTCGCCGGTCGCTGCTGAGATGCCGCGCAATCCCGGTATCGAGCTCGAGAGCTCCGCGAAGTGCGCGCGCGCGTCGGGCAAGTCCAACTTGGAAATGCAGACGATCATTGGTTTGTCGAGCAACGCCGGGCTCCAAGCCTGCAGCTCGTCTTCGATCGTTTTCTTGCTGGCGAGTATCTCGTCGACGGGGAACGCGCCGTCGATCAGATGCACGAGGACGCGCGTGCGCTCGACGTGACGCAAAAAGCGATCGCCCAGGCCTGCACCCTCATGCGCGCCTTCGATCAACCCCGGAACGTCGACCATCACGAAGGATTGAAATTCGTCGATGCGCACGACGCCCAGTTGCGGCTCGAGGGTCGTAAACGGATAATCGGCGACTTTGGGACGCGCTGCGGAAACGACCGAAAGCAGCGTCGACTTTCCGGCGTTCGGCAAGCCGACGATGCCGCAATCGGCCAGCAGCTTGAGCTCCATCCGAAGCTCGGCGGCCTCACCGTGTTCGCCGTATTGTGCGAAGCGCGGCGCTTGTCGCGTCGCGGTCGCGAAATGCTGATTGCCGAGACCACCCTTGCCGCCGCGCGCAACGACGAGGCGCTCACCGGGCGTCGCGAGATCGGCGATGCGCCGGACGCGGGGCGCATCGGGCTCGCCTTCATCCTTATACACGATCGTTCCGACGGGGACGCGGACGATCAGATCGGCGCCGGCCTTGCCGGATTTGTTGGAGGTCCCGCCCGCGCGCCCGGACTCAGCCTCGAAGTGCTTCTTGAAGCGGAAATCGACCAGAGTCGAAAGCCCGGCATCGGCTTCCAGGGTGACGTCGCCTCCCTTACCGCCGTCCCCGCCTGCGGGGCCGCCTTTGGGGACGTATTTCTCTCGCCGCCACGCGACAATGCCGTCCCCGCCCTTTCCGGCGGCGACGGTTATCGCGACTTCATCAATAAATTGCGTCTAGTCAGCCCTTAGGGGAGGACGTTGACGTGCTTGCGGTTCCGGGCGCTGGTGAACGCGACACGGCCCGCGACGAGCGCAAAGATCGTGTGGTCCTTACCGATGCCGACGCCCTTACCGGGATGGAATCGCGTCCCGCGCTGGCGGACGATGATGTTCCCCGGGATGACCGCCTCGCCCCCAAAGCGTTTGACGCCCAACCGCTGTGCGTTGGAATCGCGGCCGTTGCGGGTCGAGCCCGCACCCTTCTTGGAAGCGAAAAGCTGGAGGTCGAAAACGAACATAGCCGAGCGAGTATAGCAGGGCACCGGGAGGGGGCGCAACCGCGGCGGCTTAACTTGCGGGCGTTTTGTACAAACCGGCCGAGCCACTGCAGAGACGCCGCGTCGTCGTTACCGGGATGGGAGCGATCACGCCGATTGGGAATAGCCGCGAGGCATTCTGGGACGCTTTAATTGCTGGGCGGAGCGGGGTAGGGCCGATCACGGCCTTCGATTCCTCGCAACTTCGCGCCCATATTGCCGCCGAGGTCAAAGACTTCGACCCCGACGCCTTGATCGGCAAGCGCGACGCGCGTCGCATGGACCGCTACGCCCAGTTTGCGGTGGTCGCAGCCGACGAAGCGATCGCCGACGCAAGGTTCCCAGACGATCAAGATCTGCGCAATCGCACCGGCGTGCTCGTCGGAACTGGAATCGGCGGCATCGTCACGATTCAAGAGACCACATTCAAGGTCGCTGAACAGAAAGATATCTCGCGCGTCTCGCCGTTCTTCATTCCGATGCTGATGTCCAATGCGGCCGGCGCGCAGATTTCGATGAAGTACGGCCTGCGCGGTCCACTCTACGCCGTTTCGAGCGCGTGTGCGAGTGCCAATGACGCCATGGCGGCCGCGTATGATGCGATCTCGCGCGGAGCGGCCGATGCGGTGATCACCGGCGGAGCTGAGGCGACGGTGATCTCGATTGCCGTGGGCGGGTTCGACTCGATGAAAGCGCTTTCGACGCGCAATGACGAGCCCGAACGCGCTAGCCGTCCGTTCGATCGCGATCGCGACGGATTCGTTCTGGGCGAAGGGGCCGGCATTCTCGTCTTCGAGGAACGCGAAGCCGCAATCAAGCGCGGGGCCAAAATTTACGCGGAAATGCTCGGATACGGACAATCAGCCGATGCATTCAATTTGGTGCAGCCCGATCCCGATGGTATAGGCGCCACGTTTGCAATGCGTCGCGCGCTCGCGAGTGCAAACTTGAGTACGAGCGACATCGACTACGTCAACGCGCACGCGACCTCGACGCCACTCGGCGATGCATCGGAAAGTTCGGCCATCGAGAAAGTCTTCGGTGAGGACGCAAAGCGGCTGGCCGTTTCCTCGACCAAGAGCATGCACGGACATCTGCTCGGCGCCGCCGGCGCGATCGAGGGGATCGCCGCCGTCCTGGCCGTTGAGCACGACATCGTCCCGCCCACGATCAACCTCGAAAATCCCGATCCCAAGTGCCGCCTCGACTACGTTCCGAACGTTGCGCGCAAGATGCGCGTGCGGGCAGCGATGTCGAACGCGTTCGGCTTCGGCGGCCATAACACGGTCGTCATCTTCGCAAAGCACGCCAGCGCGTAGGTCCGCCGATGGCCGGTGAGGCGCGCCGCCGGCGCCTGCGAACGTTACTCCGCCAAAGTGGACTGGCGCGGATCAAATCCGCTGCGGTCGAGCGTGCCTTCGTGCACGACAGTGCGGTACTTGCCGAGCGGCTGGTCGACGCCAATGCCAGCAACCAGCGCTTGGAATTCTTAGGCGATGCCGTGCTTTCGCTCGTCACCGCGCGCTGGCTCTACCTGCGCTATCCGGAGGAGCGCGAAGGTGAGCTGACGCGCCGCCGCGCTGCGCTCGTAAACGACGCGATGCTCGCGCAGACGGCACGCCGCCTCGAATTCGCGGACATCCTCGTGCTCGGCCCGGCGGAAGCCGCGGCCGGCGGAGCAGAGCGCGAGTCGATTCTCGCCGCCGCGTTCGAGGCGTTCATCGGCGCGCTCTATCTCGAGGCCGGACTCGCGACCGCCGAGCGCTTTGTCGAACGTCAGCATCTCCTCCACGTCGAGCACGCCGAGATGGCGTCGGCCGATCCGAAGACCGCGCTGCAAGAGCTGACGCAGGCGCGCACGGGGACGACGCCTACGTACGAGGACGCGGCGAGCGGCCCCGCGCACAGCCGCACCTTCACGTCGCGCGTGCGCGTGCGCGGCCAGTTGCTCGGCGAGGGCAGCGGCAGCAGCAAGAAGGCGGCGCAACGCGCCGCCGCGCAAATTGCACTCAGCGTGCTATCGGCCGAGGACCCAGCGAACCCGTGAGACTCAAACAGCTTAGAGTCTTCGGTTTCAAAACGTTTGCAGAACCGCTCAAGCTCGATTTCGAGCCGGGGATTACTGCTATCGTCGGTCCGAACGGATCCGGAAAATCGAATCTCGTCGACGCGATTCGTTGGGCACTCGGCGAGCAAAGTACCAAACAGCTGCGCTCGAATCGCACCGACGACGTGATCTTCGCCGGAAACACCAAGCGCAAGCCGCTTGGCATGGCCGAAGTCTCGCTCGTTTTCGACAACGAGGATCGGCATCTGCCGGTCGATTTCAATGAAGTCGAAATCTCACGCCGCGCATACCGCGCCGGCGAGATCGAATATTATCTGAATCGCAGTCACGTGCGCTTGCGCGACGTGATGGACGTCCTGATGGGCAGCGGCCTCGGGCCCGGCTCGTACTCGATCGTCTCGCAAGGCCACATCGATGAGATTCTCTCATCGAAACCCGCGGAGCGGCGGGCGCTCTTCGAGGAGACGGCCGGCATCGCGCGTTTTCTCGCGCGTAAGAATGAAGCCTTACGCCGGCTCGAGCACACCGAAGTCAACGCGATTCGCATCAGCGACCTGATCGCCGAGCTCGAACGCCGCATTCCCGAGCTCGAAACGCAAGTGCGCCGCGCCAAGCGCTTCCGCCGGCTTTCAACACGCGTGCGCGATCTCGAGCTGCTCTCGTACATGCGTGCGAGCAAGAGCCGTCGTGAGGAACGCGATCGCGTTCGCGATGGTCTGGGCAAGCTCGACGAGCGTCAAGCCGGTGCGGCCACGCGCGCCGCAACGCTCGCCGCGGAGCTGACGAGCTTGCGCACCGCGCTGTACCGTCACGAGCTGGCGCTGGAAGAACAGCGTGTCGGCGCGCAAGAAGCGCGCGCCAAGCTCGCCGATCTGCAAACCGCGCTGGCCGCGACGCATGCGCGCCGCGAAGCGCTCGAAGCCCAAAGCAGTGCATCGGTCGCGGATGAAGCGCGCGCGCAAACCGAACGGGGGCAGCTCGAAGGCGGCCTCAGCTCGCTTTCCGCGCGCATTGCTCCGTTGCTCGTGCGCGTCGACGAAGAGCGCGCAATTGAAGTTCGCATCACCGCTGCGCTGTCGGAAGCACGCTCGGCGCTCGATGCGGCATTCAACGCCTTGCGTGCGTTCGAGACTGCGGCTGCCGAGAAGATGGCAAGCGAGGCCGAACGGCGTGCCACGATTGCAAGCGCCGATCGCGAGATCACGCGCTTCGGCGACGAGCTGGGGCGTCTGCGCGACGCGCGGCGCAGCATCGAAAGCAATGTCGCCTCCTCGCGCGAACGGTTTGCGACCGGCGAGCGCGAGCTTGCGGCGCTCGAACGTGATTTGGAAGCGCGTACTGCTGCGATTGCCGCGCTCGACGTTCAGGTGCAGACCGGCGCCGACCGGCTCGACGCGCTGCAAACCCAATTCACCGAGCTGCACGGACAAGTTGCGAGCGACGAAGCGCGTTTGCACACGATTGAAGAGCTCGAACATTCACTCGAAGGTCACGTTCCCGGAACGCGTGCCGTTATGGAAGCCTCATCGCGCAACGAGTTGAACGGCGTGCGCGGCGTCGTCTCGCAGCTGCTGCACGTCGACGAACGCTACGCACAAGCGCTCGACGCCGCATTCGGTAACGGTCTTTCGCACATCGTCGTCGAGACCGAAGCCGATGCCGAGCGCGCGATCGCGTTGCTCACGCAGCGCGAGCTGGGCCGCGCGACGTTCTTGCCGCTCGACGGTTTGCGCGCACGCAAAGGACACGAGCTCGGTGCGCGCACCGGACGCGCCGGCGTCATCGGATATGCGCACACGCTGGTGACCACGCAGCCGCAATACGCCGGCATCGTCGCGTTCCTCGTGGGCCGCACCCTGGTCGTCGAGACGCTGGCGACGGCGCTGGCGCTGGTGCGCGAGGAGAATTTCCGCGATGCGATCGTGACGCTGGCAGGCGAGCGCATCGAGGACGGCGGCGCGATTACGGGTGGACGCTTCACCCGCGAACGCTCGATCTTAGCGCGTGCCGCGCAAGCCGAAACGCTCCGTCGCACGTTGCCGCAGCAGCGCGCGAGCCTCCAAGCGCTGGAGCGCGACATCGATGAAACCACCGCCTCCGCTGAAGCGAACGCCGAGCGCCGCGAAGCCGCACGCAAAGCGCACGCGGATATGCTCGTCAGCGTCAGCGATGCGCGCACGCGTCTCGAAGCGCTGAGCACCGAGATCGAGCGGCTTGACGCGGAGATCGCCGCCGAACACGCGCGCGAAGCTGCGGTGCAAGATCAAATCGATCAATCGCGCGCGCGCAAGACCGCGCTCGAGCGAACGCTGGATACCGTGGGCGGTCTCGACGAGGGCGCCGAACGCAAACGTTTGGAGACTGCGCTCGAGCAAGCACGCGAGCTCGTTACGCGCAACGAAGCCGAACAGCAAAACGCGGCCGCGGCGCTATCGCGTGCACGAGAAGAAGCGTCCTCGGCGCAAGCCGAGCGCGACGCCGCGCAAGCGCGGCTCGCGATGCTCGACCAGAACGCGCAACGCGCAGCCGACGCACGCTCGTCGACCGCGCGCGAGGTCCAATCCCTGATCGAGCAACAACTTGCGCAAGAACGCGAGGTCGCAGCGCTGGAGCGCTCTGTCGTCGGCGCGGATACCGCTTTCAATGCGGCGCGTACCGAGCGCGAGCGGCTCTCGGATCGCGCGACTGTGCTCGATGGTGAACAACGGGGCGCGGAGAGCGAAGAGCGCGAGATTGCCGCGCAAGGCGAAGAAGCGCGCACGCGTTTGGCACAGATCGACGCCGAGCTCGGCATGCTCACGGCGCAATTTGCGCAGAATCCAGCCACGGAAGACGAGCTTCGCGACGTCGAATCACGCTACACGCAAGAGTCGGATGAAGTTCTCGAAGAGCTGCCGCGCTTGCGTGAAGAGCTGGCGCGTCTCTCGGCCAACGTCAATCTCAACGCCGAATCCGAACGTGAAGAGCTGACGCAGCGCGAGACGTTCTTGCGCGAGCAGATGGATGATCTCGCACGTGCGCGCGAGACGTTGCTCGCGACGATTCGGGAGATCGAAACGTCGACGCAAGCCGAGTTCAACGCCACGTTCGAGAAGGTCGCGGCCGCATTCAGCGAGATGTTCAAACGGCTGTTTCCGGGCGGTGAAGCGCGCATGTGGCAGACCGAACCGGAAAAACTTTCCGAAAGCGGGATCGAGATCTCGGTGCAGCCGCCGGGCAAGAAAATGACGGCGCTGCAATCGCTTTCCGGCGGTGAGCGTGCCATGACCGCTGTGGCGCTGATCTTTGCGCTGATCGCGACCCGTCCATCGCCGTTCTACTTGCTCGACGAGGTCGATGCGGCACTCGACGAGATGAACGTCGACCGCTTCTCGGCGATGGTGCGCGACGTTGCAAAGGACGCGCAGATCGTTATCGTGACGCACAATAAGCGCACGATGGATCTCGCGCAGCGGCTCTACGGTGTGACGATGGCCGAGCCCGGCATCAGCTCGATCGTCTCCGTCGCACTCGACGAAACACCGGCAGCGGCCGAACGTCTCCCGGCACCCCGGGAAAGCGCGATTGCGTGATCGCCCATGCAAAAAGGCGGCGCACTTTTTTCGGTCCATGACCGCAGCGGCGCTGCGGAGCTTGCTCGCGCACTAGCCGCAACCGGCGTTCCGATCTATGCGACGGGCGGAACGCGCGCGCACCTGACGGAGCAAGGCATCGACGCACGCGACGTCGGCGAGCTGACCGGATTTCCGTCGCTGTTCGACGGACGCGTCAAGACGCTGCATCCCAAAGTCTTCGGCGCGATTCTGTCGGATCGCCGCAATTCCAAGCATAACGACGAAGCCAAGCAATACGAGATTCCGCAGCTCGATTATGTCGTTGTCAATCTCTATCCGTTCGAGAAAACCGTCGCGCGTCCGGGCGCGCCGCTCCAAGAAGCGCTCGAACAGATCGACATCGGCGGCGTCGCACTGATTCGTGCAGCGGCCAAGAATTTCGAGAACGTCACGGTTCTCTGCGATCCCGGTCAATACGCCGAGGTGATCGATGCATTGCCGGACGGCGTCGATGCGCCGACCCGCAAACGCCTGGCGACGCGAGCCTTCGAACGTACGGCCGAATACGATTCTGCAATCGCGCGTTACCTCGAAGCCGGTTTGCTGGCGCGCGAGCTTCCCGGTTCGCTCGCGCTCACGGTTCCCGTCGCGCAAAAGCTGCGCTACGGCGAGAATCCCCAAGACCGTGCGGCGTTCTATCTCGCGCGTGAGGGAACGCTTCCCGAACAGCTGCACGGCAAAGAGCTTTCTTACAATAACCTGCTCGATCTGGATGCATGCTTGCGGCTATTAGCACGTGCCCCCGTCGCGTTTCCGCCCGGAACGATGGGTGCACCCAAACGCCTGCACCGCGTTGGGATCGTCAAGCACACGATTCCGTGCGGCGTTAGCGAGGATGAGTCGGTCGCGGGCGCGATCCGCGCGGCCCTCGAGACCGATCCGGTTTCGGCATACGGGGGTATCATCGTCAGCGATGGGACGATCGACGTTGCCGGAGCCGAAGCGCTCGGTGAATTTTTCCTCGAGATCGTGGCGGCCCCGGATTTTGAGCCTGCAGCACTCGAAGCGCTGCGGCGCAAGAAGAACTTGCGCGTGATGCGTTACGCCAAAGACTTACCGGGCCACCTGATGGCGGAGCTGCAGGTGCGCAGCGCGCTGGGCGGCGTGCTGGCCGAAGATCGGGATCCCGAAGCCGTACCTGAAAAGTGGCTAGTCGTCAGCAAACGCACACCGACGAACGACGAGTGGCTCGATCTCGCCTTTGCGTGGGATATCGTGCGCCATGTCAAGAGCAACGGCATCGTTATCGTGCGCGATCGCAGCGCGCGCGGCATCTGCGCCGGTCAGACGAACCGCGTCAGCGCGGTGAAGATCGCCGCGCATCGCGCCGAAGATAATGCGCGCGGCGCTGCGTGCGCGAGCGATGGCTACTTTCCGTTCCCCGACGGATTGCTCGCCGCGGCCGATGCCGGGTGTACGGCTGTGATCGCGCCGGGCGGCTCGATTCGCGACAGCGTCGTGATCGAAGCGGCGGATGCGCGCGGCATCGCGCTGGTCTTTTCGAACTACCGGTACTTCTTGCACTGATGCGCTTCGCTTCGTTCATCGTGCGGTTTCTCGCGTACAGCGTCGTGCTGTGGGCGACCTACGCGCTCGCACAGGCGGAATGGACGAATGCAAACCTCGACCTCAACGACAGCATGCTTTCGGT
>Ga0181537_10004555_pt1 | contig 11486 bp, 9 predicted proteins | sample PEATcosm2014_Bin_39_FD_119765 | JGI IMG/M metagenome (GOLD analysis project Ga0181537, IMG submission 119765) | Peatland microbial communities from MTU Mesocosm Facility, Houghton, MI, USA - PEATcosm2014_Bin23_10_metaG | ecosystem: Environmental > Terrestrial > Soil > Wetlands > Peat | place... | reverse complement strand
CCAGCGACACTGCCGGGACCCCGGGCCCACTCATCCCCTGCGGGGTGAAGGCATCGTGCACCTCCACCTGTCGCATCTTGCGCGTCCAGATCATCAGCGAATCCGGGGCGTTGGAGGCGCCGAGATAGCTGTGGCCGCCGCCGCGCACGACAAGGCGCAGGTAATGCCTCCGGGCGAAGCGCACCGCTTGGGCCACGTCGGCCGCGTTCTCCGCCGCGACGGCATAGGCGCTGGGCGAGGAGCGCCAGGCCTCGAACCAGCCCGAGCTCTGGGTCAGCCCCGGCTGGTCGCCGACATAGAAAGGGTTCTTGATCAGCTCGCGAATGGCCGGGTCCAAGAGGTCCGGCGGCGTCGGGCGGATCAGCCGGCCGCCGACTGCCTGACTCAGGCCGGCCCAGTCGCCCTCGCGCGGCCAAGCCGTGGTCCCAGGCCGGGCCCGCCCGGACGGCGCGGCGATGGCGGGCGCGCCGGGCATCGCCGCACCTGCGGCCAGCGCCAGGCCGGTGGCCAGGAAGTGTCTGCGGATCATGGGAGAGCTTCCTTCGGCGGTGCGCCGCACGCACGCGGTGCACACAATAATGTTCAGACAGGCCCGTCTTTGCTAGAGGCCGGCCCAACCAGGCGCTCGGGGCCGATCGCCCGGGTTCTGCCCGTTCTTGTCCACGGGCTCTCTCCTGAGTCGAGAAGGGAGCCAATGTCAGCTTGGTCCCGGGACTTCACAAAGGGTCTGGCGCCCCCGGCCGGAGTTTTCAGAGCGCGCAAGCCATTGAATAACCTGGTCATTATACGCACGAAAATATTGTACCCTGTCGCCTACCCAACACCGTAACTCGGGCCGCGGTTCAAGTTCCAAATACCCTCTCTATACTTCTCTCTCACAGGTTTTTCTCCCTCAAGCAATCGCCTGCGGGATTGAACGCCACTTAAATCGACCGGACAAACCAGGGCACGAGATCCTCGGGCGCGCTCATCGCTTTCCGCATGTATCCGCGCCCCGCATTGATTCCTAATGTTGTACCGGATCTGACTGCGGCTGCCACTCGAGCAAGGGCGGTCGCGGACCCCGCATCAGATGCGCCTGCTGCATAGTCATGGCATCCCACCGGCGGTACTGATCGTTCTTGTTCGGGTCGGCATCTTTCGACCCTTGAAGCCACCACGACATCCAATCGACCAACAATCCGGTCGCTTGGTGAAGCTCAGTGACCTTAGATAGCTCATGGTTGCCGTCTGGAAAGCGCCAGAATTCTACCGGTACCGAGACGACTCTAAGCCCGACATAGAGATCCCACATGTCGCGAATCGGTTCGGTTCGCCCGACCCACATCAGCACCGGGGTGCGAATGCGCTCCAGGTTGAAGATCGCTGACTTCTCCAGCCAAGACTTGAGGCCAGCTCCAAGCGGAAGCGAACCGAAGCCGGCGCTCATGAACGACCGGTCGGATCCCGCCTGCAGGAAATTGGCGATCTCCGGTTCACGCTCGTCCATCACGGCCGCCGCAGCGAATGTCCTGGACGAATGTGTCAGAACGTAACTCACGTATGGGCCCGTACGGCTCCAGCCGACCAAACCGATTCGCTGGTCGTCAACATAGGCGAGCTTCTTTACAGCGGCAATTCCCTGCTCGTAGCCATCCAGAACCGCACCCCAGACTGCCGGGGTGTTTTCGAGACTGTTGACCGCGAGCGTGTCGGCCAACTGAAGTACGATCATCTGCCGTGCTGCCAGGGGCTGGGCTGCAAAGTGTCGGGCAGCACCCGAGAGCGAGAATGCGCCCCAGTCATTCGCGTGAGTCTGAATCACCATAGGATAGATTTTGTCTTTGTCAAAGTTGGACGGGAAGTAGACGGTTGCGCTCCAGCGCAATCCATTCACGTCGTAGGAGAGGGGCTCAACACGACCCAGCTTTATGGCGTCAAGCCAACGATTGGGGTCCAATACGGTGCGCCCCGTAACCCGGTCCACGAGGACTGGACGCTCATTCAGCGATTGCCTGATCCAAAACCGGTCGCCGTTGTCAAAAATCTCGCCCTCCGCAGGCAAGACTTCCACTGTACCGTCGCCGAGATGGATTCGGACATGAGGGCCCGCTGACCAGTCTGCGCGAAGTCCGCGCTCCTCCAGCAAATCACGATCCAACGCCAATCGCGCAACGGTGACGATATCAAGTCCTCGAGGCAGTCGAATCGCCCGTTCTATTTTTCCGGTTTCGACCTCCACCACGACGCAGTATTGCCCCGAGGCCGCAAACTCGCGGTCCGCTGCAGAGAGTCCCGAGAGTGGCACAAGCGCTCCCGGCAAAACGACTCGTTTCCCCTCATCGATCCAAACGGGTAGGGCTGCCGCGTATGCCCATGCGGGGGCAATCGTTCCGAGAAGCGCGCGCGCCTGTCCCGAGCGCAGATCTACGACATACCATTGAAGGGCGTCATCGCTCACGCCCTTGAGAAGGTTGGCCGAGGCTTGCGCATTCGCGGGCGTCGTATAGTCACTCCACCACTTCGGCCAGGACTTCATGCGGCACAGCTGAAGCATGTGGCGCCCGTCCGGAGACACAGAGGGCTTATAGTAGGGGCACATCTCTACGCCCCGATCCATGGACTCGAGGGGCGGCAGCGTGCGACCTACTTGGCTGTCAACTTCAAAGACTGTGGCGCTGGCTGAGAAGTCCGCTGCAGCAATGGTGCCCCCGGTCTCCGCTTCAAACAAATCGTCGGTGTCGATCCTGCAGGCGACCGGTCCGCACTGCTTCGGTGCTTCGGGCCGCGGTATCAGGGAAACCGCAACTGTCCCGGAGTCATTTGCCTGCATGGAGAACGGCTGCTGCCGGTTACTGGACAACTGCTTAACGGATGCCGATCGCACGTCCAGACTGAAGATCTGGCTTGGATCGGCCCCTGACGTCGCCTCAAAAAGCAGCCGCTCTTCGCTGACCCAGCGAATATTGGCTATCGGCTGAAAATTGCCCGACGAGGCGACCTCCACTACCAAGGCCGGCGTCACGGTCTGGCGCTGGTGCGTGTCGTAGATGATCAATGCGCCACAGGTGCGCCCGTGGGCAAGATCACCGCGCCTCACGACGACGGCGATCCGTGTTTCGCCTGGAGAGGAGCGAATGGGCTGCGTGGGAATATCCGAATAAGCAAGCGCCCCGGGGTCCCCGATCGTCGCATAACCGAGTACATCATCGGCATCGATCGTCCGGCGCTGCAGCGACGGCGCTGGTTTCGCTGGGGCATTCCACCAGCCATCCCAATAGGGGTGCACGGCTACTTGTTCGGATGTGCACCCAATTGGGTCATGCGCGGGCATTACTCCGCTTGCTCCCGCGACTCCCGACCCGAAGCTAGAAGCAACTAGGAGCGCCCCACGTAGAACTTCTCTGGCGCGGCCGCCCCTCACACCGGAACGCAGGCTAAGCAGCCACCGACTCGTCACCATCGCTTCGACAGACTCAGGCTGACGAATCTTCCGAGGGGGCTCGCATTGGCCACGTCGTAGTGCACGCCGGTGACGTCCGGGCTGCCTTCCACCACATACGGGGGAGCTCGATCAAACAGGTTGATCGCGGAAAGCGTAACGTTAAAGTCGTGCATTGACTGCGGCTCAAGAGCTGAAAGGTCATAGAAAAAGACAACGTCGGTGGTGATATAGGAACCGACGGACCGGGGAGCTGTTTGCGGTGCCGAGGTATCCATGTAGCTACCCACAACATTGAGCGCCACGGTGGCTCGGGCGGCCCCATGGATCCATGTCTCCTGGCCGCGGAACCGAAGCTTGGCAGGGTATCCCACCGTGTTGGCGAGATTCACCTCAGGCGAAGTCGGCGTCACATCGGAGCGGTACTCGTCGATGTATGTCAGCGCAAGATTGGTGTCGAACTGACTGGTTGTGATGGTTGCAATGTATCGAACCGACAGATCGACCCCAGACGTACTCGTCTTCGCGAGGTTCGCTGAGCGATAGTCGTAGAGCCACATCGCGTGCGATAGCGGGTCCGGACCGAATGCGCCGTTCGTAAAGTCGAAGTACGGGTTTCCTGCGGCCACCACCGCATTCACGATCCCTTGTAGCGTGGCCGGAGATTGCCGGGTTACGACTGAGGTGATGGCGGGATCATTGACCGGGTCGTAATTGAGCGGGGGCGTCGCGATCTGATTCGAGTAGACAATGTTGTAATAGTCCAGCGCCAGCTTGAGTCCGGGGACGTTGACGGGCAAGAAGTCTAGGCCTGTGGTCCAGTTTCTCGCCGTTTCTGGCTGCAAATTCGGTGCGCTACCGAGCAGGATCAGGACTGGAACGTTCGCAGATTCTGCCGGCCCTGGGAACCCGACCAACTCCGCACCGATTGTGCCGACCTGACTGTTGGCCAGCTCTGCACCCGTCGCTGGTGCGCGGAACGACCGACTGTACGCGGCACGCAGCTTGAGGGAGTCAATGGGGACCCAAGAAAGACCAAATTTTGGATTCGTGGTGTCACCGAAGTCGGAATATCGATCGTGCCGGATCGCAGCGGACAGCGTCAGTTCGCGAAATCCGGGTACGGCATTGGATTCGCTCAATACGGGCAGTCTGAGTTCCGCGTATTCTGCGACAACGTGACGGTCCACATTCTCCGCGGTCGTAGTAGCGCCTGAGTATTCGAACCCATTGAGCGAGTAGCTCTCTGCGCGATAGGACACGCCCACCGCGAGTCCGACATCGCCGGCAGGAAGGTGTAGCACGCGACCGCTCGCCGAGATCTCATGATCCGAAAATCGCGACTCGGTCTTCGTGGTTGAGTACGGCGTCGGCGGCGACGCGCCAGGCACATAAGCACCCACTGCCACATCTGTGGGCGTAGCCTTGTCACCTTCGGAAAAGTCGTAGCCCACGGTCCATGCAATTGGCAGCTGGTATTTCAGACCAAGGGATCCTCCCCACTGCTCACCGATATTGTCGTATTGATAGACGGTCGGCGCACCCGCGCCCTGATAGAGAGTCGAGGTCTTGCGCGAATACTGGGCGTCCGCGTGAAACTCAAGTTCATCTGTCAGCGCCTGCTGGCCAGCTCCAGTCAACGCAACCTGTCCGTACGACGGGAAGATCGACGTGGGCCCAGGAACAGTCGCAGTGAAATCCCTTGCACTTGCGTACAACTGATTCTGGCGTGACAGATCGGCGCCTGCGGTGATTCCGCCCGAGCGCCAATCGTGGCCCCATTGAAGATTTAGCCCCTTTAGGTCCCCGCCTCCCTCTGTCGATGCTCCGTAGCGAAGGCCTGCCTCAAGGCCTTCCGTCTTCCGCTTCAATACGATATTCACGACGCCGGCGACGGCATCGGAACCGTATATCGCAGAGGCTCCATCTGCGAGTACGTCGATGTGATCGATCGCAGAAACAGGTATTGCGGAGATGTCCACGAAGTAGCCGCTTCCGGAAGGCGCCGCGCGATGCCCATCGATTAAGACAAGTGTGGCGGACGACCCAAGACCCCGCAGATTTACGCCAGAGCCACCATCTACGTTGTAACCGCTCAACGTTCCGGATCCGAGATATCCGTCTTGTGAAGCCCCCGCCGCACCTCCCCGAAAATTCTCGGGAAGCGCCTGCAGTAGCTCGGCGATGGTCGTGTACCCGCTCCGCGCAATGTCTTCTTGGGTAAGGGTGTGTACTGTGCTCCCGACGGGCGCCACATCATTGATATGCGTCCCGGTGACAAGGACCTCTTCCAGGATGCTCTTTTTCTCCTGCTGAACGTCTTGCTGAGCTACGGAAGGCCCAGTATTCGTTTGATCCAGCTCAGCCACCCGAAAGTCTTGGGAAGACTTCTTCCCGACCTCCTTTGTCGATGCGTCCGCATCGTGCGGTACGGCATCCGGTGTAGCGGGATTTCCGGAACCGACCGTTGCGACAGGTGGCGCGATTAGCATGGCACCGGTCGCTTCGTCGGTTCGCACCTCGAGCTTAGTACCCTCAAGGAGCTTGGTTACCGCGTCTTTAGCGGAGAAGTCTCCGCTGACCCCGTGCGTGTGCAGGCCAGCTACCTGATCGGAGCTGTAGATTAACTCTGCCCCTGACTGCTTGGCGAGAGACTCCAGGCCTGCAGTGAGATCACCCGGGAGCACATTCACATGCCTCTTGGGATCGGCCATCGCATGGGCGGTTACCGAGAGAGCACAGACGAATGCGATGACGCTAATCCGCATCCACACACCCTTCAACATGATTCATCCCCATAAAGGGCTCTGTAGAGTGGCCCTTAGGGAAATCAGACGAATCGGGCGCTTCCATCCCCCCCTGCCTGGATGCCCCGGTCTACCTACTCGTGAGTACGATTTCCTGATCGTTTTCTTCGATGTGGATGGGAAGACCGTTCGCAAGCAACCTTACAAAGGCTTCGGAGTTGGTGGAGCGGAAATTACCGCCGACGCGGATGTTTCCGACAGCGGGGTCCGCGATCACAATTTTTCGTACGTTGTAGCGATTGAACTCAGCGGCCGCCTCAGTGATCGGAGTGTCGTGAAGCACGACGTAGCCCTGGCGCCAGCTCAAGGCGGATTCGGCGTCGGCAGGGTTCTCGGGGCTGACGAGAACACCCGATTCCTGCGCACGCGCCATATTACCCGCGCGAATAAGGGTTATGGGGGCGGCCCCCGCCGGATCTCCCGATTCGAGGCGCACTTTACCTTCAGTGACTACCACCCATACGTCCTCACCCTGGCGACGGACGGAGAACTGGGTCCCCACGGCCACAATTCGCTTTGCCCCCGCGCGAACGACAAACGGGCGCCCCGGGTCGTGAGCCACCTCAAAGAATGCCTCGCCCTGCTTCAGATCCACACGTCGCTCGGACGTGGTGAGGCTGACGCGAAGGTCGGTATCGGTGTTGAGCGTGACCTTTGAGCCATCCTCCAGAGGAACCGCCTCAATCCCGCCGACGGCGGTATGGTAGGCGGAGCCTTGCGGCAATAGCAGCCAGAACGTGGCGCATCCTATTCCAAGGAGGACACTCGCCGCGACGACATACAGTATTGGGTGCCTGCGCTTGCTGTATGTGCGAGCTACCGGCGCCTCGATCTGCGAATCCCTGCCAAGCCGTGGTGCACGCGCGAGGAAGCGCGTGCGGCGGGCCAGTTGCCCACCAGCCACCGCCTCCGCGGGGACAGCCGATCTCAGCGCCTTGAGCCTTAAGGCCGTCTTCCAGGCGGCTTCCAGGCGTACATAGGCCACCTTGTGGGCGATGGAGGCGGCGAGCCAGCTCTCCAGTGCCTTGGCATCGCTCGAGGTCCAGTCGCTCGCGTCCCGACGCGCGAGCCACTCGGCCGCCTCCGCCTCGATTTGTCTACTCGTCGGCATGTTTCTGAACGCTCTTTCGGCTCTTACCCCGATTGCGCCCCTTCCTCACCCGGCGCGCCCCGAAGAGCGCATCCGCAAAGCGCTGCATGGCCTTTGCCACATGCTTCTCTACCATGCCTTCGCGGATCCCGAGCCGACCGGCGACCTCCTTCTGGGGGAGGTCTTCCACCCGCCGCAACCACATCACCTCGCGGCATCGCGGGGGAAGATGATCGAAGGCGTGTGCTACCGCCCGCAACTCCTCGTGGGCGCTGGCGCGCACTTCCGGAGAAGCCTCATCGATGAGGACGTCCAACGACTCGATATCCCCCCGCGACTCGATAGAAACCACCCGCTCCCGCCGAATCCGGTCGGCAAGTAGGTGTCGCGCAGTCGCAAAGAGGAAAGCCCTGGGCGAATGGGGCTTCGCTTTGCCTGCGGCCTCGTAGACCCGGATATAAGTTTCCTGGCGCAGATCGTGGACGTCTGCCGGATTGCTCCACATCCGACGCAGATAGCGGACGAGCGCCTCCTCGTGGGTCAGGATCTCGCGGGCAAACCAGGACTCCAGCGGCTCGTCCATGTCACCGACATTACCGCGAATTCACGAGACGTTAATGCCCGCGACGGCTTCAGGCGCGCCCGTGGGGAGAAATGTGTCCTGAACGGGGGGATTGCACGGGATGGTTCGTCTACGTCCGCCCATCCCAGGTAGGCAGCGTTTTGCCCATTCGGCGCTCCCCTTCGGCCCGCGACGTAGCCTTATGTCGACTTTGAATCCCTAAGCGCCTACTGGCGCCACGACCTGATAGCCAAAGTAGCGAGGGACGTCTTCGATGGCTTACCGGCCGGAGTCTTTAGCGAACGTAAGCAGCTGATTACACTCAGGGCAGCGCGAACGCTCCCGCCCGAAGATCCTGCTCCAAAGCGTTCAGCTATTCACTTCGATATGTCCTCGATGTCTCTCCCCTCTTCTGAAGCGCCGCCGCCGGAGTCGTGAACCAAGCGTAGCGCGTTGATCTTCCCTGTCCCGGAATGCTCGAGCGGGTGGCCGCCTTTCGGGAACAGGATCTCGAGGGCTGGATTTCAGGCAAGGCGTACGCACCCGGACACGTGGTGGAGCGGCACGACGTGGACGCTATGCTCGGCGTGGTGACGCGCGACGAGAACGTTTCGTTGGGGGTGGTGACCACAACGTCGGACTTCGCACCGGGCGTGTACAAGGACGAAGCGCTCAAGCGATTCATGCCACACCGGCTGGACCTGCGGCCGAGAGTGGGCCTGATCGACCTGCTGACGAAGCTGTCCGAGAAATAGCCCGTACAGATGCGGGAAGGCCTCCACACTGGTTGGACGGCCGAGCGCCGTGCGCGGCACGCTCCCGCCCATGTCGCACGCACCCTCTCGCTGGCTGACCGTCTCACCCGCCGACCTCGAACGGTTTCTGCGCACCTACCCGCGACCGTTGGAGGCGCGCCCGGCGCGTTGCCCCAGCACGATGATTCCGCTCTGCAGCGCCGAGTCTGCGAGAGCGAGCGAGACCGCGGCCAAGACCTACGCCCAGACTGCAATCTGGCTGCGGCGGGAATCGGCTCACCTACGGCGTATGGCCAAGCTTCTGGATACGGCACGCGGGGGACCGAGCGTCGTCCTCGAGCGCTGCGAGGGAACGCCGACCCAATAGGTAAACAGACACGTCACGTTGCTACCGTTGAGACGCTGAGTCTCGCGCCGTCACTCCTGCCGAGACTCGGTAGAACGGTCGTCTTCGGATGGCCGTTTTCATTGCGGGTAGGAATATTCCCGCGTTACCCACAATGGCCATTTGGCGTACAAACTCGCCGATGGCCAGCGCAGGGGCTTCAAGGCGGCGACGCACCGCCGTAACTCGGTCGAGAACCAGAAGATCCAAGCCAGGAGCCATCACTATCTCCACGTCTCATGCGCAAGCGACAAATCGGCATCGCACACCGGCCGAAACGCCTCCGCCGTCCACAGGGCATACTCTTCACGTACGGGACCGCCGAACCCGAGCCAATGAGCGGCAGCCTCGCAGATTGCCTTGGTTAGCTCGCCGCGCCAGCGACGACGTGGCCCCCCACTGGCCGTGTCGACCCTCATGAACTCACCAAAATATTAGTGCGCGCACTTCGATGCTTCGCCTGGCCGGTGCGCTCGCAGAATCAAAGGACGCCGGCAGGTCAAAGGCGGTATGTGCCGTAAGCGTGGCCTTTCCATCCGTGGCTGAATCGAAGATCTTGAGAAGCGTTGCCTCTTGCGGAGACTGCCGCGGGTACCAGTACCAGCGGTGCTGGGAATTGAAGGCAAAAGCGTACGTTTCACCCGTCCAGTCGGGATAGACCAGATCACTGGGAATGAGGTCCTCGGGCGCGATGGTCCGCGCATCGCAAACGGCGAGCGGCGCCTGCTGGACTCTCCCTCCGATCGGACGCCAGAAATTGACGATCGCATAGCGCCGCTGCAGGCGCCATGCCGCCTCCTCCGCGGACAAGTGCTTGCGTACCCTATCCGGTGCCGAGCGCAGCGTCTGGTCGTCGTGCACTCGACGCACCGGCTCGCGCAGGGCCGCACGACCTGGAAGGGCACCGCTCTCGCGCAGCGTGTGGTCGAAGATGAGTACTTTGCTGGCGCCAGTGCGTGCCCGCAGCGCCGCCCCCACTTCCGGATAGTCGATCGCCCTGACGATATCGTCGTCCCTGAATGCCTCCCAATCCCCAAGGGAGCTGTGGTGCACGACCAGCTCAAAGCCACTGCGATCGAGCCCCAGGCCGAAGCGACGCCGCGCGTCGAAGATCGTGACCGCCCTTGCGTCGATCTCGCCGCTGCTTCGGGGAATGCCCTCGGGCGGATCGTAGGTGTAATTGACCGGCCGCTGGTCGCTCCGCCGCGTGTAGTTCAGCGTCGCTTCCACGTCTGTTAACAGCTCGTCTTCCAGCTCTTTCAGGGCGGTATTCATCAGAAAGACTCCTTGTAGGGTCGCAGGTCCAGATCGTGCGTCCAGGCACTGCGCGGTTGCTGGTGAATTTGCCAATAGCTCTCGGCAATGGCATCCGGGCTCAATAGACCGTCAATGCCGACCGACTCGGCGTACTGCGGGGCCGCGGCGCGCAGACGTTCGCCATCGATCCCTCCATCGATGATGACGTGGGCGACGTGAATGCCCTGCGGCCCGTACTCGCGTGCAAAGCTCTGAGCCACAGAACGCAAGCCTGCTTTGGCCGCCGCAAACGCCACGAACGGACCGCGGCCGCGCAATGAGGCCGATGCCCCGGTGAAGAGTATCGACCCGGCACCCGCTGCCAGCAGCCGCGGCAGGATTGCGCGTGCGAACAGGAACCCACCGAGAGTCCCCACCCGCCACGCGGTCTCGAACTGCTCGGGGCTAATGTCCAGCGGAGTCCCGCGCACAGCGTTGCCTGCGTTGTATACCGCTGCACGCAGGGTTCCTGCGGGAAGCTCCGCGAGGAGACGCGACAGATCGCTCGGATCGGTGACATTGCCCGGAAGCGACACTGCACTGCCCCCCGCGCCATTGATCTCATCAGCCACCGACCTCAGCCGATCGCTCGTCCGCCCGGTAAGCGCCACCACAAGCCCCTCTCGAGCGAAGCGACGCGCGACGGCCGCTCCCAGGCCTGCGGATGCGCCGACCCCGGCGACCCAGGCGACTCCCGCCTCGGGAGGGGTGTTGCTTCTGGATGTGCTGGTGGTTGCCATGCAGGTGCTCCGTCGTCGGGAAAAACTACCGCTACGCGCATCGCCGGCCAACTTCGATTTGCCCATGAGCTAATGCCGCTCGAGTCGCCACGCGCGCAGACCCTCCCGAGGTACCGAACCGCTATGCCTTCGGTTACGGAATGGTCCCAACCGGGTTAGACGACAGGAGTTGGGAACCTAGCGGGCGGGCATGTCGAAAGTCGCGTTGGCTATTGGCACGGACCGCAGCAGTTCGCTGAGCATCTGTCCCGCAGTTCTCACAACGGACGGATGCACGTGCGACGTAAGCGAATCGGTGTTTCGGTTACAACTGGATTGTTGTCAACGGCATTTGCGGCAACCGCTCTTGCCACCAATGGATACTTCTCAAGCGCCTACGGGGTGAAGAGCGAGGGTGTCGCGGGTGCGGGCATCGCGTTCGCGCAGGACT
>Ga0181537_10004554_pt1 | contig 11489 bp, 8 predicted proteins | sample PEATcosm2014_Bin_39_FD_119765 | JGI IMG/M metagenome (GOLD analysis project Ga0181537, IMG submission 119765) | Peatland microbial communities from MTU Mesocosm Facility, Houghton, MI, USA - PEATcosm2014_Bin23_10_metaG | ecosystem: Environmental > Terrestrial > Soil > Wetlands > Peat | place... | reverse complement strand
CGATATCGAATCCTGCGAAAAGACGCGCAAAACCGGGCGCCGGAAGCTGCTCCGGCACACTCGGCATTCTTTCAAAGGAGGACGAATTTCCGGTTAAAGGACCGTTGATTTTGGCCCCCAACTGGCCCGGAAGTAACCGGAAAATTAAGCCTTTTGGCCTAAAAATCATGGCTTCAAACCCGGGAATTCCCGGGGAAAAAGGCAGGAATTCATGGCTTCGAAGAGGGCGGCCAAGGCCCATTACACGGATCGTTCGGCGCCTTCCGGCAAGACCGCCGGGATCGCGGCGTTGCCCGACATGAGCGTTGCAACCGCGATGCCCGGCACGGTGCCTGGTCCGGTAACGCCGGAGGGAATGTCGCTCGGCCGGCAGATCGCCAAGGGCGCGGTATTCATGGTGGCGCTGCGTTGCGTCTTCCGTCTGCTCGGGCTGATGAGTTCGCTGATCCTGCTTCGGGTTTTGGCGCCGACGGATTTCGGCGTCATCGGGCTGGTCACCGCGGCGCTCGCCATCCTCGAACTCATGAGCGAGCTGAGCTTCCAGTCGGCGCTGATCTGCATGCCGAATCCGAAGCGCGCCCATTACGATACCGCCTGGACGCTCGGCATCCTGCGCGGCGCGGCGATGGCCGCCCTGCTCGCGGCAAGCGCCCCGGCGCTCGCCGTTTTCGTCGACGATCCGCGCATCGTGGCGCTCAGCTACGCGCTGGCCGGCATCGCGTTGCTCCAGGGTTTCGAGAATGTCGGTCTGGTCGATTTCCAGCGTTCGCTCGCCTTCGACCGCTTCTTCCGCTTCCAGGTTTTCGGCAAGGTCGCCGGGGTTTGCGTCACCGTGCCGCTGGCCTTCTGGCTGCATAATTACTGGGCGCTGATGGCCGGCATCGCCGCCACCCGGCTGTCGATGGCGGGACTGAGCTATGTCATCAGCGATTACCGGCCGCGTTTGAGCCTGGCCGCATGGCGAGATTTGTTCAATTTTTCCAAATGGTTACTGGTTTCGAACCTGGAATCGGTGATCGATTCCTATGCCATGATCTTCGTCACCGGCCATGTCGCCGGCCCCGCCGCCATCGGGCTCTACCAAGTCGCCAACCACATCGCCTCGCTGCCGGCAAGCGAGGTGGCGGCGCCCATCCGCCAGCCGATGTATGCCGGCATGTCGCGCGCCGCGCACGACATGGCGCAGCTTCGCCACCATGTGATCGACGGTCTCGGCCTGTCGGTGGCGGTGGTGACGCCGATGTCGGTCGGCATCGCGCTGATGGCGCAGCCGATCGTCGATCTGTTTTTCGGTCCGCAATGGACCGGAGCGGTCACGCTGGTGCAGCTCTGCGCGCTTTACGCCCTTTTTGATTCGGTGGGCCATTTTACCCACAATCTCTACATCGTGATGCAACGCCAGCGGCGTTTCGTCGGCACTTACGCGGCGGCGCTTCTGGTCCGCGTGCCGGCCTTGATCCTGGGCGCGGCGATCGCCGGCGTGAACGGCGCGGCGTGCGCGTTGATGCTGACCGCGATCTTCAACATGGTGTTGTGGTCTTGCGGAATATTTCCGCTTGCCGGCATTCGTTACCGCGAAGTGTTTTTGGGCACCTGGCGCACGGTATTCGGCGCGCTGGTGATGACCGTGGCGGTGCTGTGGTTGAGCGCCTTGTGGCTGACGTCGCAGGATTACAGCCTGGCCTTGTTGCGCTTCGTCGTCCTCTGCCTGACCGGCGCCGCGGTGCATGTCGGATCGCAATTTGCCGCTTGGCGGATTTCGGGCTCGCCCGCGGGCGCGGAACAGCATTTGATCAAAACCGCCTTTCAAGCGCTCGAACGTCTGGGGATTTGGCCGCGCCCGCGCCCGGCCCAGCCCAGCCCGGTCCGGAGCTGAACCAACCATGCGCTCCCTCGTCTTCACCACCCTGATTTTCAGCATGCTGCCGGCGGCATTCTTCTCGCCCTTCGTCAGCGTTTTGCTGTGGTCCTACATTTCGTTCGGCAGCCCGCAGCGTCTCACCTGGGGGTTCTCCGACATCATTCCCTTCGCCGTCGTCGTCGGATTGACCGGCATCCTGGGTTGGATGCTGGTCGAACGGCGCCGCATTCCGGGCGATGCCACGAGCTGGCTGATCATCGCCTTCATGATCATGATCACCATCTCGACTTATTTCGCCATCGTGCCCGACGAGGCCTGGCCGAAATGGTGGATCACCATCAAGGCCCTGTTCTACGTGCTCCTCACCGCGGCGTTGCTGACCAATCGTGTCCGCATCCACGCGCTCATCTGGATCATGGTGATCGCGGTGGGATTTTACGGCATCAAGGGCGGGATCTTCACGCTGCTCACCGGCGGTAATTTCCGCATTTACGGACCGGACGGCACCGCCATCGGCGACAACAACCACATCGCCGCCGCGCTGGTGGTGGTGATGCCGCTGATGAATTATCTCGGACGGCAATCGAAGAACGAATTCCTGCGCACCGGCTCGCGCATCGCCATGGGCTTGTGCCTGCTGTCGGTGCTGGCCTCTTACTCGCGCGGATCGTTCCTGGCGCTGATCGCGATGCTGCCCTTCTTGATGACCCATGCGAAGCACAAATTCATCACCACCGTATTCACCCTCGTGATGCTGGCCTTCTCGATCGCCTTCATGCCGGGACAGTGGGTCGAGCGCATCCAAACCATTCAGACCTATCAGCAGGATTCCTCGGCCGAAGGCCGCCTCGAGATGTGGCGGGCCGCGACCAAGATGGCTTTGGCAAGGCCGCTGGTCGGCGTGGGCTTCAAGGGCCCCTACATCCAATCGGTGATGGACGAGTACTCGCCCGGCACCGGCGCCCGCGCCGTGCACAGCATCTGGTTCGAAAATCTGGGCGAGAACGGCTTCATCGCGCTGTTCATCTGGATCGCGCTGGCCGTGGTGGGCATCCAGAATTGCCGCGTCATCATAAGGCGCACCCGCGATGCGCCCGCGCTCAAATGGGCGAACGATCTGGGCCACATGTCGTTGGTGGCGTTGGTCGGGTTCTATGTCGGCGGCTCGTTCCTGTCGCTGTCGTATTGGGACTTCTATTTCACCATGCTGGTCATTCTCGCGGCGACGCGGCGCATCGTGGCGGCCGAGCTGGCCACCGAGAACCCCGCGGCACGTTTCGCCCCCTCCTTCATGCAGAAGCGCGGCTTGAAGCCGGCCCTGCCGCGTCCGGGATTCGCGGCCGGGCGGGCGGTGCTCAACCCCAAACCGCTCCCGAGGTAGGTGCAATATGGAAGCAATCTTTCTGTTCTTCGCCTTGGCCGGCGTCGCCATGGTGATTCATTGGATGATGGTCAACGACAAGGCCGGCAATCGCGGCGTGACCACGGGATTCTTCGCCATGCGCGACGAGGAAAGCCTGGCGGAAAAGGCCGCGGGCAAGGCGGCGATGCGCGCCGGCAAGCCCGGCCCGAATTCGCCGGTGCGGCCGGTCAAGCCAGTTATTCGGCCGGCGATCAAGCAACGCCGCGCGTTCTAGACTTCCGGACTCAAATCTCGTTTTGATTCGCTAAAGCACTGACGGCGGAGCGCCGCCTTGCGGGCTTATTGCGTCAGGTTTTCGGCATAGGCGGGCAAGGGCGTCATCGCCCGCAGGAAATTCGACAACACCTGCTCCGGCGGCTCGCCATTATCCTGCCGCGGCGCCGCCACGGCCACGAAGGCCGCGACCGACGGCCGGCCCAAGATCACGTCGCGCGCCAGGCGCAGCTTGGCGTCGAGACCGCTGGCAGTGACCGTGCCATCGACCACGTAAAAATACCAGACCAGCCGATTGCGCGATCCGGAATGGATCTCGGCGGAAGCGAGTTTTGGCGGGTAGCCTGGAATGTCGATGTCGGCGGAGCCCAGCGTCGAGCGCACCCAAATGTCGTCATCGACCACGCGATTCTGGCTGCGCACCAGGTTATTGTGGCGGCCATAGACGTCATAAAGCGCGACATAACGCTCCACATCATCGCCGCCCTGCCCGCCTGCAAGGGTAAAGCTATCGCGGAATTCCCGGTCGGGATCGACGATCACCGGCTGCCAATCGTCGGGCGCGCCGGTCCTGGCCTGCCACGGCCCCGCGACATGGGGCGGCGCGGCATTGGCAAGATCGAGCACCCGCGCCGGCTGGTCGAGCCGGGTGAGATAGACAGGGCCGAGCGCCACCAGAACCAGGGCCAGCGCCACGGCCAGCAAGGGCGATTTGCGCGAGGCTACCGGATCGAGACGCGGCGCGGGAGAGAGAACGGTCGCGTTCTTCTCGGCAAAGCGCATGCCGAGCGCGATCTGTAACAGCAGCACGGCGGTGAAGAAGCCCCAGCCATAGATGATGTGATCGGCTTCCACCGCGGTGACGTTGTTGGTGAGATGCGCCAGATAGATGATGCCGAAGGCGCGCAGGCCATTGGCCAGGATCGGCACCGCCAGCGAGGTCAGGATGAAAGCCAGCCGCTTCCACCAGCTGCGATAGACCATGAGCGCGAAGAACACGCCGAAGGCGATCGAGGCGATGAGGAAGCGCAAGCCGGCGCAGGCCTCGGCGACGATGAAATCGCCCTCGGGGATCGAGATGATGATGCCGTCGGAATAAACCGGCACGTTGAACAGCTGGAGCAAACGAACGGCGAAGCCCGCGGTCAGATCCTGGAGATGCGGCACCAGAAATTCGCCGCTTGGCACCAGCAGATAGAGATAAAGCAGCGGCCCCAGCATCAGTCGATAGACCCGGCCGCCCAGACAAGCGAACAGGATTACCTGCACCATGGTGATGAAGACGAATTGCTGGAATTCCAGCACGCCCAGCACCGCCATCAACAGCCAGGCGAAGGACAAGAGCGGCAGCAAAACCAAAGCGCGGAAATCGGGACGGGGAATCTCGCCGGCGAAAAAGCGACGACGGTCCCAGATCATGTACAACGCGATCGGCAGCACCAAGAAGCAATGATTGTATGTCGGCGAGGAAAGCCAGACGCGCCAGGCGCCGCCGATCTCGCGCCAGAACACCGCGCCCAACACCAGCGCCGCCAAGCCCAGCGCCGGAATCAGATCGCGCCACGGACGCCAAGGCGCCGAATGATGCATGGCCGGGGCGCTCACGACGCCACCGCCGCTTGCTGGCGCGCGCGCAGATCGTCGCGCTGCGCCGCCAAGCTATGGTCATCATAGAGCGCGTCGAGCGGCGCCAGCTTCGATTCCCAACGGTAATCGGTTTCGACCCGGGCGCGGGCGCGGGCACCCAATCCGGGCGCTTCGTCGCGCAAAATCCGCAACAGGGAACCGGCGAAATCCTTGGCATTGGACGCCATCAAGGCTTCCTCGCCGGTTTTCAGCGAGATCCCTTCCAGCGCCTGGGGCGAGACCACGACCGGCCGCGCCATCGCCATGGCTTCGAGCACCTTGTTCTGGACGCCGCGCGCGATGCGCAACGGTGCCACCGCCGCGTCGGCATGGGCCAGGTAGGGGCGGATATCCGCGACCCGGCCGGTGACGCGAATGTCGCGGGCGCGTTCCAGCCGGCGCACCCGGCTGCCCGGATTGGAACCGACGATCCAGAATTCGAGCCCGGGCACGGCGCCGCGCAGCAGCGGCATCACCTCGCCGGTGAACCACAGCACGGCGTCGATATTGGGCCGGTAATCCATGGCGCCGGTGAAGACCACGGCGCGGCTCCCTTGCGCATAGGGGCTGGCGAAAATCCGCGTCGGATTGAAATGATCGAGATCGACGCCGTTGCCCACCGCCAGTACGCGCGATTTCGCCTCGGGCGCGCGGCGCAGGAACAGCGCGGCTTCGGCGGCGGAGATGAACAGCGTGCGGCCGAAACGGGAAGCGGCGCGGCGTTCGAGTTCCAGCACGGCCTTGCCCTCGCGGCGGTACAGCAGGCTCGCCGGGAAGCGGCTCGCAGCCGCGTATTGCATCCACTTCTCGGAATCGGCGTCGACCATGTCGATGACGCTGCGCGCGAAGCTGTAGGGCATGAGATAGGGCGCCATCGCCGAGCAGAAGACGAAGGCGTGATCGGGACGGCGGCGCGCCATGGTTTCCGCGACCCAGCGCGTCATGCGGCGATCTTGGTAATAGCGTTCGGTCAGGGATTGGCCGGTGGCCAACGCCGCGGCACTTTTGAGCCGCGACCGGATCGGATCAATTTCCGGGCAGTAAAGGCTGGCGCAGACGCGCCGCAATTCGTCGACATAGGCTTCGTCGCGCTTGTCGTCGATGAAGGCGCCGAGATGAACGCGAAAACGCTCGGCCAGATGCGACAGCATCCGCCAGGAGCGAATCTTGTCGCCCTTGTCCGGCGGAAAGGGCAGCCGGTGCGCGAGGAAAATGAGATCGTCCATGAGCCTATTCCCGTCCCGATTTTGCGCAGGCGGGGCTGAAAGCTTCGCTAAGAGACACGCTCGGGAGCCGGGCCGGGAGCCGGGCCGGGAGCCGGAATCGGTTGGATTTACCGCGAATTCCGCTCATCGCCGCGCACCCAGGAAGACCTCGTCCATGGCGCCCCAGGCAAAATCGCCGAGCAGGCGTTCGAGGCGGCGCTCCATGCGCGCGAGGTTGAGGTAATGGCGGAAACTGGATTTGGCGGAGAGGCCCGGCACGCGCGGCTGGCCGGGATCGATCTCCCAGGGGTGGAGATAGAACACCGCCGCGCGGTTCTCGACGGCGTTGACGCGGCCGAGACTCCAGCGCGAAACCGCATAGGGCAGAAGGCGGAAATAGCCGCCGCCGGAAGCGGGAAAATTCCGGCCGAAAAGCCGCAGCGTGGTGAGCGGCACTTCGAGTATCGAGTTTTTGCCCGCGCGGAAGGGGGCACGGGGCGCCTCGGGCATGCCGTAGAGATCATGGTGGATGGGATAGATGCTGGAGCTGTAGGCGAAGCCCAGCTCCGCCAACACGTCGAGCGCCCAGAGATTGGAGGCTCCTATCGAGAAAGTCGCGGCGCGATAGCCCTGGATCGCGACCCCGCCGATATCCTCGAGCATCTTCTTGCTGCGTCCGGCGTCGGCGCGGAATTGCTCGGGGGTCTGCCGGTCGGCGCGGTCGTGCTGAATTCCGTGGCTCGCGAGTTCGTGGCCCGATGCCACGATTCGCCGGATCAAGGCGGGATGGCGCTCGGCGACCCAGCCAAGGACGAAGAAGGTCGCCTTGATGCGGGATTTGTCGAACAGGCCGAGCAGGCGATCGGTGTTGCGCTCGATGCGCGACGGCATGGCATCCCAGTTCCGGCGCGGCACCGCGTGCGCCATCGCCTCGACCTGGAAATAATCCTCCACATCGACGGTCATCGCGTTGAGCACGCGGCCCTCCGCCTTGCGCAGCTGTTGGTCGCGGCCCGGTCCGGTGCCATCCATCGATCGGCTCCTAGAAGACCTTGCGCAGCGAGAAGATCAGCGAATTGCGGAAGTAGCTCGAATTGGCGACGGCGGTGTCGAAATTGGTGAAGGAGAAGCTGATCGCGCCGAACAGCGACGGGCCGAACTGGTGGTTGTAGGTGGCCACGGCATTGAAGGTGCCGGAATGCCCGGTATCATGCGCGTAATAGCTGGCCTCGGCGGTGAGGCTGTTGAGTTCGTTCAACTGACGGGTCCAGGCGACCGAACCGCCGGTCGCCGAATCGTTCGGCGTCAATCCAGTGAGCGAGATGACGTCCTGGTGGGCGGCGGTCACGGTGAAGCTGTCGGTGGCCAGCGTGGTGACGATGCTGGCCGAGTAATTGCGCAGGCGATCGACGTCGTTCTGCAACGCGAATTCGTTGTTGTTGAGATTGAACGGCAGGCCGGTGGTGGAGCTGACCAGGGTGCCGTTCGGCCCCAACACCGCGTTGTTGAGATTGGCGAGCAGTTCTTGCTGCGGCGTGGTGGTGGTCTGCGAGTAATCCGCGTAGACGGTGGTGAGCGGCGTGACCGAGTAATGCAGATCGCCTTGGAAGGAATTGGCGCCGTCGAGATGTCCGTAAGTGACCCTGACCTCGGAATCCTGATTGGGCTGGTAGAGGAATCCGCCATACCAGGTCGGCTCGTTCAGATTGTCGGCCGGGGTGCTGGAGAACATGAGTTTCTGCCAGCCGCCGGACAGCAACAACGCGAAATTCTGGCGCAGATGAAGTTGGACCTCGTCGGTGGCGAGAGCTTCCTTGCTCGAGCCGACGCCGCTATTGCTGACATCGACCTGTTGCCCGTCGAGTTCGGCGCGGTTGGTGACGTATTTGCCGACATCGCCCGAATCGAGGGTGGCGCGCAATTCCTGGTTGGTGCTGTTGTTGATCGGCGCGGTGACGCCGTTGCCGGTGACGCCGGTGTTGCCGCCGAACCAGGTCTCGCCCAGGACGTAACGCAGTTCACCGTCGCCGACGCTGTCGAAATGGGTCCGTGCCACCGGACTGGTCTGGACCGCATAGGTCGAGACGCGGTCATTGGTGTTGAGATTGCTCGTGGACAATCCGCCGAAGGAACCATCGTGCGAACTCTGGAACGCCGCGGCGCTGGTTTCGAGGTCGAGCGTGTCGTCGGGATTCATCCGGGCGATCGAATTCAAGAACAGATTCTGGGTGACGTTGTTCTGGCTCGGAACCGCGAAGAAACGCTGCACGGTGGGCGAATAGTCGAGATTGGCGGTAAGCCGCGGCGAATCGCCCCCGATATAGATGCCGGGTGAAATGGTGGTGACCACGTCGGCGATGCGGCCGCCGGACGGGGCGTTGAGGACGTTATCGGTGAATTCGACCTGGCCGTCGATGCGGGGAACGATCAGCCACAACGGCCCGCCATTGGGCGGAACCGCCGCGCCATTGGCACCGGTATCCGCCGGCGCTCCCGGGGTCTGACGCAGCAAGGGCTGGTAGAAAGGCGGTACCGGGCCGTTACCCTGTTCGTCGAGCGGGCCTACGGCAAATTGCGCAGCCGCCGGTCCGGCCGCGAACAGGATCGCGGCGGAGAGGGATACGGCCAACGGACGGATAATCTGCATTCTGCGCTCGTCACCGGCTTCTGCATGGGTGGCGGGGCTGATCAATAGTCGGAATAGGAGCCGAACTGATCGGCCGCCGAGGTGCGGATCTTGTTGAGCAGGAGACTGATGATCGGGCAGGAACTGATCAGACCCACCGCGGTCTCGACCTCTTCCTGCTGGGTGCGGTCGGCTTCGACCACCATCACCGTCTGCCCGACCAGGGTGGCGAGCACCGCCGGATCGCTGGAGCCGAGGATGGAGGGCGCGTCGAAAATGATGAAGCGGTCGGAATAGCGCTGCGTCATCTCGGTGAACATGGCGCGGGTGCGCTTGCTTGACAGCAGCTCGGGCGAGCGGATGTTGGGCGTGCCCGCCGGCATGACCGTGAGATTGGGCATGTTGGTGCGCAGCACCACGTCGGAGAAATCGACCTCGGGATTGGACAACAGATCGGTCAGGCCGTAATTGGCCGGAATACCCATCATCTCCTGCATCGCGTGGTGCTTGGTGTCGAGATCGATCAGCAGCACCTTCAAATCCTGTTCGGCGGCGATGGACAGAGCGAGGTTGATCGCGGCGAAGGTCTTGCCCTCGCGCGGCCGGGCCGAAGTCACCATGATGACGCGGTTCTTGTTCATCGCGTCGTCGGCGGCTTCTTCCATGTAATTGCCGACCACCTGGCGCTTGACCATGCGGAATTCCTCGACCACGCGCGAACGCTTGGCCGAAGGCAAGGTGATGCCGTGGCGCGCCAGGCTGTTGCGGTCGATCGTGACCTGGCGGCTATAGGCTTGCGGCGCGGGCGCCGGTTCTTCGTATTCGGCTTGCTGGTAATCGGGCCGGTATTCGGGCTCAGGCTGGCGCTGCGGCGCCGGGCCGCGCCGGGGCGATGCCGGCCGGGTGATCCTCGGCTCCCGGTAGACGGGCTCGGCGGGAATGTCCTGCGGCGCATAGCCGGCGTGATTGACCGGCGGCGGCGCATAGGATTGCGGCGGCTGGGGCGGAACGTAGGATTGAGCCGTGCCGTTCACAGGCGGGTATTCCGGCGGCGGGGCAACCGGCTCGGCCGGCGCCTGCCCGCGCGCGCGCAGATGCGCGGCGGCGCGTTCGATCAATTTGCGCGAGGTTTCGTCGATCATTAGCCCAAACTCCCCGACAGCAACCGGTGGAGATTGACGCTCATCACGATGAGCACGCCGTAGACCATCATCAGCGCCATGGTCGCGCCGCCGAAGCCCGCGGTTTCCATCATGCCTTGGCCGCGCGATTTGAAGAGCGAGACATAGGTCACGCCGCCCAGAACCGGAAGGCCCAAGCCGCGCAGACGCTGCAGCGTGGTGTAGGAGCGGTCGATCTGGGTCAGCAGGATGGGAATGGCAAGGCCGCCCAGCACGCCCGCCAGCAACACCACCGAGAACAGCATCGGCCGGTTGGGGGCGAAGGGAATCGTCGGCACCTGCGGCGCATCGACGATGCGGAACTGAATCTTGTCGGCCTGGGTGTCGGCCGCCTCGGCGAGGTTGGTCGCTTCGCGGCGGGACAGCAACTGCTCGTAATTCTGCTTCAAGATGCCGTAGTCGCGGTCCATGTCTTCCATCTGCGCCTCGACGCCGGGTTGCGACTGGGCGATGGCGGTGACGCGGTCAAGCTCGGCCTGATCCTGATCGACCTGGCGTTGCAGCGAGGCCACCTGGGACTGGGCATCGACCAAACGGATGCGGACCTGGTCGTAGACCACGCCCGAGACCCGGGTGCGGACCATGGTGGTAACGGTTCCCGAGGAGGAAGTGAAAGTGGTGGTGCTGGAAGACGCGGAAGCGGCGCCGGCGGCGGCGCGGCGCGAGGCCGGAAGCTGGGCCGTGAGTTCGGCGATCTGGTTCTTGATCGCGATCACGTCGGGATGCTGGTCGGTGTCGCGGGTGCGCAAATCGGCGAGCTGGGCCTGGAGCTGCGCCAGGCGCGAATCGATGCTGCCGCCCACGACGGTGGTGCTGCTGGAAGTCGAATCGATGTTGCTGACCGGCACCATGGCGTCGATGCTCTTCTGCACCTCGTCGCGCCGGACGATCGCGTCCTGCAGGTTGTCCTTGGTGGTCTGGAGATCCTTGCGCAGATTGTCGATGGACCCCGCCGAAGCGGCGCCCGACAGCACCTCGAGATGGGCGGAGCGGAAATCGGCGCTGCGCTTCTCGGCGTCGCGCAACTGCTGCTCGTAAAGCGCGATCTGGTCGTTGAGGAATTTCTGCGCGTTGTCCATCTGGGCGCGCTGGGTGCCGGCCGTGTTTTCGGCGAAGATGGTGAGCAGGCTCTGCACCACGTTGCGCGCCACGACCGGATCGGTGTCCTGATAGGCGATGGCGAACAGGTTCTTGGTCTGCGGAATGATCACGATCTGCTGGATAAGCTTCTGAATCAGCGCGTCCTTGTCCGCCGCGGTCTTGATGGTGCGGTCGAGATCGGCCATGTGGATCAGCTCTTCCATGTTCGGCCGCGACAACAGCGTGCGCTGGAGCACGTCGAGCTGCTGGGCGG
>Ga0181537_10004553_pt1 | contig 11490 bp, 5 predicted proteins | sample PEATcosm2014_Bin_39_FD_119765 | JGI IMG/M metagenome (GOLD analysis project Ga0181537, IMG submission 119765) | Peatland microbial communities from MTU Mesocosm Facility, Houghton, MI, USA - PEATcosm2014_Bin23_10_metaG | ecosystem: Environmental > Terrestrial > Soil > Wetlands > Peat | place... | reverse complement strand
TTTTGACACAGGTCTGTCTCGGTCTTGCAGGGCATCGCAGCGACCACCGAGATCAGGCGCATCAGCTTCGCTCCCATGACCTTGCGCTGGCGGGCAAAGCAGCTCTCGATGATGGTGCTCTGCAGCTGCTTCTCCTTCTCCTCGAGTGCGTCGTTGGGGTCGTCCTTCTCGGCGCCGGCGAGCATGCCGCTGCCACCGTTGCTGGCGCTCCTGAGATCGGCGTACAGCTCCTTGTTGAGCTGGGGGTTGCAGTGCTGCCGGAGGAGCTTGAGCACCTTGCGGTCGTGCTCGGTCGCGCCCTTGAAGAACTCGTCCAGCTGCTCGAGGTAGGTCGGATCGGTCCGATCTCTGCCGACAATATTGCCGGCTTTGTCCTTGACGATGGGGCACGCATTGATGAGATCCTCCAGGCCGGGCGGCTCGCTGCTGTCGTCCTTCATCTTGCGCTTGTACTCGGTCCGGACCTCGGTCACCGCCAGGTCCCGGTCCATGTGCAGGCGCTTCTTCATGACCAACTCCGCCTCTCGAACCTGCTTCTTCTCGTCCTCAAAGCCCGCCGCCAGCAGCTCCTTCGGGTCCGTCAGATCACCGTGCTCGTAGCGCAGGTTTGCACTGCGCGCAGCTGCCTCTGAGTTGCCCGAGAGCAGCTCTTCGGTGCCCAGGGTGCCAAACATGTTGCCGGCCGAGTCCTCGTTGTTGAGCGGATCGTTCTGCTTGTTGGCGATCCTCTCGCGGGCAGCGCACTGATTCACGTCGTTGACGTAGTTGTCCACGTTGAACGCAGGGCTCGTGCGGCGCACCAGCACACGACCGTTGGGTCCAGCGCCAGCATCGGCAAACTCCTCCTCAAAGCCATTCTCCAGGCGCAGGCGGCGCTCGTCGCGCTTCTGCTGCGCATCGGCCAGCGCACGGAACTTGATGGTGTTGGCACCGGAAAACAGCGCCGTGGTCGAGGAGGGCAGCAGGTGCCGGACGTCGTGGCCAGCGGCGCTCAGTTGCTGGATGGTCTTGGCGTTGGCCATGAGGCGCTTCTCGCCGTTTCCAATCTGAAAGTCGAGCTGGCTGACCTGCCACGGGATGCGGTACAGCAGGTTCACCTCGGGGTCGAGGTCGCGTGGGTCGAACCGGAACACCAGGTGCGGGAACGGGTAGCAGGCGGCGCCGTTGATGTCAAAGTATCGCATCATGACGCTCTGCAGCGTGTTGATGGGCGTCTGGATGCCCTCGCGCCCCGGGTGGGTGAGCTGCGCCAGCTTGACCGAGTTCTCAAAGTTGAGCCAGTTGACATAGTTGAGGATCTGGGTCGCGTCGTGCAGGTCGAAGCTGTCGTCTCGCAGCGGTGCAGGGTCCTGGCCTGGCGTGTAGATGCCCTGCGGGAAGCTCTTGGCCATCGGGTTGTTGCAGGCGCGCAGGTACGTGTGCACCATCTTGCTGAACTGCTCCATCAAGAAGGTGTCGCGGTAGAAGGTGCACGGCTGCGTCTCCTTGGCGAGCTCGGCGCGCTTGACCCGGTGGCTGTTGACAGCAGTGTTGGGCGTGTGGTTGCGGGGCTTCTGCTGCTGGCGCATCCGGCCCTGTTGCTGCTGCTTCTGCTGCTGTTGTTGTTGCTGCTGATCAGAACTCGCAGGCCCAGCGTCGCGCACAGCTGATTCATCGACCCGCGCCAGGTCGTGCAGTTCATCGTCGGCTCCGCCGCCTCCTCCGGCCGCCTCGGCCTCTGCATCATCCACCTCCTCTGCCTCGGAGCCGTCGGCATCGTCGTCACCACCACGGCGACGTCTCGCTGCTCCTGCGGAATTCTTGGCGGCATCGGCGGCGGCCTGGGCGTCCTGCTGCATCCGGTGCCGCTCGCGCTCCTGACGCTCCTCCTCCTCCTTGCCGCTGATCTTGTCCATCATGTACTGGGCGCGCTGGCGTGTGCCCGTGAAGCATCTGAGCTTGTACCAGAGCTGGTCCGTGCTGATGATGTTGCGCTCCTGCTGGTTGTTGAAGATGAGCGTCTTGAAGCAGGCACTGGGGTGGAACTCGGGGTCGCGAATGTAGTAGTTGATGCGGTAGCCGGCGATGTTGGCTGGGCGGCAGATCTCTCGCAGGCGAGAGGCGTCGGGCATGCGCATCTTGGGGATGACGCTCACGTCGAGCGGGTCGAGCGTCAGCTCCTTGTTGTACTTGTCTGTGTTCAGCACCACCTCGACGTCCGACAGCACACGGTCGTACTGCTCGCCGGTCCGCCTGTCGACAAAGTACAGCTTGTCCATCGCAGCGAGGTGGTCCTTGCCGTCGTCCTCGCGCCCAACGTTCAGGTTCGCCATGGCCTTGGTCACAAAGCTGTACACGTAGGCAAACTCCTTGGCCATGGGCTTGGTGAGGTCAAAGTCACCGAGATGGGTCGCGTTCGGGCGCAGATAGACGGACGGCACAAAGAGCGTGGCAAAGTGGCAGATCGTGGGAGTCATCGTTGGCTTGCCGTCCTTGGAGACCTGGGGTGCGGCTGCGTCTGGGTCGGGCAGATCGAGTCCTCGCTTGGGGATAGCATCGGGCTCCGACGACTCTGGCAGCGGCTCTCCCGAGATCCAGGCCTTGGTCGCTTCGGTGATCTCCTTGCCGCCCGGGTTGGCCAGTTTCTCGCCCTTGTAGTCCACGGTCGGGGTCATCAGCATGCCGGCGCAGCTAAACATGTTCCTGCAACGCATGAAGACCGGGTGCTGTTCGGCCGAGAACTTGTAGCCGCGTCGGGCAATGTTGCGACCCTCCTTGTGGATCTCGCCCCAGAAGATCGAGCCGACCAGGGGCTTGTTGTTCCAGGGACCGTCCAGGCCCGTGATCTGTTTCATGTCGCGCTGACGGTCTCGCTCGGCATCCGGGCCACCTCGACGGCCGCCACCGGGACCTTGACCCGACCCGAACCGGGAACCATCTCCCCCGCCTCCGCCTCCACCACCGCCGCCTCCTCCATTACCCCAGCTCGACGCATCTCCAAAACCAGATTCCATCACGAGCTGGTTCTTGTCGCTGTTGGTCCTTGAAGGGTAGCCGGACCAACAAACTTTTTGTACAGTATGTCGTTAGACGCGGACCAAAAACACTGACCACTAATATAGCCGATCGAGGTTGCTATTTTTGGAAGCAATTTCTATTTTTGGTAATTGCTGTCAAAAATAGTTTTCCCCTTGTAGTTTATAGTCTGACGCTATTGAGATCACGCCCGGATCAGAGGGTAAGCACCCCCCTTGAGATGTCATGGAAGGCGCCGATGCTGGACGGGGATCATCAGCACCAGACCAGTCTCGAAGATGGCCGCCGAATGCGCATCATCGATCGGGACCCAAAGACGATCCTGGACATGGACACGGACGGGGCGGCGGACTGGCGCATGAAGGAGCCCAGCTCGGTGCTGGACGTCCAGCAGAGCGTGGGCGGGCTGCCTCGGTTCCGATACAGACCCGATGACGAGGATCTGGATCGCGAGCCACCGCCTGCCACCGATCCCAAGAGCCGCGTCCCGTCCATCTTTCTGCCCACGGAGCAGCGCAAACGAGAGGAGGACAGCCGCAAGCGCAAGTCAGAGGCCGAGGCCGACGCCAACTCAAAGAAGGGCAAATCAGACAGCAAGGCGGAGCTCATGCTGCAGCAACAGGCAGCCAACAAACACCTCCGCGAGCTGCTCAAATCCAAGCCACGCTACACCCTCGACCCCAGTGTGCGAGCCCAGCTCGAGAAGCAATTTGCCCACCTGCGTCGGCCACCTCTGCCACCAGACCTGCTCAAGAAGGGCGATCCGCTGCAGGTGTTCTTCCAGGACGCAGACTATGTCACCGAGAACGGTGCCGCCGTCATCCGCATCATCGGCATCACAGAGGCTGGCAACTCGGTGGCGCTCCGGGTGCGCAATTTTCAGCCCTACTTTTACGCGCTGGTGCCCCGCGGCCGAGAGGACGTGTATCGATTCTCCAACGGCAAGACATGCGAAGTGGCACTCAAGGGCCTCCAGAGTCGCCTCGACAACTACCTCAACAATCACCACAACGGGCGCAACGCCGACTCTCAGCGCGTGCGCTACATCGAGCACATGGAGCTCGTCGATCGCCTGCCCCTGTACCGTCACCAGACCAAGACACGCATGTACATCAAGATCACCACCTGCGAGCCGCGCTTCGTGCCCTGGTGCAAAGAGGCGCTGGGCAACGGCCTGGTGGACAACGTGCACTATGGCATCGGCGAGGCAGACATCCCCTTTGTGCTGCGCTTCCTGGTGAACAAGGAGGGCACCGGCTGTGGCTGGTTCTCGGTGGATCCAAAGCGCTCGGCCGTGGTGCGTCAGGGTCGATTCTCTCGCTGTCAACTCGAGCTCGACACCACAGAGTCAGCCGTCGTGGCGTTGCCAGACAAGGCCGATGTGCCACCGCTGCGCTTCTGGAGCTGGGATATCGAGTGTGCCGGCGACAAGGGCTTCCCGGTGGCCACCCGCAACCCAGTCATCTGCATGAGCGGCATCCTGTACAAGATCCAAGACAAGGACAAGCCGATGAACAAGGCGTGCTTCTGCGTGGGCGAGACCGACCTTTCCCCAGACATTAGCAAGATACAATGTGGCGTGGGCGAGCCCAACAAGTACGTCGACCAAGACGCCTATCGACGGCAGCTGCAGCTGGCCATGTACATGTACCCCGACTTTGCGACCAACGAGAAGGAGCGGCACCAGATGGAGGAGGAAGCTGCGCGGGGTCTCGAGCGCAACTGGGACCTCGAGAGCGAGGCGCAGATGCTGCTGGCGATGCGCGAGTACCTGGTTGAGTATGCCGACCCAGACTTTACCGTCGGTTACAACATTGGCGGCTTTGATTACCCTTACTGCTTTGACCGTGCGGATCACCTGGGCATCGGCGGCACGTTTCGCGACATGAGCCGCAGCCTGCACGAGATGTGCCACGTGAAGGACCAGATCTTTGAGAGCGCCGCGTTTGGCCGTCGCACCAACCACCAGCTCAAGTGCTTTGGGAGGCACATGTTTGACGTGATGCTGTGCGCGGTGCGAGACATCATGCTCCGATTGCGTATCTACAACCTCAACTCGGTGGCATTCGCCGTGCTGAAGAAGACCAAGCACGAGGTCGACCACAAGGACATTGCACCCGGTTGGCTTGGTGTGCACGCAAACGCGCGAACTCGAAAACGGATCGCCGAGTATTGCGTGAACGACAGTCTGATCACTTACGAAGTGCTCGAAAAGAAGAGCTACTACTGGACGGCGCAAGAGCTGGCCCGGTGTTCGGGGGTGCCGCTCGACTACATCCTCTACCGTGGCCAGTCGATCAAGTCGATCAGCAAGATCCTCCGCGAGTCTGCCAAGGATGGCATCGTCGTGCCCACCTTCCTCAACATGCCAGAGAAGTTGCGCATGGGCGGCTTTGCCAACAACGCCAATGCCGACTATGCCGACGATCTGCCCACCAGTCTGCACAAGCAAGACGAGCCCATGCAGGTGGAGATGACCCGCGAGCAGCTGGTGGAGCAGATTGCTCGTTCGGCTCGAAAACCACTGCTCCGAGAGAACGACGTGGCAATCATCATGAACAGCAGTGCCGAGAGCATCGACATATGCAAGCGCACGGGACATTGGACCACCACCAGTGCCAACAACGATCGACATATCCAGCAGGCCATCGTCAATGCACGCCTCCGGGACGGTCAGGTGTATCTGTTCTTCACCCAGCACGCCGTTACCACGGGCAAGGATCAGCAGCGCGGATTCCACGGCTACGCCAAACTCAAGCTCGACGTTGCACCACAGCCGCCACGCTATGCATTGGACTGGGTCTCACAGACTCCTTGTAACACCAAGCTCCCGAGCACGGCCTTCAATCGCGCCGACTGCACACCTCTCAGCACGGGCGATGCCAACACTCTAGTAGAGTGCTGCAACGACCTGCTGTATGGCAAGATGAAGAAGCGCAAGCGGGAGGACACTGACGAGCTGGGCGGCCTGGAGGATGATGACATCAACGCCCAGGAGATTAGCTACTCGGGCGCCATCGTGATCGATCCCATCCGAGGGCTGTACCTCGTGCCTGTCGCAACATTGGACTTTAGCTCTCTATACCCCTCGGTGATGATCAGCCGCAACCTGTGTTACACCACCTGGCTCAGCAAGCGGCAGGCGCTGCGAGACTTTAAGCCCGACCAGTACGACATCACGCCCGAGGGCCACTACTTTCTCAAGAGCTCGGTCAAGATGGGCATGCTCACCCGCATCCTCTCGACCTACCTACGCGCACGCGGCATCGCCAAGAAGGAGCTGGAGAAGGAGCCCGATCCTATGCGTCAGAAGGTGCTCGATGGCCGGCAGAACGCTTTGAAGATCTCGGCCAACTCGGTGTACGGCTTCACGGGTGCCACCGTGGGCAGCCTGCCCTGCATGCCCATCGCCGCCGGCACCACTTCGTATGGCCGCGAGGCTCTCGAGTTGGTGCAGGAGAAGACCGAGCGCGAGTTTCCGCTGCAGAAGCGCTTCTGCTACGGTCCCACGCCACGGGACTGGAAGACCATGGGCCAGAAGATGCCCCAGGGTGTCCCAGAGGATGCCATGGAGCTGGAGGACCTCAAGACCGACGAGCAAAAGGCCGTCTGGAAGAAGGCAGGAGAGGAACTCACCACCGATGGAATGCGCCCAATCATCATCGCTGGAGACACAGACTCGGTGATGGTAATCTACCCACACTGTATCGAGGTGGCCGATGCCTTCTTCCTCCTCAATGAGAACGCCAAGTGGATCAACACCAACTTCTTCAAGGACCTGCCGCCCATGAGTCTCGCCCCAGAGAAGATCTACAACCCCGGAGTGTGGATCAACCGCAAGCGCTACGCCGCCGTGTACTGGAGTGAAAAGACCTTCAAGGCCAAGGGCACCTACGACAAGCTGGATGCCAAGGGCATCGAGACTGTGCGTAGAGACAATTGTGAAATGGTCTCCCAGCAGATGGACAGGCTGCTGCGCAAGATCCTCATGGAGCGAGACGTGGTGGGTGCCATGGTGGACGTGGCAAGCACCATTGCGGCCGTTCGTCAGGACCGTATCGATCCGGGTCTGCTGGTGATCACCAAGGCCCTATCCAAGGATCCCAAGGACTATGATCCGCCGCAGATCCACTCGAGGCTCGCCATGGAGATGGAACGCCGCGATCCTCTCACCGCGCCTCACTGTGGCGACCGCGTGCCATTCGTCATGATCGAGCGCGGACAAAAGGCCAAGACCAGCGAGAAGGGCGAGAACCCCGTGTACATGATGCAGAACAACATCCCCATCGACAAGGACTACTACCTGGAGAACCAGTTGCGCAAACCAGTGTGCCGCATCCTGGACGTCATCGTGCCGGGCGCGGGCAAGATGCTCTTCGAGTCCAAGCCCATCAATCCCAACCCAAAGGTCAACAGCACCATCACCTCGTTCTTTGGCAACCGCGCCAAGGCCACCGAGGAAGAGATGCGGAGGGCGCAGCACGCGGGCGAGAAGCGCAGCCAGAAGCAGGAGGAAGAAGAGGAGAAGCACCGCACCTGCTCGAGCTGGCCTCCGAGCAACCTCACTCTCGAGTGGGCTCGCAAGCGTTCCCGCATTGACCTGCACAAGATCAAGGAGGCGATCGAGTCCCGGCACGGAACCAACATCTCGATGCGCCGCAAGTACAATCCCAACAACCCATTCGTACGTGAAGATGGGTTCAAGGTCAAGATTGTGTACAAGTGCTCGCGTTGCGAGGGTCAGGTGCCAGACGACGTGGCGCTCCGCGTCTGTGCCATCTGTCACCCGGCAGAGAAGTGCGACTGCGAAGAGAACCAGCGCTCCGGGGCACCACTGCTCTGCGATCGGTGCAGCAAGGCAGCAACCAGCAGTGCTCCCGTGGTCAAGACCCTCAAGGACACCAGGAAGCGCTACGAAGACTCGAAAAAGGCCAACAAGGATGCATGGGACACGTGCCTCAAGTGCATGAGCACCAAGGACATTGAGGATGTCGAGGGCTGTAGCAACACCAGCTGCAAGAACTGGTACAAGCGCCTCAAGACCCGACTCGACCTGGGAGAGGACACTCAGCAGCTCGATCGACTCTCTTTCTGCTGCGATGCTCACTCGCTGCTCTCTGTAGCCTGTAGTGAGAAGAAACCGACTGTTTAATGGTCGGTCACAAGAGTGTATCGTCGTATTCGAGCGCGTCATCTTCTTCCGCTTGTTCGTCGTCAGACTGTTGAGATAAAATCATCAATTTTTGTTCAGAATCACAGTAGCGATGGTGAGGGTAGTGCATCACCGATGAGGTAGCAGCAGAGTCGCGCACGAGAAGGTCTTTGTTGTCTTCTTGGGACTGGAAACAACACGTGCACAGTCGTTTCCGCAGGCAACAGCACAGCATGATGATGATTGTAGTTGTGATGATGATCATTGCCCCGAGTACAGATCCCAACGCGAGCCAGAACACCAACCTTGGACTTCCACTAGAGTCAAATAACACACCCCATGCCATGCAAGGGAAAAACTTTTTCCTCCTCTCTTGCCGACACGACTTGATATTTACATAACCATATTTATCGAGTTACATAGTACGACTACCTTGTTTTTCCCCTCTACGGCCTGCTCATCATGGCGGCGCCAGCATTTTCTCCATTCGCATCCACGGTGAATCCATTCCCATCCTCGTTCAACCCTGGGGGTGTGCGTCAGCAGCAACCAGCAGCATTCACTACGAATGACACTCTCTATGAGGAGAACGTTGATGACTTTAACGCTGACGTCGCTGCCAACATCGTCAAGGAGATTGAAGAACGGGAGAGAAAGGACGGAGAGGCCAAGCAGCAGAAGCACCTCGACGGCCAGGTCAAGAAGGCGCTCCGCGAGCTGAAGACGGCAGCTCAGCAGAAGAAGCAGGGGGTCGAGTTCGTCCTGGAAGTTCCAGAGCAACTAGCCCACGGATATACGCCAGCTGATTACTTGGGCAAGTTCATTTCAGCTCTCCACGAGCGAGGCTTCCAAACGAAACCCGACGACCATCCTCCGGATCTGCACGGGGGACCTAATGGTTCCAACTACACGCTGGCGATCAGTTTTGCGAATGCCCTGCACCGCCTCAAGAACCCTAGCTCCTCGCTTTCGTTTGGTGGTGGCTTTGGCCTCTCTTCTCCGTTCCCCTCGCTCTCCTCCGCTGGCGCCAGCAGCAGCACAAGCGGCAGCTTTGGCTCTGCCTTTGGATCTCCCTTTGCCCCCGTCTCTAAGCAGTGAAGCAGCACACAAACGATGATTTGGATTTGTATTCTTTCTGGAAAGTAAAAAAAGAATGTGTGTTCCGTCTACTGCTGCTCTGGGATCTTTCCCCAGACTTGATCGGCGCAGCGCAACGCCGGTCGGACCACATCGTCCTTCCAGATTTGCTTGGTGAGTCGAGTCTGACCAGTCTTCTTCATGAGCAGGAGACAACCCGTGACGGCCTCGGTGAGCGAAGAGAGATTGATCCACTTGGTCTTGCTGTTGTTGTTGTCGGGCAGCGTTAGGTTGTTCATCTCCACCGCATAGCCCCTGAAGAGCATCTCGTGGATGTCGTTCTTGGAAGGCTCACCGTTGCGGCCTCCATGGCGGCGACGGCGATCGAGAAAGACAAAATGGTTGAGCGCCGCGAGATGCTCGCCGCATTCGAGGCCAAACTGTCTGATGCCATAGTTGATCACATCGTTCGTGCGTGTCTTTTCGCTCTTGATGATGTACAGCAGCTCCTCGCCCTCCTCTTCGTCGAGCATCTCTGTGCGCAGGGCCTCGAGCTCGCTGGCAACAATCACCAGGTTGTCACCCTCGTCGTCTTCGTCGCTGGTTGAAGAGGGCGACGGCGGTGGCGGCTGAGAGGTATCAACCACAGGAACGTTGGTACTAAGGGATCGGTCCTTGGCCTCGTCCACAGAGGCCTTCTTGGGGAATCCCCAAGAGGAGCGGGTGTGATGATGATGATTTGCGCGACGCAGCTGTTTTTTGACAGTTGCAGGAGCAGATGCAGCAGCAGCGGCGGCTGCCGCTGCCGGTGTTTTCTTGCCCTCGGCTCGACTTCTCTTGTGACGGTGACGGGCAGAAGCAGGACTCCAGCGCACGTCGTTCTCCTTCTCAGAGATAGCAACAAACGAGAAAGAGACCATCACATCAGCCATGGGTCCCGATTGCGGAGGGGAGAAAAAGAAGAACCCCTCTGTCAGATGTAGTAGTAGTTGTCGATCCGTGATCCCCCTTTATGCAGCCTCGTGCAGCTAATTTTGATGGCGTACCGGATCTAAATATAGAACTTCAATCGCTGGTAGCTATTTTTGGTAACTCGCTCGCACACATATATATGCGAACCTGTTATGCTCCTACTACTACTGCTGCTGTTCGACAACAAAACCTTTTTCAAAACATGACCGAGGCACCTGCTGCTGCCGCCACCGTTGCCAACAACAAGAGAAAGCACGACAAGGACATTGGTGACGCGCAGAAGAAGTCGAATGTTACCGACAAGTCGTCGAATGCTACCGACAAGTCGAACGCTACCGAGAAGCAGGGCTGGCTGCAGGTCCGGGACGCGATCAACTTCTTTGTGAACGACTTTGTCACGGCCTGTGTCCGCAAGGGAGGAGCATTCAAGAAGGAGACCTGGCACGCGGTGTTTGCCTTTGGCACCGTGGTGCGCATCGAGTTCCCCGACAAGAAGGCCGCCGCCAACTGGACGTTCAACCCCAAGGACTTTGACAGCGAGTTTCCCAAATATCGGATCGTCAAGAGCCAGATCAAGCGCACCTACGCTACCAACAAGGCCGAATACGATCGCGTGATGCGTGATCAGACCTCGTTCGCCGATGTCATCCGCACTGCCTACAAGATCCTCATGGAGGCGGGGTATCCGCTACCTGGGGGAGAAGGCGCAGACACCGTGACCCTACCGATGGCTATTCGCGGCGATGGCCAGAAGACGGCAGAGGACGACAAGCGAGAACACAAAGAACAGCAGGAGGAAGAAGAGGACGACGAAGAAGAGGAAGAGGAAGAAGATGACAAGGGGGAGGAAGACGAGGATCCAGATGGCCCTTACAGGTACCTCTGGGGCGTGGTGTTTCCCATGACCGGAGGCATGGACATCATCAGCATGGCCATGACCAGGAAGGAAGATAGATGCGGAGTCCAAGAGGCCGACATATTTGGTCGCGAGTCGAGACGCTTGGACTATATGTATCCCCGTCTCGTGGCCGTGATCAATCGCGACCTGGCGGTGAGTTATTTCGAATAAAGTCCCATATACCAAATTTAGAAACTGTCCATATACCAAATTAGGATTACACATTCGGAACAGTCTAAAAGCGCCACCCCCAAAATGGTAAGTTTTTTCCCGATTAGGATTACACATTCGGAAAATGTCAAGGTACTTGTGCAGCCGTCCCGATTAGGAAAGAAAAGTTCTCGCGCACACTGGTTACCAAATTTAGTATGTAGAG
>Ga0181537_10004552_pt1 | contig 11490 bp, 7 predicted proteins | sample PEATcosm2014_Bin_39_FD_119765 | JGI IMG/M metagenome (GOLD analysis project Ga0181537, IMG submission 119765) | Peatland microbial communities from MTU Mesocosm Facility, Houghton, MI, USA - PEATcosm2014_Bin23_10_metaG | ecosystem: Environmental > Terrestrial > Soil > Wetlands > Peat | place... | reverse complement strand
GGCAGGTGATGCTTGCGAATGATGATCTCAACATCCACGCCGAAATCGTCTTCGTAGCCGAGCACTTCGACCACGCGGCCTCGCGGGTTTTTTGTGGCAGTGGGCCAGTCGGTGATTTCGCAATCGACGACGATGCCTTCAAGGTCTTCCCACGGACGCTGGCTGGCTTCCTGGCCAATCACGCGGTCCTGTTGGAGACGTGCGCTGCCGTCCGATGAGGCGGGTACTATCTCGTCGCCCTCGGGAATGATGACATCCATCTTGATGCGGTCGTCGATGGGGCGCACGTAATTCTGGCGCTGGCCGTAGTGGAAGGTGCCGACAACCGTAAGGTGGGCGCGCTCCATGACGCGCACGATGCGGCCTTCGTGACGACCCTCGCGCGAGTGCGGTGAGAGTTCGACGAGAACCTGATCGCCGTGCATGGATTCGCCAGTATCGAAGGGCGGAATGAAGATGTCGCCTTGCAGGCGCTCGCGAACCTCGCGGTCCAGCGGACGCACAAAGCCGAAGCCATCGCGATGCATGGTCAGAGTGCCGACCACAAGGTTGCGATTGATCGCCGCCGAGGCCAGTGCGTAACGGTCCCGCGCGACGAGCACGAGTTTGCCGCGCACGACGAGATCGGCGAGGAGAGACTCCAGCTCCTGGCGCTCGCGCCCGCGTAAAGAGAGCTCGCGGACAAGCTGCTTGTATCCGGCGGCACGCTGGGGCTGGTCTTCGATATGTTGGAGCAGATCGCTTTCAGAGATCATTCGTCGCTGGTGTGATGGTATCGCGTTGGCGGCCGATGTGCGAATTGAGAGGTTCACAGAAGGGCAGTAAAGTTCTAATCGATGATCTGAACGACGGAGGCGTCGCCATAGTCTGTAAATTTCACCGAGTGTTCGCACTGAGCGGAGAGCTCACAGGGTGGGAAATGCAATAGCTTCGCTGCGTTCAGCGCTGCTGACACTTTCTTCTGCGCCCCTTGAACAATGTGGAAGGACTGTGCCCGCCCTTCGCCGTCAACGCTGACACGAATGATGACCTCCGGCTTTTCCCGCGGCTTGGCGCTTTGTGCAGCGGGAGGCAAAGACGGCTTTACTTGCTGCGAGGAAGTGTCAAAGGCCATTGCGTCAGGAAGGTGGGGAGGAGAAACGCTGGAGGCGTTGGAAACGAGGGGTTCAGCGGCTGGAGGCTCGGCTGCGGGCGGCGCCGCTTCAGCGACGACCGCAGGCACGATAGGGGGTGGCGAGCTTATGGGATTGCTGGCTGCTACGGTCACAACGGGAGTTGGCGGGGTTGACCGGTATCCCGATCTCAGGAAAGTGGCACATCCCACCAGCACGACGCCTACGGCGATCCACGCGGCGGTACGAAGAGCGTTCGTGAGATCGACGGATACACGTTGGCTGGCGGGTGGCTTCGGGGGAAATGGTTGATGGAGTTTCACTGAAGCCGGTGGTTGAAATAGCTGTGGGGTGAATCCTTCGACGGTACCTACCACGTCAAAGAGAGGGTCAACCTCACCGGCGTCCTGCCCTGTGTACCATGCCTGCGCGATGAGCTTCTTCTGCTTGGTGTCCAAGACCGAGAAGTCCAGAATCCTGAAATTTCTGAAGAGCCAATGCAAGCGCACTTTTGCAAGGCCCGAGACGCTGATGTCTCTCAGCTCTCCGGTGACAGAAGATATCCGGACCGTCTCGCATTGGGGAGATAGCTCGCGCATAGAAATAAAACCATCCAGCTACACTGAATCTAAGTAGCTTGGATTGGTTGCCTGCCTCCGCGGCTGTGATTTCCTATCCATCCAGATCGAAACCGGTATGGTCCTCATAACAAAGCAGAGTTGCGGGTTAGGTGAGATAGGGAATGACTAGGGGTGATTCCCTTAGCTGTTTAGGTTCGAGCAGTGCAGAAAGTTCCGTGCAAGTGGAATATAGTGCATACAGGGAACGAAGAGCACGCCTCAATTTCAGATCAGTACAACCCACAAGCCTTTGTGCTGTTCACAGTTACGAATAGCACAACGAATGGCGATGCAGGTGCAGACTTGCATTTAGAAAGGACCTCACAAACTATGTGGAAGCCCTCAACACCGTCCGGTAACAATCCTGCGCCTGCCGATGCGCAGCGCCCAACCTCCACCCCAACTCCCACGCCGGAGTATTCAAACAGCACGCCGAAGCCGATGAGCACAGCAACCAACGTGAACGATCAGGCGACGATTGGAAAATCGCTGGTCATCAAAGGCGAGGTGACAGGTTCAGAGTCACTTTACATCGATGGCAGAGTTGAAGGCTCGATCCATCTGCCGGGCAATCGCGTGACCGTGGGCCGCAATGGCGTGGTCGCAGCCAACATCACAGCCCGGGAAACGGTGATTCTCGGCAAAGTGCGCGGCAATGTTTCGGCCACAGACCGGGTGGACATTCGCAATGAAGGATCGCTAACCGGCGATGTAGTGGCGCAGCGCATCAGCATTGAAGATGGCGCGTTCTTCAAGGGCGGCATTGATATCCGAAAGCCGAATGCGAACGAAAAACCGCAGCCTGCGGAAGCCACAACACCAGCGCCAGCAACGACCGACAAGTCGGCTGTGCGTGCTGGGTAGAGATTCGAACGGAAAGACACAGTTGGCGAATGGACGCCCGGCGGCGACGCTGCCGGGCACTCGTCTATTCAGAGATAGACGGAGCGATACCGGGGTTGGAAAATCGCGGTATTCAAAGCAAGGGAGCGAGTTTCCCAGAGGTGCATTCTGAGTATGCTGGAGAAAGTGCTGAACCTTTTCGCGTTTGGTTGCAGGCACTCGCACATTTCCGTGCCGTTTTCCATGGAAGTGGCACGGCAGCATGAGACGCACCTGGACTGGGCAGAAGAGCTTCCGCCAGGGTGCTCGCATTACGTGGTGTGCCTGGATTGCGGCCGACGATTTCAATATGACTGGAACGAGATGAAAGTGGTCAAGACCAGGCTGAAGACCGCAGGGTAGCCGCTACCTTCTAACGCTTGATGCCGAAGCGTGCCAGGATGGATGAGACCCCTCCTGCAACTCCGAGCAGGTGCGTCATGGCGAGGTAGGCGGCGCCGTAGACGGTGAGAATCAAAAGTCCGCGCAATACGGGCGAAGCCAAGTGCAAGTAGTGTTCGACAGGCCACGCAAGGGCAGCGGCCGTGAGTGCGGAAGCCCAGAGTTTGAGAACGCGCGTGGCGGAGAAATCCACGTGACCGATGCGCGATTGAAGTCCCCGGCGCAATAGAACAAATTCCACCCATCCTGCCATACCCGCCGAGGCAGTAAGTCCGGCGACTCCCCAGTTATGGTCAATGCCCAGAGCGCGCGGCAGGGGCAGCGAGAAAAGATATCCCAGGCCGAAGGTGAGCGCGACGCGAACGAGCGCGTAATTGAGTGGCGTGCGCGTGTCCCGCAGGGCATAGAAAGTGGAAGAGTAAAGGCGTCCCATGGTCTGCGCCAGCAGTCCGACGCCGGAACCGGCAAGCGCAGCCCAGACGAAAAGCACATCCTGTTCGCCGAATTTTCCGGTGCGATACAGCGTAGAAGTCACGACATTTCCCAGCGCGAGAAACGCGACCGCCGACGGAACCACGAAGAAGGAAATCTTTTGCAATCCAGAGCTGAGACGCGAGCGCAACGTGGCGGCGATCTCCGAGTCAGTGCCAACGGCAGAGGACATGGCGGGCAATTCGGCGGCGGAGACTGACATTCCGAAGAGTGAGACCGGCAGCATGTAAAGCGTCTGCGCGTAGGTGAGCAGGACGTTGCCCTTGGGAAGAAAGCTGGCGAGCTGAAGATCAATGAAGCCGGATATCTGGAACACTCCGCGGCTGATGAAGACGGGAATGAATGCCGCGACGACGGCGGCGACATGCATGGTGCGGAGATCAATGCGGCCGATGAGAGGTCGCAGATAACCGTAAACGGTGGGTGCCTGTACTCCGAATTGCAGGACCGCTCCGGCGACGGAGGCCCAGGACATGACGTACGCGAGCGGGACGGTTCCCTGTCCACGCAGGCCGCCTTGCCAGATGAGCGCGGCGATGATGACGAGGTTCATCATGACGCCTGAGGCGTAGGAGAGAAAAAAACGGCCGTGACTGTTGAGCACTCCAAGGCACCAGGCGGAGAAGACGAGGAGTCCGGTGCCGGGGAAGACGATGCGGACGAGCGCGATGGTGAGGGCGCGCTTCTCTCCGGAAAAGCCAGGCACGAGGAGACTGACGAGCAGCGGAGCGCAGAGAATTCCTAGCGCGACGATGAGGCTGGCGACCATGGCGAGCAAGGCGAAGACGGCTTCGGCGAGTTTGCTGGCCTCCTGCTGGCGGCCCTCGGCGCGGAGGCGCGCGTAAACAGGAATGAAGGAAGCGGAGAGAACGCCCTCTCCGAGCAAATTCTGCAGCATGTTTGGCACGCGGAAGGCGGCGCGATAGGCGTCGGCGGCGAGGGAGGTTCCCATGTAGTGAGCGAAGAAGCGCTCGCGGATGAGTCCGCTGATGCGGCTGAGAAGGATTCCGGCGGCGACCATGGCGGCTGCGGCTTTGGCGCGGCGCGGCTTTGGTGTGGGGGTGGGAGCGGGTGCGGGAATGGCGCCGGAGGAAGTTTCACTCATAGCTTATTGGGACGATGAGACTGGGATGATTCTACACGGCGCGGTGGTGTGGCGGCGGGCAAGGAATATCCCGTAGTGGTCAGTTTCCGGATTGGCGACGGCCCAGGAGCTGGGTTTGATCCGGAATGCTGCGGTACGATCCAAGTGTCGCGGTGCCATTCGAAGTTATCCGGAGCATCTATCTCAGAGTGAATGACTCAGAAACAGAGCTAATCACTTTCGGCTTCGGCGGCGTAGTACAATTTCCAATCCGTTCTGGATACATTTTGTGGTGCGAAAGCCGCCATAGGAAGCCCTGTAAACATGCATATTGACTCTGTTGTCCTAAAACGCTTCAAACGCTTTCATGACCTTAGAATCGAGCTGCCCTCAAGCGTAGGGCTGGTTGTTCTTGCCGGTCCAAACGGGACAGGAAAATCTTCGTTGTTTGACGCATTTCAGGCCTGGCATCGGATGCAGGGCAGCTTAGGTCTTAATTGGGATCTAACCTACTTCCCGAAATCAGGTGAACCAGATCTGAGTTCTTTCACTGGCTGGAACAAACAGATTGAGATTAAGTTTCACGAAGCCTTCCCTCTGGATCAACAAGAACGCCGGAAGGCATTTACCTTTCGGTCTGCATACAGGAATGACCCTCAGCTCCAGCTGACGGGGTTGTCACGGCAAGGACCGCTGGAGGACGAGATCCGCTTTAACCTCATGATTGAGAATGATGCGGCCGTGCTCCGAAATTATCAGCGGCTCGCCTCTCAGGCGCTTGAAGACGTATTCGCGAGCGAGGACCCCGCCACGACTGTAGGCGCATTTCGTCAGAAGGTCATCGGAGACATCCGTTGCTCGATGCAGCGAGTCTTTCCGGATTTGATGCTGAACGACTTCGGTAATCCTCTTGAGGACGGCACATTTAGGTTTAGTAAAGGAACAAGCGGGGAGTTCCTCTATAAGAATCTCTCCGGCGGCGAAAAGGCAGCGTTCGATTTGCTCCTTGATTTTATCGTGAAAGCGCGAACGTTCGTGAACACGATCTACTGCATAGATGAACCAGAGACTCACCTGAACAGCCGAGTGCAAGGTGCGCTGCTAGGCGAACTGTACGGCTGTCTGCCACCCGGTTGCCAGTTATGGCTGGCCTCCCATTCCATTGGCATGATGCGCCGGGCGCGCGACATTGAAATGCGAGAGCCCGGAAGCGTGGCGTTTCTAGATTTCTATGACATCGACTTCGATCGCCCCCAGGTTATTCGACCCACCAACGTAAATCGGCAGTTTTGGGAACGTATCCTGAACGTCGCACTCGATGACGTTTCGAGTCTTGTAGCGCCTAGGTCTGTAGTGCTGTGCGAAGGAACACCATTAGGTTCTCCCGGGAAGAACACAGCTCATGATGCGATCTGTTACAACACCATCTTCGATTCAGACTTCCCGGATACTAAATTTATTTCTGCGGGGAACTGTTCTGATGTTGAATCGGATCGTTTGGCGTTATTTTCCGGCATTCAGGCTTTAGTGTCTGGTTGCGAAGTCGCCCGCCTGATAGATAGAGACGATCATTCCTCGGAAGATATCGCGGCTTTGGAGAATAAAGGGATAAGAGTGCTGAGTCGTCGCCATTTGCAGTGTTTCCTTTATGACGACGAGGTTCTCACAGCTCTGTGTTGTAAGTATGGTCATCCTGAACTTGCGGTGGGCCTCCTGCAGGACAAAATAAACGCTGTGTCCGAAGTCGTGGCTCAGGGAAAACCGGCAGACGATATCAAGTCCGCGGCTGGAATGATTTATGTGAAAACGAAGCAGAGGCTCTCGCTGACGGGTGTCGGAAATGATGCGAGGGCGTTTGAGCGCAACGTGCTCTCTCCCCTCCTCCAGCGTGGAATGCGGGTCTATGATGAATTGAAAGCCAGTGTTTTTGAATCATCCAGCAAGCCCGCCCCAAGCAAACCGTAAATGCATGCACAAGAAGTGGGCGGTTGACGCGCTGCTGAATTACTCCCCTGAAGTCGGCTTGTGGCAAGGCTTCGCGGCGTGATCCGGAAACTGACCCGCTACCGAATATCCGCGCCAATGGGCGGAGTGAGCGGGATTCAGTACAATGAACATAGACCGTTTCAACAGGGGCAATCTTTATGATCCATGCATGGCACGACATCACGCCGGGTGAGAACATCCCGAAAGAGTTTAACGCAGTCATTGAGATCCCGTTTGGTTCCAGCGTGAAGTATGAGTTGGACAAGGCCAGCGGCATGATCAAGCTGGATCGCATTCTGTATTCGGCGGTGTACTATCCCGCGAACTACGGATTCATTCCCCAGACGCTGGCAGAAGACGACGATCCGCTGGACGTGCTGGTGTTTTGCCAGGAGCCAGTGGTGCCGCTGACCATCATCCAGGCGCGGACCGTGGGATTGATGACCATGATTGACGGCGGCAAGAAAGATCACAAGATCATCGCCATCGCGAGCAAGGACCCGGAATTCAACAGCTACACCGACGCGCGCGAGATGCCTCCGCACCGGTTGATGATGCTGCGCCGCTTCTTTCAGGACTACAAGATGCTGGAGGAAAAAGCGGTGGAAGTGGACGAGGTGCAACCGGCAGCAGACGCCTATCCGATTATTGAAGCAGCGCTGGCGGCCTACAGCAAACAGCGCCGTAAAGGGTTCGGCAAGTAACAATGGATTGGCAGTGTGAAGGCGGCCCGCGATGGGCCGCCTTTGTTGTGCGCGAAAGCAGGCAAAGAAAAGCGCGGGCTGAGAGCCCGCGCCAGACTGCAAATCCTGAATTGGCTAGAACCAGGAGATTTTCTTCTTCTTAGCTGGAGTCGCAGTGCTGTCTGCGGGGGCGGAAGTATCTGCGGACTTGGGGGCGTCGGCAGGCGCTGGCTTTGGCGTCTTTCCGTTCTTCGCATCCTTGGCCGCTTGTGCCTGACGCTTGGCCTCGAGGGCTTTCGCTTGTGCCTGCTTCTTCGCTACTTTCTTCTCCTGGCGTGTGGCCTTGTGGCTGAGCTTGGCTTCCTGCCGGGCCTCGCGCTTTTTCTCGGCGAAATACCGGGCCTGTTCCTTCTTCGACATGTGGCTGAGTTTTTCTTTTTCAGCGGCGTCAGCTGCGGCCTTGGCTGCGGCGGCATCTTCTACTGCCTTTTTGTCGAGCGCCGCTTTTTCCTTGGCATCTACCTCTGACTTGGCAAGCCCGAGTCCGGAAGTGCTGCCGGTCGTCTTGTCGGACTTGGAAGTCTTGTTGACGACAACGACTGTTTTCTTTTTGCCAACACCGAGTTTGCCGCGAACCTGCTTGGTCTTAGGGCCGGTATCAGAGGTATAGACGAGCTTGGTCTGGTTGGGGCTAGCGCCACTGTCGGTATAGCCGGGCTTAATGTCAATGTAAGCCTCTTCGCGAAGTTTGGTGAGGTACTCGCGAAGTGCGGGCTGCACCTTCTGGCTGTATAGCTGCTCCTGAATCTGTTCGCGGACGCTGTCCAGCGGCGGCGTTCCGGCCTGGATGTGATCGGCTACGCGGAGAATAATGAAGCCCTGGCGGGTATGAATGGGCTCGGTGAACTCGCCTGCCTTCAGGATGAAGGATTTGTCTTCAAGTTCCTTGGCGAGATCCTTGCGTTTGAAGTAGCCAAGATCACCACCCTGATCCGCCGTGGGGCCGTTGGACTCCTTGCGGGCCAGTTCATCGAACTTGGCGCCATTCTTGAGCTGCTGATAGATGTCGTTGATCTTGGCTTCGGCGGCAGCGATCTGCTCGGCGGTGGGATCGTGCAGCGGGCCTTCTTTGCCGGGCTCAGGTTTGGGAGCGTTGGGATTGTTGGCAATCAGAATTTCGCTGAGGCGGACGCGCTCGGGTTGAGAGATTTCAGCCTTGTGCTCATCGTAAAACTTCTGGATTTCGTCACGCGTAACCTGAACGTGGCTGCCGACTTCTGAGCCAATCACCTTCTGGGTGAGAATGCTGTTCTTCTTATTCAGCTTGAACTCTTCCCAGCTTACGCCCTGCGACTCGGCCATCTTTTGAAGGTCTTCCATGGTCCCGGCCTTCATCTCTTTGCGGATATCATCGAGGCCCTTGACCAAGTCTGCATCGGCGGAGATTCCGAGGTCAGCAGCCTTCTGGATGAGCAACTGCTGGTCGATCAGATCGCGTAGAGCATTTGCCTCGCGAAGCTCCACCTGCTTCTGAGTGAGAGTCATCTCGCGAGAGTCTTGTGCGGTCTGCTCGCGATTGCGGCGCAGGTCGGCGCGGGTAATGATGGAGTTGTTGACGCGTGCGACGATCTCCTCAACAACGGTGTCTTGCTGCGCGAGGGCGGGAGAGACGAAGGAAGAGAGGACAAATAGCGACAACAAAAGCTTCTTCATTGAGATCCGGGGCGCGAGTGCAATTCCGGCCAAGTACAGAGCAGGCGGAATGCCGCGAAAATTTTAATGATGCAAGACAAGCTATTGTAACTCCCTGCCTCCACATGAGCCAGCGACGAACGGCTTTGCCAAGCTGGGATAGCAGGCAACTGGGCGAGTTTCCCCTGCCTTATGAGTATTTGGTCGAGTCGCGTTGCGTTGTGGGGACCGCGGCGCAGCGGAAGACTGTCGGAATGGCTCGCTTTGCGTTAATGTGTCCTGCGGTGGATTTGTGAGTTTCATGTGTGGGGGGTGAGATGAAGGCTGCTGCTCTCATGGTCTTGGCATTGGCGTTGGCATCGGCTGGACGCGCTCAGCAGGCGGAGGCTTTGTCGCCATGGCAGGAGCCGGTGCTTCAACTTCCCGGCAATGGCGCATCGCCGCCCCCGCGGCTTCCGGTGGATACGGCGGAGCGCAAGGGACCAGTGGCGACGCTATATCGTGCGTTACGCTCTGCCTCGCTGAATCCAGCGAGAGTTTTTCATGTGCGCGAAGCGGTTCTGGATCGCGGCGAACTCCACCTTTATCTGACTGACGGCACCATTGGATTTACTGAGGACGTTGCGGGGCGGGTGACCGGAGCATTCTTTCAGGGTGAGGGCGAAGTGCTGATGCGTCCGCCGGATTTGACCGAGCACGCATCGCTGGGATTGTTTTCCGGGTTTGGGGTCCTGGACGAGCATTTCTCCGCCGCCTATCTTCGATTCAACGACGATCTGATGAGTGAGTTAAAGCCGTTTCTGCGCGAGAGCGAAGAGCAGCAGGGATTTCTGCAGTCCTATGATGAGCAGGCGCGCGGGCTTGCGGGAATGGACGCGCTGCGCTTGCTGGGGAGCTTCACGGAAGAACCATCGCTGGCCGCCGCCGACCACTTTCTTCACGCCCGGCTGGCTACCCGACTAGGCAGTCTGGATGTTTACGACGATTCACAGGCGGAAGATCAGTTCAAAGTGGCGAGGCTGAGCCAGCCCGATGCGACTCCCTATTTCGACGTGTGGATGGCGTTCCCGGGGCGCGAGGCTCGTGAGATGGGAGAGCGTCGCGTGGTGGAACCGATGAGCTCGGCTTGGGCAGTTCCGGTGGAAAGTTTTCGAATTGATACGAAACTGGCTCCTCCAGAAATGCTGGAGGCGACGGCAGAGCTGGACGTTGCGGTGAAAGACGGAGGACAAAAGCTGCTGAGCTTTGAGCTTTCGCGCTGGTTGCAGGTGAGCGCGGTGGAAGTGGATGGCGCGGAGATGGAATTTCTGCAGAACGACGCGCTCAACGGCAGCGAACTGGCAAGGATTGGCAATGACCTTGTGACCGTGGTGATGCCGATGGCATTACGGGCAGGAGAACATCACCGGTTACGCTTTCACTACGCCGGGCCTGTGATGCAGCAAGCGGCCCCGGGACTGCTGTATGTAGGCGCCAGAGGCACGTGGTATCCGAACCGCGGCGCGCAGATGAGCCGCTTCAATCTGAAGTTCCGCTGGCCCAAGGGTTGGACGCTGGTGGCGACGGGGCAGCGCGCCTGGCTGCACGAAGAAGGCGAGACACACGAGGGCGAGTGGAACTCGGAGGTGAAGATTCCCTTGGCGGGCTTCAACCTGGGCAGGTTTTCTCGCGCCGTGGCAAAGACGAACGGAATCGAGGTCGCGAGTTACTCGGCCGGAGTGGTGGAGCAATCGCTAGCCAAGGCCTCTCCGGAGTTGGCGAGTGAGGCTGCGGCAACAAACGAGGCAATTGCAAGGCGCTCGGCGGAGGCCATTCAGAAATACGATCAATGGTTCGGCCCATATCCTTACAAGAGCTTGTCGATTACGCAATTGCCAGGGCCAGTATCACAAGGTTGGCCGACCTTGGTGTACCTGACAAGCTTCGCATACCTGAGCGACGAAGGGCGGAGCGCGCTGCACCTGAGCAGCTTTGACCAACAGCTCTACCGCGGGTTTGTGCAGGATCACGAAACCGCGCACCAGTGGTGGGGCGACCGCGTAGGCTGGAAGAGCTATCGCGACCAGTGGCTAATGGAGGCACTCGCAAACCTGAGCGCACTGATGATCATGGAAGAGAAACATCCGGAAGAGGCGCGCGAGGTGCTGGAGCAGTATCGCAGCCAATTGCTGGCAACAAACGCGAATGGCAAGCGCTATGCAGATGCAGGACCGGTGACGCTCGGTTACCGGCTATCTTCTTCTGTCTTTCCGAACGCCTACATTCCGGTGACCTACGGGCGCGGCCTGTGGCTGTTAGTCATGCTGCGCGACTACTTCGATGCCTTCGAAAAGCTGGATGCTTCAAGTCAGGGGCACGCCAAAGATGTTGGGGCAGGACGGTTTCAGGCGGCGCTGCGAGAATTTGGAAAACGTTATGAGGGCAGCACGGCAACAACCGGAGACTTCCAAAAGGTGCTCGAGGAATTTCTTGCGCCGAACGCTCGCTACGAAGGTTCGAGGAGCCTGCAGTGGTTCTTTGATGAGTGGGTGCGCGGC
>Ga0181537_10004550_pt1 | contig 11496 bp, 8 predicted proteins | sample PEATcosm2014_Bin_39_FD_119765 | JGI IMG/M metagenome (GOLD analysis project Ga0181537, IMG submission 119765) | Peatland microbial communities from MTU Mesocosm Facility, Houghton, MI, USA - PEATcosm2014_Bin23_10_metaG | ecosystem: Environmental > Terrestrial > Soil > Wetlands > Peat | place... | reverse complement strand
TCTTCATCCAGTTGCCGCAGGCGAACTGGTAAAAGTCGTTGCAGGGATCGGCGGTGCGGTCGAGGGCATTCATATCGAAGCCCTGCGTGCCCGTTTTTGCAGCTCGTTTTTCTGCCTGCTGCTCATTGGCCGGTTGCTGGGCAAATGCCAGCGAAACCGTGACCAGCGCGGCGGCTGCTGCGGTTAGAAATTTCCTCATGATTTCCTCTCTGAATACTTCTATAAACCGGCTACTTTCTCTTAAAACATACGAATGAGGCCTGCCTTGCAGTTCCCTGCAAAGTACAGGCCTCGTATTGAAAACTAACAATTTAACCACAAAAACCGCATGGTTAGCGAACGTCTACCACACTTGGCATGCAGTCGCTGGGACCATCGGTTGTCCAGGCTTGCACCCGAAGGCCTTCCAGAACTGGTCGAAGTTCCGGACCGCGCCATTGGCCCGCCACTCACCGGGAGAGTGCGGATCGATCAGAGCCAAACGACGCGCCTCCTGCGGCGTGACGTTCTGACACCAGACCTGCGCAAACGACAGGAAGAACCGCTGCGAAGGCGTATAGCCATCGGTTTTCTTCGTATCGTCGTTGCCGATGATCTTCATCAGCGCGGCATAGGCCAGGCGCAAGCCGCCATTGTCCGCGGTGTTTTCGCCCAGCGTTAGCTTGCCATTGAGGTGCACGGGGCCGTTAGCGTCGGTCACGGAGACGAAGCTGGTGTATTCATCCGACAGGCACTTGGCACGGGTTTCGAAGGCCTCGCCATCGGCAGGCGTCCACCAGTTATGCAGGTTTCCCTGGGCGTCGTACTTGCGGCCCTGGTCGTCGAAACCGTGGGTGAGCTCGTGGCCGATCACCACGCCGATGCCGCCGAAGTTCACCGCGTCATCCGCGCTCGCGCCATAGAACGGAGACTGCAGAATGCCGGCAGGGAAGTTTATGTCATTGCGCGACGGATTGTAGTAAGCATTCACCGTCGGCGGCGTCATGCCCCATTCTTTCTTGTCCGTCGGCTTGCCGATCCTGTTCCACACGCGATGGATCTCGAAGTTGTCAGCGCGCTCCGAGTCGCCGAAAAAGTCGTCGCGCGTTACCTTCACCGAGCTGTAATCACGCCACTTCTCCGGATAACCAATGTTGTTGACGATCGCTTCCAGCTTCACGAAGGCAGCTTTCTTGGTCTCGTCGGTCATCCAGCTTAGCGAGTGAAGGTCGTCGTTCATGGCGTCTTCGATCGCCTTCACCATCTTCTGCGTGCGCTCTTTTTGTTCTTTGCCGAACATCTTCGCTACGTACAACTGGCCGAGCGCCTCGCCCAGCGAGCTATCGGTGTACTCAACGCAACGCTTCCATCGCGGAGAGATTTCCTTCTGCCCGCGCAGATATGCGTTGAAGAAATTGAAGTCTTCATTCACGAAGCTATCGGGAAGTGCCGCCGCCGCGCTGTGGATGGCCTTCCAGCGGAGATACACCTTCCAGTCCTCAACCGGCGTACTCGCGAGAAGCTCATTCACCTGCTTGAAGAAATCGGGATTGCCAACATTCAGCTTGGAAAATGACGGCACCTTCGCGGTTTGGAGAAATTCTGTGAAATCGAAATTCGGCGCGTCCCTCTCGACAGCCGTCAGATCGGTCATGTGATCACGCCTCGCGGGATCGCGCCGTTCGGTGCGGTCCATCGAGGCTTTCGCGAGTGCGGTCTCGATCGTCATCACGGTCTGCGCTTCTTTGGCGGCCGTATCGGCGCTATCGCCCGCTAGCACGAACATCTTCTGGAGATGTTCTAAGTACTTCGCACGCATTTCGGTGTTCGCCTTGTCGTCTTTCAGGTAGTTATCACGATCTGGCAGCGTAAGTCCGCCCTGGTCGATGTTGGCCACCTGCATCGTCGCATCGTGCATGTCGGCCGACGAATAGAAGGCCATCAGCGCACGCACGCCCTTTTGTTGCAGGTCGGCTATCTCGGCGATGAGCTGCGGACGCGTCGAAACTTTGGCGATGGCGTCCAGCTGCGGCTGCAGCGGCGCAATCCCGCGGGCCTCGATCGTTTTCGTGTCCATACAGGCGGAAAAGTAATCGCCAACTTTCTGTTCGATGGCGTCATGCTTTCCCGGTTGCGCGGCCTTCGTTAGCAATTCGTAGAGCACCAGGTTGTTGTTCTCAGCCAACTTGTTGAACTGGCCCCAGCGCGACTGATCGCCGGGAATCGGGTTCGCCTTTTGCCAGTTGCCGCAGGCGTATTGATAGAAGTTCTCGCAAGGGTTCGCAGTGGTGTCGATCGCATTGGGATCGAAGCTGTAAATTTTCTCCGGCGCGCCCGGCGCGGAGTTTGCGGGTGCTGCTTGTGAAAATGCAGCGCCGGTGCAGAGCAAAAGAATGCTTACTGTGGAAAGGAATCGCATCGGAAACCTCGAACTGATTTGAAAATCGACTGCGTCATCGATGTCTAAGCGCCGCGAGCAGAGGGTGCCCGCAGCCAGTAAAAATCGTGCCTAACAGATGTAGCACAAAAAGGCGGGCCACAGTGGCGGCCCGCCTTTAGATTTCTACAGTTGTCCGATTCCGGACAGCCTAGAACACCTTCACATGGAAAGTCAGGTACTTCTTGGGGTCCTCGCGAATCGCCTGCAGCAGGTGCCGCGTTTCAACCAGCATCTGGTCCGAATTGTTATACAGCGCAGGATCGTTCATGAGTTTTCCGACGCTGCCGTCGCCGTTGTCGATCTTCGCGGCGATGCTGTTCAGGTGCGTCAGCGTATCGTCCAGCTTCTTGGCGAACGCCTCGTCCTTGGCGAACTTGCCGAGCGCGCCCTTGCCGGCGTTTACGTCCGTCATCAGGGCGTTAGCCTTGGCGATCGTCTCATTCGCGTTGTTGTAGAGGCTCGGGTCTTTGAGGAGTTTACCAATCGTACCCTGGCCGCTGTTGACCTCGTCGATAATTGCGTTCAGCTTATCGACCGAAGCATTCGCCTTGTTGTAAAGCTCGTCGTCATTGATCAACTTGCCGATCGAGCCTTTGCCCGAGCTAATCTGGTTGACCATCGTTTGCACTTCCGCGAGGGTCACGTTCAAGCGGTTGTAAAGCTCCTGGTCGTAGATCAACTTGCCAATCGATCCCTGGCCACTCTCGATGTAGGCGATGATGCGGTCAGTGCGCTTCAACAGAACGTCGATATTTTCCAGCGTGGTTTGCGAGGCCACGACGACGTCTTCGAATTGCGGCGTTTCCTTGGACGGCAACGTATCGCCGTCCTGGATCGCGCCTGACTTGGCGGTTCGGCTGTCGATATCGACAAACGTTTCGCCGAGCACGCCAGCGGTCGTCAGCGTCGCCTTCGCATCTTTGTGGACCATCGACTGAAACTTGCCCGAGATCTTCATCTTGATCTCAACCGGGCTCGCGCCGTGGCTTGGTACCACGCTGATCCCCACGACATTGCCGATATCGACGCCCTGCAGACGGACGGGCGCACCCACCCGGATGCCTTCGGCATTGGCTTCATAAACGAACACGGTCAGTTTCTTGGTAAATAACCCGGTGGTGCCGGACATGAGGAAGATCAGTACGCACAACGTGAAGATGGCGATGATCACCGTGATGCCGACGCGCAGTTGCGCCCACCGCACTTGTTTCTGACTAGGCACAGTTCCCCCGTCTCGGGCTCGAGCAGGCCCTGCCTAAACCACGCTCGTTGTACTGATAAGCGTCGAATCATATCAAGAAGTTGCGGAGGAGTCACCTACGTGCTTTCGGAGGGAACCTGGTCAGTCCTCAAGAACGACGTAGGCGATGGCGTGGCCCTGGGTGTGCGATACCGACAGATGCGTCCGCCGCACCCCGAGCGCCCGGGCCACCTCGGCGGCTTTTCCATGGAAAACCATGGTCGGACGTCCGCCGGGCTCGCGACCGACCTCGAAATCCTGCCAGCTAACGCCGCCGCGCATTCCGGTCCCGATGGCCTTCATGGCCGCCTCTTTTGCGGCGAAACGGGCGGCGAAACGCTCTGTCCGGTTCGCTTTCGGCTGGCAATAGCGGATTTCGGCCGGAGTAAATACCCGGTTCAGGAAGCGGTCGCCAAAACGCTCGATCGACTGCGCCACCCGCGGAACCTCCACGATATCGATCCCCGTGCCAACAATCATGCCAACAGCTTACCAACTCCCCATGGAAACGAGGGCTTGCCAAAAGTGGATGTCCTTTGGCAGAATGTCCGCCGCCCGATTCCAGGTACCGCAGCAGCCTCTGCCCGCCGCCTTGAATGCCTGGGCTATTCGCTACAAAGGAAGTTTTTCAACATGGAACAAGGAACAGTGAAGTGGTTTAACGATGCTAAAGGTTATGGATTTATCAGCCGCCAGAATGGCGAAGACGTCTTCGTCCATTTCTCGGCCATTGAATCGAAAGGTTTCCGGAGCCTTCAGGAAGGCCAGGCGGTTTCATTCAGCGTCGTGAAAGGGCCGAAAGGCTGGCAGGCAGAGAGAGTTCAAGCTCTGTAGAACCCGGCGCGATGCCGGCAGGACTTGCTTCACTTGATCGACCACCAGGGCAGCGTCCCGGCTGCCCTGGTTCTTTAAAACAACTCTCCTGCGTTATAAATCAATTCTCCGTCCACCAGATTTGCCTCGCGCATGAGCTGATGGAGCCGCGGCGGTGAGAGATCCACAAGGTGCCGCACCCCGTTACCGTGGGCCGCGTAATAGTCCGAGACCAACATGCGATGGCATTGGAAATACATCTTCTCCGCGCACATGTACGCCGTCGGCTTTTCGTCGGCGAGCTCGCGCACCGCCTCGGCAGCCCGCTGAAACTCCGGCGTTTGCATGTAATCGGCGTAATTCCGGAACGACTCGTTGCGCAACGCGGTATTGCGTGATGCCGCTACGGTCTTCTTCCGGCGTCCACCCATGCGCGGCTCCCAAAGGTACGCGATGCCAGCTTTCGGCAGTTCCACCTCCAGGGTTTCGCGATTGAAATGTGGCAGCCTTCGCGACATGGGAAAGGCGCGGATATCGACGAGGTTCTTGATTCCGTGCGCCTGCAGAACTTCAGTTAGTTCCGGTAGCGTTCGCGTCGAATGCCCAATGGTGTAAAGGGTGGTCATGTTACTGCTGGGCGAGATTCAGCAGCCCTGCGAGCACCTGCTCATCCTGCTCCCTAAATACGGTCCGCAGATCGAGCAACACGCGATCGTCTTCGACCCGTCCGATCACCGGAGGATCGGAAAGCCGCAATGCGTCCGCAAGTTGCTGCGCGCTCATGCCGTCAAAGGTGAGCGCAAGAACAAAAGTCGGCAAGGTCGCGCCCGGAGCCGAGCCTCCACCAATCGCCGAGGCGGAATCCACAATCTCCACCGCATAACGCGACGACTGCCTGCGTAGTTCATCGGCCAGCTTCTCCGCGCGGCTCCGGATCTCATCTGTCGAAACCCGCATGAACCGCAGCGCCGGAATCGCATCGAAATCTTCGCGAATGTAACTGAGCAAGGTCACTTCCAGCGCGCCGTAGATCAGCTTATCCACGCGCAGAGCCCGGAACATCGGGTTGGAGCGGATCTTCGCGATCAAGTGCGGACGCCCGCTCAACATCCCCGCCTGCGGGCCACCCAACAACTTATCTCCACTATAGGTCACGACATCGACTCCCGCGCGCAGGCTATCGGCAATTGTCGGCTCGCCCGAGATGCCGATTTGCTGGAGATCGAAGAGCGCTCCACTACCGAGGTCTTCCATCACTGGAATGCCGCGCGCCTTTCCCAACTCGACGAGCTCCTCCAGCGTAGGCGACTCCGTGAAGCCGACGATTTGGAAGTTCGAGCGATGCACGCGAAGCAGCAGGCGAGTGCGGTCGTTGATGGCTTTCTCGTAGTCGTCGATGCGCGTGCGGTTGGTTGTGCCCACTTCGCGCAAAGTCGCTTGGCTCTTACTCATAACGTCGGGGATACGGAACGATCCGCCGATCTCGACGAGTTCCCCGCGTGACACGATCACCTCGCCGCCTTCGGCCAGGGAGTTCAGCGCCAGCATGACCGCCGCGGCATTGTTATTCACCACAACGGTTGAAACCTCGCGGCCCGCTCCACTCAGCAACCGCGCAAATAGCCGCGCCACGTGCACATCGCGCTTGCCGCGTTCGCCCGTCTCGAGATCAAACTCGAGATTGGAATATCCAATGGAAACCTCACGCGCGTGATCGAGTGCCGCAGCGCTCAATGGAGCGCGCCCAACGTTGGTATGCAGGATCACCCCACTGGCGTTGATCACCGGACGCAACGAAAGCGCGAGCTCTCGCTGCAATTCACGAGCGATAGCACCGCCAATTCCTTCGATGGCGAGACGGACTCCGCTCTCGTCGAGCGTGCCAGGGGCAATTTCCGATCTCATGCGATCCAGAACTGCACGAGCCGCGGCGATGACCGCCGCCCTCCCATCGGTCGCCGCCAATGCCGCAACGTCTTCGCGGCGCAGAAGATCATCCACGCTTGGAAGCAGGCGATATAGATCGGATTGTGTACCGGACTTCATCATGGTCAACTTTGAGTGGACATTGTAGCGTTGTCGCCCATACCTAGCCCACTTCCACCAGCCCATACCGCCGATTCCAGTGGCTCCGCAGATGCTCAAAGGCCCGCTTGATCTCCGCCTCCGACAAATCCGGATGCGGTCCACTCGTTACATACGCGGCCTCGCGCTTCGCCAGTTCTAGCACTTCACGATCGCGGAGCAAGTTTGCGACGCGGAAATCAGGCATTCCCGCCTGCTTTGTGCCAAAGAATTCGCCCGGCCCGCGCAGTTGTAAATCGAGCTCGGAAATCTCGAAGCCATTATTCGTGCGCACCATGGCATCGAGCCGCTGCTCCGCCTCGGGCGACACCTTACCGCCGGTCATCAGAACGCAGTACGACTTCGCACTGCCGCGCCCAATGCGTCCGCGCAACTGATGCAGCTGCGAAAGCCCAAACCGCTCCGCATGTTCGACGACCATGATGTTCGCATTCCGCACATCGACGCCCACTTCTATCACCGTGGTCGAAACCAGCACCTGTACATCGCCGCTCTGAAAACGACGCATCACCGCATCTTTGTCTTCGGAATCCATGCGCCCGTGCAGTAAGCCGACCTTTAAATCGGGGAAGATTTTCTTCCGCATCTCGTCATACATCTTGATCGCGGCCTTAAGCTGCTTTCCAGCTTCGGCGTCTTCGTTCTCCTCGATCACCGGATACACGATGTAAGCCTGGTGTCCCGCTGCGACCTGCTTCCGTACAAATGCCCAAACCTCGTCAGCGCGATCATCGGCCACCCGCCGTGTCACGATCGGCGTACGCCCCGGTGGCAACTCATCCAGAACGCTGACGTCCAGATCGCCATACAGCGTGAGCGCCAGCGTACGCGGAATCGGCGTCGCCGTCATCACGAGCACATCCGGTTCGGCAGCATCGGTCTTCTTCATGAGCTTGAATCGCTGTAATACGCCAAAACGATGCTGTTCATCGACGATCACCAAGCCCAGCGCATCGAACTCCACTTTCTCCTGGATCAGCGCGTGGGTCCCAATCACCAGGTGCGCGTTGCCTTGCGATATATGACGATGCACCTCGCGCTTGCGGTCCTGCTCCAATGATCCCGTGAGCAGCACGATGCGATATCCCGCTTTTTCTAAAATTCTGCGCGCCGATAGATAGTGTTGCGTCGCCAGGATCTCCGTTGGCGCCATCAGCGCCACTTGGTAGCCATTCTCGATCGCGATCACCGCCGCCTCGAGCGCCACGATGGTTTTGCCCGACCCAACGTCACCCTGCAGCAGCCTGCGCATCGGGGAGGGCTGTTTCATGTCGGCAACGATTTCGCCCAGCACCCGCTTCTGCGCGTCTGTCGGATGAAACGGCAGGATCCGTTTGATTGCCTCACGCACTTGCGCATCCACTCGAAAGGCCACACCGCTTTGCGCGCGCATCTTTCGCCGCTTGAGCTCCAGCCCCAACTCGAGGAAGAACAGTTCTTCGAAGATCAATCGCATATGCGCCGGAGTCCGGGCATTTTGAAGCCGCGTAAAGCTTTCGCCTTCATCCGGCCAATGCGCCTTCCAGAACGAGGCGCGCCGGTCCATGAGATCCACGTGGCTCCGGACGACCGCCGGGATCGCATCCGGCACATCTTGAGTCAAGTTTTCCAGCGAGCCGTGGATGATCCTACGAAACCATTTCGAGCTCAGCTTCCCATTCGCGGCCGTCTCATAAATAGGAACAATTCGCCCGATTTCGAGCGTCTTGAACTTGCTCGCATCCGCCTCTTCGATCTCGTCCGTGGGATCGTGCAGCACTTCGAACTGTGGCTGGATGATCTGCAGCTCACGCCGACCGAATTTCGCTTCTTCCACTTTGCCGTAGAGCGCCAGCAGCTGCCCCGGCTTGAAGCGGTCTTTAAGATAAGCTCCGTGGAACCACAGGCACTTCAGCGTCTGCCGGCCCTGGCCGACGGTCAGCTGGAACATCGGCCCAGCCCGCGTCCGGAACAGGCCCGACACTCTTACCTCAGCGACTACGCTCGCCATCTCTCCCGGATTCAGTTCGCCTATGCCCCGTGGATTGAGCCGGTCTTCGTACCGAAAAGGCAGGTAGTAGAGGAGGTCTTCGACCGTCAGAATGCCTTTGGCGGCAAGCGACTCGGCGGTGCGGGGCCCAATGCCCTTGACATACTGAACCTGGGTGGAAAGATCGAGCACCAAGCGATGTTATCAGGACATGCACAGCCCCCAGACAGCCCCCAGATCGGTTGCGCCGTCCAAGGAGTGTGCTTCGCAATTGGTTGAGAGCCATGGCCGCCGTGCTTCTCGGTAACCTGCTTTACTTTGTTGTGCTTATGCCGATTCTGCCGCCCGTCGGTCACCATCAGCCGAACCGCCTCGATTGGGGACTCCTCGTGGATTTCTGGGTCTGTCTGGCCGCCTACGGTCTGATCGACCTACTCACGCGAAATTTCAAGGCTCCGGCGCGTCGCCTGAGGTAAAATCTCAAGCACTTTGAGCCCGCAACCGGGAATGCAAAAAATCGCGATCCTCTACGACGCGAGCCAGGCAGTCCTGTCGACTTTTTCGCTCGACGAGGTCCTGGACCAGATCTTGACCATCGTCCGCGACTACTTCCATTTGGAAGGCGGGTCAATCCTGCTGCTCGATAAAGAGCGGAAGGTCCTGAAAGCGAAGCAGGGGTTCGGCCGGAAGCTCTTTGACGTCGAGATCCCACTGGGCCAGGGACTCACCGGAAACGCCGCCAAGTTGAAGCGTCCGATCTACGCTCCGGATGTTTCCAAAGATCCGCGCTACATGGCAGGCCCCAACTCAACCAAGTCCGAACTGGCAATTCCGCTGATGGTTCGCGACGACGTGGTTGGCGTGCTCGATTGCCAAAGTGACCACCTCGATTTCTTCGACTCCGAAACCGTCGATCTGCTCACCCTATTTGCGACCCAGGCATCGATCGCCCTTGTGAACTCAGAGGTCTATTCTCGCGAGCAAAAGCGCGCGAAACAAATGGAAGCCATCGGCGCCATTGCGCGCCAGGCCACGGCTGTCCTCAAGCTGGAAGAACTGCTCGTCCAGCTCTGCATGTCGATCGCGAGTCACCTTCCATTGCAGGGCGTTTCCATTATGACCGTGGAACAGGATGGCACCCTGATCCTGCGTGCCAACGACGGGCCTCTGAAGGCTTGCATCGAAACCAGCCAGGCACTCCTGCCTCCCGACAATCCCGCCGAAAACGCTCTCCAGCGCCGTAAAACGCAGGTGCTCCATGCAACCGCCGGTGGCCGGCTCGCCCTTTATAAGAATGCCGGCTCCGAACTGCTGCTGCCGCTCGTTTCCACCGGGCGACCGCTAGGCGTACTTGTGCTCTCGGCTGAAAGCGATTCCGCGTTCCCGGACGAAGACATTGCAACTCTTGAGTCGGTTGCCGACATCTGCGCCACCGCCATCCAAAACGCGTTTTACTTCCAGCAGGTTGAGCAACTCGCCTATGTCGATGGCCTCACCGGTACCTTCAACCGCCGGCTTTTCGAGCGCCGCATCAGCGAAGAGCTGGATCGCGCCGCTCGCTACGAGAGTTCGCTCTCGGTGATCATGGTCGATATCGATCTCTTCAAGCGCGTGAACGACGAATTCGGCCATCTGCTAGGCGATGAAGTCCTCCGCGGCGTCTCGCAGATCTTCATGCAGGCTCTTCGCAAGCCCGATGTCTGCTGCCGGTACGGCGGCGAGGAGTTTGGGATCATTTTGCCCGAGACGTCGGGCCCCAAGGCGCTGCGCGTGGCCGAAAAACTACGCAAGCTTGTCGCCGATTATGAATTTCCCGGAATCCCGCGCCCAGTGACGATTAGCGCCGGAGTCTCCGACTTTCCGCGCTGTGGCACGACCCGAGACGATATCGTGCGTGCCGCTGACGACAGCCTCTACATCGCCAAGCAGGCCGGTCGCAACTGCGTCATGTCGTCCGACGGCATGGGCATCTCCGAACTCACCGACCGCGCAAAATAAAAACGGCGTAGCCAAAGCCACACCGTCGAGGTCGCTGCGCCGATTTAATTCTGTGATTCCTTGCAGCCGTTCAATTTTTCAAAGCTCTTGAATGCCTTCTGCAGTTCTTCCTGTTTCAACTGCATCGCTTTGTTGATCTCGGCGCTATGGGCTTCCATCGCCTTCGCCGCCCGCGCCATCAGTTCGTTGAGTTGCCCATCATCAAACTGCAGCGCCTGCTCGATCTCACCGCGATGGCTCTCGATCTCGGCTTGCGCATGTTCCAACGCGCGCCGCGCATCCTTATCTTCCATCAGTTGGCGCTTACCGTTCTCCATCTCCCGTTTCGCTTCGGCCATCGCCGACTCGACCTCAGGCTGCAATTCCGAAAGCTCCATCTTGATATCGTCGGCGTTGAATTCCGGCATATCGAACAGGAAAGAGCTGTCGCGGGAAGCGGTGAACTCCATGTAGAAGTTCTGTTCACGCCGATCGCGTACCACCACGAGCATGGTCTTTCCCGTACGCCGGTGGGTCACGCGGTGCCAATCGCTCATATCGCCGATCGGTTCTTTTTCCAGGCGCACGATTACATCGCCGGCGCGCAGTCCCGCGGAGTCAGCGGGCGATCCCTTTTCCACCGATCGCACCAGCACGCCGCTGCCATTCTTCACGCCCAGAAAATCACCCAGCTGCGGTGTCAGGTTCTCCACCAGCAATCCGCATTTCGACGACATCTGCAGAACATTCATGCTCATGTCCGGCGGATTATCGAAGAACGCGTTTCCCGCCCCCACCATCGGAGGCTTCGGTATGAGTGCATTCATGCTGCGCCGGCTGCCCAGCGTGACCGGTACGGTCATCAGTTGCCCGCTACGGCTGATGCCAAGCTGTACCGTACGTCCAGCGGGCGTTTCCCGAATCAACCGCTTCAGCTGCTCGGCGCTCTCGACTTTCTGATTGTTATAGGTGAGGATCACGTCGCCCAGCCTC
>Ga0181537_10004549_pt1 | contig 11496 bp, 10 predicted proteins | sample PEATcosm2014_Bin_39_FD_119765 | JGI IMG/M metagenome (GOLD analysis project Ga0181537, IMG submission 119765) | Peatland microbial communities from MTU Mesocosm Facility, Houghton, MI, USA - PEATcosm2014_Bin23_10_metaG | ecosystem: Environmental > Terrestrial > Soil > Wetlands > Peat | place... | reverse complement strand
CGAGGATTGGGCGATCCTGCGCGCGCTTTCCGACGTGCTCGGCAAGAAACTTCCCTACGATTCGCTCTCCGCTTTGCGGGGCGCGCTCTATGCGGCTTATCCGCACTTGATGCGGATCGGGCAGGTTGCGGGCGGCGACGCGGCAGACGTGCAGAAACTCGCGACTCTTGGCGGGAGCGCCGACAAGGCGCCGCTCCGATCAGGCATCGCCGATTTCTACTTCACCAATCCGATTGCACGCGCCTCCGCGGTGATGGCGGAATGTTCGGCCATTGCCCATGGCCGTCCGGCGGCGACGGCGGCGGAGTAGTCCATGCCGATGTCCGCCTTCTTTTGGGATTACGTCTGGCCGTTCATCATCATCGTGGCCGAGAGCGTGCTTTTGCTCGTCGTCCTGCTCATCGCCATCGCCTACGTGCTCTACGCCGACCGCAAAATCTGGGCGGCGGTGCAGATCCGGCGCGGCCCGAACGTGGTTGGTCCATGGGGATTGCTGCAATCCTTCGCCGACCTGCTCAAATTCGTGCTCAAAGAGCCGGTCATTCCTTCCGGCGCCAACAAAGGTGTGTTCCTGTTGGCGCCGCTGGTGACCTGCACGCTTGCGCTCGCCGCCTGGGCGGTGATCCCGGTCGGCGCCGGGATCGTCATCGCCAACATCAATGTCGGCGTCCTTTACATCTTCGCCATCTCTTCGCTCATGGTCTACGGCGTGATCATGGCGGGCTGGTCGTCGAACTCGAAATATCCGTTTCTCGCCGCGCTGCGTTCGGCGGCGCAAATGGTGTCCTACGAAGTCTCGATCGGCTTTGTCATTATCACTGTCCTGCTCTGCGTCGGTTCGCTCAATCTCACGGCCATCGTCGAAGCGCAGCGCGACCATGGCGTGGGGACGCTGATCGGGCTGCCGTGGGCGACCTTTCTCAACTGGTACTGGCTGCCGCTGTTGCCGATGTTCGTGATTTTCTTTGTTTCCGCGCTCGCCGAGACCAATCGGCCGCCATTCGATCTGGTGGAAGCGGAATCCGAACTTGTGGCCGGCTACATGGTCGAATACGGCTCGACCCCGTACATGATGTTCATGCTTGGCGAATACGTCGCCATCGCCACCATGTGCGCGATGGCGACCATCCTGTTCCTCGGCGGCTGGCTGCCGCCATTCCCGGTACCGCCGTTCACCTGGATTCCCGGGCTGATCTGGTTCGTGCTCAAGGCGACATTCGTGTTCTTTATGTTCGCCATGGTGAAGGCGTTCGTACCGCGCTATCGCTACGATCAATTGATGCGGCTCGGTTGGAAAGTGTTCCTGCCGGTGTCGCTGGCCATGGTGGCGATCGTCGCCGGGTTCCTCACAGTCATCAGAGGCTGACATGCGGCTCGATCACGCGGCCCGTTCGATGTTCCTCGCCGAATTCGTGCAGGCATTCTTCCTGTCGATGCGCTACTTCTTCAAGCCGAAGGCCACGCTGAATTATCCGTTCGAGAAGGGCGCGCTGTCGCCGCGCTTTCGCGGCGAGCATGCGCTGCGCCGCTATCCGAACGGCGAGGAACGCTGCATCGCCTGCAAATTGTGCGAGGCGATCTGCCCGGCGCAGGCGATCACCATCGAGGCCGGCCCGCGGCGGAATGACGGCACCCGCCGCGCCACGCGCTACGACATCGACATGGTCAAATGCATCTATTGCGGGCTCTGCCAGGAAGCCTGCCCGGTCGACGCCATCGTCGAGGGCCCGAACTTCGAATTCGCCGCTGAAACGCGCGAGGAGCTTTATTACGACAAGGACCGTCTGCTTGCGAACGGCGATCGTTGGGAGCGCGAGATCGCCAAAACCATCGCGCTCGACGCGCCGTACCGGTGAGACGCGGCTCCGATGATCCTGCAAGCGATCTTCTTCTATCTCTTCGCGGGCGTGTGCATCGCGTCCGCGGTCATGGTGATCGCGTCACGCAATCCGGTCCATTCAGTGCTGTTTCTGATCCTCGCTTTCGTCAACGCCGCCGGCCTGTTCGTCCTGATGGGCGCCGAATTCCTGGCGATGATCCTGATCGTTGTCTATGTCGGCGCCGTCGCCGTGTTGTTTTTGTTCGTCGTGATGATGCTCGACGTCGATTTTTCCGAGCTGCGCGAGGGCTTTCTCAATTATCTGCCGATCGGCGCAACGGTCGGCGTCATTCTTCTGGTTGAGCTCGTCTTCGGTGTGATCGGCTTTGTGATCACGCCCGGCGTAACCAAGGCCATCACCGCGCCCGTTGCCGCCGATGTCAGCAACACGCAGGCGCTCGGGCTGGTCCTCTACACGCGCTACGTCTATTTCTTCCAGACCGCCGGCCTGATCCTGCTGGTCGCCATGATCGGCGCCATCGTCATGACGCTGCAGCACAAGCCGAATGTGAAGCGGCAAAAGATCTCCGAGCAGAACGCGCGGCGGCGCTCAAGCGCAATCGAGGTGGTCAAGGTCAAATCGGGGCAGGGGCTGCCATGATCATCGGGCTCGAACATTATCTCGTCGTCGCCGCGATCCTGTTTACGCTCGGGATCTTCGGCATCTTCCTCAATCGCAAGAACGTCATCATCATCCTGATGTCGGTCGAGCTCATTCTGCTCGCCGTCAACATCAATCTGGTGGCGTTCTCGTCGTTCCTCGGCGACATCGTCGGCCAGGTCTACGCGCTGATCGTGCTCACCGTCGCCGCGGCGGAAGCTTCCATCGGCCTTGCCATTCTCGTCGCCTATTACCGCAACCGCGGCTCGATCGCGGTTGAGGATATCAATCTGATGAAGGGCTAAAGCGGCATGTATTTGGCCATTGTCTTTCTGCCGCTGCTCGGCGCCGTCATTGCCGGTCTGATCACGCTCGTTGGCGCGCGCAACCGGCTGCCTGGCCAGGATCCGCCGCCGCCGCATGACGGCCACGCCGCGCCGCTCGTACCCGAAGGCTCTGCGCGCGGTGCGCCGCGGCCGCAAGACGCGCACGCTGAAATTGCGCATTCAAGCGTTGAGCAGCACGAACCCGCCGAGCCGAGCGCCAGCGGCTCGCCGGCGGCCGAGCTGATCACTACCACGCTGCTCGCTATTTCCTGGGTACTGTCCTGCTACGCCTTCTACGACGTCGGGTTTCTCGAGCATGACGCCCACGTCACCGTCTTCAATTTCATCACCTCCGGCGACTTGAAAGTCGATTGGTCGCTGCGCATCGATCCGCTCACCGTGGTGATGCTGGTGGTCGTGACCACGGTGTCCGGCCTTGTGCATCTTTATTCGATCGGCTACATGGCCGACGACCCCTATAAGCCGCGCTTCTTCAGCTATCTGTCGTTCTTCACCTTCGCCATGCTGATGCTGGTGACGGCCGACAATCTCGCGCAGCTGTTCTTCGGCTGGGAGGGCGTGGGGCTAGCGAGTTATTTGCTGATCGGCTTCTGGTTCTACAAGCCCGAGGCGAATGCGGCCGCGATCAAGGCGTTTTTGGTCAACCGCGTCGGCGACTTCGGCTTTTCGCTCGGCATTTTCGCGGCCTTTTATCTCACCGGCTCGATCGTCTTTGACACGGTATTTGCGCAAGCGCCGGCGCTGGTCGGCAAGAGTTTTCATTTTCTGAGTTTTGACGCCGACATGCTCACCGTGATCTGCCTCTTGCTGTTCATGGGCGCCATGGGCAAATCGGCGCAGTTTCTGCTGCACACCTGGCTGCCGGACGCGATGGAAGGGCCGACGCCGGTGTCGGCACTGATCCACGCCGCAACCATGGTGACAGCCGGCGTGTTCATGGTGGCGCGGCTCTCGCCTTTGTTCGAGCTTGCGCCATACGCCAAAAGCTTCGTGCTTTTTATCGGCGCTACCACCGCGATCTTCGCCGCCACCGTCGGGCTCGTGCAAAACGACATCAAGCGTATCGTCGCTTATTCGACCTGCTCGCAGCTCGGCTATATGTTCGTCGCCATGGGTTCGGGCGCCTATTCGATCGGCATGTTCCACCTGTTCACCCATGCCTTCTTCAAGGCGCTGCTGTTCCTCGGCTGCGGTTCGGTGATTCTTGCCATGCACCACGAGCAGGACATCCGCAATATGGGCGGGCTGTGGCGCAAAATTCCTTTTACTTATGCGACCATGCTGATCGGTACGCTGGCGCTGACCGGCTTTCCGTTTACCGCGGGCTTCTTCTCCAAAGACGCGATCATCGAAGCTGATGACGCCATTGCCGGGACGATAGCGAGCTACGGCTTCATCATGACGGTCGCCGCCGCGGCGCTGACCTCGTTCTATTCATGGCGGCTGATCTTCAAAACCTTCCACGGGGAGCCGCATGACCGGCACCACTACGACGCGGCCCGCGAAAGTCCGCTGGTGATGCTCATTCCGCTTGCGGTGCTGGCGATCGGCTCGATCGGCGCCGGCTGGCCGTTCGTGCACATTTTCGAGGGGCTGGGCGCCGAAGAATTCTTTCGCTCGTCGCTGATGATCGGCGCGAACAATCACGTGCTTGAGGCGATGGAACACCTACCGCTGGCGATCTCGCTCGCGCCCACCGTCATGATGCTCGTGGGCTTCCTAGTAGCCTACCAGTTTTACATGCGCCGGCCCGATTTGCCGGTAGCGTTGGCGCGCGAACAGCGCGTGCTCTACGAATTCCTGCTCAACGCTTGGTATTTCGACCGCATCTACGACACGCTCATCGTGCGTCCGACCCTGTGGCTCGGCCGGCTCTTGTGGAAGGGCGGCGACGGCTTCGTCATCGACGGCTTCGGCCCCGACGGCGTCTCCACGCGCGTTCTCGACGTGACCAGAAGTGTCGTGCGGTTGCAGACCGGCTACCTCTACCATTATGCCTTCGCCATGCTGATCGGGGTGGCCGCCTTCGTCACCTGGTTCATGTTCGTCGGGGGGCCGCACTGATGACCAGCTGGCCGATCCTCTCCGTCGTCACTTTTCTGCCGATCGTCGGCGCGATCTTCATCGCCTTTCTGCGCGATGACGAAGACGGCGCGCGCAATGCGCGCTGGATCGCGCTGTGGACCACGCTGATCACCTTCGCGATTTCGCTGATCCTGGTCTGGCGCTTCGATGCCAGCTCCGCCGACTTCCAGTTCCTGGAAAAGCGCCCCTGGCTCGGCGGCGCCATCAATTATTCGATGGGGGTCGACGGCATTTCGCTGCCCTTCGTCATTCTCACCACCGCGCTGATGCCGATTTCGATCCTGGCAAGCTGGACCTCGATCCAGACCCGAGTGCGCTCTTACATGATCGCGTTCCTGGTCCTTGAGACGCTGATGGTCGGCACGTTCTGCGCGCTCGACCTGGTGCTGTTCTATGTATTCTTCGAGGGCGGCCTGATCCCGATGTTCTTGATCATCGGTGTGTGGGGCGGCCCGCGCCGGGTCTATGCAAGCTTCAAGTTCTTTCTCTATACGCTGCTGGGCTCGGTGCTGATGCTGCTCGCCATCATGGCGATGTACTGGCAGGCCGGCACCACCGATATTCCCACCCTGCTGCACCACGCCTTCCCGCGAAACCTGCAGACCTGGGCGTGGTTCGCCTTCTTGGCCTCGTTCGCGGTCAAGATGCCGATGTGGCCGGTGCACACCTGGCTGCCGGATGCGCATGTCGAGGCGCCGACCGCAGGCTCGGTCATTCTCGCCGCGATCCTATTGAAGATGGGCGGCTATGGCTTCCTGCGTTTCTCGCTGCCGATGTTTCCGCAAGCCTCGCTCGATCTCGCACCTCTGATTTACGCGCTCTCGGTCGTCGCCATCATCTACACCTCGCTGGTCGCGCTGGTGCAGGAGGACGTGAAAAAGCTCATCGCCTATTCGTCGGTGGCGCACATGGGCTTTGTCACCATGGGGCTTTTCGCCATGACGACGCAGGGCGTCGCCGGCGGTATCTTCCAGATGATCTCGCACGGCATTGTCTCCGCCGCGCTGTTTCTGTGCGTCGGTGTGATCTACGACCGCATGCATACCCGCGAAATCGCCGCCTATGGCGGGCTCGTCTATCGCATGCCGCTCTATGCCTTCGCGTTTATGGTGTTCACGCTCGCCAATGTCGGCCTGCCGGGCACGTCCGGCTTCGTCGGCGAGTTCCTCACCCTGCTCGGCACCTTCCGCGTCAACAATTGGGTGGCGACGCTGGCGACGATCGGCACGATCCTGTCGGCGGCTTACGCGCTCTGGCTCTATCGCCGCGCGATCTTCGGCAAACTCCAAAAGCCGAGCCTGTTCAACATCCGCGACATCGGCTGGCGCGAAATGGCGATCCTGGCGCCGCTGGTCGCGCTTACGCTTTTGTTCGGCGTCTACCCGAAGCCGGTGCTCGATATGTCGGCGGTGTCGGTGACGCAGCTGATCGATAACTTCCAGCACGCGGTCAGTAGCGTCCAGCAAGCGGCGGTCGCGAGGTAGCAAAATGGCGCCATTGTCCTTGCTGTTCCTCACCCCGCTGTTGCCCGAGATCATTCTCGGTCTCGGCGCCATGGCGCTGTTGATGCTCGGCGTCTATCGGGGCGAGCGGCCGGTGGTTTTGATCGATGCGCTGTCAATTGCGCTGTTGGTGATCGCCGGCGTTGCGGTGATTTTGTTGCCGCCCGGCAAGCTCGTAACGCTTGGCGGCAGCTTCATCGTCGATGACTTCGCGCGCTTTCTCAAAATCCTGGCGCTGGCCGGCTCCGCCGCCGCCATCTTGATGTCGATCGACTACGACCGCCGCGAAAAGCAGGAGCGGTTCGAATATTCGGTGCTGATCCTGCTTTCGACGCTTGGCATGATGATGCTGATCTCGGCAGCGGACCTTATCGCGCTTTATCTCGGCCTCGAACTGATGAGCCTGCCGCTCTATGTGGTCGCCGCGAGCCACCGCAACTCGCTGCGCTCGACCGAAGCCGGCTTGAAATATTTCGTGCTCGGCGCGCTGTCGTCGGGAATGCTGCTCTACGGCGCGTCGCTGGTTTATGGCTTCACCGGCACGGTGAGTTTTATCGGCATCGCCCATTCGGCCGCCGAAGGCGGCACCGGGCTGATCTTCGGGCTGGTGTTTCTGTTCGCCGGCTTCTGCTTCAAGGTCTCCGCCGTGCCGTTCCACATGTGGACGCCGGACGTCTATGAGGGCGCGCCGACGCCGGTGACGGCGTTCTTTGCCGCCGCGCCGAAAGTCGCCGGCATCGCCATGTTCGTGCGCGCCTCGGTCATGGCGTTCCCCGGCATCACCACCCAATGGCAGGAAATCGTCGCCTTCGTTTCCATCGCGTCGATGCTGCTCGGCTCGTTCGCGGCTATCGGCCAGCGCAACATCAAGCGCCTGATGGCCTATTCGTCGATCGGCCATGTGGGTTTTGCGCTGATCGGGCTTGCCGCCGGTACTAGCGAAGGCGTTCAGGGCGTCCTGATCTATATGACGATCTACGTCACCATGACGCTTGGCGTCTTCGCGGTGATCCTGTCGATGCGGCGCGACGGCGGCATGGTGGAATCGATCGATCAGTTGGCGGGACTCGCCCGCACCCATCCGGGGATGGCGTTCCTGATGGCGATGCTGTTGTTTTCGATGGCGGGCATCCCGCCGCTTGCCGGCTTCTTCGCCAAATTTTATGTGTTCCTCGCCGCCATCAAGGCCGGGCTTTACGTTCTTGCCGTGATCGGCGTGCTGGCGAGTGTGGTCGGTACCTATTATTATCTGAGCATCGTCAAGACCATGTATTTCGATGAGCCGGCCGAAGGGTTTTACAGCATGCCGGTTGAGCTGAAAGTGGTGCTCGGGGTTTGCGCGCTGTTCAACATTCTCTTCTTCGTCTACCCGGGACCGCTGGTCGGCGTGGCGAGCGCGGCCGCCCTGTCGCTGTTCTGATGCAGCTTTGTTCCGCGGCGCTGGCGGCGGGTTATCGCCTCGCGGCGCATGCGAGCTTGCCCTCGACCAATGCGGAAGCGTTGAGCCTGGCGCGCCAAGGCGAGCGCGGGCCGCTGTGGATCGTCGCCGAGCGGCAGACCGCGGGGCGCGGCCGGCGCGGCAATGTCTGGATATCGCCGGCTGGCAATCTTTACGCCACGCTTCTCCTTACCGATCCAGCGCCGGCGGAGCGGGCGCCGGAATTATCCTTCGTCGCCGCGCTCGCCGTCTATGACGCCGTCGCCGAGCTTGCGCCGGCGCTCGCCGCGTCGCTTGCGCTCAAATGGCCGAACGACATTCTCTGCGGCGGCGCAAAACTTGCCGGCATCCTGATCGAAGGCGAGCGGGTGGGGGATTCGCTCGTTGTCGCCATCGGCATCGGGGTGAACTGCCGACATCATCCGAGCAGAACCCCTTATCCGGCGACCGATCTGAATGCCGCCGGCGCAAATGTCGCGGCCGCAGATCTACTCGGGAGTTTGTCGGCGACCATGCTGCGACGGCTGGCGCAATGGCGGCGCGGGTCGGGCTTTGCCGACATCCGCGCCGACTGGGTGGCCCGCGCTGCTGGCATCGGCGGCGATATGCTGGTGCGGCTTCCTGGCAGCGAGATCGTCGGGCGTGGCGAAGGGCTCGACCCGCACGGCCGCCTGCAGCTGCGCCTCGCCGACGGATCGCTGCAGGCGATCGCGGCCGGTGAAGTCTTTGCACTGCCGCAGGCGGCGCCGGTTACAGGACATGCCGACTGATGGCCGCGCCTGAGCTTGTGTTCGCGGCGCTCGGCGGCATCGGCGAGATCGGGATGAATCTCGCAATCTACGGCTACGGCGACGAGCGACGGCGGCAATGGCTGATCGTCGATTGCGGCGTGTCGTTTGCCGCCGAAGAGCATTTGCCCGGCGTCGACCTGATCCTGCCGGACATTAGCTATTTGATCGAACAACGGCGCAACCTTGTCGGTCTCGTGCTTACCCATGCCCACGAAGACCATATGGGTGCGCTTCTCGATCTGTGGCCGCGCCTGAAAGTGCCGCTCTACGCCACGCCGTTCGCCGCGGCCTTATTTGAAGCGCGCCGACTGTCCGAGCCGGGCGCCCCGCAGATCCCGGTCAACGTCGTGCCGCTCGGCGGGCAGGTGACGCTCTCGCCGTTCACCGTCGAGTTCGTCAATGTCGCCCACTCTATCCCGGAGTCGAACGCGCTGGCGATCACAACGCCGCTCGGCACCGTGGTCCATACCGGCGATTGGAAAATCGATTTGACCCCTCTCGTCGGCGCCCCAACCGATGCGGCAAGACTCTCCGCGCTCGGCGCGCAGGGCGTTTTGGCGCTGGTCGGCGACTCAACCAATGCCGTGCGCGACGGCCGCTCGCCCTCGGAGGCAGAGGTCGCAAAAACGCTCGCCGAGCTCATCCGTACCGCGCCGGCGCGCGTTGCGGTGACGACGTTTGCCTCGCATGTCGGCCGCATCCGCGCGGTCGCCGACGCTGCGCGCTCAGCCGAGCGTGAGGTCGTCCTCGTCGGCCGCGCCATGGAGCGGGTGGCGCAGGTGGCGCGCGAGACCGGCTATCTCGATGGCGTGCAGGATTTTCGCGGCATGGACAGCTATGGCTATTTGCCGCCGGATAAGGTCTTGGCGCTATGCACCGGCAGCCAAGGCGAGCCGCGCGCGGCGCTGTCGCGGATCGCCCGCGACGAGCATCCCGAAGTCACGCTCAACCACGGCGACCGGGTGATCTTTTCCGCCCGCACCATTCCCGGCAACGAAAACGCGGTCGCGCGCGTCATCAACGGCTTGGTGACGCAAGGCGTCGAGGTGATCACCGACCGCGATCATCTGGTGCATGTGTCCGGCCACCCGCGACGCGCCGAGCTCCTCGACATGATCGGCTGGGTGAAACCGAAGATCCTGATCCCGGCGCATGGCGAAGCGCTGCATCTTGCCGAGCACGCCAAGCTCGCGCGCCAGGCCGGCGTCCCGCAGATCGTTGTCTGTCGCAATGGCGATCTGGTGCGGCTCGCGCCAGGGCCGGCACAAATCGTCGACGAGATATCCTCCGGCCGCATGCTTAAGGACGGTGCGCTCTTGATCGATGCGCAAGCGCCGACTGTCGCCGCGCGCCGCCGCTTGAGTTTCGCCGGCATTGTCTCGGTGGCGCTGGCGCTAAGCGACAAGGGTGCGCTTGTGGCCGATCCGGAAATTGAGCTGATCGGCATTCCCGAAACCGATGCCGGCGGCGCCGCCATGGCCGACATCGTGCGCGAGGCGGTCGAGGAAGCCTTCGAGACGCTGCCAAAACCGCGCCGCCGCGACCCTGACGAGGTGGCCGAAGCGATCCGCCGCGCCGTGCGCGGCGCGATCGCGGACCGCTGGAACAAAAAGCCGATCTGCCTCGTCCACGTGCTTGGCGTTTAACGGGAATTCGCCCGCCGCATTGTCCGCCGCCCAAACGCTTCATATCTTTAGCGAAATCACCGATCGGCCATACGCGATGTTTCGCTGGTTCGCCCCGCTCTTATTGTTTGCCGCAAAGCCCGAACTGGCCCTCCGGCTGGCGATCTGCGCGCTCGCGGCCGCGGCGTTGTTCGTCGGCGTGTGGCTGATATCGAACATCGCGGTCACCTTTGACTCGCTCAAGAACCCTTACATCGCCGCAGGCTATGCCGCGGTGTTGCTGTTCTTCTTCGCGGTCGTTGGTCTCGTGGCATGGCTGCGGCTGCGCCGAAATGCGGTGGCGCCGCAGCTCGCGCCGCCGCGGAGCGAAGCGCAAGCGCAGCCGCTGCCGGCCGACATCGTCGGCCAGCGCGCCAAGGAGCTCTCCGGGCGCTGGGATGCGGAGCTCAAGCACGCCGCGCGCGAGCGCCCCGACCGGCTGATCGTACAGCCGGCTGCGGCTCCCTTAGCACCCGCAGCGCCGCCGCCGCCTGCAAGGCCGCTCGCGCGCTCGACGCTGACTGTCACCGGTCCGGCCTATACCGGCAAGACCGTGCTGATCTCGGCCCTGGCCCGCTCGGCGGCGCCGTCGCTCGAGGCAAGCGATGTCGTGCGCCTCATCGACGCCGGCGCGAGCGACGGCGACGAGCGGCATGTCATGGGGCTGGTGGCGAACGCCAAAGCGAGCGACGCGGTGCTGTTCGTCGTCGACCAGGATTTGCGCGCGCCGGAAGTTGCGGCGCTTAAGCGCTTTATCGCCGCGCGCAAGCCGGTTTATTTGGTGCTCAACAAAACCGACCGGTTCACTGCCGCCGACCGCGACGCCATCATTGCTTCGATCCGCGCAAAAATGCCGCGTGGCTTTGCCGTCGCCAACGTGCTCGCCGTCGCCGGCGCGCCAATGCCGGTCGAGCGCGAAATCGAAGACGCGCGCGGCGCGGTGCGGGTCGAAATGCGGGCACCGTCGACCGACATCGCCGCTTTGACAAGCTTAATCTCGCGCATCGTGCCGCCGCGTGACGGGCGGACGTTACGTTTCGAACGAGCCTCTTGAAAAGCGAGCCACGGCGAGCGGCATGCAGGACCAGGCGATATTGCCCGATACCATCGAAGCTCTGCGGCGTCTTTCCGCCGACTCGCGGCTGCGTCCGGCGGAGCGGGCCAGCATCGAGAAGGAGATGAGCGACAT
>Ga0181537_10004548_pt1 | contig 11500 bp, 8 predicted proteins | sample PEATcosm2014_Bin_39_FD_119765 | JGI IMG/M metagenome (GOLD analysis project Ga0181537, IMG submission 119765) | Peatland microbial communities from MTU Mesocosm Facility, Houghton, MI, USA - PEATcosm2014_Bin23_10_metaG | ecosystem: Environmental > Terrestrial > Soil > Wetlands > Peat | place... | reverse complement strand
GCCAGATGTTGCATGCCATTCTTTAACGAAGTGAACAATGGAGGAGCGGGCTGGCGGGGACCTGCCGACGTTTTCTTGCGGGCATTTCTTCGCGCGGCCAGCATGGCGCGGCCGAGACTACCGTGGGTCCGTTCCATCTCCGCAAAACGCGGCAGCACGGCGCGAACACTTAGGCTGGCAGCTTCTCCGCCGTAGATGCCGGAGAGCAGCGGGTCAGCCAGTCGGTCAACCGTCTCGCCGCCGTAGTGGCGCTCCACGAAAGCCGCGACCGACTCGTCGTGATCGTCTTTCTGGTCAACGATGGCACGTGGCCGGTGGAACAGTTCCCGCGTCATGCGCAGCTTGGTCTTCCACGAAAAAAGAGATGACAGGCCAGTGGGCAGAATTTTTGTGGGGACCATGAACATCAGCCCGTCAGGCAATTCAACCAGGCGGCCCTTGGTCAAAATGTAGGTCTTGCGATCGGCGTCATTGGAGCCGATGAGCTGGTCGCCCAGGCCGACGGCGCGGCAAAGGTCTGCGGCCCACGGCTTTTCGGTGATGAAAGAATCAGGGCCGGCCTCAAGCACGCACCCGTCGATGTGTTCGGTACGAAGCACGCCGCCCAACCGCGCGGACGATTCGAAGAGAACGTAGTCCAGATCGGCGCCCGCGCGGCGATACTCTTCGAGCGCAAATGCGGCGGCCAGTCCGGAGATGCCGCCGCCGATGATGGCGATGCGAGTCATGACCCAAGGCTTCCGGCTTCCGGCTCTCGGTTTCTGGAAGCCGGCGCGCGGAAGGCGGATGCCGAGTACTCCTGCACGAAGAGCGCCAGGTTCTTTACATTCTCCACTGGCGTTTCGGGCAGGATGCCGTGACCGAGATTAAAGATGTGACCGGGGCGTCCCGCAGCGCGGCGCAGAATGTCTTCTGCTCGCGACTTTAATTCCTTCCAGTCGGCGAACAGTAAAACAGGATCGAGATTTCCCTGTACGGCGCAATCGTGATCGAGGCGTGCCCAGCCTTCGTCGAGCGGGATGCGCCAGTCGAGTCCGATCACGTCAGCGCCTGTCTCTTTCATCGCAGGCAGCAGCGTGGCGCTGTCAGTGCCGAAATAAATGATCGGCACCCCGGTTTTCTGCAACTGTTTCACCATGGCGATGACGTGCGGCAGCGCGTAGCGGCGATAGTCCTCCACGCTTAGGCATCCCACCCAACTGTCGAAAATCTGGATGACGTCTGCGCCGGCGCGCACCTGATCGGCAGCATAAGCTGTCGTGACCGTGACCAGCTTGCGCATGAGCGTGTCCCAGTCGGTGGGAGAGTTGTACATCATTTTTTTGGCGTGGATGTAGTTGCGCGAGCCCCCGCCTTCGATCATGTAGCTGGCCAGAGTGAAAGGCGCGCCGCAGAATCCGATCACCGGCAGGCGGTTGCCGAAATGCTTCGCGACAAGGCTCACGGCCTCTGAAACATAGCCTAGTTCGGCGGCGCGCTCAGTACGCAGGTTCGCAATGTCTTCCTGGCTGCGAACTGGCTTCTCGATGACGGGGCCTTCTCCGGCGGAGAAATGAAATGGCAGCCCCATGACTTCGAGCGGCAGCAAGAGGTCAGCGAAAATGATGGCGGCGTCGACTCCGAGGAACTCCGCGGCGGTGATGGTGACTTCGGCAGCGAGCGCGGGCTTCTTGCAGATTTCTAGCAGCGAGTGCTGCTTGCGGACCGCGCGGTACTCGGGCATGTAGCGCCCGGCCTGGCGCATAAACCAGACGGGCGTGCGCTCGACGGGCTGAGATTTGCAGGCGCGCACGAAGCTGGAATTCGGGGCAGACATGAATTCTTGACTGTAGCATTTTCGCAGCGAGCGTGCTGCCGGCGGAAGATCAAGAGCCTCAACCACAGGGGACACGGAGGACATGGAGGGAAAACTCTGCTTGTAGAATCGACTGCATGGGGTGCAGGTCCGTCAGCATCTTCGGGGTCGTAGCGTTGGTGGTCTGTTGTTGCGGAGTTGCGTTTCAGAAACCCGCTGTGACTGCGGCGCCCACCTTCTACAAAGGTGTGCTGCCGATCTTGCAGGATCACTGCCAGAGTTGCCACCGGGCGGGCGAAGTCGCGCCCATGCCGCTGGTGACGTACGAGCAGACGCGGCCGTGGGCGAGCGCGATGGCGCATGCGGTTGAGATGAAGATGATGCCGCCCTGGTTTGCCGATCCGCGGTATGGGCACTTCGCCAACGATGTTTCTTTGACTCCACAGCAGGTTGCGACGATTTCGGCATGGGCCACGGCCGGGGCCCCTGCGGGCGATCCACACGACGCCCCCGCCCCCAGGAAATGGGCAGAAGGATGGAATATTGCGCCGCCCGACCTGGTGGTGAAAATGCCGAAAGCGGTGCAGATTCCGGCGCAGGGAGAAATTGAATATACGTACGAAATTGTGCCAACGCATTTCACGGAGGACCGGTGGGTACGCATGTCGGAGTTTCGGCCCGGGAGCCCGGCGCATGTGCATCATGCGGTGGTGTATATTCGTCCGCCGGATTCGCCGTGGCTCAGGCATGCGCCTGTCGGGGAGCCGTTCACCGCCTCGACGTTGAACGATCCCCTGGAGCGGCGTGAGGCGCATGAGACGACCAGCGACCTGCTGCTGGTGTATGCGCCGGGCAGTTCGCCGGACGAATGGCCGGAGGGGATGGCAAAGTTTGTGCCGGCAGGATCGGACCTGGTATTCCAGATGCACTACACCACCAACGGCACGGCGGATACAGATCAGACCAGCATTGGCCTGGTGTTCGCGAAGACTCCGCCGAAGCAGCGAGTCATCACGCTGCAGTTGAATAATCATGCGCTGATTATTCCGCCGGGTGCGGATGATTTTCGCGTGGAAGTGCAGGGCACGCTGCCCAACGACGCCACGCTGCTCAGCTTGTTTCCTCACATGCACCTGCGCGGAAAGCGGTTTGAGTACGACATTGTCCACGATGATGGCAGCGTGGAAGTGTTGTTGCGGGTGAACTATCATTTTCACTGGCAGTTGAGTTACCGGCTTGCCGAGCCGCGCCTGTTGAAAGCGGGGACACGGCTGCGGGCAATTGCCTGGTATGACAATTCGAAGAACAATCCGCACAATCCCGATCCGGAAAAGACGGTGCTGTGGGGCGATCAGACCTCCGATGAAATGATGGTCGGGTTCTTCGATGTCGCCGTGGCGGCGAATATGGATAAGTGGAAGTTCTTTGTGCGGCAGGGAGATGCAAAACCAAGCGCACATCAAGAATAGACGACGAAACGTGTCGTGTTCCGTGCGGCGTATCCCGGCACAGACGCTCTGTTAGACTTTGAAAATTCCAGCGAGGACAAGAACGAATGAACGCACGACAGGCAGTCATCCCGGTTGTGATCGCGTTGTTCGCGGTGTTTGGATTCGTGATTGCGGGGGCGAAGGCGCAGTCTGGCGCGACGCCGCATTCTGCTGCTCCCGGCCAGATGTCTGGCAGCCCAGCCGGGAAGAAGGCCGAAGAGAAGTTCAAGAATATTCAGGTGCTCAAGGGAATTCCGGCCGAGCAGGTGTTTCCGACCATGCAGTTCATCGCGGCGTCGCTCGGTGTGCAGTGCGACTTCTGCCACGTGCAGGATGCGTTTGAAAAAGATGACAAGAAGCCCAAGCAAACCGCGCGGAAGATGATGGAGATGATGATCGCCATCAACGCGGATGATTTCGATGGGCACCGCGTGGTGACGTGCAATTCCTGTCATAACGGCAATCAGAAACCGTCTGCCATACCCGCGGTGATGAGCGAGGAACCGAAAGAAACGATGGGCAAGCCCGAGCGGCCGGAAACGAAAGAAGCCGCTGGGCCAACCGCTGGACCAACTCCCGAGCAACTGCTCGACAAATACGTACAGGCGGCGGGGGGAGCGGCGGCCATCGAGAAAGTCACCAGCCGCATCATGAAAGGCACGATTGACTTTGGCGGCAAATCGCTGCCGATCGATATTTATTCGAAAGATCCCGACAAGCGAATTTCGTTCACCCACACGCCGGAGGGAGACAGCGTCACGGCTTTCGACGGGCGCGAAGGATGGTTGGTCTCGCCGGGGCGTCCCGGTTTCCGCCCCATGCAGGGCAGTGAACTGGATGCGGCGTCGATGGACGCTGACCTTCACCTGGCCCCGGACCTGAAGCCGATGTTCAGCGAGACGAAGCTGCAGGGGACGGAGAAGATTGGCGATCGCGAGGCTTATCTTGTGGTCGGCCAGCGCGGGGGGAAGCCGCCGTTACAGCTGTATTTTGACGTGCAATCCGGATTGCTGTTGCGGCTGGTGCGCTATGGCGACACTGCGCTCGGACTGCTGCCGACGCAGATCGACTATGCGGATTACCGCGACACGAACGGAGTGAAAATTCCCTACCGCTGGACTCTGGCCCGGCCGAACGGACGATTTACGATTCAGGTGAAAGACGTAATGCAAAACGTTCCGGTGGACGATGCGAAGTTTGCCAAGCCTGCGCCGGCACCGGAACCAGCCAAGGCACAATGAAGTGGGTTCCTGAGTTCTCTGCCTACTTAACCCGCTTCGGAGATGCATCGCGTAAGCCGCATCCATGGCGGCCGTCCGCGCGATGAAGCATTTTTCCGCTGCAATATCCGCCGCAATAACAAAACCTGATAGGCATGATAAATAGTTTCGATTTCCGTGCGACTGCCGTGAACGATAGAGTGAGGCGGTTCTTGGATTGGGAAACGATCGCCAGTTTTGGAGTGCGAAGTGCAGCGACTGGCCTTGCAACAAGCGGAACAGCGCTATGATTGTGGAGGCGGCGGCGCAGAGGCGGGCCGGATTTGGCTGATGCACTCTGACGCTGCGACAAGGTGACGACATGATGACCAAGATTGAGGCAGTCATTCAAAACTCCAAGCTGGAAGCGGTAAAAACTGCGCTGCATGAAATCGGCGTCGAAGGCATGACCGTGATCGAGGTGCGCGGACACGGGCGGCAGAAGGGCCACACCGAGGTTTACCGCGGGCGTGAATACAGCGTGGATCTGATTCCCAAGACCAAGATTGAGATGGTGCTGCCCGATGCTCTGGTGGAAAAGGCGGAGCAGGCCATCCTGACCGCGGCCCGCACGGGCAAGATTGGGGATGGCAAGATTTTTCGCTCCCGTGTGGATGAGGCGATTCGCATTCGCAACGACGAGCGCGGCGAGGGCGCTCTATAGGGCGCTACCGGTGCGGCTTTCGCGAGGACGCGATCAGAGCCGGGACGCGAGACGAGCATCTGACAGGCGGCGATTTCACGTGGCCTTCCCCCGGTGCCCGGTGTCACAGGGGTGAATTACTTTCATGATGGCGGCGTCCTCTTGATCAGCGAAACCAGGATCAGCGAACTCAGGAGTTCCCTCAGCGACGAGTCGGCGCGCATCCAGCGGGAGTTCGAGGCTTCAGGGGACGGGCGCGCCGCAGTGGCGCAGCGCACCCGTCTAGTGGAAGAAATTCTGGCGCGGCTGTGGAGCGAAATAGTTTCGCCTGACGCAGCCAAGCCTGCCAACTTCGCACTCGTCGCTGCGGGAGGATTCGGGCGAGGATGGCTGTTTCCCTATTCTGATATTGACCTGCTTTTTCTCTTCGGAGACCGCGAGGCAGAAAAAACTTTCAAAGATCAGGTTAGCCGTTTTTCCCAGGAATTGTGGGACCTGCGGCTGAAACTGAGTCCCGCGTCGCGGACGCTGAGCGAATGCGACCGCTACGACCCGAACAACACTGAGTTCACCATTTCTCTTCTCGACTGCCGCTATCTCGCGGGCGATCACGATTTATTCCGGCGACTGCACGACAAGGTCATCCCCAAGCTGGTGATGCGCGAGTCCAAGGCTCTGCTGCAGGGCCTGGCGGAAGTGACGCGCGAGCGGCACGCGAAATACGGCATGACGCTTTACCACCTGGAGCCGAATTTAAAAGAGGCTCCCGGCGGGTTGCGCGACTGCAACGTGGCTTGTTGGCTGGCGCTGATTTCGGCCATGGACAAGTTGCACGACTGGCCGGATTCGAGTGCGCTGCGCGCTCCGGTGCGCAAACAACTGGATGCGGCCCTGGATTTTCTGATGTCGGCACGATGCTTTCTGCATTTCCGTCACGGCCGCGACGACAACACACTGAGTTGGGAAGCGCAGGACGAGGCGGCGGCACGCAAGGTTGGCAGGACAACTGACGAGGCCGATCCTCAGGAGATCTCGGCCGCCGACTGGATGCGGATTTATTTCGGACATGCGCGGGCCGTGCAGCGCACCGTAATGCAACTGCTGGAAGAAATTCCGGAAGCGTGGTCGGCGCTCTACCGGCAGGTGCAAAGTTGGCGCTCGCGGCTTACCACGCCGGATTTTTCTGTAGTGGACGGGCTCATTTTTCTGCAACAGCCGTCGGCGCTGCAGGATCCGGAAGTGCTGTTGCGGTTGTTTCATTTCATGGCGCACCACGGGTTGAAGTTGAGCGCAACTACGGAATACCGCATAGAGCAGGCGCTTCCGGCCCTGGCGTCGACACCGCCGCGGGGCGCGGAACTCTGGCTCTATCTGCAGGAAACGCTGCTGCAGCCGTATGCGGCCGACGCGCTGCGCGCCATGCATTCACTGCGATTGCTGACCCTGCTGCTTCCGGAACTGAAGCTCATTGATTCCCTCGTAGTTCGCGATTTCTATCATCGCTTCACAGTGGACGAGCACTCGTTTCTCGCGATCGAGAGCCTGCACCGGCTGAAGCAGTCGCAATCGGAGTGGGACAAGCGCTACTCGGAGCTGCTCGGCGAATTGGAAGATCCGGAGTTGCTGTATCTGGCATTGCTGCTGCATGACACGGGCAAGGGCATGGTCGGCGCCAACCACGTAGAGGCCAGCCTGGAGATTGCAGGCCGTGCCATGGACCGGCTGGACGTGGATCCGAAGGAGCGCGCCGAGGTGTTGTTCCTGATCGGCAATCACCTGGAGCTGTCGGCGGCGCTGCGCCGCGACATTTTCAATCCTGAAACGGTGGCGGCCTTCGCGGAAAAGATGGGCACGCCGGAGCGGCTGAAAATGCTTACGCTCATGACCTATGCCGACATCAAGGCGGTGAATCCTGAGGCGCTTTCTCCGTGGAAGGCGGAGAACGTCTGGCAGCTCTATATGGGAGCCGAGAATCATCTGAACCGCAGCGCCGACCAGCGCGTGCATGCCGATGTGAATGACGAAAAGCTGGCGCGTCTGCGTTTGCTGGCGCCTGTGACCAGCAGCAAGTTCAAGGGATTTCTGGAGGGATTTCCGCAAAGATATTTGCTGGTGCATTCTGCCGAAGAAGTTATGCGCCATATGAGCATGGCCGACGCGCTCGGCAATGATCCAGTGCAGGTGGAACTCAAACGCGGGCGGCACTGGTATGAGTTGACGCTTGTGACCGGCGATCGTCCGTTTCTCTTTTCCAGGCTCGCCGGCGTTCTGGCCGCCTGGGGCATGAACATTGTGAAGGCCAATGCGTTTTCCAATGAGGCAGGCACGGTGGTGGATACGCTTTACTTCACCGACCGCTTTCGCACGCTGGAGCTGAATCTTTCCGAGTGGGACCGGTTCAGACGCAGCGTAACCAGCGTGCTGCTGGGCGAGGCTGACCTCGAGAAGATGCTGCGCGACCGGCAGCGCGCCGAGAAGGGCGCGATCGCGAAGGTAAAAGTAGAAACGAAGATCGAGTTCGATGATTCGTGCTCTTCCACGAGCACGCTGGTGCAGGTGATTACGCAGGACCGTCCGCGGCTGCTGCACCGCATCGCGTCCTGCCTGTCGGATCAGCAGTGCAATATTGAAATCGCTTTGATCGACACCGAGGGACAGATGGCGATCGATACGTTTTATCTGACGACGGCCGGAAAGAAGCTGCTGCCGGAGCATTGCCGGCAAGTGGAGAAGGCCCTGGTAGAGGAGTTGCGGGGGGAATAGTACGGTGGGTTCATTTCATGTTTTGCAACGCAACGCCGACATCTGCACCTAACTTCTGAGCGACTTCCTGAAGAGCCACGAGGCTGCCCGCCTGAAAATCGAGGTCTGACCGCTTGAGGTCGTCGCTGATGGTTTGACACAGGCCGTAGGCGGCGCGGACGCGATCGCTGGCAATGATTTTCAAAACCATGGCTGGGTCCTGGCCTACCTCCTTCCGGCTTATATATTGCTGTACACCCCAGGCAGTGTTGCGAACACGATTCACGGCGGCCCGGAAATCGCACAAAAGGCCATCGTCGATGTCGCCCGCGGAGAGGAGGAGATTCTCCATCGAGTGGAAATGCTTGATGGCGTCCTTCAGAGAGCGGCTGAGTGCGGCCTTCGGCGGAGAAACCGGTTGGCCTGCGACCTGCGGGCGTTCTTGTACCAGGTCTTCGGGCACGGCATCGCGCGGACGAGAGCTGCTCACACTTCCTAGCTATGCAATCAGCTTGCCAATGTCTGCGCAGGAAGTCAGTGGTGAGAACGCAAGCGGAGTGCGGGATTCGCATTCGCGCCGGGCGGAACGGATGAGATCTCTGTGCAAATTAAGTGGGGTCTAATCGATCGTTGACGGTTGATTAGACCGATCTTAGCCTCGAAGGCGCGTTTTATCCGCGACCGAAGTTCTCTTCGTCTTGTTTAGCGCCTCACTTCGTCGAAAACTTGAAAACGGTCGTCTGGTGGAAAGTCTCTCCCGGCTTCAGGATTGTGTTGGGGAAATCCGGATGATTCGGCGAATCCGGGAAGTGCTGTGTCTCCAGGCAGAAACCGTAGCGCCGTTTGTAGACGTGGCCATTTTTTCCCGTGACCGTACCGTCGAGGAAATTTCCGGTATAGAACTGAACCCCGGGCTGCGTGGTCGAAACTTCCAGCACGCGGCCGCTGGTGGGCTCGTACATGCGCGCGGCCAGGGTGAGTCCATCCCCTTTACGGTTGATGACCCAGTTGTGGTCATAGCCGTGGCCCAGGACGATCTGATCGTAACTGTCGTCAATGCGGGCGCCTATTCTGGTCGGCGTGGTGAAATCGAGCGGCGTTCCTTTCACCGGACGAAGCTCGCCGGTGGGGATCAGATTTTTATCGACCGGCGTGAAGCGGTCGGCGTTGAGCATGAGTTCGTGGTTGAGAATATCGCCGTTGCCTTCGCCGGACAGATTGAAATAACTGTGCTGGCTCAGGTTGATGGGCGTGGCCTTGTCGGCGGTCGCTTCGTAATCGATAACCAGTTCGTTGTTGTCCGTCAGCGTGTAGGTGACTTTCACCTTCACGTTGCCGGGGAAGCCGTCGTCGCCGTCCTTGCTGAGGAAGGTGTAAGCCACGGCAGCTTTGCCGGTGAGAGCTTCGCCATCCCAGACAACTTTATTGAAAGTCTTATCCACGCCGCCGTGCAGCGTGTTGGGTCCGTCATTCTTGGGCAAGGTGTAGGTCTTGCCGTCCAGCGTGAAAGTACCGTTGGCAATGCGGTTGGCATAGCGTCCGACGACGGCGCCAATGTAGGGCGGATTCGGAATGTAGCCCTCAAGCGTTTCGTGGCCGAGAACCACATCGGCAAACTGGCCTTTGCGGTCGGGCACGCGGATCGAAAGAATAATGCCGCCATAATTCATGGTGGTGACTTCAACACCGTTTGCGTTGGTTAGGGTGTACAAGTTGACGGGCCTCCCGTCCCGCGTGCCAAAAGGTTTCTGCTCAACCCCTGGCTTGTGCTTGGTGGTGGATTGCGCGAGGGCAAACCCGCCGATCGCGATGCTGAACAGGATCGAGACGGATAAGGTCGTGAGGCGTCTTGGCATCATGCCGGAAAGTGTACTACGACCGCCGCGTGCGTGCCGCTGCATCGTGACCGTCTTCACTTCTTGTAAGGCCATTGCGCCTTCGTGAACAGCCCGCCATCGATCCAAATGGTTTGTCCGCTGATGAACGACGCCCCCTTGCTGGCGAGAAAAACCACCGCCGGCGCAATGTCGGCCGCTGTGCCCACCCGCCCCAAGGGCGTCAGCTTCGACCATGTGCCCGCATAGTCCGGATCTTCCTTTCGGGTGCGCTCCGATTCAATCGAACCCGGGGCGATGCAGTTCACGCGAATCCCATACGGTCCCAACTCGACCGCAGCCTCTTTGGTGAACATCTCAATTCCACCCTTGCTCGCCGTGTAGGCCACCAGAGACGGGAACGCGAGTTTGTTGCACCCCGAACCGAGGTTCACGATCGAGCCCCCGCCGTGATCCTTCATAAACCTCGCGGCTTGCTGCGTGCACAGGAAGCAACCTTTCAGATTCGTATCGACGACCAGGTCCCACTCTTCTTCGGTCACGTCGAGCAGAGGCTTCCACGTCTGCACTCCGGCGTTGTTGACCAGAAGATCGAGCCGTCCAAACTCGCTGATCACGCGCTCGAACATCCCTGCCACTTCGCCACTGGAGCGGATGTCGGCCTCGATGGCCAGAACATTCGCGGGCGATCCGGAAAATCCATCGGCTTGCGCCGCGCGAATCTCGCCCACGGTCGCATCCAGCACAGCTGGCGATTCTTTGTAGCAATTCACCGCGACGCGATACCCGTTGCGGGCCAACTCAAGGGCAATCTCCTTACCGATTCCCCGGCTGGCTCCGGTTACCAGAGCGGTCTGGCCCTGCAGCATAGTCACCTCGATGAACGGCGCAAGATCACAGCGAAGAGATCATAACCAACCGCGGGCAGGAGTGTGCGCCCGGCTTTTTCGCAGCGGTCTGGCATACTGCGATTTGCGGTGCTACCATCGCGGGCCATATGACTACCCGGAGCATTGCTCTCGTCTCAATATTTCTGTCGTGGTTGACTCTCAGCGCGCCCGCTGCAGGCCAGTCTCAGACCGTGCCCCATCCCGTTGTGCTGCACGCGGCACGCCTGCTCGATATTAAGACGGGGCGCATGCTCAAGCCCGGCGAAATCCTGGTCGAGGGCGACCGCATCGTCGACGTGGGCGCTGCGGTCAAGCGTCCCGCTAGCGCTGAGACGATCGACCTGGGCGATCGCACCCTCCTGCCGGGATTGATCGATGCTCACGTCCATCTTTTTCTGCATCCCGGCGCGGAGGATCTGCAAACCGTGCAGGAGTCGGTGCCGCAGCGCACCATCACAGCCACTATCGCCGCGCGCGATGACCTGATGGCCGGCTTCACGGCGGAGCGGGACATGGGGACCGAGGGCGCAGGCTCAGCCGACACTGCCGTCCGCGATGCGATTGACGAAGGCCGCATCCCCGGCCCGCGCCTGCGCATCAGCGGCAACGCCATCAACATTTTAGGCGGCCACGAGGATGCCATCGGCTACAACCCGGCGCAGCACGTTCTGGCCAATGCAGACTACGCCAACACTGCCGACGAACTGGTCACCGTGATCCGGGAGCAGTTCAAGGAAGGCGCCGACTTCATCAAGATTTATGAGACCGGCGCGGATTCGCTTCGCGACGGAAAACTCTCAACTCCGTTTCAGTACACCGAACCCCAACTCGAAGCGGCGGTAAAAG
>Ga0181537_10004547_pt1 | contig 11500 bp, 8 predicted proteins | sample PEATcosm2014_Bin_39_FD_119765 | JGI IMG/M metagenome (GOLD analysis project Ga0181537, IMG submission 119765) | Peatland microbial communities from MTU Mesocosm Facility, Houghton, MI, USA - PEATcosm2014_Bin23_10_metaG | ecosystem: Environmental > Terrestrial > Soil > Wetlands > Peat | place... | reverse complement strand
TGACCACTCTCGCCTTCTCGGAAGCCGGGTCGCGCAGCCATTTCTGGGCACCGCTGAGCACGGCCAGGGCTGATGGCGACGAGGTCGTGCTGGACGCGCGCAAGAGCTGGGTCACCTCCGCGCGGGAGGCTGACAGCTACGTCTGGTCCAGTCTGCCGTTGTCGGCTGCTGGACCGATGTCGCTCTGGCTGGTGCGGGCCGGCACGGAGGGGCTGACCTATCCGGCCCGGTTCGACGGACTCGGCTTGCGCGGCAACGACTCCTGTCCGGTGTCGGCCGACGGTGTCCGGGTGCCCGCTGCCGCGCTGCTCGGCGCGGACGGCGCGGGCTTTGACCTTGCGCTGTCCGCGGTCTTGCCCTGGTTCCTGTTGCTCAATGCCTCGGCAAGCGTCGGCCTGATGCAGGCGGTCACGGCCGAGACCATCAAGCACCTAACCGGGACCCGGCTGCAGCACCTGGATCAGTCTCTGGCCCAGCAGTTGCCGGAGCGGACCAAGCTGGCCACGATGCAGATCCAGACCGATCGGACTAGGACCCTGGTGGCGGACGCGGTGGCGGCTGTGGAGCAGGGCCGGCCAGATGCGCAGCTGCTGGTGCTTGAGGTCAAGCCGGCGGCTGATGAGAGCGCGGCGCTGGTCGCTGACCTGGCGATGGCGGCCTGCGGTGGCGCGGCGTTCCGCAAGGAGCTCGGAATCGAGCGCCGGTTCCGCGATTCCCGGGCCGCCCGGGTGATGGCGCCGACGACGGACGCGCTGCTCGATTTCATCGGGCGGGCGTTGTGCGGGCTGCCGCTGATGGACGGACCGGCCTGATGCCGGCGCTGCTCCTCGGCGCGGTGGCCTACGATCCGAAGGTCGTCACGATCTGGGAAGGTTTCCGGGCCTGGCTGCGCGAGGCCGGGCTGGACCTGGATTTCGTCCTGTACTCGAATTACGAACGGCAGGTGGACGACCTGCTCGACGGCCGTCTCGGGCTGGCGTGGAATTCCCCGCTGGCCTGGGTGCGTGCCCGCCGGGCAGCGGCCGCCCGCGGCATGCAGGTGAGCGCCGTCGCCATGCGTGACACCGATCGTGACCTGACCTCTGCCGTCGTCGTGCGCCGCGACTCGGCGTTCCAGCGCCCAGTCGACCTGCGGGGCCATGTGGTGGGGACCGGCGCGATCGACTCACCCCAGGCGACGTTGCTGCCGTTGTCGGTGCTCCGTGCCGCCGGACTCAACCTGGGCGAGGGCGTCGAGGTCCGGCGGTTCGATATCGGCGTCGGCCTGCACGGAGATCACATCGGCGGCGAGCGGCAGGCCGCAGCGGCGCTGCGCGACGGCGACGTCGACGCGGCCTGCATGACCGACGCCAACCTGCTGCTGTTCGGGCGGGAGGGAACGCTGGCCGGCAATTCGGTCCGCGTGATCAGCCAGACCGCGGTTTACGATCACTGCAACATGACCGCCGGGCCTGCCGCGGAACCAGCTGAGTTGCAGCGGTTCGTCGAGCTGCTGCTCGCGATGTCCTACGCTGACCCGCAGGTGCGGCCGCTGCTGGACCTTGAGGGCCTCACCAGGTGGCTGCCTGGTCGCACGGACCGCTACGTGGCCCTGGAAGCTGCTGTCGACGAGGCTGCCTTCTACGACGAGAAGGGGGAGGTAATTGCCGCTGGTTACCGACCTTGACGACCTTGGTCTCGATACCGGCGGGCAGCTGCTGATCGAGCGTGCGCTGGCTGGCCTGGCGGCCGGCGCCCGCGTCGAGATCCGCGGCACGCATCCGGCCCTGGCCCTGCACCTGGGTGCCTGGTGCCGCAGCCAAGGTCACCGGCTTGAGCGCGACGGGAACGCACTCACCATCGTCAAGGGCACCGCAGATGCCGATCGCTGGACCGGGGCCGAGCGTGCGGGCACCGCCCAGCGGCCGGCCGCGCACGCCGACCGAAACTGGGGACTGGCGGCACGCGGGGCACTCATCGAGGCGGGCGGGCCGCCGCTGTCGGTCGAGTGGGTAGACCGAGACCTGGTCTGGGCGGACGTGGCGCCGCAACTCTACGCCAACGCCGCCGCCAGCCAGTGGGACCCGGCGACCGCCGTCGGCTGGCAGGCGGAGCTGTCCACACCAGCGGAGATCGAGGACGCCGTCGTCCAGGTCATGACGTTCCTTATCGAGAACGAGCAGGCCGCGCTCGTCATTCCGGCCCGGCTGCTGACCCAGCTGCACCCCCAGTTCCGCGAGGTGATGCAGCTGCTGGCCGCCCAGGTGGCCGACGAGGCACGGCATATCGAGATCTTCACCCGCCGCGCGCTGCTGCGCCGCGACCATCTTGGTGTCTCCGGGGCCGGCGGCCGTGCCTCGCTGCAGACGCTGCTGGACGAGCGGGACTTCACCCTGGCCTCGTTCCTGCTGTCGGTGCTGGGCGAGGGGACGTTCCTCGACTTGCTCCGCTTCCTCAACGAACACGCTCCGGACCCGGTCACCGCCGACGTCACGCGCCTCGCTGGCCGGGACGAAGCGCGGCACGTGGCGTTCGGGGTCGCGCACACGGCCCATGTCGCTCGGGTGGATCCGCAGTTCCTTTCCCGGCTGCGCTTCGCCGTCGAAACGCGCCACGCCGCGCTTGCCGACACGGCCGGGCTGAACCAGCGGGTTTTCGGCTCCCTGGTCGTAATCGCTGCCGGGTCGTTCGCGCCGGCCGCCATCAAGCGCGGCTGGCAGGCCGTCCAACGGCTCCAGCAGGACATGGACGAGGGACGCCGCAGGCGCCTGGCCGCGATCGGCTTCCCGGACGATGAGGCCGCAGAGATCTCGGCGTTGCACACCCGCAACTTCATGTGAGGCAGGCCTTGACTGCGTACGGGACCGGGCGGAGGGGCCGTGCTAACTCGACGGCCGGATGATGGGCTTGGCGACCGCGTAGCCGCCGTAGCCTCCCCAGCCGGGGCTGAAGCCGATGAAGAACTGTCCGCTCCCGCCGCTAATCAGTACATGCACGTCTTGTTCGGACTCGCACACCTTGAGCAGGGCATCGTCGGGCAGCGCCCGCGTGTTTGGCCTGTCCTCCCCGAGGACCTCAGATCCCCAGTAGTTGGCGACCGGATCGGCAGGCTGATCGGGGGCGTCCAGCAGGCCTCGCCGACGCAGGTCGCCGAGGTCATACCTGGCGTGCTCGAAGATGTACCGCCGGACGTCCTCGCGGGTATAGCCCGCCGCCGCCAGGGCCCGCGCGACACGCGGAGTGAACGTCAGCATCATCTGCCCCGCCGCGTGGAAATGGTTCAGGCCGGTGCTCGGGATGGACTGGGCGAGCACCCGCAGCATGCGCTCGGCGCTGCCCGCGACAGCGAACGGATACGGCGACTGGCAGGCGAACACCACGACGCAGCTCGTGTCCTCGGCGAACCCGAAGTCGCTCGCCAGGCTCGTCCACGGAACGCCGTCACGACCTTCGCCGACGCAGAAGGCATACTTCGCGGGCTGGCCGAGCGGCGACTTGTCGGCCCGGCCCGGCACGCCGCCGCCGATGTTCCAGAGCACCAGGCGGATCGCGCGCCCGATCGCCGCGTTCGCCCAGCCGCCGCCGCCGAACACGCCGTCGCCCACGTTGAAGTCCAGCTCGCTGACGATGGGACCGCAGACCACCGCCAGCGGCGCGCAGGGGTTGGTGGTGGCCTGCATGCCGCCAAGGTTGAATGACGGCTCGAGCATCGCCTCGAGCGCCGCGAGCACGACCGGAACATGCTCAGGCCGGCAGCCTGCCATCACACACTGGATGGCGATCTGCTCGATGGTGGCGTCGCCGTTGGCCGGCCCTATCGGGCCGAGGGAGTCATACCGGTCCAGGCCAAGGTAATCGATGATGGCATCTACCCGGTCCGCCGCCGGCGGCGCGACCGGCAGCCCGTCGGTCCAGCCCCGCGAGCGGACCAGGTCATCCCACGCGCCGTAATCCGCGACCTCGAGCACGCCGGTGCCGCCGCCGCCCGCCGTCTCTGTCGAGGACTCCGGTACCGGCGAAGCGTCGGGCAGCCCGTCGCGCGGCGCCTGGCCGTCCTGCGCCTGGACGGTCAGAGCACAGATGACCTCGTCGTAATGCGCGAGCGCCACGCCGAGCCCGTCGGTGGTGACGGTAGTCCCAGGCGAGGCTGGCTCGATGAGGAGCGGCAGCGTCCCCATCCCGCCCGCTTCGGCGAGAATGCGCGCGATCGATTCGAACCGCTCGCCGATGATCGTGATGGTAGGCAGGCCCGCTGCCTCCATGGCAAGAGCGTCAAGCACGGACGCCCGGGTACACGAGCCTCAAAGGCCCTCGCCGTTGATCACCAGGTCGAATTCCCGGCTGAGCCGCGCTATCGACTCCGGGCTCTCGGGCCGGGAGATGGTGTCCTTGTGCAGCCAGGTGACCGAGCCGATCGAGGCACGCTCCCGCAGCAGCCGGGCGAGCTCCTCCATTGTCGGGTACATGCCCGTAGACCCGTCATGCAGCTTGCAGCCCCATCCGTCGACGAAGGCGACCCGGGCACCACGCAGCGCGGGCAGCCGCGGGGCGAGTTCACCGTCACCGCGGGGAAAGCTGACGGCGGGGGGCCGGATCAGCATGCTCAGCCCTCCTGCGGCACGAACTTGTCGGCGCGCGGGTCCTGCACCGTGACTGACTGGACGCTGGGCACCGCCTTCCGCGCCGCGAAGAGCAGGACGCTCTCCAGCTGCTCCTTGGGCAGCACGCACTCCGCGCACTCGGCGCTGGTCAGGTCAAGCCGGAAGATGATCTCATCGGCCGCAGACCAATCGACGTACTCCAGCTCAGCGCCGTCGGCGCGGAGCGTCTCGCGCAGCGGGTCGATGGCGGGCGCTACCCGCGAATAGGCGTCGGGCACGGATCACGGCCTCTCTACTACTATCACTGATCATATTATGTTTAATGCTTAATTACAACCGCCCCGGGCCAGCCGCGGCGCCTGACGATCTCGTCGCCCAACAGCGGGTTAGATATTCGAGTCGGCCTTCGACGGCTCACCTCCACCTGCCACGAGCTCATCGTCGAAGGCGATCTCCAGCACCGTCGGCGTCAGCCGCTACGGTAACTCGGCTTTCCCGAGGTAGGCCTCGATCACCAGTGGATTGACCGCGATCTCAGCGAAGGTGCCGTGCGCGATGGTCGCGCCCGCATCGAGAACATAGACGTGGTTGGAGAGCGTCCGCACCGTCGGCATGTCGTGCTCGATGATGAGCAAGGTGACATCTCGCTGGTCGAGTGCTGTCGCGAGCACTGACACGAACTGCCTGGCATCGTCCACGCCGGCCACCGGTTCGTCGAGCAGCACCAGGCGCGGCTTGGCGACGAGCACCCGGCTCAGTTCCACGAGCTTGCGGACGCCGTAGGGCAGCGCGCCTGTCGGCATGTCGGCGTAGCGCTCGATGCCGAACAGCTTCAGCGTCTGCAGGGCGCGCTGCCGGCGCGGCAGCCGGTGCCGTGTCCCGAGCCACGGGCTGGACACGCGTGTCTCCGAGTCCAAGGCGACGAGCAGGTTCTCCAGGACGGACATGGTCAGGAACAGTTCCAGGTTCTGAAAGGTGCGGGCGATTCCGAGCCGCGCCCGCCCCTGCGCCGGAACCTTCCTGATGCTGCGCCCCGCGAACCGGATGTCGCCCGCGTCGGGAGCGATGACGCCGGCGATGAGGTTGATGAGCGTGCTCTTCCCGGCCCCGTTCGGGCCGATAATGGCGACGCGCTCTCCTGCTGCCATGGCGAGGCTGAAGCCCTGAACGGCGCGCACTCCGCCGAAGGCGACCGCGATATCCTCGATCTCAAGCAGGTTCTGCTGGCTCATTGGCTCACCTCGCCAGGTAGGTCTGGACGACTCGCTCATCGGTGCGGAGCTGCTCTCCCGTGCCGGAGAACGCGATCCTTCCGCCCGAAATCATGTAACCCCGGTCCGCCAGCGCGAGCGCCGCGTCAGCGTTCTGCTCGACGAGCAGAATCGAGACTCCCGAGGCCGCGATGGTGCGCACGGCATCGAACACGCGCTGCACGACGACTGGAGCGAGGCCAAGCGATGGCTCGTCGAGCAGGAGCAGGTCCGGTCGCGCGAGCAGCGCTCTGGCGATGGCAAGCATCTGCTGCTCGCCACCCGACAGCGTCCCGGCGCGCTGGCGCAACCGCTCACGAAGGCGGGGGAACAGCTCGAAGATCTCGCCTTGGTCAGCGGCCGTCGCGTGAATCTTGCCGCTGTGCGTTCGCTTACCTTCGCCGCGCGACCCGAGGCCGAAGCTCCCCATGGCCAGGTTCTCCTCCACGGTGAGATCAGGGAAGATCGCGCGCCCTTCAGGCACATGGGAGATGCCCAGACGGGTCACCGCGTGCGGACTGGCGTTGCGCGAGCGCCCCAGCTCCTGACCGCGCCACAGCATGGTGCCCGCGGTGAGCGGCACGACATGCGAGATCGCTCTTAGCAGCGTGGACTTGCCGGCGCCATTAGCTCCGATGACCGTAACGATCTCGCCCCGGCGAACCTGCAGCGATACCTGGTGCAGCACCTTCACGAGCCCGTAGCCGGCGGACACTGCGCGCAGTTCGAGAAGCAGGCCGTCTTCCGGCACGCGCTCCGCGGCAGCGCTTCCGGTGAGATCGGGAGCCTCGGTGAGAGCGGCACTGCTGGGGACCGATACCGGGCTCAGGATCGTCCCGGACCCCGCCGCGGCCGGCCCACCGGTCTCCGCCGCAAGGACGGCGACTGGCGCGGTACGCGCGCCCCACCACTGGGCTGTGAACTCCCTGGCCCTCGTCCCGAGCCCTGTCAGCACGCCGACGAGCCCCCCGGGCGCGATGATCAGGATCGCCACCATCGCGGCACCGAAGACGATGTCGGGTGGCACGCTCGTCGGCAGGTACGTGGGCAGCACCGTGATGAATACAGCGCCGAGCAGGCTGCCGAAGACCGACCCGCTGCCTCCCAGCACCACCGCGAGCAGAAGATAGATCGACGTGAACACCCCGAAGCTCTGCGGGCTGACGAATCCGGAGAGCATTCCCGTCAGCGCTCCGCCGAGCGCCGCGAGCGCCGAGCTCAGGGCAAACGCACCGAGCTTGATCACGGTCGGGTTCAAGCCAAGGGCCCGCGCTCCCGTCTCACTGTCCCGCACCGCCCGCCACCCGCGGCCGAGGCGCGTCGCTCCGGCGGCGAGTATGAGCGCCGCGACCACGCCCGCCAACGCGAGCACGAACCAGTACTGCGCTGTCGTGCCCGAGAGCCAGGCGGGTACCGCCAGCGGCAGTCCATTCGCGCCGCCAGTGAACTTCCCGAGCCACTGCACGAACTCTGGTACCGCGAACCCGAAGGCGAGAGTGGCGAGCGCCAGGTAAATGCCCGACAGCCGGGTAGCAGGGAGGCCGATGACGAGGCCGACGACGGCGCCGACGACGACGGCGATCACCAGGGCGCCGAGTATGGGGATTCCCGCGTGCACGCTCACAACCGCGGCGGTATACGCACCGATCGTGAGGAAGCCCGCCGTGCCGAGCGAGATCTGACCCGCGTAACCCGAGATGACGTTGAGGCCGAGCACCGCGATAAAGGTCGCGAGCATCGCCGCTATGGTGTAGAGGTTGGGCCCGGACAGCACGGACGGGAGGATCAGGAAGACCGCGAGGACCACCAGCCAGCCGACCGGTTTCGCGCCGAATCGAGTCCGCCACCCGCCGGGATGTTCTTCGCCTGGGGCATGGCGGCGATTTCCCGCGGTGACCGCCAGTGCCATGGGGGCTCGGCGAGTGGCCGTCTGCGGCTCCGGGACCTGGTGCTCATGCCGGCCGAACAGCCCGTGCGGACGGAACACGAGCACGAGCGTCACCCCGATGAACGTGTACGTAGAGGTGAGGCTGGCCGGGAGATATAGCTCCACGATGTTGATCGCGACGGAGAACAGGATCGCGCCGACCACCACGCCACCGATGCTCGTGAAGCCGCCGAGGATGACGGCCGCGAAGGCGGTGAGCAGGACACTCGTGAAGCTAGATGGCGACAGGTAGATAAGCGGGGTGACGAGCAGGGCGGCGAGGGCGCCGAGGGCGCCGCCGATGGCCCACGACGCCAGCCGTACCCGGGAAACGTTGACGCCGAGCAGCTCCGAGGTCTGCGGCCCGGAACTCGTGGCGCGCATGGCGAGGCCGAGACGGGTTCGCCTGAACAGCCCGACGACGAGCAGCGTCGCCACGATCGCGATCGCGAGGATCAGGATCTGGTTGGCGCTTATCCCGAACGATCCCACGGACAGCGCTCGGACCCCGGCCAGGGCCTCCCGGAGCGAATAGGTGTTGTAGCCGTACCAGGCGCCCATCGCACCTTGCAGGATGAGCAGCGCCCCCAGGGTGCCGAGCGCCACGGTAATGGGGGAGACCCACTGGAGCGGACGGGCGACGCCGACCTCCACGATGGCCCCGAGTAGTGCGCCAACGGCGACCGCGATCACGAACGCCGCCCAGTAGGGAAGGCCGCGGCCCAGGAGGTTGTACGCGACGAAAGACGCGACAGCACCCATGCCGCCCAGCGCGAAGTTCATGACACGCGTGGTCATGTACACGGTGACGAGTCCCAGGCCCGCGATGGCGTACAACGCCCCGATCACGATGCCGCTCTCGATAGCGCTCAGCATTCTGCGCTTTTCCTCTCGTAATCCGCCACGCGCCGGCCGTGGTTGCTGGCGGCGACTAGGCCGCGGTGTTCCCGGATGGCGACAGGCGCCCTCCGGGAACACCCCGGCACTTACTGCCCGACTGGCGAGGGCCGCTGACCGCGGGCGGCCCGCCGGTCCTAGGAGAGCGGTGAGGTACCCGCCGGGATGCTGGGCATGTCCTGGTAGGGAGTCACCTGCTTGAGCGTTGAGCCATCCCAGACGAACATGGAGTCCTCGCTAGACGCGGCGTGCGTCTGCGCGTCGAAGCCAATAGACGGGATGAAGCCGGCCTGCACGCCGCTAAGCGAGCCCAGCGCCTGCGTCAGAGAACTTGTGGTCAGCGCCGCGCCGCCCGCGGTTGCCTTCGTGACCCCCTGGATGAGGATCGCCGCCTGAGACCAGCCAAGCTCAGCGAGCCATGAGTCGACGAGCTTGGGGTAGTACTTCTTCATGGCCGTCTGGAAGGCGCTCACCTCTGGCCCGGCTGTGTCGAGGAAGGAGTCGACATAGACGCCATTGGCGAGCGAGCCCACAGCCGCCGGGTAGGCCGGGTCCGCCTGGGTGAAGAACGTCACCCAGGTAGGGTGGTAGCCGATCGCGGCTGCGGCCTTCTGCAGCCCTATGAACGTGGCGGTCCCCAGGTACGCCTGGACGACCTTCGCACCGGAACCTTTGAGCTCGGCCGCCTGATCGGAGAAATCGGTGGCGGTCGGGCTGACTGAGATGTCCGTCAGGAGTTTCCCGCCCTGGTCCTTGACGTAGGCGGGCACGACGTTCTGGGCGGGGGTGCCGGTGTCGTCGTCCTGGTAGGCGAATGCCCACTGCTTTACGTGCAGGTTCTGCATGATGAACTGAGCCTGATACAGGCCCTGCTTGCTGAACTGCGAGTCCACCGTGAAGGCGTACTGCGTCGTTGGCGGAGCGAAAAGGTCGCCGTTCGCGGCCGCGATGAGCGGCACCTTCAGCTGATCGGCGAGAGTGAGCGCGGCCTGAGTCGCTGGCGTGCCCAGTTCGAAGACCGCGAGCGCGCCGTCGCCGACGAACCCCCTGGTGATCGCGATGGCCTGGGTGGACTGATACGCGTTGTCCTTGACCAGGACATTGAATGTGTGGCCATTGACGCCGCCGCTCGCGTTGATCATGTCCAGGTACCCCTGGATGCCCTGCCCGACCTCCCCGTAAACGGCGTATGGCCCGCTCAGGATCGATGACAGCCCGATCGTCACAGCCTTGCCCTGCGAAGCGACCGCCGCACTGGTGCCCGATCCTGATGATCCGCTGCTACCGCAGGCCGTGAGTACGAGTGCGCTGGCTGCCAGGACAGCGGCGCTGCCAAGGAATCGTTTTCTTCTTCTCACCGTTGTTCTCCGCTCCGATGCCTGGGTGGCGTGCCGCGCGTGCCTGCCGCCGGGACGTTGCACGGCGTCCGCGTCGACGATCCGCCACCTAATGTGATGAGCTATCAACATAACGTGTGAAATATATAATGTATGATACTGATCATGCGGCACGCCGTGCCGTGTGTCAAGCACCTCGACGTGTTAAATATATAATGTATGATACTGATCATGCGATACGCTGTGCCGTGTGTCAAGCACCTAATCGGCCCCCGGACTTCTTGGCCCGCGACCCCGCCGGGCGCGGCGACACGATCCTGGTCCGCGTCTTCTTCCGGCACCACGGCATCAATCAGCGCGATGAGATTGTCTGTGACGCTCGGCGCGCGGGCCTGATGCTCATGCGCTCCGCCACGCAGAGTGCGGTGGCGTCCCGAGCGAGGCGCTAACGATGCTTCAAGTATGATGTTTTATATATTGGGGAGGCAGGATGACCGATACGGTAGTCACTATCCGTGACCGCTTGACTCGGCGGCAGCAGCTTCTGAAGAGGTGGCTAGCTATGTCCGCGAGCTCATCTCGGGGGCGGTCCGGCCGGGTGCGCATAGCCAGCCTTTTCCACGGTACCGCCGCGCGGGTCTACCGCATCCAGCGCGCCGGCGACTGAGGGCAGCGGCTGGTCATGGCGAAATCCCCGGTCGGCGCGGCTGTCGAGGAGGAGCTGGCCAGGCACTTCGCCGCCACAGGCCCAGGCGACATCCCCCGGCTCCCGGCCGAGCAGGCCAGACGCGCGATCCTGTGGTGGACGGCGACAGCGCTTGAAGGTTCCGCCGAGCCGCAGCAGAAGGCTCTCTATACCTACACGTCACGCCAGGGCGGCAGGACTGAGGCCACGGTTCTCGGCCGTCCTGCCCGACTGCCCGCCGAGCTCGCGGGCCTGGTGAATGGCCGTGCGGGCAAAGCCCTTGAGCGTGAGGACAAGTACTGGGCGAGTGAGAGCATCGGGTTTGCCATCGGGTGCTGCGTCGTTCCGGCAGCGGTGGCCGTGGCGCAGGCACTTGGCGGCGTGCCGGGCAGCTATCTCACGATGGCCGTCGCGTTGGCCATCGACTTTGAGGCGCGCCTGCTCAGCCCCTTGGGCCTGGGATTCGTCCCGGGCCGGGCGGCGGCGAATGCGACCTTCGCGCTGGGGAACTATGGTGCCGCCGTGGCCGCGGGCAAGGTACTCGGCCTGGACGCCGCCGGGTTCCTCGACGCACTCGGCCTGGTGCATGGGCAGGCCAGCGGGAACTTCCAGGGACAGTACGAAGGGCGCGGCGTCTCGATCCAGTGCGGCTACGCCGTACGCAACGGGATCGCCGCGGCGCGGCTCGCGCACGCGGGTCTGACTGGCCCGCACGCGTTCATCACCGGAGCGGCTGGCCTGTACGCGGTTCATTATCCCAACAGCGATGTGGACCCGGAGTCGGTCACGCGGGCACTCGGCCAGGACTATCTGGGGGTAAACCT
>Ga0181537_10004546_pt1 | contig 11502 bp, 10 predicted proteins | sample PEATcosm2014_Bin_39_FD_119765 | JGI IMG/M metagenome (GOLD analysis project Ga0181537, IMG submission 119765) | Peatland microbial communities from MTU Mesocosm Facility, Houghton, MI, USA - PEATcosm2014_Bin23_10_metaG | ecosystem: Environmental > Terrestrial > Soil > Wetlands > Peat | place... | reverse complement strand
GGTGGAAGCAAATGGAAATCCGAGCTTTATCTTCTCCCTTCCCATGGCAGTATTGCGCCGTGGGAGTTGGATGGAGAAGTGTATCCCTTCTCCTTGGACCAATTAAAAATAACCGTGGTAGAGCAAAAGGGATCTGTCTCTCCGGTGCGCGAGTACATGTAAGGTATAAAATGATGCACCCACCGCAGGCGTGATGCCAACGCAACAGTAAAGCAAATCCATGAGCCGCCTCACTCAATACGCCTACGACCTGAGCGGCAACATCGTCAAGAAGACATTGGCCAACACGACGGCGGAAAAGCGGACGCACGACGGGCGCAACCGAGTGAGTACGCTCGACAACGAGACGAGCGGAGGCGGCAACCTAGCGTCCTATGCTTACCAGTACGACCGGGCGGGCAACGTCATGCAGGTGGCCGAGACGTATCCCTTGGGCGGGCTGGACAATCGGACGATCACCAACAGCTATCATAATGAACGGTACAGTCAGGGAGAGATACGTGAATACGGCCATGAGGACTGACACGGAAGAAACAAACGTGAGGTATTATGTCCCAAACCAGGGCAATTACTACCGTTTTTTGTCGGAAACTGTGTTAGCCCTTTACGAAATGCTGATCCATGAATCGATCTTGGATTCCCTCGACTGCCAGTTATGGTACCGGCGAAATTATGACGAAATCGTCCAGATGTTTTCTTGTCGATCAATCATAAAATTACGTCCCAATAATACCTCGTCCTTTGGTTCAGACATTAAAGTCCTAAAACAAGAACGGCTCCAAGGAAAGGAAAACATTCAGCGACTTGTGCCAATGGCTCGCTTCCTAGCTGGCCGAATTCCAGCAAAGAATGAAGCAAAAGGAATAACAGTGATTAAACGTTCTGGTAAGCGGATCTACACCGAAACTGATGACCTAGCAGACAAACTCAGAATCTTTAAGCTACCCGTCAGAGTTGTACAATTTGAGAATGAATCCTTTTCATCTCAAGTCAATTTCATGAGAAACACCTTGATATTAGTAGCGCCGCATGGGGATGGGACAATGAATCAAATATTCATGCCCAAGGGCGGAAGAATAATCGAGCTTTTCCCGATGGGCTGTTCCAGCTGGCACGCGCGGGCTGTAGCTGATGCCTTTGGACATTACTTCACAGAAGTAGAATCTGAGAAATCGTCAGTCATTGGTCTTGAGCCAAGCGCCGAAATCAGGGAATGGATCGAAACGCATGGGTGGCCGGACCGCAGAACCGTAAAAGCGTGGAGATCGAGATCGGAAGACTTGAACCGAGTCGTCCGCGATGTGACGAGTTATTCGATAGATCCCGATAGAATCATGGCGGAAGTGGAAAGGATACTGAAAGCGACGCCTTACATTCCTGGTATTGCAAAAGCAGTCGCGATCATGACTCCCGCTGGCAAGGTGGCAACGACAGTGACTAACAAGGCGATCTTCGAGCAGGATGTGCGTGAGGGCCCTCCATCTGGGGTCAGAGCAGGGGAGGTATCCAGTTCCGCCAAACAAAGGCGAACAGCCCCCTGTTACTTTATTCCCATCTTCGGCAGTTATTATCATTTTTTGAATGAATCCGCTCTTGGGCTCTATAATATGTTGAGGGAGGAAGCGATATTGGATACCCTTGACTGCAAGTTGTGGTACCAAGGCAACTATGGCGAAATTGTCCAAATGTTTTCAAGTCGTCCTATAGTTAAGCTTCCCGTAATAAAACCGTATCTCAAACATGCTTCGGCTATCGATCCTAATATCAAAACATTAAAACAAGTGCGCCTAGGAAAAAAAGTCGGCTTTGAAACACTTAAGCCAATGGTTAACTTTTTTAACGACCGGATTCCGCAAGTTGCAATGCCCAAGGGAATAACCCTAATTAAAAGGGCAATCAGGAGGGTTTATCAGGAAACGGATGAACTGGCTGACGCCCTAACGGCCTTTCAGCTTCCAGTGAGAGTCGTACAAATGGAGAAAGAATCGTTTGCTTCGCAGGTCAACCTCATGAGAAACACTCTGATTTTGATAGCTCCGCACGGAGCCGGGACAATGAATCAAATATTCATGGCGAAGGGAGCGAAAATAATTGAATTATTCCCAAAGGGCTATTCAAATTGGCACGCCAAGGCAGTAGCCGATGTATTTGGTCACGACCTCACTGAAATCGAATCTGAAGTACCCGGAGTGTTTGGTCGAGTGCCAAGCGACGAGATCAGAAAGCAAATCGAAGAAGAGGGATGGCCTGACAGGAGAACCGTCCAAGCGTCTCTACGTCGATCACAAGATCTTAATCGAATTATCCGGGATGTCCAGAGTTACTCGATAAATACTAAACGGGTCCTGCACATGGTGGAACAGGCGGTATCCTCTATTGGCCGGTAACAGCCCGATCAATCCGGTATGATAACCATATTTCACACATTTTATAACCAACATCTCATGCTGGCAAAGCACTTTGCCGCATGGAGCGATCATCCTAAAGGAGTCTTTAAATACAATATCATCGTAAGCGTCCCACGTAGCACCACTGGAAAAAGGAGTCATAGGGGCCATAGGATGGATGACTATGGCGGATACGACTACGGAGCACATTTTGCGGGTGGACTGTTTTGGGCGCGTGACGACGACACGGGAACGCCGGGAGGCGTTGCTGGCGGAATTTGACCGGAGCGGAATGAGCGGCCAGCGGTTTGCGAAATGGGCTGGGATCAAATATCCGACGTGGGCCAGTTGGGTGCAAAGGCGTCGCAAGGAAGCGGCCCAAACTCCGTTGCCGCAGGCCCGGTCGAAGAGAAAGGGCCAAGTGCGCTGGCTGGAGGCGGTGGTGGAGAAAAAGGGGCCGGTCGCCGAGTCGGCCCCATCGGGAACGGCGGGGATCATCGTGCAGGGACCGGGCGGGTTGCGGATCGAGATCACCGATGCGAAGCAGGTGGGCCTGGCGGTGCTACTTTTGCGGGAGTGGAAACGGGGATGCTGAGTTTTACGGGCAGCCTCAAGGTTTATGTGGCGGTGGAACCATGCGACATGCGCAAGGGCTACGAGGGATTGGCCGCGCTGGTGACGACGGCGTTGCAGCAGGATTTACGAGGCGGGGCGCTGTTTGCGTTTAGTAACCGTCGGCGGACGCGGCTCAAGGTTTTATATTTTGACGGGACCGGACTGTGGCTGATGACCAAGCGACTGGAGGAGGGAACCTTTTCGTGGCCGCAGGGCGGGGAAAAAGTTCTGGCGCTGAGACCGGAGGCGTTCGCGATGTTGACCGATGGAGTCGATTTGCGGGGAGGAAAACTGCGTCCGTGGTATGAGCGCGAAAAAAGAGAAAACGCCTCTGAAAAAGTGCTGCTTTAGGCCCGACTTCTGCTTCCATAAAAGAGAGTGGAAGAACTGAGCAAAAAGCAACTTCTGAAAGAAAATCGGGCGCTGAAAACCGCCTTGGAAAATGAGCGCAAGGAAAACGCGCTCCTGCGCCAGAAGGTTGACCTGCTCATCCGAAAAGTCTTTGGGGCCAGCAGCGAAAAACTCGATCCCTCGCAGCTCGATCTGTTTTTGCTTCAAGCGGAGAACGCGCCGGGAAAAGCGCAAGCCTCCTCCGCGCTGGAGGAGGCTGACCCGCAACACTCCCGCCATCGTCCTTCGCCGAAAGAAAAACATCTTCCCGAAAATCTACCCGTCATCGAAGAGGTGCTTGATCCCGAGGAGGTGAAGGAAGCTCCCGAAGCGTGGCGTTGCATCGGGGCGGAAGTCAGCGAACAACTTGATTATGAACCGGCCCGGTTCCTGAAACGAAGACTGGTGCGGCGCAAATATGTCTCGCGCCAAAATCCAGAGGATGCCCCGGTCATCGCCGAGTTGCCCCCGAGGTTGCAGGAACGTTCGCTTCCGGCTCCGGGGTTGCTCGCGCAAATCATCGTGAGCAAGTATGTGGATCACCTTCCGCTTTATCGGCAGGAGCAGATTTATTGGACGCGGCACCGGGTCTGGTTGCCGCGACAAAGCCAGGCCCGCTGGGTGGGAATGGTGGCCGACTGGCTCAAGCCGATTTATCAATGCATCCGCACCGGAGTCTTGGCCGGTGGTTACGTTCAAGTCGATGAGACATCGGTGCGCTATCTCGCATCGGGAAACGGCAAGACCAAGACCGGCTACTTTTGGACGACCTCGCGTCCTGGGGGCGATGCCGTTTACCGGTGGGAAACCAGCCGGGCGGCAACGTGCCTGGACAAGGTGCTGCCGGTCGATTTTAACGGCACGATGCAGTGCGATGATTACGCCGCGTACGCCAGCTTTGCCCGACGCAAAGAGCACATCCAACTGGTCGCGTGTTGGGCGCACGCCCGACGAAAGTTCTACGAGGCGCGGGAACAAGACCCGCAGATCGCCAACTGGCTTCTGCGCCAAATCGGACACCTCTATCGCATCGAAAAGGAACTTCGTGAAAGCAAGGCGGTACCCATCCTGCGGGCGGTGGTGCGCGCCCATCAGTCCCGCCCGATTTACCGGCGGCTCCATCGCCTCTTCACCCGACTCAAAACCACTCGACGCTACCTGCCCCGCAGCCGGATGGGCCTGGCCCTCGATTACGCGCTCAACCTTTGGCTGTTGCTGGGCGTTTACCTCGATGACGGACGCATCGAGATCGACCAGAACCTCGTCGAGAATGCCATCCGGCCAACGGCCCTGGGAAAGAAAAACTGGTTGTTCATCGGTGAAGCCGAGGCCGGGGAACGCAGCGCCATCCTCTACACCATCGTCGAATGCTGCCGCCGTCGCGGTCTTGATCCGTATGCTTACCTGCGCGACATTTTCACCCGGTTGCCCCACTCGACCAACTGGCAAATAGCAGACCTTACGCCCGAAGCCTGGGCCAGAGAACATCAGCCTCCTCGACGACAAGCCGCGTAAATTTACAACCCGCCATCATAGACGCCATAGTTGTTCCACCTACGGCGTCTATGACCCCTGCCGGTCTACCGGCAATCGGCTGTCAATAAGGCACTCCGTGGGACGCTTACCGTCGTTCGGCTCATAGTCTTAGAGTTTTAGGTTCCGATACCGACTGAATCTCTCTCACTTTTAAAACGTCGGTCTGTTAAGTCAAGATCGCAGATGAGGCATTTTCTATATCCTGAGCGCATAACAGTCCTCCACCGAAATGCATACCATTTGGTGCTATGGTTGGCTTGTGGAGTTCACTCTGTGGCAGGTCTTTTCATTTCGTCTTCAACTAAAGCAGCAAGTTCCGTTTCCCAATCACATGCAGCAACAGCATCCCATCCTTGCTTTTTAAGGAAAACCATTAACTTAGCGAGTGCCAGAAGAAAATACGGCTGGTCAACTCCAATAAATGCGTTTACCTCCAAGTAAAATTTGAAGTTAACAAAGGAATCCTTCTGCGGATCATATGAATCATTTTTACATACCCGCATGCTGATTTCATTCGTATCAACTTTAAAAAAGTCATGCCTGACAGCATTTTTACCAAAGTCGTAAAGCAGTTCTGTCAATGCTTCTCTATCCAAGGAGGTAGAGACGTAAATCTCACAAAATAAATCGACGTTTATTGAAGACATAATGCCAGTAATTTAGTTGTTGTGTTTAGTATTCTCAATCGTAGAAGCAACACTAGCGGCTTGTCTTGGAGTGACGCGACCGATCGGCTTGGGTACAGGAAGTGTAGGACCTTGGTCAAAGGGACCCTTTCGTTCTACAATAGAAAGATCGACCTCCAGTTTTGTAGCACCTACTAATCGTTCTTGGGTTGGTCCCAATTTTGCTTCTCCGGTATGAATCCTTCCTTTGGCTAAAGCCTCATTCATCGTGCGTTCCTTCGCAGATCCAGCATTGGGCGTCTTAAATTTTTGTGAAGCTATCTGATTGAAGTTATCCTGATTCACTCTAACAGCAAAATCTATATCCGCACCTTTGGCTGCCGTTCCCGTTGCCCGACTGCCTTGCACCACGATATCACTGCTTATATGGCCAGCATCCGTGTGTAATATGTCTGCGACTTTATTAAATTGTGAACCAGTCAGGCCCTGCGGAACCTTGATAGAACGCACCCCCGCCATCAACGTCAACGCACCACCAATATTTTGCTCGGCACCTTCGGGGGTCTTAGAACTCGCTAAAAAATTGTTCGCCCATTGACCTGCGACCGCCCTGACAGCGCCGGGCTGCGAGGTCGAAATATTCGAAACGGCTCTGCTCAAATCGCCATGGACCACAGAAGGCCCAGCATTTGCGATGCTTTGGCCGAAGCCATAGGCGGCTTTTCCGAAGCCAATCGCCACATTGCCGATGCCAAGGATGGTGTTCCATACAACATCTTTACCAAACTGAATAGGTGATATTGCCGACAAGTTATACAACCCCTCCGGATCAAAGTGGGTCCAGGGATTCTGCCGGACGTAGGTGTACATGTTCGGGCCGGCCTTGAACCCAAGCGGGTCGCGGGTTAGGAACGTGCCGGTGCTCGGGTCACGATAACGGAACCCTTCATTAAGCAACCCTGTGGGGTCTTGTTCCTTGGTGCTGGCGCGCTGGCGGTCGAGCGGCGTGGTGCCGGTGGATACGGTTTGGTTGCCGAACGCTTCGTAACCGGTCTGGTAGGTCACCGTGCCGCTGGCGTTGGTCTTGGTGGTGACGTCGCCCCGGCTGTCGTAGAAGTTGAAGCTCGGCGTGCCGCTGCGCACACTGTACTCCAACCCACCCACGCCGCCGCCGTAGTCGTGGCCGCGGACATATTCGACGGTGGGGCTTGAGGCGCTGGTGGTAAATTCCTCAATAGATAATCCGCCATCAAAAACAACCTGCGTGGTCACCGGCCCCGGTTCGGTGCGCGTGACGCGGCGCGTGCGGTAATCGTAAGCGTAGGTGTAGGTGCCGGGACTCTCTCCGGTTTCCTCCACCAGCTCGATCAGCCGGTTCTCATCGTCATACGTGTAGGTGTCGGTCTCGCCGCCCACCGTGCGACTGCTGCGGTTGCCGTTGCCGTCGTACGCATAATCGGTCGTGACCCCGCTGGTCGTTTCGCTCACGATCTGGTTGGCCCCCGCGCCATTGCTGCCGTTGCCGATGACGTAGGTGGTTGTGACCGTCGGCATCGGTTTATGATGTTACGGTTTTACTCGTCCGGTTATGACCCTTGTCGTACCCGTAGGTCGTCGTGACCGTGCTGCCGCCCGTCGTGGCGATGACTTCGGTCATCAACCGGTAAACCCCGTCGTAGGTATTCGTGATCGTCCGGTTGCTCAGGGTCACGCCACTCGTCGGATAGGTTTCGGCCACGTACATCACGTTGCCCGTCTTGTCGTACTGGTAGGCATACGACGCCAGGTTGGCGCTGCCGCCGGTCTCATTGTCGAGCGTGCTGACCCGGTTGCGCCCGTCGTGGACACGGTTTTCCGTCGTCCCGTTGGCCAGCGTTTTCTTCACGATGTTGCCGCTCAAGTCGTAGGCGTATTGCGTGACGTGGCTCATGGATTTGTTTTACCGTCACGTTGGCATCTCGCCAGCGTTGGTTGCGTCCTTTTTGTCCTTTGCTATCAATAATTCGTTATGATCGGTCTCTATTATCAACCAATTAAATTGCTTTCCTACTAAATAGTATTCATAAAAAATACTGTTTTTTAAAACTTTAATTATCCCCTCTAAAGTAGCTTCGAAAACTCGAAGAGTATCAGTTTCATTTTCTGGAATAAAGTAGCAGTGCTTTTCGCCAGGAGGCCAATATCGTTTTAGGTATTCAGGCGAGTCCTCCGCACTAACATTGAGTGTTTCTGTTTTTAGGCTAAGCCACCATACTCTGGGATTACCCTCTATAAATTTATCCATCGCTGTTTTCACAACTTTATTAGCCTCATTTGAGGACACCTGTACCATTTCATTAGGTGATGCATTAGACTCTTGAATTGCCTTATCTACTAATTCATCAACGGTCCACATAGAGGTAAATTAATGTTGTATGGTGCCTTCTGTTTTCGTAGAAGCACGACTGGGATGTTGTGGGCCTTCATATGTAATATTACCGCGCCCCGCTCCGCCCTGTGACCTTTTCCCAGCGGTTTGCCAGCTAACGTGAGGCTTATCGTGACCCAGTTCTGCGCTGGCATCAGCGTGTGGGGCATCATAACCAACCTTTGCGCCATTGGACCCTTTGAATTCCGTAGCTGTTCCTGTTTTGGGATCTGTCTTGGAAAATGTAACATGTGTCGGATCTGTCATTCCGGCATTCTCGAAAGCCTTCTCCCTAGCCTCGTCAAAATTCTTAGCTTGCTGAACCTTAGGAACTATTGTTCCCGAAGCAGTTGTTGTGGTCTGCTTTGTCTTAGGTGTATTTGGTTGCGCAGGCTTCGTATCAGCAACTTTGCTTTGCGATTTTCCTCCTACATCACTGCTGCCCCCTCCCGTACCTTTGTCGTTCGCCATCTGATTGGCAACTTCGCCGGTATGTCCTGCCGCTGAGAGTGCCTGCAATCCCTGCTTGGTTTCCTTGGCAATTTCAGCGGCCTGCTTAATCTTGAGAGCAGCCCGCCCCGCCATCGCAACGGCGAAACCACCGCCCGCACCAGCGTCCCCTACGTCGATAGCGGCACCTCCAAGATCGACAGCCAAATTTGCATAAGCCCAATTCCTCTCGGTCTGATTTTTAGCCGTTACTGCGCTCCAAGTGTCATAAGCAGCAAATCCCAAATCGGCCACCTCTCCCCAAATGAACAACCCCTCCGGGTCAAAGTGCGTCCACGGATTCTGATGGACGTAGGTGTACATGTTCGGGCCAGCCTTAAACCCGAGGGGATCGCGGGTTAGGAACGTTCCGGTGCTGGGATCGCGGTAGCGGAACCCTTCGTTCAGCAACCCTGTGGGGTCTTGTTCCTTGGTACTGGCGCGCTGGCGGTCGGCGGGAACGGTGCCGGTGGAAACGGTCTGGTTGCCGAACGCTTCGTAGCCGGTCTGGTAGGTTACCGTGCCGCTGGCGTTGGTCTTGGTGGTGACGTCGCCCCGGCTGTCGTAGAAGTTGAAGCTGGCAACGCCGTCGCGCATGGTGTACTCCAACCCGCCCACGCCGCCGCCGTAGTCGTGGCCACGGATATACTCAACCGTCGGGCTTGAGGCGGTCGAGGTAAATTCGATGATCGACAACCCGCCATCAAAAACAATCTGTGTGGTGACCGGTCCCGGCTCGGTGCGCGTCACACGCCTTGTCCGGTAATCGTAGGCGTAATTGTAGGTGCCGGGACTCGACCCGGTTTGCTCGACCAGCTGGGTGAGCCGGTTCTCGTAATCGTAGGTGTAAGTATCGGTGTTGCTGCCGATGGTGCGTCCGGTCCGGTTGCCGTTGCCGTCGTAGGCATAACCCACTCCATCGCTGGAACTGACGATCTGGTTGGCCCCCGCGCCGTTGCTGCCGTTGCCGATGGTGTAGGTCGTGGTCGCCCCGCCGCTGATGGCCTTGCTGGTGCGGTTGTGGCCCTTGTCGTAGGCGTAGGCGGTTGTGACCGTGCCACCGCCCGTGGTGACGATGGCTTCGGTCAACAACCGGTAAACGCCATCATAGGCATTGGTGATCGTCCGGTTGCCCAGCCCGCCCGAGGGATAGGTCTCGGCCACCTGCATGACGTTGCCCGCCGCGTCGTACTGATAGGCATACGACGCGAGGTTGGCGCTGCCGCTGGTTTCGTTATCCAGCGTGCTCACCCGGTTGCGCCCGTCGTGCACGCGGTTTTCCGTCGTCGTGTTGCCCAGCGTCTTCTTCACGATGTTGCCGCTTAGATCATAAGCGTAAAAGGTGTTCAGGCTCGACGTGCTGTCGCTCAATTCGCTTTCCCGGTTGAGATTGTCATACGAATAAGCCAGCGACCGGCTCGTGCCCCCGTAGACCGTGCTGAGCTTGTTGCCCGCCGCGTCGTAGCTGTGGCTTTGCGTCACCAGGTTGGAGGTTTCACTTAAAGGGCGGTTGAGTTTGTCATACGTATAGGCCACGTTGCGCAGCGAGCCCGACTCATTCGGGTGCGTCACGCTCAAGACATTGCCCACCGGATCGCGCTCGTAATGCAGGTTGTCCACCAGCAAACCCACATAGACCACGTCGGTCAGCCGGTTCAACACGTCGTACGAATATTCCGTCACCCGCGACGTCGCGTCGGTGCGCGAGGTCTTGTTCAAGGCGTCGTAGGCTTCGCTGACCGTCTTGGCCAGCGCCGTGCCGTAATCATAAATCGTCGTCAACAGCCGGTTCAACCCGTCGTAGCTGAACAGCGTGAGCAAATTGTTGCCATCGATCACGCAGGTCCGGTTGCCCACCTGATCGTGGCTGAACACCTCCACGATGTTGCTCGTCGCCGCCGCCACGAACGCGACCGAGATCGGCGACGCGCTCGTCTGCGTGGCGTTGGCCGTCAGCGTCACCGTCGATCCGCTCGCCCCCGACACCGTCGTGCCCGCCGGTATCCCTAACCCGCTCACGCTCATTCCCGTGGTGATGCCCGCCAGGCTCGGCACATTCGTGATCGAGGCCACCCCGCTCCTCGTCATACCCGTCGTGGCCACGGTCGTGATCGCCGCGCCCTCCGGCGCGGTCGTCGTCGCGATCAGCCGGTTCAATGCGTCGTAGTTGTTGGCCGTGACGTTGCCGTCCTCATCGGTGACCTGCGTGATGTTGCCGTTGAAGTCGTAACCCGTTTGCGTCGTCGCCACCACCGGACTGCCCGACCCGTACACCGGCACCGCCGGATAGGTCGTCGTGATCAGCCGGTTGGCGTTGTCATAGGCCATCGTCGTTTCGTAACCCCGCGCATCGGTCTTCGCGTTCACATTGCCCACCCCGTCGTACCCCGTCTGGAGCACCGGGTTCACCATCGGCGAGCCGCTCACCTCCGCGTTGGCCACCAACGGCTGCACTTCCTCGATCCGCCGGTTGCGCTGGTCGTAGACGTAGGTCCACTCGTGACCCAGCGGGTTGATCAGCGACGTCATGTTGCCCACCCCGTCATACCCCATTTGCGTTTCCGGCGAATCGGACGTCTTTTGCCCCGTCACCGGGTCCGGCTGGAAAATGTGAATGTGCCGCGCCGCCGCATCATATTCATGCGTCGTCACGCTGCCCGCCTGATCGGTTTCCGTCGTCACCAGGCTCGCCGGCGTGTAGCTTTTCAACGTCGTCGTGTAATCGGCGTGCAACACCTGGATCGGCCGGTTCAAGGCATCGTAGACCGTTTGCGTCGCGTTCAAAAGCGGGTCGATCACCTCGATCGCATTACCCACCGCGTCATACTCCGTTTGCGTCGTCGCAAACAAACTGAACACCAAATTCACCCCCCCACTCGCCGTCGCCGCTACCGACAGGTTGAACTCCGTCGACGAGACGACCTCAGCCACCGTCGCCCCCACCGGCACCCCAACACCCCCAACCGCCATCCCAGAGGCCAAGGCCGACGTGCCCGACCACGCCGTCACCTGTACCAAGCCCTCTGTCGTGTCGCAAATCATGCGATGACCT
>Ga0181537_10004545_pt1 | contig 11503 bp, 9 predicted proteins | sample PEATcosm2014_Bin_39_FD_119765 | JGI IMG/M metagenome (GOLD analysis project Ga0181537, IMG submission 119765) | Peatland microbial communities from MTU Mesocosm Facility, Houghton, MI, USA - PEATcosm2014_Bin23_10_metaG | ecosystem: Environmental > Terrestrial > Soil > Wetlands > Peat | place... | reverse complement strand
GCGAGGGGGTGCCCCGGCTCGTGTCGCTGTTCAAGAAACACAGCGTCGATGCCACCTTTTATTTTTCGGTGGGCCCCGACAACACCGGACGCGCCATGCGCCGTGTGTTTCGCAGGGGATTTGCCCGCAAGGTGGCGCGCACGTCGGTGCTCAAGCATTACGGACTGAAGACGCTGCTATACGGTGTTTTGCTGCCCGGTCCGGATATCGGCGCGAGTGCAGGTGGGGTGATGCGCAGTGTACGCGACGCCGGCTTCGAGGTGGGTCTGCATACCTATGATCACGTGCGCTGGCAGGATTACGTCGCCGGCGCAACCGCGGCCTGGACGCGGACCGAGTTCGAGCGCGGCCTCGGCGCCTTTGAACGGGTGTTCGGATTTGCGCCCCAATCGCACGCGGCCGCGGGCTGGCAAATCAATGCCCATGGGCTGGCTCTCGAGCAGGAGTACGGGTTGAGCTATGCAAGCGACACGCGCGGCGGACCGCCGTTCTTTCCGCTGCTCGAGCAAGGCAGCAGTGACTGCCCGCAATTGCCCACGACGTTGCCGACCTTCGATGAGATCCTGGGCGTGGACGGCGTCGATGAAACGAGCATCGCGGAGGCGCTGTTCCGCTTGTCGGCCGCGGCGGCAGTTGCCGAGCCCGACCATTTGCAGGTGTTCACCTTGCACGCGGAACTCGAAGGCATGCGGCTCGCCGGCGCGTTCGAATCCTTGCTGGTGAAATGGCGCGAGTCGGGCGCCACGATCACGCGCATGGCGCGGATTCGGGAAATTGCGCTGCGCCGGCCGTTGCCCTCGCGCGCGGTGATCCTGGGTGAAGTCGCGGGGCGCTCGGGATTGTTGGCGATCTCGGCAGCCCGGGCATGAGCGAACTCGCGGCGCCGGCGGCGCGCGGGCAGTGGAGCTACGCCGCGCTGGCCGGCGTGCTGGCGCTCGTCTGGCTGGCGACGCTGTCGTCCCGGCCGCTGTTCAATCCCGACGAAGGCCGTTACGCGGAAATTCCGCGCGAGATGCTGAGCGGCGGCGATTGGGTGATCCCGCATTTGAACGGGCTGGCCTATATCGAAAAGCCGCCGCTGCAGTACTGGGCGACGGCGCTCAGTTACCGGGTGCTCGGCGAAAGCGAGTTCGCCGCGCGCCTGTATCCGGCCCTGTGCGCGCTCGGGGTCCTGCTCACGGTCTGGCTGGCGGCGCGGCGCTTGTGGGGCCTCGAGGCCGGGTGGATCGCCGCGTCCATCCTGTCGGGGATGCTGATGTTCGTGGTCTTGGGTCAGTTGCTGACGCTCGACATGGGTCTGACGTTTTACATGACCTTGAGTCTTGGAGCGTTCCTGCTGGCGCAGCAGGCGCCGCGTCCCCAGGCTTGGATGATGCTGGCATGGGCCGCGACCGCGGGCGGCGTGCTGAGCAAGGGCATGATCGCGGCGGCGATACCGGCTGTGGTGTTGATTTTGTACAGCCTCTATTCGCGCGACGCCGCTCCCTGGCGCAGACTGCACGTCAAATGGGGCCTTGCTCTGTTTTTGTGCATCACGGTCCCGTGGCACTGGCTCGCGGCGCGTCGCTTGGCCGATTTTCTGGAGTTCTTCTTCGTCCATGAGCATTTGGCGCGCTACTTGACCGCGGGCGCGGACCGCGAGGAGCCCTGGTGGTTTTTCATCCCCGTTTTCCTGGCCGGCAGCATGCCGTGGACGCTGTCCGCATTGCGGTCGCTGGTTGGCAGCTGGCGGCGGCCGGCACCCGGCGCCGCGTTCAGTCCGGTTTTATTTCTATGGATTTGGATCGTGTTCACCGGCGTGTTTTTTTCACTGTCCGATTCGAAACTCATGACTTACCTGTTACCGGCGATGCCGGCACTGGCCATGCTCGTGGCGGCGCCGCCGGCAGATACGCTGAAGCGAGATTTTCGCTTTACCGCGATGCTGACGGCGCTGCTGGGATTGGTCTTGGGGCTCGCCAGCCTCAATTGGCCCCGCGTCATCGCCACCTCCGACAGGAGCGGCTATTTCCTGGCGCTGGCGAAGCCTCTCGGCCGGATCGCGCTGCTGCTCATGGTGTCGGGCGCCTTCGTCCTGGTCCAGCGTGCGCGCATTGCGACCCGCGACGCTGTCGTTCTCGGGGCCGGCTGGTGTCTTGCATGGCTGCTGCTGATCCGGGCCGCGGCCGCGGCGGCACCGATCTACTCGGGCGTCGAACTCGCGGCTGCGCTCGCACCCGGCGACCGCGATGCGCCCCTGTACAGCGTCGCGACCTACGATCAATCTCTGCCGTTCTACCTGCGGCGCACCGTGACTTTGGTGCGGTATCGCGGCGAACTGGATTACGGATTGCGCAAGGCGCCGGGCGCAGAGATCGCCGATGTGGCGGACTTCATCCGCCTTTGGTCGGGAGAGTCCCGGGCCTTCGCGGTGATGGAGAAAGGCATGTTCGATGATTTCAAGCGGCGCGGCGTACCGATGCGTTTGGTGGCGCAGACCGTCAACCGCGTCCTGGTGTCGCGCCGATGAGTTGGGTGACCTGGGCGTTGATCTTGACCGGGGTCGGACTCAACGCCGCCGCGCAATTGCTGCTCAAAGTCGCCACACGGCCGCTGGCGCATTTTTCGGACTTCAGTGTTGCAACGCTCGGCGGCAGCGTGGCGATCTTGCTGAAGAGCCTGCCGTTTTGGACCGGGATGGTTTGTTATGGCGCGAGCGTGTGCGTGTGGCTGGCGGCTCTCTCCAAGGCGCCGGTGAGCACCGCGTATCCGATGCTGTCTCTCGGCTACGTGGCGGTCGCCGCGGTTTCGGTACTGTGGCTGGGGGAGAGCATGACGCCTGCCAAGATGCTCGGAATCGCGCTCATCTGCGGTGGTGTGATCCTGGTTTCCGGCTCGCTATGAGGGCCTCGCCCGGGTTGCGAGCCAAAAAAGGATGGCGCAGACTGGCGGCCGGCCGAATCGGCTGCAAAGGAAGCCTACCAACCATGAAGCGTTCAGTGATCCTCGCCCTGGGCTGTGCGGTATGTGCCGCCCCCCTCCACGCGGCTTTGAAGACCGGCGTTCAGGCGCCCGATTTCACGACCGAGGCAACGCTCGCCGGCAAGCCGTTCAAATTCTCTCTCGCCAGCGCGCTCAAAAGCGGTCCCGTCGTTTTGTATTTTTATCCGGCGGCGTTTACGCCCGGCTGTACGGTGGAAGCTCACGAGTTCGCCGAAGCCACCGACAAATTCAAGGCTTTGGGTGCGACCGTCATCGGGGTGTCGCACGACCCCATCGACAAGCTCAACAAGTTCTCGGTGAGCGAGTGCCGCAACAAGTTCGCGGTGGCGTCGGACGCCGATCAGAGCATCACCAAGGCTTATGACGCGGTGCTTGCCGCGAAGCCCGAGTACGCCAATCGAACTTCATACGTGATCGCGCCGACCGGCAAGATCATCTATGAATACACGGCGCTCGATCCCGACAAGCATGTCGGCAACACCATGGCGGCGGTGGAGCAATGGAAGAAGGAGCACCCGGCATCGTAGGCGCCAGGCCGCGGGCGCTAGTCATGCGCTCTCGGCATGAGCAGCTTCGCGATCAACGAGGTCCACCCCGACTGGTGCGACGCGCCGACGCCGCGGCCGGTATCGCCGTGAAAGTACTCGTAGAACGGGATGCAGTCCTTGTAGTTCGGGTCGTTCTGCAGCGCCGGCTGATGGCGCAGCACCGCCCGCTCGCCGTTGGCATCCTCGAGGAATATCCGCGACAAGCGATGTGACAACTCGGTCGCCACATCCTCGATCGTGAGGTAATGGCCGGACCCGGTCGGGCATTCGACTTTGAAATCGTCGCCGTAGTAGTGATGGAATTTCTGCAGGGATTCGACGATCAGGAAATTGAGCGGAAACCAGATGGGTCCGCGCCAGTTGGAATTGCCGCCGAACTGCCGCGAATCGGATTCGGCCGGCGTGTAGCGCACCGACTGATCGATATCGCCGATTTTCAAGACGAAGGGATTCTCGAGATGCGCGCGCGACAGGGCCCGAACGCCGTAATCGGAAAGGAATTCCGACTCGTCCAGCATCCGCCGCAGCAGACTCTTCATTCGATGGCCGCGCAGCAGCGACAGCAGGCGGCGCTGGCCGCGCCCCGGGGACTCCCAATGCGAGACCAGGCTCGCGAGATCTTTGCGGTGGTTCAAGAACCACTCCAGGCGTTTGCGAAATCCGGGCAGCCTTTCCAGCATCTCCGGCTCCAAGGTTTCCACCGCAAACAAAGGAATCAATCCCACCATGGAACGAATCCGCAGCCGCACCTTCTCGTTGTCGGGCAGATTCAATACGTCGTAGAAAAACTGGTCCTTTTCATCCCACAGACCAACATCTGCGCTCAGCATGCTGCTCATGGCCTCGGCGATGTTGAGGAAATGCTCGAAAAATTTGCTGGCGATGTCCTCGTACACGTGATTGTGCTCGGCAAGCTCGAGCGCAATGCGCATGAGATTGAGCGAATACATCGCCATCCAGCTGGTGCCGTCGGACTGATTGATGTATCCGCCGGTCGGCAACTGCGCGCTGCGGTCGAACACGCCGATGTTGTCCAGCCCTAAAAATCCGCCCTGAAAAATATTCCGGCCGAGATTGTCCTTTCGATTCACCCACCATGTGAAATTCAGCATGAGCTTGTGAAACACGCGTTCGAGGAACTCCAGGTCGCCGTTGCCTCCGTTCTGTTTGCGGTCGATTTGATATACGCGCCACGCCGCCCAGGCATGCACCGGCGGGTTTACGTCGCTGAAAGCCCATTCGTACGCCGGGATTTGCCCGTTCGGGTGCATGTACCACTCGCGCGTGAGCAGCACCAGCTGGTGTTTGGCGAACTCGGCGTCGATCAGGGCGAATGGAATGCAATGGAAGGCCAGGTCCCACGACGCGTACCATGGGTACTCCCATTTGTCGGGCATGGACAGGATGTCGGCGTTGTTGAGATTGCGCCATTCGATGTCGCGGCCGTGCAGACGCGACTCAGGCGGCGGCGGCTGGCCGGGATCGCCCTTGAGCCATCGGGGAATGTCGAAGCAGTAGTATTGTTTGCTCCAAATCAGGCCCGCAAATGCCTGCCGCTGCACGACCCGTTCGTCTGCCGAGGCCATGTTCTTTTGCAGGTCTCCGTAGAACTGGTCGGCCTCCGCTTGGCGCGCCGCCAGGCAGCTGTCAAATCCGTCGAAGGGAGCGTCGATGAGCTGGCGCGATAGCCGCAGGCGGTACTCCCGTCTGCCGCCGCCGGGAATCGCCCCCTGGAACCAAACCCCGGCCTTGGTGCCGCAACACGCAGGGTTCACACGATCGGTTTTTCCGCCGACGATGCGCTCGTGGAAGCCATCCTTGAAATATCCCGAGCCGGCGGATTTCCAGAGTCGAGGCGCATTGGACTCGTTCTCGGTGAATAGGAGGTCAGCCTCGCCGTCGAAGTAGAGCCGGGTCATAAGATCGAGAGACTCGATGGCGACGGCGCCGTCGCCGACGGCATGCAATCTCGGCCTGACCGAACCGGGCTCCCAGGTCCATGTGTTGCGAAGCACCAGCTGCGGGATCAGATGCAGAACGGCCGCAGCACCGCCGCGATTCCAGGCCGTGACCTTCATGAGGATATCGCCGGGCTGCAATTGCGCGTACTCGACAAAGACATCGAAGTAGCGATCCTCGGCAAACACACCGGTATCCAGGAGTTCGTACTCCGGCAGTCCCGTGCCGCGCCGCGCGTTTTCCGCAATCAGGTCCGCATAGGGAAATGCGCGCTGCGGATACTTGTACAGCATTTTCAGATAGGAGTGCGTCGGCGTCGCGTCCAAATAAAAGTAATGCTCTTTGACGTCCTCGCCGTGATTGCCTTGGGCATTGGTCAGACCGAACAGACGCTCCTTCAGCATCGGGTCGGAGCCGTTCCACAGCGCCAGCGACAGGCACAGCAATTGATCGGCGTCGGAAATCCCCGCAATCCCATCTTCGCCCCAGCGGTACGCGCGGCTGCGCGCGTGCTCGTGCGGGAAGTACTCCCACGCCGCGCCGTCCGGGCTGTAGTCTTCACGCACCGTGCCCCACTGGCGTTCGCTCAAGTAAGGTCCCCAATGTTGCCAGCCCTCGGGGCCGGGCGTGTTTGCGAGCAGGCGCTCGCGCTCCGTGTTCATATTCTTCCCGGCCCGCCTCCGGGCGGCAGTATGGAAGTCGATACTACAGCCATTGCCAAGGGCGGCGCGGCCGGCAAATGGCCGATCCCGGCATATTATTGTCGCGTTCGCCACTCGAGCGCCCCGTATTTGCTTGTAGAATAGTCGTTTGAATCAATGAGATGTGTGGATGCCGCAGGATCGCTTCATGGGAAAGACCGCATTGATTTGCGGCTCGGTCGCGTACGACACGATTTTGAGGTTTCCGGACCGCTTCAAATCGCACATTCTCCCCGACAAAATCCACATCTTGAACGTGGCGTTCATGGTGCCGGACATGCGCCGCGAATTCGGCGGCTGCGCGGCGAACATCGCATACAACCTCAAGCTGCTCGGTGATCGGGGCATCCCCATGGCCACCGCCGGGCATGATTTTGCGGCCTACCGCGCGCGCATGCTGGCGCAGGGGATCGCCGTCGATCACATCAAAGTCGTGGAGGAAGCCTTCACTGCCCAGGCGTTCATCACCACCGACCTCGACGACAACCAGATCACCGCGTTCCATCCGGGTGCCATGCAGTACGCGCACCGGAACCGGGTCGCCGATGCCGGCCCGGATATCGCGCTCGGGATCATCTCTCCGGACGGCCGGCAGGCGATGATCGAGCACGCTGCGCAGTTTGCGGCTGCGCAGATCCCCTTCATCTTCGACCCCGGCCAAGGGATGCCCATGTTCGGGGCGGAAGAGCTCAAAACATTCATTTCGCAGGCACGCTGGATCAGCGTCAATGACTATGAATGGGGCTTGCTGCAACAAAAGACCGGGCTCGCTGTCTCAGACATCACAGCAGAGGTAGAAGCCCTGGTGGTCACCCGCGGCGCGGAAGGATCGCTGATCTACACCCAGGGGGGGTTGATCGAGGTGCCGTGTGCCCGGCCCACGGCGGTAATCGATCCCACGGGTTGCGGGGATGCCTATCGCGCTGGTCTAATTCACGGCCTGTTGCACGGTCTTGACTGGGAAACGACCGGTAAAACGGCCTCGCTGATGGGCGCGATCAAAGTAGAGTCGCGCGGACCACAGAATCACAGCGTCACGCCGGCCGAATTCGCGCGACGATACACGGAAAATTTTGGCTAATTTGCAAGGAATTTGAGATATATGAGCAAGAGCTTCTCGTTTACCTCCGAGTCGGTTTCCGAAGGCCACCCCGACAAGGTCGCCGACCAGATTTCGGACGCCGTGCTCGACGCCATTCTGGCTGCCGATCCCAAGGGGCGGGTGGCTTGCGAAACACTGGTCAAGACCGGCGTGGTCATCGTTGCCGGGGAAGTCACGACCAGTGCGTGGGTCGACGTTGAAGCGATCGTGCGCAAGACCGTGCTCGATATCGGCTACGACACCTCGGACATGGGGTTCGACGGCGCGAGTTGCGGCGTTCTCAATATCATCGGCAAGCAGTCGCCCGACATCGCACAGGGCGTCGACCGCAAGGATGAACGCAAGCAGGGCGCGGGTGACCAGGGCCTGATGTTCGGTTACGCGACCAACGAAACCGACGTGTTGATGCCGGCTGCCATCACTCTCGCGCATCGCCTGGTGAAGAGACAGGCCCAGGTGCGCAAGAGCGGCAAGCTGCCCTGGCTGCGCCCCGACGCCAAGAGCCAGGTGACGCTGCGTTACGAGAACGACAAGCCGGTGGGTCTCGAGGCGGTGGTTCTCTCGACTCAGCACTCCGATGACATCAGCACCAAGCAATTGCGAGAAGCGGTCGTCGAGGAAATTCTCAAGCCGGTGCTGCCGGCCAAATGGATCGACAGGCACACGAAGTACCACATCAATCCGACCGGGCGCTTCGTCATCGGCGGCCCGGTGGGCGACTGCGGTCTCACGGGCCGCAAAATCATCGTCGATACCTACGGCGGCTTCGCGCGTCATGGGGGCGGTGCTTTTTCCGGAAAGGATCCGTCCAAGGTGGATCGCTCGGCGGCCTATGCGGCGCGCTACGTCGCCAAGAACATTGTCGCCGCGGGTCTCGCGGAGCGCTGCGAGGTGCAGGTCTCCTACGCCATCGGCGTGGCTGAACCCACCTCCATCATGGTCGAGACCTTCGGCACCGGGAAATTGCTCGACACGCGCCTGACGCAACTGGTGCGCGCGCACTTCGATCTCACTCCGTTCGGATTGCGCGAAATGCTCGATTTGTCGCGGCCGATCTATCAAAAGACCGCTTCTTATGGTCATTTCGGCCGCAAGGAAGCCGAATTTACCTGGGAGCGCACCGACAAGGCGAGCATGCTCGCGTCCGAATTCAAGGCGACGCGCGCCGCCTAGGCGCGCCGACCTTCTCAAGGAGACCGATCAGATGAATGCAGCGATGAGGCAAAAGAACGATTTCTTGGTCAAGGATCCGGCTCTGGCCGATTGGGGACGCAAGGAAATCAAGATCGCCGAAACCGAGATGCCCGGCCTCATGGCCATCCGCAACGAATTTGCAGCGCAGCAGCCGTTGCGTGGCGCGCGCATCGCCGGCTCCTTGCACATGACCATTCAGACCGCGGTGCTGATCGAGACCCTGAACGCATTGGGCGCGCAGGTGCGCTGGGCGTCGTGCAATATCTACTCGACCCAGGACCATGCGGCCGCGGCGATCGCCGCCGGGGGGACCGCGGTGTTCGCGGTCAAGGGCGAAACCCTCGCCGAGTACTGGGATTACACGCATCGGATTTTCGAATGGCCGGATGGCGGTCATTCGAACATGATTTTGGATGACGGCGGGGATGCAACTCTGCTGCTGCATCTCGGTGCCAGGGCGGAGAAGGACGCATCCTTGCTCGCCAGACCCGGCAGCGAAGAAGAGGAATACCTGTTCGCAGCGATCAAGGGCAAGCTCAAAGAGGACCCCAGGTGGTATTCCGTGCGGCTCGCCAAAATCAAGGGAGTCACCGAAGAAACCACGACGGGAGTAAAGCGGCTTTATCAAATGGCGAAGGACGGCCAATTGGCCTTCCCGGCGTTCAACGTCAACGATTCGGTCACCAAATCGAAGTTCGACAATCTGTACGGCTGCCGCGAATCCCTGGTGGACGCCATCAAACGCGCCACCGACGTGATGATCGCCGGCAAGGTCGCCGTGGTGTGCGGCTACGGGGATGTCGGCAAGGGATCGGCGCAGGCGCTGCGCGCCCTGTCGGCGCAAGTGTGGGTGACTGAAATCGATCCGATCTGTGCGCTGCAGGCTTCGATGGAAGGCTACCGGGTCGTGACCATGGATTATGCGGCGGATAAAGCCGATATATTCGTGTCGGCCACCGGCAACTTCCATGTGATCACCCATGAACATATGAAGCGGATGAAAGACCAGGCCATCGTGTGCAACATCGGACATTTCGACAACGAAATCGAAGTGGCCGCGCTGCGGCAATACGCCTGGGACAACATCAAGCCGCAGGTCGATCATGTGATTTTCCCGGATGGCAAACGCATCATTCTGTTGGCGGAGGGCCGGCTGGTGAATCTGGGCTGCGGCACGGGACACCCGTCGTACGTGATGAGCTCCTCGTTCGCCAATCAGGTGCTGGCGCAAATCGAATTATTCGCCAATACCCAAAAGTATCCGCTCGGCGTGTATGTGCTGCCGAAATACCTCGATGAAAAGGTGGCTCGATTGCAGCTCTCCAAGCTCGGCGCGCAGCTGACCGAACTCACCGCTACGCAGGCGCGCTATATCGGAGTCGAGAAGCAGGGGCCGTACAAAGGCGATCAATATCGTTATTAGGGAGGGAGTGATGAGCAATTCGCATTCCAAGGTGTATGCCGACGCCGTGTCGGCACTGCATGGTGTCATCAAGGAAGGCATGACCCTGATGTGCGGCGGGTTCGGCACCTGCGGAATTCCTGAAAATCTGATCGAAGCCTTGCATGCGTCGGGAGTGCGCAATCTGACCGTCGTGTCGAACAACGCGGGTCTCGACGGCGTCGGATTGGGATTGCTGCTGCAGACACGGCAGATTCGCAAAATGATTTCATCCTACGTCGGTGAGAACAAGGAATTCGAGCGGCAATATCTCGCCGGCGAATTGGAGCTCGAGTTCAACCCGCAGGGCACGCTGGCAGAGCGCATCCGCGCCGGCGGGGCGGGAATTTACGGCTTCTACACCAAGGTGGGTGCGGGTACTCTGGTCGCCGAAGGCAAGGAGACGCGCACCGTGGACGGCGAGACCTACGTGCTCGAGAAGGGCTTGGTCGCCGACGTCTCCCTGGTCAAGGCCTGGAAGGGCGATTCCGAAGGCAACCTGGTATACCGCAAGACGGCGCGCAATTTCAATCCCAACATGGCGACCGCGGCGCGCGTCACCGTGGCCGAAGTCGAGGAGTTGGTGGAACCCGGCGAACTCGATCCGGACAACATCCACACTCCCGGAATTTTCGTGCAGCGAATCATCCGCGGGGCGCGTTACGCCAAGTTGATCGAAAAGCGAACGGTACGTAAACGCGAGGTGAACTCCAATGCCGTGGTCGCGTGAGGACCTGGCCGCGCGCGCCGCGCGGGAACTTCAGGATGGCTTCTATGTGAATCTCGGGATAGGCATCCCCACGTTGGTCGCCAACTACATTCCCCCCGGAATGAAAGTGGTGTTGCAGTCCGAGAACGGCATGCTCGGCACCGGTCCTTTTCCGTACGAAGGTGAGGAAGACGCCGATCTGATCAACGCCGGCAAACAGACGGTGACGGCGCTGCCGATGACTTCGTATTTCTCCTCCGCGGACAGCTTTGGAATGATTCGCGGCGGCCACATCGATCTGGCGGTGCTCGGCGCCATGGAAGTGGCGGAGAACGGCGACCTCGCCAATTGGATGATTCCCGGCAAGGTGGTGAAGGGCATGGGCGGCGCCATGGATCTGGTCGCGGGTGTGAAGCGTGTGGTCGTCGTCATGGATCACACCTCCAAGGATGGCGATCCAAAGTTCAAGACCCGCTGCGAACTGCCGTTGACCGGAACCAACGTCGTCGACATGCTGATCACGGACCTCGCGATATTTTCACGGCCCAGCCGCAAGGAGCCGTTCAAGCTGATCGAGCTCGCGCCCGGCGTCTCGATCGAAGAACTGCGCCGCAAAACGCCGGCGAGATTCTCAGGATAGATGTCCGCGCTCGACTATTTGCAGCGGCTCGAGGCCGAGAGCATCCACATTTTTCGCGAAGTCGCAGCGGAATGCGAAAGGCCGGTCATGCTGTATTCGATCGGCAAGGACAGCTCGGTCATGCTGCATCTCGCGCTCAAAGCCTTCGCGCCGGCCAAGCCGCCCTTTCCGCTCCTGCAGATTGCGAGCGGCTGGGATTTTCGCGACATGCTGGAATTCCGCGACTC
>Ga0181537_10004544_pt1 | contig 11504 bp, 10 predicted proteins | sample PEATcosm2014_Bin_39_FD_119765 | JGI IMG/M metagenome (GOLD analysis project Ga0181537, IMG submission 119765) | Peatland microbial communities from MTU Mesocosm Facility, Houghton, MI, USA - PEATcosm2014_Bin23_10_metaG | ecosystem: Environmental > Terrestrial > Soil > Wetlands > Peat | place... | reverse complement strand
TCGTAGGCAAGGGCCATCTCCTGGTGGACGCGGGCCACTTCTTCAAGCGAGGCGGGCCGCAGCTCGGGGGGCAGGTTGGCGATAGGGGTGTGGGTGCGGCGAGCATCGAGCAGCAGGTCGGCAGCCTCGATCAGGTCTTTTTCGCGGGATCCGGAAATCATCAGGTTAGCTCCAGTTTTTGGTCCGTGCCACGGATCCATGTTTTTGATCCAAGACAGTGTCGCTCAAGCGGGCTGTTACTGTCATGCGGTGCGGCCCCGGGCGGCGATGTTGGCGAACTTGGAACTACCACTTTCGTGTACGTATTGCGCATTGCCGGTGGTTCTTGCCGCGTGATAGAAGAATGCGAAGTGCGGGCTCTGTCTATCGTTTTTATCCCGACGAGGGAAGAGGAGGATTTGCGATGCGTATGGGTCTGACAAGATGGATGATGGTGTGCTGCGGCGTGGCCGGGATGTTGCTGCCGGCGGCGAAGGCAATGGCGGCGGTGGATTATTACTTGACGATTGACGGCATCCAGGGCGAGGCTGCCAATGGTTCGATTCATCTGACAAGCGTGGTGCACCAGGCCGATGCCGCATCGGGACTGGCAACCGGGAAGCGCCAACACATGCCGATAACGATTACTAAGGAAATTGACAGGGCCTCGCCGTTGCTTGCGCAGGCGCTCGCTACGCACAAACCGCTGAGCCAGGTGGCGATTACAGTTTCGGGAAGCGGTGCCGGCGCCGGGAAGATGGCGCAGAAGATTGTGCTGACGAATGTTACGGTCCTGTCGATTCGAAAGGCGGGTGGCTCCGAGGAGATTTCTCTGGGCTACGAGACGAGCGATGTGACATGGACCGACGGAGGCAAGACGTCCACGGATGACTGGAGCGTGCCGAAATAGAGTGCGTGCGATTGCTGCGGCTTGCGCGGCGTGATAGAAACGCACGAAAGGCGCAGTCCATCCAGAGCTACAGTTTGCGATTTAGAGGAGGCACTATGATGCGCTTCGGTCTGGCAGGACGAGCGGCTTTGCTCGTCGCTATGGCGCTGCTGTCCGGCGCTCGGGCGATTGCCGCAACCCCGGCGACGATGACCATAGGCGAGCCGGCCCCTCAAGGGAAAGTGAAGGGGAATAAGGTGAACAAAGGCGAAAGCCCGGCCATCGTCATCGAACTGCTCAGCGTAACTCGGCCCGGGAGCGACGTCGCGAGCGGTTCGGCCGAAGGAAAGCGCTCGTCGTCCGGTGCGGATACGCTGGTGGTGACTAAGTACTACGACGGCAGCTCCGCAGTGTTGGAACAGGCAGCGTCGACCAACGAGATACTGCACGAGGTAACCATCGCCTTTGAGACGGCCGCGACTTCCGGCAACGGTACCGCGACTAACCAGAAGGTGAAGGGCAATTCGGCCAGGAACTCGGCCTCCGGTGGCGCATCGTCTGCTCCGCCAAAAGCCGCGCAGGTACTGCTGTTGAAGAACGTCCAGGTCGATGAGGTCGACCAGACCAGAAATATCCAGAAGATCACCCTTGAGTACCAGTCGATTGAGGTGACCTACGCGTCGGGCAAGACCACGGCGGCAGACGACTGGGAGACGCCGTAGCCGCATGCGGATGGGCTAGACTCGAAGCATCGAAACGCCGATACCATCCTTCGAAATACGGGACGAGTCCGAAATGCGGGATGAGCCGCAGCTGCATCGCAGCCTGAAGCTGCCGGGCGCGGTCGCGCTGAACATGCTGGACATGATCGGCGTGGGGCCCTTCATCACGCTGCCACTGATTCTGGCGGCGATGGGCGGGCCGCAGGCGATGCTGGGTTGGATTCTGGGCGCGGGGCTGGCACTGTGCGATGGGCTGGTGTGGGCGGAGCTGGGCGCGGCCATGCCGGAGGCGGGCGGCTCGTATGCCTTTCTGCGGCGGATCTATTCGGGCGCGGACGGCACGCACAAGCTGGGACGCTTTCTGGCGTTCCTGTATGTGTTTCAGCTTAGCTTTTCGGCGCCGCTGTCGGCAGCATCGGGATGCATTGGATTAAGTCAGTACGCGACGTACATCTTTCCTTCGCTGGGCGGCCACACAGTGGTGCGGATGCTGCATGTGGGCGGATTCAGCGCGGGCATTGCGGTTGGGCCGGCGACGGGGTTGGCGATTGCAGCAGTGCTGCTGGTGGTGTTCCTGCTGTACCGCGGGCTTACCGACCTGCGCGTTGCGACCGCGGCGATGTGGTGTTCGGTAATGGCGCTGATGACGTGGATTGTGCTGACCGGCGTGGTGCGCGGCCATTTGAGCCAGGCGTTTTCCGTTCCGCCGGGCGCGTTTCATCTAACGCCGGCATTTTTTGTGGGGCTGGGTTTGGCCATGATGTTCGCGACCTATGACTACTGGGGCTACTACAACATCACATTTTTGGGCGCCGAGGTGAAGGACGCGGCGCGCACGGTGCCGCGAGCGATCCTGATCTCGATTGCGCTGGTCGCGACGATCTACCTGGCGATGAATATCTCCGTACTGGCGGTGCTGCCGTGGCAGGGGCTGGTGGGAGCGCAGAATGGCGGCACGGCGCTGAGTAGCGCCGCGGCATTGAGTCCAGACGCGCGCAGGGCGGTGATCTCTACGTTTATGGAGACGGCGTACGGACCGCATCTGGGGCCGGCGCTGGGCAAAGTGGCGGCGGGACTGGTGATGATGACGGCGTTCTCCGGCGTTTTTGCGCTGCTGCTGGGCTACTCGCGCATACCCTATGCGGCGGCGCGCGATGGTAACTACTTCCGCGTATTCGGCAGGCTGCACCCGAAGGGATTTCCCAATATTTCGCTGCTGATGCTGGGCGCGGCGGCCATCTGCTTCTGCTTCTTCTCTTTGGCGGATGTGATTGCCGCGCTGGTGGTGCTGCGGATTCTGTTGCAGTTTCTGATGCAGCATGCCGGCGTGATCTATCTGCGGCGGACGCAGCCGGAGCTGAAGCGGCCGTTCCGCATCTGGCTGTATCCGCTGCCTCCGCTGGTGGCGATAACGGGGTTCCTCTATATATTGGTGGAAAGGCCGAACTTTTTGCGGGAGATCGCGGGTGCAGGGGCGGTGCTTGGGGCGGGGACAGCGATTTATGTGGTGCGTGAGTGGGTGCGGCGGGCCACCGCTCCGGGTCGGGCTACCAATCCAGGATGAACCGAATTGCGTAATCAGATAGTCTAAGCAAGAGCGAGGGGCCCGGCGACGAACAGGGAAGGTGGCCAATATGCTGATCAGGAATGGCGGTATCGAAGGCAAGATTGCGTCGTCGGAGATTACGCCAAAGGAAACGTTCTTCAACCGACGGAGTTTTCTTACTGGAGCGGCGGCGCTGGGAGTGGGCGCGCTGGCGCTGAAGCAGGTGCCAGGTCTGTTGCATCCGGATGCGGTGCATGCGGACCAAAAGCTGGATACGGTGCCGTCGAAGTACACGGTGCCGGACGCGCAGACGCCGTTTTCCAAGGCGACGACCTACAACAATTATTACGAATTCGGGACCGACAAGTCGGACCCGGCAAGAAACGCACACACGCTGCATACGCGACCGTGGACGGTTGACGTGACCGGGCTGGTGAAGCAGAAAAAGACCGCCGATATCGACAACATCATGAAGTACCGGCCGATCGAGAGCCGCGTCTACAGGCACCGTTGCGTGGAGGCGTGGTCGATGGTGATTCCGTGGGACGGCTATTCGCTGAGCGAGTTCATCTCCTGGGCGGAGCCGCTGCCGAGCGCGAAGTACGTGCAGTTTTTCTCCGACGATAAGGCCAGCGACATGCCCGATAAGCCCAGCGTGCTGGACTGGCCGTACTCCGAGGGGCTGCGGATGGATGAGGCGATGAATCCGCTTTGCCTCCTGACGTTCGGCTGCTATGGAGAGGCGTTGCCCAACCAGAACGGTGCGCCCATCCGCGTGGTGAGTCCGTGGAAGTATGGGTTCAAGAACGCCAAGTCGATCGTAAGAATCAACTTCACCGATAAGCAGCCGCATACTTCGTGGAACGAGAGTGCGCCGAACGAGTACGGCTTTTATTCCAACGTGAACCCGCAGGTGGACCATCCGCGATGGTCGCAGGCGCATGAGCGGCGCATCGATTCAAGCGCATTTCCGAAGACGATTCCGACGCTGATGTTCAACGGATACGCCGACCAGGTGGCGAGCCTGTATGCAGGAATGGACCTGAAGAAGAACTTCTAAGGACTTGCATGCCGACGCGTTGGATTCCCTATGTGAAGGCGCTGGTGCACATGGTGTGCCTGCTGCCGTTTCTTGAGCTGTTGCAGCAGTATCGCTCGGGCGCGTTTGGGCTGATGGCGGACCCGGTGAACTACATCACGCACCAGACCGGCTACTGGGCGCTGTTTCTGCTGATGGCAACGCTGGCGGTGACACCGGTGCGGCGGCTGCATCCGAAGCTGGCGAACCTGGTCCGGTTTCGGCGACTGCTGGGGCTGTACGCATTCTTTTACGCGACGCTGCACCTGTCGACGTATCTTTTTCTCTTCTCCGGCTACGATTTGCCGACGGTGTGGGCGGGGCTGCGCGCCGGCCACCCGGGCACGATCGTCGACGAGTGGAAGGCAGTCTGGCCGACGATCCTGGACGACCTGAAGAAGCGGCGGTTTATCCAGGTGGGCCTATTTGCATGGACGCTGCTGCTGGTGTTGACCGTGACGTCGCCGGCCTTTGTGATGCGCTGGATGGGCGGAAAGGCCTGGCGGCGGGTGCACTGGGGGGTGTACCTGGCTGCCATCGCCGGCTGCATTCATTACTGGTGGCTGGTGAAGAAGGGTGTGCAGGCGCCGCTGCCGTTTACGCTGGTGCTGGCCGCGCTGCTGCTGGCGCGAGTGGTGTGGTGGGCGACGAATCGGGCGAAGAAGGCGAAGGCTGCGGGCAAGCTCGCGACCAGCGGCTGATGCTTCCTTCGGAGTGCGAATTCGGGGATGCTTCGCCTCGCTCAGGAGACAAGCAGGAGCGTCCGGCGCGCAACTAAGCTTGGGTACTTACGGTCTAAGCTAAGGTAGAGGCCCGCGATGCACAGAATTCTAATTGGGGTACTGGCGCTCAGTTACGTGAGTCCGATTTCGCCGCGGGCGCAAGACCCGCAAGCGCAGAGCGGTGCTGGAGCGCCGATTGTGCGGCAGAAGCCGGCAGCCTCAGGCGCCTCCAGTAAGACGCCGGCGACCAAAGCCAGGGTTGGGACGCAGAAAGCGGCAGCGGCCAAGGCGGCAGCGCCGGTTCCGCTGACGGAGCGCGAGCGTGCACTGCAATTGCTGGACCGGTTCACCTTTGGGCCGCGACCGGGTGATGTGGACCGAGTGCTGGCGATAGGCGCGGACAACTGGTTCGAGCAGCAGTTGAACCCGGATGCGATCAAGGACCCGGCGCTCGATCGACGGCTGGCTGACTTTCCCACGCTGAACATGACGCCCGAACAGGCGCTGCAGGTATTTCCCGATCGGGGAACGATACAGCAGGTGGCTGACGGCAAGCGGCCGATGCCGGCCGACCCACTGCTAGCGGCAATGTATGAAGTGCAGGTGGCGAAGCTGCGCAAGGAACAGGCTGCGCGCAAGGTGGATGCAAACGGAAATCTGCCTCCGGAGCCGAGCGACGCGGAGAAGGCGGCCGCCAAGCAGCAGGATCAGATTTCGGCGGCGCGGATTGCGGGCGAACTGTTTGCGATGCCGAAGAACCAGCGCATGGCGGCGCTGATCCAGATGCCGGTGGAGGACCGGATCGCATTTGCCGGCAACGTCGCCGGCGACCAGAAGAACCTGCTGCTGGCGGACTTCACGCCGCGCGAGCGCGAGATATTTCTGGGGATGGCGGCCGGCATCGGTGCGCAGTACCAGATCGGACACGAACTGGCGCAGGCCAAGATGGTACGCGCGATCCTGAGCGAGCGGCAGTTGCAGGAGGTGATGACGGACTTCTGGTTCAATCACTTCAACATCTACATTGCGAAGGATTCCGACCAGTGGTACACCACCAGCTACGAGCGGGACGCGATCCGTAAGAACGCTCTGGGCAAGTTCGGCGACCTGCTGCTGGCGACCGCGCAGAGCCCGGCGATGATGGTCTACCTGGACAACTGGTTGAGCATCGGGCCGGACTCGCAGGCGAACGGAGTGAACCCGGGGAACCCGCGTTCGAAGCCGGGCAACAAGGGCCTGAATGAGAACTATGGCCGCGAGATTATGGAACTGCACACGGTGGGAGTGAACGGCGGCTACACGCAGGCCGACGTGACCAACCTTGCGGCCATTCTTACGGGATGGACGGTGAACCAGCCCGGTCAGGCGGGGCCGTTCCAGTTCGATCCGAAGAAGCACGAGCCGGGAACGAAGATCTGGATGGGACATTCGGTGGGGAGCGGAGCAGCGTTTGTGATCCAGGGAACGCAGGCGATTGACGCTACGCTGGCGGCAAGGGCCGCGCCGCCTATGGACGACATGCAGATGGACGACATGCAGATGGGCGGCGCCACGCCAGGGGCCGAGCAGAAGGCTGTTGCGCTGGCGAGCGCACCCGGCAACGAAGGCATGAAGGAGGGCCTGGAGGCGCTGAACCTGCTGGCACACAGCCCGCGGACGGCGCATTTCATCAGCTGGAAGATTGCGCAGCGGTTTGTGGCCGACGATCCGCCGCCCGCGCTGGTGGAGCGGATGGCGAGGACGTTCCTCGCGTCGGATGGCGACATCAAGGCGGTGCTGCGCACGCTGGTCGCCAGTCCAGAGTTCAACTCGAGACAGTATTTCCGCAACAAGGTGAAGACGCCGATGGAGTTTCTGACTTCGGCTTATCGGACGACGCTGACCGACCCGTCGAATCCGGGAGCGTTGGTGAACACGATCAAGAATATGGGCATGCCGCTCTACTATGCGCTGCCGCCGACCGGCTACTACATCACTGCGGACCATTGGATGAATACAGGCGCGCTGGTGGACCGGCTGAACTTTGCATATCAACTGACCAGCGGCAAGTTCGCTGGGCAGAAGTTCGACGCGCCGAAGGTGGTTGCGCTGGGCCTGATGAGCGAACAGGCTCTGCCGCCGGAGACGGCAAGCATGGGAACGGCGCACCCGGCGCACGCAGGTTTTGCTGAGGCGGCGATGAGCGAGGCAGATTCATCGACGGCGGCGGGTGAGGAGATTGCGCTGAAGTTGTTGGAGTCAACACTGATTGGGGACGAGGTCTCAGAGCGCACCAGCCAGTCGATCCACCAGCAAATGGAGCAGGCGAGCCAGCAGAATACGAGTCCCAGCGACCTGCTGAATCTGCTGACCGCGCTGTTGATGGGCTCACCGGAGTTCCAGGTGCGGTAGGGCGCTTATCTTGCGTCCTGCTTGTGCGGAGCGATGCGGAATATGCGGCTTGCGTGCGGCGCAAGGGTAAGCGCGAGGCCGCCTGGGGGGGAAGAGATGTCTGTGCCCGCGATCAGGTCATGCAGAACGGGCGGCGCGCCGGCGGACAGGGCAGTGTCGCGCAGCGCGTCCACTTCACTCCAGGTGAGGTTGATCTCCGCGGCTTCCGGCGCGAGGTTGAAGAGCGTCAGCACGACGCTGCCGTCGCGGTAGGTCGTCAGCCATGCTTGCTGCGGTTTGTTGCGCAGGTGCTGGATGTCAAGTGGACGTGCGGGCACTCCGGCCTGGTCAATGGCGATGATGTCGCGATTGGTGATGAGCTTGAGGTCGTCCGCGTCCATCTTGGTCAGGTCCGAGCCGAGATAGAGCGGCACGCAGGAGATGGCCCACAGCGTGAACATCAATTGGCGCTCGTCGGGCGTAATGCCGTCGCGATCGCCGTTGCCTAGCTCCAGCGTGTCCAGATCGTTCCAGCCGCCAGCACCGGCGTAGGGAATCCAGCGCACGACATCGGCAAAGCGCGCAACCACCTTGGACCATTGCGTGAGGTTGCCTTTGGTCGCGTCGGTGGCTTTGTCGCAGCCGTAGCACTCGATATCGTTCTCGATGCGCCATCCGTTGGCGGTAGCGCGCCACAGCGGGGCCTGGTCGATGGAGAGCCAATTCGACAGCTCCAGCCAGATGGGGTGCGATGCATGGGCGATGGCAGTGTGCCACTGCCGGAGTTCCTCGCGGTTATCGGCTGGGACATTACCACCGCCGGGGCCGACGAAATCGAACTTGACGAAGTCCACGCCCCAGGCATCGAACTGCCGCACCTGCGAGCGGATATAGGCTGCAGCGGCGGGCTTGGAGAAGTCGATGCGGAAGGAGTTGCGGCGCGTGCTGCCGGCCTGCGTGGTATCGGCGATGTCGGCGATATGGGCGGCGGTGCCTGCAATTTGCGGATTTTGCTTCAGCAGCGCGGCGCTGATTCCGGGGTTGAGATAGATGCCGAACTTCAGGCCATGCGCGTGCATGTACTTCGCCATGCCGGCAACCCCATCGGGAAACCGCGTCAGGTTGGGCTTGGGAATGCCGTGGTCATCGAAGCCATCGGACCAGCCGTCGTCGACGTTGATGTAGCGATAGCCGAAGTCAGGAAGGTGATTGGCGATCAGCGCGTCCGCCTGGGCTTTGATGTTTTCTTCGGTTGGGCGGTCGCGGATCAGGCTCCACGAACTCCATCCCATGTAGGGATGTGCAAAGGGAGACCGCGGCGTTTGGGAGGCGCAGAGCGATGCGGCGAGAGGGGCAAGCAGCAAAAGCAAAGAACGCATGCGGGGAATTATATCGACACGCGAAGATGCGAGCTCACATCCCCTGAAAGAGGTCCGTCATTTGCATGGCGGCCTGCGGAGTGGGAGTCGCGATCAGCGTGTAGACCTCCTGGCCGACGTGCTGCTCGAAGAAGCCCTGGAATTTTTCCATCAGTGGAAGCTGCGACGTGTGGGCGCGAAACGCCTCGAACTTGCGGGGCAGCACCCGCGTGACATCGAGCGTCACCGTCCATGGAGCGGGCAGGGGCGCGGGGCGGCCCGGGAAAAAGAAGTGAGTGGTGTTGTAGAAGAGGCGCTTCGCCGTGTGGATAGGGCCAAGGTCCGGGAAGCGCTTCGGCGATGCGGCCCAGTGAAAGGCCGCAGTTGTAAAGCACGAGACCATGGTGTGGTCGGGGTGCGTGTTCATCGCTCCATCGCCGCCGAAGGTGAGGACGACATCGTACTTCTCACGGCGAATGCGCTCGACCAGTTTGGCCGCGGTAGCAGAGAAGTCGGCGAACTCAAGCTGGGCGTCCTGATAATCGAGCAACTCATAGTGGGTGACGCCGAGGATCTTGCAGGAGGCGGCGAACTCGGCGCGGCGCATGCGGCCCAGTTCTTCGGGCGATGCGGAGGTACCACGGTTGGTGGCGGCCTGGCCGTCGGTGAAGCAGAGGACCGAGGTCTCGACGCCGGCCTCCGCGGCAAGCATAAGGGCGCCGCCAAAGGCGAAGCATTCGTCGTCGGGGTGGGCGGTGACGCAGAGAAGTTTGCGAGGTGGGGTATCGAGCATGCTGTATTCAGGGTAACGCAGGCGGCAGGGCCCCGATGCGGCGATTCTTTGCCCGCGGCTCAGAATTCGGCATCTTCGATCAACATGTCTTCGAGCAGGGAATCGTCGGCGAGCGGATCGTCGAACAGCAGGCCGGTGACTTCGGGTTCGCCGGCGATGAGCGCGCGGACTGGTGCGAAGGTTCGGCGGTGCAGGGCGCAGGGGCCGAGTTCGCGCAGTTGGCGGCGATGCTGCGGCGTGCCATAGCCCTTGTGCGCGGCCAGGCCGTAGCCGGGGTGTTGCGCGTCCAACTCGCGCATCAGGCGGTCGCGGTGGACCTTGGCGACGACGGAGGCGGCGGCGATGGAGAGCGAGAGCGCATCGCCATAGAAGAGCCTGGTCTGCTCGCAAGGATGGGCTAATTCCGAAAGATCGAGCCGCATGGCGTCGATGAGCAGGTGGTCCGGCGCGACAGTAAGCGCATGGACCGCGGCCAGCATGGCGATGCGCGTGGCCTGATAGATGTTGACGCGGTCGATGGTTTCGGCGTCGACCTCGGCGACCGAGACGGCGAGCGCGATCTTGCGGATGCGGCGGTCGAGCTTCTCGCGGTGCTCGCGGGTGAGTTGCTTGGAGTCCTTTAGCCCGGCGCGGGCCAGTGAGCCAAGGCGCTCCGGCAGGATGACGGCGGCAGCGACGACCGGGCCGAACAGCGCGCCACGTCCGACCTCGTCCACGCCGGCAATGGAACGGAACCCACGATATCGGAGGGCCTGTTCGGGTGCGTCGCTGCATACCAGCAGCTTGAGCATGCGCTGCTTTGCGGTGGCGGCGGTGATGACGTGCGCGGTACGAAGCGACGAAGCGGAGACGCTGCCCATGCTGGCTACGAGTCTACCGCGTGAGGCAGTGGAATTAAAAGGAAAAGGCCACGGCGAACCGTGGCCCCAAGTGTTTGGAACGAGGAGGAAACTTAGGAGGGTCGCGCGACCTCATGCAGACGGGCAGCCTTGCCGCGCAGACCGCGCAGGTAGAACAGCTTGGAGCGGCGCACCTCGTAGGAGCGAAGCTTCTCGACCTTGTCGACGACCTTGGAGTTGTAAGGGAAGATGCGCTCGACGCCCTGGCCGAAGCTCATCTTGCGCACGGTGAAGGTGCCCTGCGGCCCTTTGTTGGTGGCGATCACCATGCCCTCAAAGGCCTGGAGGCGTTCTTTCTCGCCCTCGCGGATCTTAACCTGCACGCGAACGGTGTCACCGGGGCCGAAGGCCGGGTGGTCTGTCCGCTCAAGTTTGGCGGCCAGTTTCTGCATAATTGGATGAATAGACATAGATGCTTTCCTGTTCAGAATTCGAATCTCTAGTTTACACGAAAAGAGGCGGAATTCGCGAGGCTGAGCGGTGGGTAGGCTACCGACCTGCCGGGTCGAGCGTTGCCAGGAACTCGCGGTCATCGTCGCTGAGGGTGGCGTTGGCGAGCAGATCGGGGCGGTTGCGGAGTGTCTTGGCGAGCGCCATCTGACGGCGCCAGCGGCGGATGGCGGCGTGGTCTCCGCCGGAGAGTACGTCGGGGATGGGGACGCCGCGGAACTCCGCCGGCCGTGTGTAGTGCGGATAGTCCAGCAGGCCGCCGGCGCCGTGGGTGGATCGCGGAACGCCGTCCGGAGTCAGGTCGTCCGTATCGCTTGCGATGTCGGCGTCGGAGAGGCCAAAGCTCTCGTAGCGCGACGAGTCGGCGTGGCCGAGCACGCCGGGCAGCAGCCGGGCGGTGGCGTCGAGCACCACGGCCGCGGCCAGTTCGCCGCCCGAGAGCACGTAGTCGCCGATGGAGAGTTCCTCATCTGCCAGCAGCTCGCACACGCGCTCGTCAACGCCCTCGTAGCGGCCGCAGATCAGGACCACGCGCTCCAGCGCGGCCAGGCGATGTGCGGTAGCCTGCGTGAAGCGCCTTCCCTGGGCGGACAGCAGAACGACCGACTGGCGCGCGCGGTCGCGGTCTGGCTTGGGTTCAATTCCGGCCAGCGACTCGACGCATTCGAAGATGGGCTGTGCCTTGAGCACCATGCCCT
>Ga0181537_10004543_pt1 | contig 11505 bp, 6 predicted proteins | sample PEATcosm2014_Bin_39_FD_119765 | JGI IMG/M metagenome (GOLD analysis project Ga0181537, IMG submission 119765) | Peatland microbial communities from MTU Mesocosm Facility, Houghton, MI, USA - PEATcosm2014_Bin23_10_metaG | ecosystem: Environmental > Terrestrial > Soil > Wetlands > Peat | place... | reverse complement strand
TTGCGCAACATGGCAGTGCAGTCGTCGATGACTCTGTCGATTGTCGTCAACCACCGTCTTTGGGGCTTGATGGCATGTCATGGCACCGGGCCGCACCGCTTGGATCAGCCGACCCGCTCGGTTTGCGAACTGATGGTACAGATTTTCGCGTCGCAAGTGACGCTGCGAATCGACAACGTTGCTTTGCAGTCCCTGCTGACCTCGCGCAGAGCGCTCGAAAAGTATATGGCAGGTGTCGAATCGTCAGATTCACTGGCTCAGGCCGGACACTTTCAAGGTGCTCAGCTCCTAGATTTGTTGGTCGCAGACGGCCTGGTTTCGCGTGTCGAAGGACTCATATCGTATCAAGGCGCAACCGTGCCTGAAGAGTTGCTGCTTCCGGTCATCGCCAGGTTGAAGAGCGTCTCAGCGCGAGGCATCGCAAGTTCCAACACGCTCGGTGAGCTCGATCCCAGCGCCGCATCCTACGCAAGTGAGGCAAGTGGAGCGCTATACATCGGACTTACAGAAGAGACTGGCGATTATCTCTTGCTGCTCCGCCGAGAGCTCGTAGAAACGCTAGTTTGGGCTGGCAATCCCGATAAGGCGGCCAGCCTTGATGAGTCTGGGCGGCTGCGCCCGCGCGCCTCGTTCGCAGCCTGGAAGGAGACCGTGCGCGGCCACAGCCTGCCCTGGAGCGATCTTGAGTTGGAAAATGCGTCCTTCGTGCGCGAGCAACTGCTTCGGTTGCGAGAGTCGGAAAAGCTGCGCAAATCGGAAGAGCACATTCGCTACCTGGCAGAATTCGATGCGCTAACCGGGCTACTCAATCGACATGCCATCAACGTCAAACTGGAGCAATGTGTAAAGCAAGCAGAATCGTTTCATTCTCAGATCGCTGTCCTGTTCATCGATCTTGATCACTTCAAGCCTGTCAATGATCGCTATGGTCATGCCGCGGGAGACCAGATTCTCAAGATCACCGCCCAACGGATCCAGCATCAGGTGCGCTCCGAAGACTGCGTCGGCCGATTAGGCGGCGACGAATTCATCATCATCCTGCCAGGACTAAACCTGGAAACGAACGTGTTGAAGGTCGTGGAGCGCATTCTCCGCACGGTCGAAAGGCCGATCGAAATCGAGGCCGGAGTTCGTGTGAATGTGACGGCCAGCATCGGGCTCAGCCGCTTTCCGGTCGACGGCACCACCAGTGAGGCGCTGATCAGTCGATCAGACATGGCGATGTATCGCGTGAAAGGCAGCGGGGGCAATGCGTTCGACTTGTTCCGGGCGGACGAGGCCAAGAACGAAGACAATACTACTGGCTAACCGCTCTAAATCGTCGAAGTCACGTGGACTGGGAATCTTACTTCCATGGACGCAATGCCGGTCCGTAGGGATTTCAAAGAATGTCTGGGGAAAACAGCGGACGGCTCGGGATGTTCTGGGCTCAAAGACGTCGCCGGCAGGGCTGACATCTGCTACTGGGTTCTGCTTCGCAGCCGGGCAAAGTTTCGCCCGTGACGCACCAAACTGGCACCGAACCCATGATCCCCCTTTCATAAAACTCATCGCAATCGTTACAGAAGCGCTGCTTTAACACCCGTTAACATTCATGCAGCGCTTTCGCAGGATTCGGCCCATGGTGTCGGCGAGAACAAGAGGGCCAGGAGAGATTCGTGACCATATCGAGACGCGTCTTCTTGAAAGGGGGTGCCACGGCAGCGACGCTAGCGGCATTGCCATCGGCTTTGGCAAACCCCGAAGAAAAGGTCCCTGAAGAAGCTTCGATCGAAGGCTTGCGCTTTCGGCGGACTGTGAACCAGATTCAGGTACTCGGTCAAAACGGTATTGAAGTCCAGTTGGTGCTGGATGGAAAGTCAGTAAAAGGCATCGGAGCAGTGTCATTGCACGGCAAGGCGCTGCGCGACACTACAGAGTGCATCTGGCCTGAAATCGCAACTCCCTATGGCGTGGAGGTGTGCGATTTCGAACTTCAAGACGTCCGGCTGGAGGCGGGAGCAATCATCGTTTCTACTCGCCCATACTATCGAGTCATCCACCGCATGGAATGGACCGAGCATGCCATGCACCCGCTGACCAACACTGCGTCCTGGTCGACCAAACCGTCCAGCCCCGATGGCAGTCGTTTCGAGTGGATTCTGCATGAGGTTAATGAAACTTACGACGGCATACCGTACGCCGGATTCTCCTATGCGTTTCGCTACGAAGGTCCCAAGCATCCGATTTATCAGATTGAGGATAAAGCGACATGGGAACTGGGCGGCACTGTCGTGGGCAACGGATTCATCATGCGCGGTGGCGGCGCACCTCACGCCCGCTTCAAACACGACACACCTTATTACTCAGGCTGGGATTTGCCCGGCATCGCCAACCCTCATGTCTTTCAGCACAAGCCCCTTTATACGCAGATGCAAGGATTCACGTTCCAGTACGATGCCAGCCAGGTTCTTCTGACCGTACACGATCATCCGTCCCACGTGCGCTCGCTGTTTCAGAGGCAGGCCGGGCAGCCGTCGCTGGTGCACTTCAACCAATACTGCTTCGACCTCACCGAAAAGCACGCCACACCCGCCCGTAAGATCCTAGTAGGGGCGCGGAAGGACGGCAGCGAAACTACTCTCGCCAACCACTACTTGCGGGTGCGCGACTTTCTGCAAGACCAGCACCGCAAGTATTACGGCTTGAAGTACGACAAGGCGCGGCCGGTTTCGCATATGGAGGCCAATGGTCTCGCGCAAATGGAAAAGTTCAAGCCTGTTCTCGACCAGTTGAAAAAATGGGGTATCAATCGCGCGTTCATCATGCCGATCTGGCGAAGCCCAGATACCGACATCAACCCGCGCTTCGAAAAAGACCGCGACCGCTTCGGCGTCTTCGGCAACCTGTGTTGTCCGCTGGAACTCGAGATCGCGGATTGCTACGGTGGTTGGGAAGGCTTGAGAAGCGTCACTCACCATGCCGCGTCGCTGAACATGGAGACTTTCACCTGGCATGCCTCGCATTTTTCGTCAATGACTCCTTTGACAAAACAGATTCCCGATCTGTTCTGCCGGGATGTGAATGGCCAGTTCAATCGCAACAACTACGGACACGTATTGTGGGCGGTGAATCAGCGCAGCCCGCGCTATCAGGAATACTTGATGGCGGCCTATCGCAAGGCCCAGGGCTACGGCCTGAACGGGATCTTCCACGATAGCCACTTTAATCTCGCTACCGACACCATCAACTTCCTGCATATCGATTACTACGATGAGGGCAAGCCCGTGCCTGCTGCGGAGTTTCACTTCCCTTCCGACGTTCAGGGTCAGGACCAGATTCTCTCCATGCACGATACGGCGCTCCGCCTGCAGAGCCGTCTACAGAACGAGTGCGGATTTTTTTATTATGTGGAGTCGGAAGGCGCCTTGGGGACTTCCTGGTCATCGCCAGACTATGCCGATATCCGCGGGAATGAATACATCTACAGCAACCTTGACGCGGGATTCGATCACGAGGGCTTTGCAAAGTCCGGCGACGATGTTGTCATGGCTTACTTCCGCGCGCTCTCAGTGCGCCTCACCTATCAGGTGGGGATCGAGCCGAATCTTTTCCCCGCTCCGCGCTCAATTGTGCGCTGGTGGCAGCCTGAGGTCATGGTTCCGTTCAATATGGCGTTCGCCCGCGTAGAGAACCACATGGAAGAGATGTGGATTTTGGAACATGACAATGGAGTCGTTTGGAAGGGCCCGGGAACCGAAGTTCTCTTCGCGTATAAGGACTTCGACTATCCGACGAAGGGTTCTCTCGAGATTCTGGATGCGCTCAGTAACCAGAATTACAAGGCGGAGACGAAGTTGTCGGCAAGACGAATGGGGATTTACCTGCTGAAGGTTGCCTAACCTTCCGGAGGCCCGTAACCGGCGGCGTTGCTCGACAGGCTTCCGCTCTTATACCGGGGGGTCGTTCCTAACTTTTGCCTTCGCGGCAGTGGAACACTGCGGTCGTAGTCAGCGCATAGCAGGTTGAAAGGAAGGCGGTCTGTCGAAAGGGTCTTTGACGGGTTCGCCGCTGAGCACGAAGTCTAACTCTGATGATCGTTGGAGCGCATCCCAATCGAGCCAGAAACCTCGCACCGACTGTCCGTCTAACGTCACCCCTCGAATGTATTCTTTCTCTGGCGCACCTCGCGCTGTTATGTGGAGTTCGTGTCCGGCAAGGTTCAGCCTCACCGATGGGAACGCGGGAGTGTTCAACGTTAGGCCACCCGCGCCCGGAATCTCGGGATAGATCCCGAGATAGGCAAATACGGCCCACGAAGATGTGGCACCAAGATCGTCGTTGCCCGGCAAACCGCCCGGTGAATCTGTGAACAGGTCCTGCAGGGACTTCCTGACCACCTCCTGCGTGCGCCAGGGATGCCCTGTCCAGTTGTAAATCCAAGGATTACCGAAGCTCGGCTCGTTGCTGATAAAGAAATGCGGAGTATACCCGTTACCTGTCCACTTCCCATACTCGCTGAAATAGTCGTCGAGTCGCGCCTTGGCGGCCTCGGGTCCACCTACGGCTTCGATCACACCCTTCAGGTTATAAGGAACCATCCATGTGTACTGGGCCGAGTTCCCTTCCAGGAAACCGTCTGTCTTGAATGGGGTAAAGTCCGGCAGAAATGTTCCATCCGGGCCGCGAGCCCGGATGTATTTGGTTCCCGGATCAAAGAGATTGAGCCAATAGGCGGAGCGAGCCATGAACCTTTGCGCAGTTGCCGAATCAGCCAGCGCTTTGGAAAACTGCGCGATCGCAAAATCGGCATTTGCGTCTTCGAGGGTCACGGCAGCAGCCCCGGCGCCAGAAGTCGTGTCCATGCGTCGCGCAATGTATCCCTTACTCAGATACTCGTCCAGACCAGGGCGTTCGGGATACAAACGAACGTGCGTGAGTGGATCGTCGGCGCCCTTCAGCATGGCGGCCAACGCCGCTCGCGTATCGAAGTCACGCCCGCCAAACGCATAGATGCTCGCGAGAATCAGGTCCGAAGGGTCCCCAACCATTACGCCGCTTTCGTCGTTGGCGACCGGCCAGATAGGCAGGCCACCGCCCTGTTCCGCGTCGTTCACCAAAGATTGCGCCATGTCGCTGGCAATCTTCGGGAACAAGATCGCAATCAATTGAACCTGGGAACGATAGATGTCCCATCCGGAGAAGTTGGCGTATTGGATGTGTCTTTTGGTTTGATGAATCTGGTTGTCGAAACCCACATAATCGCCCTCCACATCACTGAAGATGGACGGATGTAGAAGTGAGTGATAAAGCGCAGTGTAGAAAACCCTTTGCTGGCTCTCGGTCCCGCCCTCGACCTGCACGTGTCCCAGAGCTTCATTCCACGCTGCCCGCGCGTCGTCACGTACTTTCTGAAAGTTCCATCCTGGAATTTCCTGCTTCAGGTTCAGGCTGGCACTGGCTGCGCTGACGTAGGAAATCCCGACTTTCAGGTGAAGCGTCCGAACCGCGGAGGAGAAGGTTAAGAAAGCGCCGGCGCGCGGCCCACGTTCTGCTTCGCTTCCCGTCTTCACTCTCAACTCATCGAAGGTGCCCGTAGCCTCGGGCTCCTGATCCACCTCCAGCCAGAAGAAAATGCGGTAATGGTTTTCGTTGCCGCAGAACTCGTCGCTCTCAACCGAACCGGTTACGGTCCGCCCCCGAACCTGAATGTCCGCCTGGTTGACGCGTGTCATGTTCCGACTAAGATCAATCACCACGCTGCGAGCTTCCTTGGAGTCTGGAAAGCCAAATTCCGCGATTCCCGAACGGACGGCTGCGGCTAGCTGAATCTCGATTCCCGTCGCCACCTTGACTGCGTAGTACCCCGGCTGCGCAACCTGGTCTTCGGGCTTGTAGATTGCTTGATAAGATTGCGGATGTTGTGGTGGTGGAACCTGCACCGTGGCAAGGATCGGAAGGATCGGAACGTCCCCAAAGACGCTGCACCCGGGCCCGCTCAAATGCGTCAGGCTAAAACCCCGGGCCGAGGTTCCCTCGTAGCGGTAGAACGTGCCGTCTGCTCTGTCGGGACTCCAATAGAGCATGCCGAAAGGTCGCACTGCTCCAGGCAGAGTGTTGCCGTTGTCCCGGAGCCAACTAGTCGAAGTGCCGATGAACGGGTTGACGTGTGAGGAAAGATCGTTCGCGGACTGCGCGCTAGCTGTCGCACAAAGCAGCACAACTGAAAGTAGAGCAGCCTTCATCGACGCTTTCCCTGACTGACCGGACACCTCGATCAACATTGAGCCATGTGCTGGAATCTTTACGTATGGCCACTCGGTGAATTGCTCAAGATCTTTGCTGGACCATAGATCGCGAACGCCGGCATTGGGCATCAGTCCGAGATCACTCGAGCGAATCGTCGCCCAGCGCGCGCCTCACGAGACCATGCAAAGCGTGGTGACACTTGCGAACAAGGGAGCAGCGAGCAACGAAACAGCCAACCTCGAGTGCGGCGCATTGACTCTCGCTCTCTCACGCATATGCACGCTTTCTTCGAGAGAGATCGTCACTCGGCGGACTCGACGGCATCAACTCCCAGCATGACTTCGATGGCTTCCCGCAATACTTTCGGCTCGAACACTTTCTTCCAATCGGAGCGAATAACTTCCTTCATCCCGAACTCAATGGCAATCTTGGCGGCATCGGAAAATGGAGACTTCTCGGCCCCAAACGTGATTGCCATCGCAATCCGGGCGTGCCCGGCCATGAAAGCCCGCGCCGCCTCAGGAGGCACTCCCTTCTCGACCGCTGCGTCCAGAGAAGCCTTCATCAGGCAAGCCGCCGTCGCCACGACGATCTCAGACATCGCTGGCTCCAGCAATGCAAAATGCTCGGGGGCGACGCGATACGCGTTCCGCACGGGCCCGAACATTGCCTTACAGACCTCGGAGCCCTCCTTAAAGCAAACCTCAGAACCAGCTACCAGCGAAACCAAAATGTCTTGTAAGGCAACTCCACCGAAATAATCGTGACGCGCTTCCGGCGTGGATTGCTCGAAGAAGAAGGGAGGATGGCAAGGATGAGTAATCATGAACGTCAACGTCGCACGATTCGGCAGCTGGTTGAGGTACGCTGCGCATGCGTCCAGCATGATCAGCGTCGCTCCGTCTTTCATGTGGGGAACAAGTTGGCCGGCAATGCGACCGATCAGGGCGTCAGGAACTGCCATCACAACGAAATCGGCTTCCGGCAGTGCGGATTCGGTGGGAATCACCTGGAAGCCGTCCTTCTCCAACTCTCGGGCTCGTACCGCATCGCTTTCGCAGAGGAGCACCCGAAACTGGGACTCCTTCCCGATCTTTTCCACGGCCCGCGCTCCCATTTTTCCACCAGCTCCAACGATCACCACGGTCTGCTGTTGCATTTTGTGCTGTCCTTTCTTAAGGTAGGACCACATTTATATGTATTGCTGTAAGTACCGAATGCTTTCTTTCGCCCATTCTTGCTCCAGCTCCGAGGTCGCCTGAATGTCGTTTTGCTCAGGAGGCCAAAGTTCTAGGATTGCATTGGCATCAACCTTGGCGCCTTTCAACTCTCGCAGGATCCAAGGCAAATCCATTTGACCTCGCCCCGCCGGTCGTCCTTCCACGACGAAACCCATGCGGTGCCAGACGCGTTCCACCACGAAGTCTTTTACGTGGAAGCACATCGTGTGCCGCGCCAGCGCCTTCACGACTTGCCGGGTGCCTTCGGGAATCGCCAGTGAGTTGGCTGTGTCCAGAGTGACCCCGAGCCAAGGGCAGGCAAAAGCGTCCAGCGTGTCGGCAAGATTCTGCGCCGGAATATTGCCGTTCTCGAGAGCCAATCGAATGCGATGTCTCTCCAGGTCGGGAATGATCGTTCCCAGACACTCGACAAGTCCGGCGTGCGAGGGAGCCGAGCCATCGTCCAGCTCCGGCACCGTCCGGATCAGTTTGCAGTCCAGGCGCGCTGCGAGTTCCAGTTGAGCCCGAAGGTGTTGGGCATTCAACCCTCTGGTACCTATTTCCAATTCAATTTTCGCGTCTCTGGCATAGTCGACAATCGCGAGCAACTGCCGTTCGATAACTTCGCCGAGTGAGAGGTTCGGTCCAAACTGCACCACCCGAACCCCCAACTCGCTGGCTTTACGCAGCAATCCGAGTGCGTCGATGGGAACTTTGGGTCGCGCGCCTGGGAATCCGATCGACCACATGTAGGTATAGGTTCCGATTCCCAGTTTCATGGTCGTAAACTCATATGCGGTCAAGTCTCATAAGAGCCAGCGGAGCCAGCTGAATGTCTGTGCCTTTCCTGTCGCCACTGAGAAATTCGCCGGGTGCCGAACGAAACGCCACGGGATCTGTCATCGCGCCCTCCGCCGTGCTCTCATCCAAAGCCTTCACCTGAAAATTGTTGGAAGCGGCGCCCAGGACTAGACGGATTGTCTGTTTCTGAGGCGTCATATTGGCCAAGATGATCCGGAGTCCGCCGCCTTTAGTCAGAGCAAGTGCTTGGGCTTTCAGTGGGACCGTCGAAGAACAGGCCACCGCTTCGCCACCCTGGAATTGCCCGACGTCGGCAAACACGTGATAAAGGGGAAAAACCGATCCTGGCAAAAAAGGAAACTCTTCCCGTCGCGGAGATCCACCGTCGGCGTCCATCACGCCCTTCCAACCGTCGGTCTCGAAAAAAGTGGTGCTGTAAACTCCAGCTTCTATGAGATTCTTCAAGGTGCCCGCCGTCCACGCGGCTCCCAGAAGAGACATCTGGCGGGGGTCGACCGATGCCGGCAAATCGCCGCTGCCAAGGAGCGCCTCGGGGCTCGCCGCCACATCTGGTTTGGAACGCAGTCGTAACGTGACTGGAGAAACTGACACGCGAGCGTCACCTGCGAACTGGCGCACGCTTCCAACCATGGATCGTTGCGCCTGAAGATTCTCAATCAGGTTGGCATGATCGAAGGCATGAACTTGTGGATTCAGCGGAAAGCTGACCAGATCAATTCCGAAAGCCGAGGGCCTCGAGCGGTTCAACTCCGCAAAATTGGCATCCGTTCCGCACCCAAACAGGGCTTCAGGGCTGTAATCGGACAGCCCGGCTCGCGCCATGTTCAGCCACTTCTGGGTGGTGGATTTCTCAAAGACATGGAAGACAAGCCAGGACTGTACGGGAGGATGAATGCGATGGAGGGCGGCGCGCAACTCCTCGATTTCTTGCTGAGCCTTGTCAGTAACAAAGAGAGCGACTTCCAGGGCCAATCCCAGACGCAAAGCGTCGTTTGTGGCTCGCTGCAGCCGAGACTCATATGCACCATCATTCAGTCTCAGATCGACACGGAGATGCGTCAGGCGAAGGGCACTCAGGCGTTCGATCGAGCGAGCGGAAAGTGGACCTGATCCCGGAGGCAGTCCCAGGCCGATTCTGGGGAGAATACTCCTCGCCTCACGAAGTTCAATGATTATGGGTTCGTCAGCTGTCTCCAGGCTGATTTTGGAGATATTCCCTTTCACTGTCAGTGTGACTGCCTGCGAAACAGTGCTACCAGCGAGGATTTCTGCGGGAAATGGAAGACGCAACGGAGGACAATACGTTTTGTACGACGCGTCGCTCCAATTGCGCTGATCCTCCATTTCATAGACGTCCCCCTCCAAACGTACTTCCGCCTGAATTTCGGGAACTATTTCGTGCGAGATTGCCCGGATTTCTGAGAACACCTGATGGGGTGAGATGAGCCGAGGAAACTCTCCATTCAGGCGTTTACCATCGACGGTCTCAACGGAGCAGCGGGAACCGGCCATCTCCGCGGAGGAGTGCAAGACACAGAAACCGATTCGGTTTTTCCAAAACGTGGACCGGGCGGTCCCTTCCATCTTGAAGGAAATTTTCCCGTTGCTCTCACCGACGATGGAACCAGTCCAGTGAAAATCGATCTCGTCTTGCTTGTTCTCAATCGCAAATTGCAGTTCGAATGATTCGGGAGCGATCGTTTTCCGAACATCGTGCAGGAAGGCCGGCACTCGCCGCCAGTTGCGGTCTCGAACCGCTACGTATACGCGGCGCAAGACTTCGCGGCTTCCCATGCGAATGTCCCGGATCTCACCGGCGACAAACGTAAGGCAAAGCGGTCCGGCTCGCAGCATGATCGGCTCGGGCAGGGGCACGTCCGAGCCGTAATACAGAATGTTGCGGGTCAACGCCACCCTCACCTCCAATCTTCAATCGAAAAGGCGAGAGTCACCGAAGAGATTCGCGCCGCGGAGCCAGAACCTGGCCGGTCAGAGAAGGCCCGAGTTTCAGAACACCACTGCCTTGCAGTCGGCCGCCGATTCGTAGGACGCAAATACCAGCCGCATGGTTCTCAAGTTGTCCTCTCCCGTGGTTTCCGCCGAGCCACCATTCAAGCCCTGCAGCAGGTTCGCCTGACAGGCAACGATGCTGGAATGGACGACCTCGTAGGCGGGATTCACCCATGAATAGTGAGGAAGAGGAACCCGTTCCGTTGCGGTACCGCCCGCCGTCGTAACCTTGACCCAATAGTCCGTTCCCAACTCCACAGACCCTTTGTCACCCTCCACGAATACCAATGTTTGCGGGAAACACTCTCTTTCAAGAGGGTTCTCCGCATACGCCATCTCCACGACGACGGTGGTTTTACCCCCCATGTGCAGCATCACGGTGGCAACGTCTTCACCCTCAATATCGCTGTGGACCTTGTGTGTCTGGCAGTACAAGCTGGCAGCCTCACCGAACAGGAAGCGCGCCACGTCGAGAATGTGGCTGCCCAAGTCCATCAGAATGAACCGGTCCAGCTCTCGCAAGAAAGGCTGGTTACGAAAAACGGGGAAACCGGAAATCATGTCGAGACGCGCGCGGAAAGGCGTTCCTATCTCTCCCGTGTTGAGGATCCTCTTAAGCTCGCGCAGCGGAGCCTGCCATCGCCAGTTCTCGTTTATCAACAAAGGCACGCCTGCGGAGCGGCAGGTGCGGACCATTCCCTCGGCCTCGGAAAGCGTGGAAGCAATGGGCTTCTGACAGACCACGGGAATTTTATGGTCGGCGGCCATCTTCACGAAAACTCCGTGGTGATCCACGTCGGTCACGACATCTACGAAGTCCAGTTTTTCCTTATCGAGCAACTCTTCCGGATTGTCGTAAATTGCAGAAATCTCAAACTCTTGCGCGAGGGCTTGCGCCTTGGAAATGGTTCGGTTGTAGAGAGCAACGCACTCCGCACCGGGCAGTTCGCGCCAGCCCGCCAGCTGATACCGTGCCCAGAACCCGGTGCCGAACATGGCGAACTTCGATCTACGCATTCCTCAACCTCAGCCTGCAGTCTCGCACTGCACGCCGATTCAGAATACACAGTTCCCCGTCGGCTGACCCCGAAGTGGATTCCGCCAGCGGAGATCGGCCCGTGCTCGAAAAATCTAACTGAACGAGGTGCCGCATTTCTATAACAAACACAGCCGTCATTCTAAGAAAAGCATCTGGAATGTGCGATTTGCCACGCCTAAACGAGGG
>Ga0181537_10004541_pt1 | contig 11507 bp, 4 predicted proteins | sample PEATcosm2014_Bin_39_FD_119765 | JGI IMG/M metagenome (GOLD analysis project Ga0181537, IMG submission 119765) | Peatland microbial communities from MTU Mesocosm Facility, Houghton, MI, USA - PEATcosm2014_Bin23_10_metaG | ecosystem: Environmental > Terrestrial > Soil > Wetlands > Peat | place... | reverse complement strand
GGAAACGGCGCGGAGGTGGCTCGCGGAAGTCGGCCTCTCGGATCGAGCCGACCACCGCGCAGGCGAGCTTTCCGGAGGGGAACAGCAACGCGCGGCGATCGCCAGGGCGCTCGTCACCGGGCCGCGCGTGTTGCTGGCAGATGAACCTACCGGAGATTTGGACGAGCAGAATGCTTGGGCTGTGTTCGAGTTACTTGAACGGCTGCATCGCGCGCATCGGTTGACGTCGCTGATTGCGACACACAATCTGGCGCTCGCCGCACGATGCGACCGTATCGTAGGATTGGAGCACGGCGTTCTGCGTACTCGCGAGGCGCAAGCCTTGGCGATGGGAACCCTCGGGGGAGAAGCGAGCTAATCGTGTTCGAACGGTATACAGAAAAAGCGCGACGCGTCATATTCTTTGCCCGCTACGAAGCGAGCCAGTACGGCAGCCCGTACATCGAGACGGAGCATCTGTTGCTCGGCTTGATGCGCGAGGATAAGGCCCTGGCCAACCGCTTTCTGCGGCAGCAAGGCTCGATCGAATCCATCCGCAAAGAGATCGAAGCGCGCATCACCATACGCGAGCGCATCTCCACGTCTGTAGAGGTGCCGCTGAGCCAGGAGTGCAAGCGCATCCTGAACATGGCGGCGGAAGAGGCGGAGCGCCTGGGCCACAAGCACGTGGGCACGGAGCATCTGCTGCTGGGAATTTTGCGCGAAGAAAAATGTTTTGGCGCGGAGATTCTGGTGGAGCGCGGTCTGCGGCTGACGACGTTGCGCGAAGAGCTGGGGCGCACGTCCGGCGAGAAGACCACGGCGGCACGTCCGAAGGAAACTTCGCTGCTGGCGGAGTTCAGCCGGGACTTGACGCAGGCGGCTTCGGACGGTTCGCTTGACCCTCTGGTGGGACGTGACGGAGAAGTGGAACGCGTGATTCAGATTTTGTGCCGCCGCACGAAGAACAACCCGGTGTTGATCGGTGAGCCGGGCGTGGGCAAAACGGCCATTGTGGAAGGCCTGGCGCAGCGCATTTCGGACGGCGACGTGCCGCCGTTTTTGGCGGACAAGCGCATCTTGTCGCTGGACCTTTCGCTGATCGTGGCGGGCACGAAGTACCGCGGGCAATTTGAAGAGCGGCTCAAGACCATCATGAAAGAGTTGATGGAGAATCAAAACTCCATCGTCTTTATCGATGAGCTGCATACGCTGGTGGGCGCGGGTTCGGCGGAAGGTTCGCTGGACGCGGCCAACATTCTAAAGCCGGCGCTTTCGCGAGGAGAGATTCAGTGCATCGGCGCGACCACGCCGGGCGAGTATCGCAAGTCCGTGGAAAAGGATCGTTCGCTCGAGCGGCGCTTCCAGTCCGTGAAGGTGCCCGCGCCAAACGAAGAAGAAGCCGTGCAGGTGATCCAGGGCGTGCGGGAGCGCTACGAAAAGTTTCACGCCGTAAGCTATACGGATGAAGCGTTGAAATATTCCGTGTATCTCTCGAGCCGCTACATTCCGGACCGCTTCCTGCCGGACAAAGCCATCGACTTGATCGACGAAGCTGGCGCGCGCGTGAAATTGCGCCAAGCCACCGTGCCGGAAGAAGTAGGCGAAGTGCAAAAGCGCGTGAAGTTCATCACGCACCGCATGGAAACGGCGATCGCCAACCACGAATTCGACAAGGCGCGGTTTTACTCGGAAGAAGAGCGCAAAGAGAAAGAAAATCTGCGCGGTTTGCGCGACCGCTACAAGCTGGACGACGCGTCCACGGGCATTGTGACGCGGGAAGACATTGAAGACGTGGTGTCGCGCTGGACGGGCATACAGGTCAGCTCGATTAAAGAAGATGAGCAGCAGAAACTGCTGCGCATTGAGCCGGAGCTGCACAAGCGGGTCATCAGCCAGGACAAAGCCATCACCGCGCTGGCTCGCGCGATTCGCCGCAGTCGCGCAGGCTTGAAGTCGCCCGCGCGCCCAGTGGGTTGCTTCTTCTTCCTTGGGCCTACTGGCGTCGGCAAAACGGAAGTGGCGCGGCGGCTCGCGGAATTTCTCTTCGGCTCGGAAAAATCTCTGATTCGCTTCGACATGTCTGAATTCATGGAAAAGCATTCGGTCTCGAAGCTCATCGGCGCGCCTCCAGGCTATGTGGGCTACGAAGAGGGCGGGCAGTTAACGGAACGCGTGCGGCGCACGCCGTATTCCGTGATCCTGCTGGACGAAATCGAAAAGGCGCATCCGGACGTTTTCAACATTCTGTTGCAAGTATTTGAGGATGGCCAACTGACCGACGGTTTGGGCAATACCGTCGATTTCCGCAACACGATCATCATCATGACCTCCAACCTGGGCGCGCGGCACCTGCAGAAGCGCACGTCGCTGGGCTTCCAGTCCGCGGGCGAGGAAGCGGGCACCAAGTCCGTGGAAGACCTGGTGATGAACGAGGTCAAGCGAGCCTTTAATCCGGAGTTCCTAAATCGGCTGGATGAGGTTATCATCTTCAATCCCCTGGCAGACGAAGACCTGCTGCGCATCATCGACCTGCTGGTGGGACAGATGAACGACACGTTGATTCACCGCCAGGTGCAAGTGGTGGTTTCGCCGGAAGCGCGGCAGTGGATCCTCGAGAAGACATGTGCGGACCGCAATTATGGGGCGCGTCCGTTGCGCAGAGCGCTGCAGAAGTATGTGGAAGACCCACTCTCCGAAGCCTTGATTCAGGGGGGCATTCAAAGGCCCGCGACGCTGCAGATTTACGTCGGAGAAGAGGGCTTGGCGTTTCGCCCGGTGGTTGAGGCAACCCCGGTCGTCCACTAGCGAATCTGACACCAGCACGGAAGGGTCCCAGCGGTTGGACTGGGGCCAATGCACAGCCGGATTCATACCGAACCCGGCGGGAGAAGAATAATTTGTGTTTGGGGGCGCGGCCTTGACGACCTCATCGGCCGCTGTAAGTAAATTTTGTGTGTGGCGAGGAATTTCAGCGCATAAAGCGGTGAAGTTGGCGGCGTTATTCTACGTGCTGACGAGCTTTTCTCCGGCGATAGCGCGCGAAACAGCCACGGCGGACCCGCATCCGGGCACTTCGATTTCCACCGTATTGTTCCATTATTCGGCTTCCCCAAATCTAGATTCCGCAGAACCTGCCGAGAGCCTCCCCTCCACCGCCGAAACCGCGAGCGCCGCATCGCAAGATCCAGGGCAGGCCGGCCTTACCGACGCATCCGGCCAGCCACGCTTTGTGATCGACCGCATCGAGTTTATCGGAAATCGGCGCATCCGCAGCGACACGTTAAAAGCGCGTATCTTCAGCCGCGAAGGCGATCAGTACAACGAAGAAACGCTGCGCCGCGATTTCCAGGCGCTATGGAACACGCAATTTTTTGAGGACGTCAAGCTGCGCGTGGAGGATTCGACGGAGCACGCGAACGGCAAGATTATTATATTTGACGTGAAAGAGCGGCCGGTGATTCGCCGCATCCGCTATGAAGGCATCCACTCGATTTCCGAGTCGGACATTCTGGACCGCTTCAAGGAAAAGAAGGTTGGTCTCACGGTCGAGAGCCAGTTCGATCCCACGAAAATCAAGAAAGCCGAAGTAGTGTTGCAGGAATTGCTGGGGGAGCATGGCCACCAGTTCGCGAAAGTGACGCCCCAGTACGAGCGTATCGCGTCGAGCAATGCGGTCATCCTGGTATTCAAAATCGATGAAGGCCCCAAGGTAAAGGTTGGGAAGGTTATCTTCGTTGGGAATCACGCGTTCAGCAACCGCAAACTCCTGCGCGCCATGCACCACGATCGCCCGTACGCCATTCCTTTATACATCACGGAAATCAACGTTCTCTCGAAGACCTACGACAAAGACAAGCTGAACGAAGACATCGAAGTGGGCATCAAGGGGCTGTATCAGGACAACGGATATTTCAAGGTATCGGTGCCAGATCCCGTGGTGGAAAACGTCGATACCGAGGGCTACAAGCTGGGCGTGCCGCTGCCCTTCGCGGGCAAAGCGCCGGGCAAAGCCGTGAACATCACGATTCACATCGACGAAGGCGAGCAGTACAAGATGGGGACGCTGAAGATCGTGAGCGCGGACCCGGACAAGGCGCTCTCCCTGAAGGTGGAAGCGCTAAAGGGTCTGTGGCCGATGAAGAAGGGCGACATTTTCTCCGCGGACAAGGTGCGCAAGGCGCTGAAGAATTACACCTCGGCGTACGGCGAATTCGGCTTCATCGACTTTACCCCGGAGCCGGATACCGACGTGGACGACGCCACCAAGACCATTAACGTGACGCTGAAGTTCGACGAGCAGAAGCAATACTACGTGCGGCGCATCGACTTCAGCGGCAACACCACCACGCGCGACAAGGTGATCCGTCGCGAATTGCTCATCGACGAAGGGCAGCTCTTCAACAAGCGGCTGTGGGAAATCAGCATCCTGCGCCTGAACCAGCTCAATTATTTCGAGCGTATCGAAGCGGACAAGGCGGCGGAAATCAAGCGCAACACCAAGGATGGCACCGTTGACCTGTTGCTGAAGCTCAAGGAAAAAGGCAAGCAGTCTATCGGCTTGCAGGGCGGCGTGAGCGGCCTGGCGGGCACGTTCATCGGCTTGACCTATCAGACCAATAACTTCCTGGGCCTCGGCGAAACGCTGACGCTTTCCGCGCAATTCGGCGACTTGCAACGCAGCTTCACCTTCGGCTTCACCGAACCTTACCTGTTTGACAAGCCCATCTCCACGGGCTTCACCATTTTCTCGAGCCGTTACAATTTCAACCAAGCCAAGCAACTGGCGCAGGCCTATGGCCAGTCCCTCAGCATCAACCCAGAGTACGTACAGAATTACAGCCAGAACAGCTACGGCTTCACCACTTACGCCAGCTATCCGTTGCGCAAACTCTCATTCACCCGCATTGGCATTAATTATGGTCTGACCCACACGAACATCGAGGCCTTCAACTCCACCTCCAGCCTGCTGTTCACCGCCTTGCAGTTCCGCAGCGTTGCGGGACCCAGCGCGCTCGACGGCATCGTGTCCAGCGCCATCACGCCTTCCATCACGCACAACACCATCAACAATCCGCAAAATCCGACGAAGGGCAAGAGCTACTTCTATTCCGTGTCTTTCGCCGGCCTAGGCGGCAACGTCAAGTCCATCACCAATACGTTCGATTTCAAAATGTTCCGCCCCACCTATCACAAGCGCAACGTCATCGGCATGCATTTTGCCTCGTCGTTCATCACGGGGTACGGCGGCGAGGACGTGCCCCCGTACAGCCGCTTCTACATGGGCGGCGAAAACGATCTGCGCGGTTACGACATCCGCTCCATTTCGCCGGTGATTTTCATTCCCACGGCTACGTCCCAGAGCTTCAGCTATTACACGAATCACAATCTGAACGGCGCCGGCGGCAACACACTAACCACGTTTAGCGTGCCCATCCTGGCCTACAGCATTTCGTTTCCCGGCGGCGACTTTCAGACCGTCGGCAATTTTGAGTACCGCATCCCCATCGCCGGCCCGGTGACGGCCGCGCTATTCATCGATGCCGGCACGGTAGGCATTGTCAACTCCAGCGGCCTGAAGCTGGATCCCACCGGTTTGGCCAACCTGGAGACCATGTTCCCGGACGCCACCACTTCGGCCGTGCCTAAACTCACGGATCATCTAACCATCGCCAACAACACCAATTTCCGCCCGCGCGCTTCCACGGGCATTGAATTCGTCGTGCAGTTGCCGATTATTCAGGCGCCGTTTCGCATCTACTACGCGTACAACGTGAACCGCCTGCACGAGCAGATTTTTGCGCCGCAGGATTACATCGATCCGGGAGAGCGAGCTTCGCTGCTGCTGCTGCCGCCGGAAGTGCAGAAATTCATTGTCAATCCGCTGCTGCAGCAGTACATCAATAATCCTGGCAACCTCAATTATTTTGAGCCGCTGCGGACCTTCCGGTTCACGGTCAGCCGGACGTTTTAAGTGGGATGGGCGCGGCGCCCGATGCGCCGTGCGGCGGTACGAGGATTTCGCTGGATGCAGTCCGCGCGTGCCGTAAAGGCGACGCGCGAAATTATGAGCGGACCGCGCCCGCCTCGCAAGTTGGCTTTGGGATTCGGATGCGGCTTAAAGCGGCGGTGCCGCGCTACGTTGGGGGAAATCGTGGAAACGAAACAGAAGTTCGGTCTGAAAGCGCTGTGCGCGGGATTGGTTCTTACGGCGTTGTGGCTGTGCGGTTGCGGCGGCAGCAGCAGCGCGAACGTCATCACGGTCACCGTGACGGACTCCCTGGAAGGTCAGGTCGTGGTCACCCAGGCCGATACCATCACCGCTACGGTCACTGGTCCGGACACCGTGAACGGCGTGGCCGACGTCAACGTCATGTTTGCGTGCTACTATACCACTACGACCACCAGCAGCACTGGAACCGTCACCACCAATCCCAAGGTGGTGTGCCCCACGGACGGTACCCTCGGCACTTTCTCCAACGTCCAGCCCACCACCGAGATTTACACGGCGCCTTCGGTGTTGCCCGACCAGACCAAATACCCCGGCCTCATCATCATCATTCAGGCCACTTCGGACGCGAACACCAGCAAAACCGGCACCCTCAACATCACCCTGGATTCCGGCATCACCGTGGCCGTCAATCCCAGTTCCGCAACGCTGGCGCTAAACGAGATGAAGAGCTTCTCGGCAATTATCACCACGGACACGACGCCTGGCGACGTCACCTGGGGCATCACCAACACCAATTTTAATCAGGGCGGTACCCCTTCTATCGCCAACACCTATACCACCAGCACGCCGCAATGCAGTCCCTCGTGCGGCACGCTAACCGTGAACGCCGGTGTTGCCACGTACACGGCGCCCGCGATCTTACCGCAGTACAGCAGCACCACTTCCACCACCATCAGCACTAGCGGCACCGTAAACAATTCCGTCACGATCTACGCTATCTCCAAACAGGATACGACGCGTTATGGGTTGGGAACGATCACGCTCGTTACAGGCGGCGCGGTCACCTTTAACAGCTTGTGGCCCACGATTGTCCCGCAAGGTGGGGCACTGGCCGACGTGTTTCTCAACGCTACGAATTTGACGTCGCAGATCAGCCTGACCCTCTCGTTCGCGTCCAGCGGTTCGTGTCCCAGCAACAACAGCATTCCCATTGACGCCGGTTCCAACGCGCTCAAGGTATTTTTTACCCCGTCCACCTATGGCGCCACGACTGGTCCCACGTCGACAGGTGCTCGTCTGCGCCTAAGCTCGCAGTTGCTGACCTGCGTGGGAACCTACACTGTCCATATCGTTCCCGATGTGACTCAGACCACCCCGATAGCCACCTTCAGCTTTGACGTCGTGCCCGTCCGCCCCGGACTCGTGGCTTCCTATCCAGCGGACATCGCGCAAGCCTCCAGCAACGCGACCATCACCCTCGATGGCGGATACTACGGCGCTCTGGGCAATCTTGTGGTTGGTGCGAACTTAAATGGCAGTACCCTAAATTTCCAGACGCCTGCTGTCGGAAGCGACCCTCGCCGGCTTACGAGCGTGCCACTCACATCGATCAATTCCACCCCGGGACTCGTTCCGATAAATGTGACCAACACCCTGGACATCAACAGCCCTTCGACCGTTTACAGCAACATCTCTATTCTTCCGGCATACGCGAACACCAGCATCTCGCCGTCGAGCTTGCCATCTGACATGAACGGTAATTCCATTTCGCCGTGCACAGCGGCCGCGATGTATTGCCTGCCCGCCGATGTTAACGGAAATACTCCGTTCGTTCTATGCACTCCGGCAAATGGTCCAGCCACCGGATGCCCGTACTTAACGATGCCTTATATTCCGCTTGGCGCCGGCTCTCTGCCTGATGCGATTGCCCTGGACCCCATTACCGCGTACGCGGCCATCGCCGAAGCCGGTACGAACTCCGTGGCCTTCCTGAATCTCAGCACCACGCCGCCCTCGCTTGCGGGCACCTTCGCAACGGGCGGAACGTTGCCCACCGGTGTGGCTATCGACCACAACGTTTGCACCAAGGGCTCCGGCGGCGTCTGCTCCACCACCAACAATATCGTCGCGGTCGCAAACTACCAATCGCAAACGCTAACCGTGCTGACCGTGCCCGGCGGCGCGTTGCTCGAAACCATTCCCTTAAACAATCTGATTCCGCCCTCCGGCGGCACCACCAATTCCAACACTTCCCCCTATCCATATTCCGTTGGAATAGACCCATTCACGCACCGCGCGCTGGTGGCCTTCGCCAGCACCGACGCGGGCTTTGTCGTTAATCTCGATCAGACGCAAAGCCCAAGCATCTGCCTGCCCGGTTATGCCCCGGCGGACGGCACGTCGTATTGCCCGGTGGCTCTCGCCACGCTCAATACCGGAACGAATCCGCAAATCGCCTATGAACCCGGTGCGCACCTTGCCTACGTAACCCCCGGCGGCGCAGGCACGCTCACGGCCGTGAATCTTTCCTCGCCTTCGCAAGGGCCATTGGCCATCAACAACGCGGTGCGCACGGCGAACGTGGTCACCATTACCATGGCGGCGAACACTCCCCACAATATCGTTCCCGGCACCACGCCCACGGTGCTGATCAGCGGTCTCCCTCCAGGCACCAGCGGCTCCAGCTTCAACGGCGCCTTTACGGTTGCGCAAGTGCTCAGCGCCACAACCTTCACCTACGTGCAGACGGGAGTCAACGACACGTCCACCAGCGCCACTGGGCAGCAGGGCTATCTCAGCTTCGGCACCAACGCGCTCACCTATTCCATTACCCCAACGGTTCAAGGCATCGATATCAACCCCATCACGCACAGCGCGGTGCTTGCGGACCCCAATGCCAGCGGCATCTCCAGCGGCGGCCCGCAGATTACTTACGTCGATTCGCTGGACCAAGCCGTTAGCTCGCAAAACCTGTGCCTCAACGAAAATCTGGCCATCGTTACGCCCACGCCGGCGTGCTCTCCGGAAGTGGGAGTCTCCGCCGTGGCGTTCCAGCCGTTTACCAACACGGTGGTCGCGTTGCGCTATGACACGACCTACAGCGCCGCAAAAATTTACAACAACCAGATCTCGCTCCTTGATCCCTCATCGAACAAGCGTGTCACCATCGTCGAGACCGGGCAGTTGGCCGGCGCCACCACCAGCTTTACGCCAACGGGCAGCACCACACCCCTAACCATAAATCTAGATGGGGCGCTCGCCGTTGATCCGGTGCACAATTTGGCGCTAGCGGTTAACTCCGGCAGTGGCACGATTACGCCGCTTTATCTCGGCACCATACAACCGCTGCAGATTGAAAGCGTGTCCACTCCGGCCGTCGATGCCAATGACGGCGCCGTGATGCCCGCCACGCTGTCGCAATCCGTGCTCATCCAGTCCACGGCTCTGCCGCAGTCCATCAGCGGCATCCAGATTTTTGGCCGCGGCTTTAACAGCACCTCGATGGTCCGCCTCGACGGCGTACCCCTGCCGCCCTCCGATGTCGCGTTCTCCAGTTCCAAGCCCAATGAACTCGACGTCACCATCCCGGCCGCCAACGGCGCGCAAAATATCCTCACCGGTCCCCGCAATTTCGGCCTCGACGTCGCGAACTCTGACGGCACGCACTCCAACGTGATGGACTTCCGCGTGGTCGAGGCTATTCCGATACCGGCCTGTACTGGGGTCAACGCCGCTCCCGGCGCGGTGGCCATTGCCAACGACTTGGTCGGCAGCAAGAAAAATTACGCGGTGGTGACCGAAACCGGTTGCGCGCAGGTGGCGCTCATCAGTCTCAACCCGGACGCCACGTTTGCCACCTTCACCACCATCGCTGCGGGCAATGGTCCTACCGGCGTGGCGACCATTCCGCGCTTCGGTTACGCCGTCGTCAGCAATGAGACCGACGGGACCGCATCCATCCTGAACTTGACCAACGGCACGAAAGTTGTGGCTGACGTCACTGTCGGGAAAAATCCCGAAGGCGTGGCCATCGAACAAGAAACCGGTCTCGCGGTCGTGGTCAACGAAGGCAGCAACACCGCTACCGTCATTGACATGACCCCGCTACAGGCTTCCCCGGTTGGTACTTTGGCACCGCTAACCACCGCCACCGACCAGGAGCCAATCGCTGTAGCCATCGATCCCGACGGCGGTTCGAACGCCACGGGCTTGGCCGTCGTGACCACCCTCGACATTTCTACCACCCCGGCGCAGGGCGCTCTCGATCAGGTGGACCTCAGTCTCGCCGTGCCAGCCAAGGATTCCGTGTCCACCACCACCATCGGGTCGATTCCCACGGGCATCATCTATGACCCGGCAGCCGGCCTCTTCTATGCCACGGAGAGTGACTCCAACGCCTTCATCTCTTACAATCCGAGCACTGGTGGCACGCCGTCTACCATTCAGGTGGGCATCAATCCCTATTCCGTGGCTTCCAATTTCCAAACCAGCAGCATCCTGACGGTGAACGCGGACAGCAACACCATCAGCATCATCGACTCACAAACGTTCCAGACCAAGGCCACCTTGGGCGTTGGCAGCGCTTCACTCTTTTCCGCCGCCATCGAGCCATTCTCGAACCTCGCGGTCATCGCGGATCAGTCCAACAATCGCGTGCTGCTCTTCCCCGTGCCGCATTGATGCGATTGATGCCCATTAATAGAAGACGCGGCGTTAGGTGGGCGGGGGCGATGCGCGCCGCCGCGGCTGCCAGCTTTCTCGTTGCGGAGGCCGCGCCTGGTCGGCTATAGTATGAAGTTTGCAAAGCGCCTTACGGGCCTGGTGTGCGGCCCCGGTTTTGCCTTGCGCAAGAATTTCTCGCCAATTTTATAAAAAAGTGGCGCAGGTCAGACGGAGCCCGTCTGGCCAAAACTTAAGGAGAATACAGTGAATCGCAGATTTGTATTTCATACCGCCGCGCTGCTCGCTCTGTCGCTGCTCGGCACCGCCGCAATCCAGGCGCAAGGCACCGCCCCAGGCGCGGCCTCGTCCGGCAAAGTCGGCGTCGTAGATGTGCGCCAGGCCATCGTGGCCACCGCCGAGGGCAAGCAAGCTTCCGCGGAATTGCAATCGCAGTTCGCCGCTCGCCAGTCGGAGCTCGAAGCGCTGAACAAGCAAATCGCCGATATCCGCCAGAAGCTTTCTCTTGGGGATAAGCTCAGCCAGGACGAAGGCACGCGCCTGCAACGCCAGGGCGAACTGCTCACCCGCCAGTTGCAGCGCAAGCAGGACGAGTATCAGGAAGACGTCAACGCAGCCCAGGCCGACGTGGTCGACCGCATCGGCCGCAAGATGATCGACGTACTGGACCGCTACGCCCGCGAAAACGGGTTCGTCATCGTGTTCGATTCTTCCGCGCAAAATTCGCCGGTCTTGTACAAGTCCACGCAGATCGACGTGACGCAGGACATCATCCACCTCTACGACCAGGCCTATCCGATCAAGAGCGGCACGCCGGCCACCAGCAAGCCCGCGGCGAGCAAGCCCGCGACTCCGCCGCCCGCCACCAAGCCCAACCGCTAGTTGTCAGCGCGGC
>Ga0181537_10004540_pt1 | contig 11510 bp, 7 predicted proteins | sample PEATcosm2014_Bin_39_FD_119765 | JGI IMG/M metagenome (GOLD analysis project Ga0181537, IMG submission 119765) | Peatland microbial communities from MTU Mesocosm Facility, Houghton, MI, USA - PEATcosm2014_Bin23_10_metaG | ecosystem: Environmental > Terrestrial > Soil > Wetlands > Peat | place... | reverse complement strand
TGGCGCACAACGATTTTACAGAGCTTCTTCTCCGTAGAATAGTTGGGGTGTTGGCGGGTCGGCGCCGGTGTGAGGCCGGTGCCGACTGCCGATTGAAGATTAAAAATTAATGAAGACAGAACGAGTGAAGAAAGAGGCCGCCTTCGGGGCGCAGGCCGAAGGTGGGCGGAAAGCGAAACAAGAACATGGTTCGGCAGGTTTTACGTTGATTGAGTTGCTGGTGGTCATAGCGATTATCGCCATTCTGGCAGCGATGCTGCTGCCGGCCCTGGCGGCGGCCAAACAGAGGGCGCTGACCATGCAATGTCTGGCGAGCGAGCGGCAGTTGATCACGGCGTGGGTAATGTATGCCGGCGACAATCAAGATAATCTGGTGCCCAACCGGGGTCTTAACGGCGCCACTGGCGGCGGCCCCCAAAGTCCCGTCAGTTACGCCGGAGACCCCCGACAACAGGCCGTCCTCCAACCCGGAGGGGGAAGGGACGATTGGTGTCCGGGCGATATGCAGCCTCCGAACCAGGTAGATGTTCAGCCTGGCCCCTATCCGGGAGGGAGCAAGTATAGTTGGTGGATACAGACGGGCCTGCTCTATCCGTATATCAATAGCATCGCCGTTTACCACTGCCCGGCCGACCACACCGTCGTTCCCCGTGGCGGCGGGCCTTTCACAGCGACAGCCCTTCGCACCTATTCGATGAATTGCTTTGTGCAGCCCTTGGATAATCCGGGCTATAAGACACAGCTATGGCAAGGCGGTGCTACTACGGGCTGGGCATACTACACGAAGCAATCGAACATGACGCGTCCCGGTCCGAGCAAGACCTGGGTCTTTATCGAAGAAAGTCCCTACAGCATTGACGACGGTTTTTTTGCCTTGGATCCCAGAAGCACCACCACGTGGGCTAATAGTCCGGCGGTGTTGCATGGCACGAGCAGTGTGCTGGCGTATGGCGACGGACATTCGGCGGTCAGGCAGTGGACGGATACTGCAATGATCAACGAAAAACCAGCGACGCCCAGCGGCAATACGGACGGCTGGACGGCTTTACCGACCTCCGGGGATTTGCAATGGTTCATTTCAGTGACCACCGCCCCGTATCCATGATGGGATGCCGCCCCAACAAGCTTGTCAGATGCGACAAATTAGTTTGACGTTGTTGGCCGCGGCTAATTCTTATGCTGTATCTCCTGATAGAGGTATTGGTAGTATTTTTTGCCGTCTGGCATGGCCTTGAAAACATGGCCATGCGATAGGCTTTGTCTGTGAGCACGTCTCAAACAGGCTGAAAATAGCCTTGCGTGATTTCGCGGGGAATGAGTTTTGGGGAAACATCTTATGATTTTATGACACGCCAATTGATTAGCATAATGATGCCGGGGCTGTTTGCAGGCGTAAACATGTTGGCTGGGGAATTGGAAGTGAATCAAACTCCGGTTGCAGACTTTACGGCAAGGCCAGTCACCGTTTATGTGACCGCCAAGGATACGGGGCAGCAGCTTGCCAAGACTGGTGAGTTGTATTTTGTTGATTTATCGCAACCCGGCGAAAAACAGCAGATTGTTTTTGTTGATCCTGCCAAAACGTTTCAAACGGTTGTGGGCATCGGCGGCGCATTAACCGACGCGGCTGCGGAAACGTTTTATAAACTGCCCACCGACGCACAGCAGGAAATCCTGACGGCCTATTTTGATCCGCAAAAGGGCATCGGTTATTCGCTGGGCCGCACGCACATCAACAGTTGCGACTTTTCCAGCGACAGTTATACCTATGTTACGAACGGCGACGTGATGTTGGCGAGCTTCAACGTCAGCCACGATTTGAAATATCGCATTCCATTCATCAAAGAAGTGCTGGCGACCGCCGGCCGGAAGAACTTCACTTTGTTTGCCAGTCCGTGGAGCCCGCCGGCGTGGATGAAGGACAACGACAGCATGCTGCACGGTGGCAAATTGAAACCGGAATACTACGCTTCCTGGGCCAGTTATTATGCCAAATTCATTGATGCCTACCAGGAACAAGGAGTTCCGATTTGGGGGTTGACCGTTCAAAACGAGCCGATGGCCGTTCAGACATGGGAGTCGTGTAATTACACCGCCGCCGAAGAGCGGGATTTTGTGAAGAATTATCTCGGCCCAACTTTGGCGAAGGAGGGGCTGGGTGACGAAAAAATCATGATCTGGGATCACAACCGGAACTTCATGTACCAACGTGCTGAGGTGGTTTTGGACGATCCTAAAGCCGCTCAGTACGTATGGGGCGTGGCCTTCCACTGGTATGTGGGAAACAACTTTGAAAACGTTAAACTCGTCCAAGAAGCTTTTCCAAAGACTCATCTAATGTTTACTGAAGGCTGCAACGGCCCATTTAACATGGCGCAAATCAACGACTGGAAATGGGGGGAAAATTACGGTGAATCCATGATCCACGATTTCAACAACGGCGCGGTGGGCTGGACGGATTGGAATGTGTTATTGGATCAGGAAGGCGGGCCGAATCACATTACCAATTTTTGCTTTGCCCCGATTATCGGCGACACCAAAACCGGGGAGTTGCATTATATGAATTCCTATTATTACATCGGGCAGTTCTCCAGATTCATCCGGCCCGGCGCGCGGCGGATCATCAGTTCTTCGACCACCGACAGTTTATTGACCACGGCTTTTTTGAACAAAGACGGCAGAATTGCGGTGATCGTTATGAATCCGACTGGCACGGATCAGCCATTTAATCTTCAACTGGGAAACCGGGCCGCAAAGGCCGACAGCCCGGCCCATTCCATCATGACTTTTGTGATCCCAGGTCCGGTTGAATAGTGAAGATCTCCGCCCTTAACAAGTTTCAGGTACGCCAGAAATCAGGATGACACCCCCTCTTAAGAGTGGTATCGAATCTTTTGAAAAAGGTTGTCCGTTAAGGTAAATTCCTCTCCGGAAACCATTTTTGAGCGCGGCGGGCTGCGGCATGGTTTTCCTGTATAATTGCCCTGAAATTAATTCAGAATGGCTAATAAGATGTAAAAGTCATGAAAAGATCTTCATACCCAACAATCGCTTGGAACAAGATTGCGCGGTCGTTCTGGCTGTTTGGTGTTTTCTCGGCGGGAATCTTCTTTTTAAGCGTCGGCTTGCTTCAGGCCCAATTAATTGATGTCAATTTTACGCTCAACAGCAGCACCGGTGCGGGTGGCCCCAATCCCAGCCCCACAATGTCCGGATCGGCGGTTCTCGGATCGGCGGGCGACCAGTGGAATGGAATAAACACAAGTAGCGGCAGTGGAATTCCTCTGGTCTATGCGAATGGCAGCAGCTCGACCGTTAAGATGACGTTCACCTCTGGAGGTGGATATAATGTGAATGATTACGGCGGCTCTACTCCTTTTGCCAGCACTCCCTACAATGCCCTTATGGAGAACTATCTCTATAACAACGGCACTCTACAGACCATTACGCTCTCGGGTCTCGCGGCGAACTCAACCTATAACCTGGCGCTGTATAACGCGGCAAATACTACCGCGGCTGGCCGCATAACCTATTTTACCGTCAATGGTGACACTCAGAGCAGTACGTGGAACGGCTCCAGCAGCACATTGATTGCAGGCATTGATTATGTGGACTTCGCGTCCGCGTTGTCTGATGGTTCGGGGAATCTGACCATTACATATACCGGCGCCGGCACCGCGGAAGGCGACATTGATGGATTTCAAATTCAAGCCGACCCTCTGACCATCAATGCGTCCTACAACAACACGAACGTCCTTATCTCATTTTTGACCCAGTATGGGTTCAGCTATCAGGTGGTATATAAAAATAATCTAACAGATGCCAATTGGGTGTCTCTGGGCAGTTCTCTCACCGGGAATAATGCGGTTCAGTCGGTTGCCGATTTTGTCGGTGAAAGCAGCCGCTTCTACCGTGTGCAAATATCCACCAATGTAGCAGCTGGTTTGAGTCTGTTGCACACCAGCGGCACCAGCATCGTCAATGCCAGCGGCACGACCGTTCAATTGAAGGGCCTTAATTTGGGTGGGTGGCTCGTTATGGAACCATGGATGTGCCCCGCGGACAGTGGCGGCCTGCCGGACACCTACAGTATTATCACGGAGCTTGACAGCCGTTTTGGCGTGGCCGCCGAGCAAGGCCTCATCACAACATATCAGACCAATTGGATCACGACCGCTGACTTGGATAACATTAAGAATGAAGGTTTCAACTGTGTACGCGTACCCGTCTGGTGGGGCAATTTCTATTCCATCACCAATACCACCAGTTCAGGATGGCGTTCGGATGCGTTCACAGTGCTTGATTGGCTGGTTACCAATTGTGCTTCACGCGGTATTTATGTGGTTATTGACATGCACGGCGTTGTTGGCGGCCAAAGTACCTCAGACGATACCGGTCAGCAAAATCAGAACCAATACTGGACCAGCAGTGTGGACCAGGGTGAAACGGCCTATATGTGGACGCAAATTGCCACCCATTACAATGGTAACAGCACGGTGGCCGGATACGACCTGATCAACGAACCCGATAACGCGCCGAGCAATCCGGTTGTTTGGGCCGCCTATACCAACCTTTACACGACCGTCCGCGCCGCGGACCCCAGCCACATGATCATTCTGGAGGGGACCTTTGGGAGCTGGAATTGGAGCATGCTGCCCAACCCGTCCTTGTATGGCTGGACCAACATTGTTTATTCGATGCACGAATACCAATTTGGCGGCACTCTTGCCCTGTGTGAAGCTGGCTCTGACAATCAAGTGACGGATTTCAACAACCACAAATCCTGGAACGTTCCTGATTACATCGGCGAATGGAACGACATGGGCAACGGCGCGGCTTGCTACGACTATTCCATTAACGACTATGACAACGACGGCATTAGCTGGACAATGTGGGCTTACAAGGCAACTGCCGGCCTGGTCCCGAATGGCTGGGGTTGGTATGATCCGACCTATTGGCCGACAACGCCAAATGTTTCTTCAGACTCATTGTCCACAATCTCCAGCGACTGGCAGCAGTGGAGGACCACAACGTCATTCGGCGTGAATTCTTCAGTCGGCTTGTAGAATGACGCATGATCGCCGACAACAGTTTCAACCGTTCGATCCGTAGAAAGCTGTTTCTATTCCAGCAGGTTGCGAAAAATATGAGCGACTGTTGGAGAATTCTAATCCTGTTCGCCGTGTGCCTTACGCTGTGCGGCAACGCAACCTAGGATAAAGATATTAATTTCGATGTGCCGGTGGTGCTGGTGCCGTAAATTATTCCGGTCAAGGCGCCTGCTCTGTCCGGGTAATAATTATTGGAACCCGGTTGTAAGCCACGGCACCACCGGTTCCGACGCCCGCTGGTCCGATGGGATCACTTCCAGTCCGATTACATTGACGCCTCAGGTGGCGGCACCTATGGTACGCAGGGAACCTGGGGCAGACCGGCGGCATTGCAACAACCTTACCAGCACAACAATGCTGCCCGGGACGAACATCGCCATTACATTGTCTGCCGAGTCTTGGCATACTTATCAACTGTGGTATAAGAATGCCGTCACCGATCCAAATTGGCTGAATCTTGGCAGCCCCTTTAACGGGAACGACACATCTGAGACAGTCATTACTCCGATTTCGCCAAGTAATATGTTCTGTAACGTTAAGGCTTATTAATGTCCATGATTCCCGACAAAAGCCTCGTTTTGTTCCCCACCCGAAAGAGTGGTGTAAAACCCGTTATAATTGAGCTATTATTTGTTCAGAAACCCTCTGCTACCAGTAATACAGGCAGTGGAAGGTTCTTGAAAGTCAACCGAACCCAAAACAATATGAAAAAAGTCGCATTGATTCTTCTCAGTCTTATTGGTGCCGCTGGCATGGCATCCGCGTCCACCTTGAATTCCTACACGGCAACGGCCGCTCCGGGCAGTAATCCGGACGGGGTTGATCAGAATTCCATTCCTGTTCAGGTATGGACGCAGACTCAGGGTACCGGAGGGTCGGGAAGCGGGTATGGTACTTGGACTTTGATCCCCAATTATTGGCAGATGTATACCTATCCTGATGGAAACAACGTGATTGGAACCATTACCGAGACCCACATGTTTGACGGCGGTGCCTTGGCGATCGGACAAACTGTTTCCCTGGCTTTTGAGATGTCCGCCACCAATCCTCACACGGATGTCGGTGTTGATTTGCTAAATGGCTCTGGAGATGCAGTCACATTCGGGATTTACGGCGCGGAGCCGGATGCTACCAATCCTTATTATACGGGCAGCGGATATTTTTATAGCGACGCAGGATCCGGTGGCGATGTAAGTGCCGGGAGCATGGGGTATCAATATCATTCTGCATTTGACATTTCGTTTACAGTCACTGGCGCCAACACATATAGTGCAGTTGCCGGAACGGACAGTTGGAGTGGCACGTTCTCCGGGTCACTGCTGGGAATTGATGTGTTCAATAATGCCGCAGGCAATGGCAGCGACGTTGCATTCAACAATTTAGCGGTTGTTCCCGAGCCTGGGACATTCGCACTGGTCGGCGTCGGCGCGCTGCTGCTTGGAAGCCGTCGTTTTTTAACCGCCCTGCGCGGCTAGGATTGGGAAGGAATATTGGGTTTTGAGCGCGACTTGGCCAAAGGGTCAAGTCGCGTTTTTCTTGTGATCAATGGCACGGCGCCAGCCGGCCTGCCGGGTTTTGATGCTTTTGGGTTCTGCCTATAATATGAAACTGTAACAATAAGTTGGCACTGTTCCCAGAAGAGATGAACACCCATTGGAGATTTTTAATCCTGACTGCCCTGTGCATTGGCTTGGGCGGCAATGCAACCCGGGCTCAAGTCATCAACTTCGATGTGCCGGGCGGTGCTGGCGCTGTGAATTATTCCGGTCAAGGTGCCTGCCCTGATCCGGGCAATAATTATTGGAACGCGATCGTGGGCGGCGGCACTACGGTGGCGACAAGCCTCTTATCAGATGGAGCCACCGCCAGTCCGATTACGCTGACATCCCAGTTGGGGGGCACTTATGGAACCCAGGGCGCACAGGGCACCCCGGCCGGGTTGCAACAACCTTATGAGTATAACAATGCTATTCTTCGGACGGACACGTTGAATAATGTTCCCGCCGGCACCTACAATCTTTATCTTTATGGCATCAATAACACCGGCACCCGGGGAACGATCTTTACCGTATCTACGTCGGTAATGTCTCCGGTTACGGAGAGCACCGTTAACACACCGGGCAGTTTAACAACATTCATACCTGGCGCTGATTATGTGGCGTTCAACAATGTGGTGGTGGGGACAGATGGGACAATCACGTTCACTTGGGTGGGTAACCCGAATGTCATTCTTTCGGGAAATAACGAAGGCGACCTTAATGCCCTGCAACTGGTATTTGTTTCAACAAACACCGTTGTTACCAATACGGTCCCGAATTTTGGCGGGAGCGTTCTCATATTCGACCCCACAATGTCCATGGCGACGATTCAAAGCCAGTTAAGCGCTGTCTTTTCACAGCAGCAAAATAGTCAATTCGGAGCGAGCCGGTATGCATATTTTTTCAAACCGGGTCAATACAGCAACCTCGACGTGAATCTCGGCTATTATACGCAGGTCATCGGCTTGGGCCAGATGCCGGATGATGTTGTCATTAACGGCAACGTTCACTCTGTGGGAGTTTTGGCTAATGACAATGCCACCACCACTTTTTGGAGATCTTGTGAAAACATGGCCGTGATTCCAACCGGAACAGCAACCAGTCCTCTGGAAGCCAATAATACCATGACCTGGGCCGTATCGCAGGACACATGGCTTCGCCGCATGCATGTCAAGGGCAGTTTGAATCTGGCGGACACAAACAACGGAGCCTATTCGAGCGGCGGCTTTCTGGCGGATTCCAAAGTTGATTCCGCGGTTAATTCTTTAACGCAACAACAATGGCTCTCCAGAAATGATGTCTGGGGAAACTGGTCCGGTGAGAATTGGAACATGGTGTTTGTTGGCGTTTCCAATCCGCCTTCCGGAACCTGGCCCAGTCCCCCATATACGGTTATTACCAACACACCGTTGATCAGGGAAAAGCCCTATTTATATGTGGATGGTAATACCAGTTTCCTCGTCATGGTGCCAAATCTTGAGACCAACAGTTTGGGAATCACCTGGGCAAGCGGGCCAACCCCCGGAGTTTCAGTGCCTATCAGCCAGTTCTATCTGGCGCAACCTGGTGTAGACAATGCCGGAACCATCAATGCGGCGTTGGGTTCCGGGCTGGATTTAATTCTGACTCCCGGAATATATTACCTGACAAACAGCATTCTTGTGACGCGGCCCGATACGATCGTCCTTGGGCTTGGATTCCCGACACTGATGCCTACGAATGGAAATCCCGCCATGGTGATTTCTGACGTCGATGGCGTGAAGGTTTCGGATATTATATTTGATGCCGGGACCACCGCGTCGCCTTCGCTATTGGAGGTTGGGATGGCGACCAATTCCGTGGATCATTCGGCAGATCCGATATGTCTCTACGACATTTGTAGCCGCGTGGGGGGTGAGTTTGTCGGAACCACGACCAGCTGTGTAACGATCAATGCCAACAATGTCATGGGCGACAACCTCTGGTTGTGGCGGGCGGATCATGGTGCGGGTTCGACTCCCTATTGGACCGGGAATCCAAGCAAGAACGGCTTGGTGGTAAATGGCAGCGGGGTGGTCATGTACGGGCTGCTCGTGGAACATCACCAGCAGTATCAGACATTGTGGAACGGCAATGGTGGACGGGTTTACTTTTACCAGTCTGAATTGCCTTATGACCCACCCTCTCAAAGTGCATGGTCCGAGGCTCCCGGTGTGGACGGTTATGCGTCTTACAAAGTCGCGAACAATGTTACAAGCCACCAAGCCTACGGGCTCGGCGTTTACGCTGTTTTTATAAACTCGGTTAACATTAGTTGTTTCAACGCCATGGAAACCCCCACCAATTCCCAGCAGGTCAATGTGCATCATATGATGGATGTTTATATTGCTGGAAACACATCCGGAGGTGGCACCAGTGAAATCACTCATATCATCAACGGCACTGGCAGCAGGGTCGCCGGTCCCAACGTCACAACAGCGTACGCCAACTCTCTGTGGCCGAATCCGACGTTTGGCGTCAGGGCCGATCTTGATATTACCGGGACGAACATCGCCATTACTTTGCCAACCGAGTCTTGGCATACGTATCAATTGCAGTACAAAAATTCACTGGCTGATCCAAGTTGGTCGAATCTTGGGAGTCCATTTATGGGGAACGACACGCTGGAGACGGTTACTACCCCGAGCTCGTTGAACAATCGGTTTTATCACGCCACGGCTTATTAAGTTCCTTTCTCCAACGCTGCGGTTTAAAAGATTCAATTATAAAAGAGTTTAAACTCTGTGTCTTCGTGCATAAATTGTCCGTTTCTGACATGGCCAACGTCCAAATCAACCTGCCAACTTCCTCCGGTTTGCTGTTGTTTCAGTTTTTTCACTGGAACAAGGATAACTGGAAATTGTCTGTGGTTCGCCACCCAAATTTTTAGACGTCACGGCTGGTGCAACCGGTAAAATCCGGCCAAATTGGTCAGGGCAACCAAATTTGTGAAATCACTTCCGACGGCTCGTGGTGGAACCGTCAAGGATGACCAGGTGGCGGCGGACAGGTTGGTGTTTTGTTCCGGCAGAAATTTCACCGCCACTGGAGTCCAGTCCAGCCATGCCTGGCTGTTACTCCGGGTCAGTTGCAGGACCGGCGGGCCGGGTTGACTGTATTCCTGATAGGCCAGACCGGTATTGGTGACCGCGCCGGCGGCCAGCGCCGCATAGACGGCGGCGTTTTCATCCGAGTTCAGCACCGTTGCCGCAGCGTTGGCGGACAGGTTGGATATGCTGGATTGTTCGTTCGTGTAATTGAGATGGGCGAAATAACAGCTCGTCCAGAATGGATCAATGAACTCAAACTGTTTCCAATAACCGACCTTGACCATGCACAGCAGAAACTCAGCGTCGAGCGGCGACCAAAAACTGTAAGTGTCGCGTCCCTGATAGACCAGCTGGGTCAAATTGCTGGACAATTCACTGTCGCGCTCCTTCTGCAGCCAGCACTCGCCCATTCCCACTTTCATGCCGTGTGAATGCGCGGCGTCAGCCATCTGAAGAATGCGCGCCAGAAAATCCTGGACCACGCCGCCATTGGTGGTGTCGTTGATCGGATAGACGTGCACATCCAGGATGTCCAGCGGCAGGTTGACGAAGTTCGTCAGGTAGGTGTTAAAACTTGGCTGCCAGGTGCCCATACCCGCGCCGATAATGATGTTGGTGGTGCGCAGTCCGGCGTTTTGCAGGTCGTTGAGAAAGCCCATCACCATGTTTGTATCCGTCACCGGATCATTGAGCGTGCTGGCCAGGCTGGTGTTGCCCACGGCCAGATTATCCACCTCGGTGATTGGCTCGGATTGCACCAGGAGATAATCCGGCTTCAGCACGCTGGCAATCAGCTGTATCTGCGCGCTGCGACCGTTGGTATATTGGGCAAAGGTCAGGGAATTGTAGTAGTTGCTAATGGCCGGTTGTTCGATGGGAAAAACGTTTTGCGTGGGGATGATGATCTTCAAACCATCCTGGCGCAACACGCCGACTAGGTTGGTGAAAAAATTCAGCATGTTGGTGTAGCCGGCGGGATTGTTCAGGCCGCTGGTGGAGTTGTAATAGGGCTGGTATAGCGTCGGGAAATCAATCGAGAACTTGACGGTCGTGATCCCCAGGTTCGTCAAGCCGGTCAAAAACGGGATTACCGCATTTTTGAGGTAGCTGGCATTGGTGGCCGCCGCTCCCTCCCCGCCATCAGTCGCCGGTAGAAGCACGCTGGCGAACTGGCAGTTGGTCTGTGTGCCGTTCCAGCCGGCGTCCACCGTTGCTTCGAAATTGGTCAGGTCGGTTTGCATGACCGGGTAAAGATCGGCAAATTCGGCGGGAATCTGGGCCCGCAAAGGCAACGCCAGACAGCAGCCCAAACCGGCTAAAAGGCAAAATAACCTGTTCCACCACCGCGCAGAGATCTTCATGTTCCCATTCATATACGTCGTTCAAAACCGGGATGTTACAGCAGATCCGAGGCCGTTCACATTGTTCGATCCGGTTCAGCGGGAAGTACGAATGTTGCGGTCACGAGAGAAAAAACGGACAACTTATCAGCGAAGACACAACTTGTGTCCTCGCGCATAAATTGTCCGCTTCCGGCATTTCCAACTTCCAAACGGCGGGGACACTCTGCGATGGGTAACGGCCATTTTCTTGAAGTAGAAGTTCGGATTCGTCCCTCAATGATCTGTTGACCCGGCTCTCGCCAAAATACTTGGAATGAGGAAGAAAGCCGCCATGAGACATTCTTGTGCCTTCACCGATAAGTCGTCTGATTTAAAAACTTCTAGCTTCCAACGACACTGGGCTCACGACTTTTAGGTCCCATTACCCGCCACGAACACGTTCGTCTCATT
>Ga0181537_10004539_pt1 | contig 11511 bp, 8 predicted proteins | sample PEATcosm2014_Bin_39_FD_119765 | JGI IMG/M metagenome (GOLD analysis project Ga0181537, IMG submission 119765) | Peatland microbial communities from MTU Mesocosm Facility, Houghton, MI, USA - PEATcosm2014_Bin23_10_metaG | ecosystem: Environmental > Terrestrial > Soil > Wetlands > Peat | place... | reverse complement strand
GCAGGGTGCGTTCTACATTTACTTTCGTGACCGCGAGGATATTATTCGCCAGGTAGCGGAGGAAACCGAGAATGCGTTGCTGCAGGAAATGGACGATCTGGGTGTCGGACTTTCGGATCCGGCGGAGCGAATTGCGTACGCGATTCATCGCTGGATCGCCTTTTGCACCGCCAACCCCATAATCGGTTGGGTATATGTGCGCCTCGGCGAAATGCATACGGGGGACCTGACGCAGACTGGCCGACCTCTTGAGCAGAGCCCGATGTGGAAAGACATTGCCGCCGGCGAGGTCGACGGGCGCTTCCTGGTAACACTCGACCGGACAATTATCGATGGTATAAGGGCACTTAGCGTGGGAGCGGTGCGGCAACGCTTGAGAGGTGAAGGGCCGGAATGTGCTGACCGGGCTGTAGAGTTAGTCATGCGCATGCTCGGGATAGGGCTAAGCGAAGCGCATTGGCTGAGCAAACGATGCCGGAAACAGGCCACGCCTTCCTAAGGCGTCTAGATGCGCCTTAGTGGCCTAATGCACACCCGTCAACTCCGCCGCAGCCGACGCTACGATACGGCGCAGCCAAACGTGGCCCGGCTCTCGTTCCGCGAGTTGATTCCAGTACGCGCAGGTCACGATATGCTCGGCCGCAAACGGCAGCGGCGCAAATTCCAATGGCAGCGATCGCGCTGCCTTCTCAGCAAGTCGACGTTCAACGGTCGCAATCAGATCAGTGCCGACGATCGCGTGCGGGAGCACCATGAGATATGGGACCGCAGCCACAAAGTGTCCAGGTTCCACGCCGAAGCGCTCGTAGTCATCCAGAATCTGGCTTGCGGACGGTTCGTTATAAACAATATGCGCGCCGCGAATGTAGTCGTCAGAAGACAGTTTGCTCGCCGATGGCTGGCGATCGCGCCACGTCAAGACGGCATAGTCATCGACCATTATCGGCATGGATGGAAAACCCGCTGCCAATTGATTCTGACGCAGCAATACCAAGTCGCACTCCTGATTGGTGATGTCGGCTGCCGGGTCTGCAGAAAGAGCGCAGACATCAAGCGTGGCGCGCGGTGCCTCGACCGACATCTTTAGACAGATCTTTTCCATCAATAAGTACGACAGATGGTCGGACATCGAGATAACGAAAGAGCGTTCGCTGACAGCTGGATTAAAGACTGATCGTGCCCTTGCAAGTGTATGCGCACGCCCCACGAGATTGCGAAGTTCCTCAGCAAGCTGAGCGCCGAGGGTTGTCGGCACCATCTCGCCGTGCTCGTACACAAGGAGCTTGTCTTCGTAGTGGGTCCTCAGGCGCCTCAGCGCATTGCTTGCAGCAGCAGTGCTGATCTTGAGTGACGTGGCAGCCGCTGTGACACTGCCTTCTTCAAGAATGGCGTTGAACAGAATGAGCAGGTTTAGATCGAGGCCTTCGACGCGCATTTGGTGAATTATACAGTAACTACTGATATCGGGGGTGTGGCAAATGAGATTCAGTCGTCTAGACTTGAACCTATTATTGTTGCTCGACACAATTTTATACGAGAACAGCGTTACCCGGGCGGCTGCAAAATTGGGACTGAGTCAGTCTGCCACCAGCAATGCTTTGCGTCGACTTCGTGATCATTTCAACGATAATCTAGTCGTGAATTCTGGGCGGGGCATGGTTCCAACGCGTCTGGCGCGGGAGATTGCGGGAGAAATCAGGCAGCTTGTACAGGAAGCCCAGATCTTGAGCAGGGCTCGCTCGGTCTTCGACCCATTGATCAGCACAAAGAAACTTACCATTAGCGTCTCCGATTTCTCGTCCAGCATCTTGCTATCGCATTTGCTGCGTCGCTTGCGGGTCAGTGCCCCTCGGATGCACGTGGACATTGTGGGAATGCTTCCGTACCCGTCACGTAGCCTTGATCGCGGCGAGATCGATGCGGTGGTCATCGCCCGTGGTTTCATGCCGAAGAATTACCCGTCCCAGTTTCTGTTTGAGGACCGATATGTCTGCGTCGCATGGGGCGGCTCGACGCTGGCAACACGCGAACTTACTCTCGAGGAGTACCGATCACGCGCCCATGCAGTTCATCGATCACCAAACTTTGTATTGCCAGACATCGTTGAGCCCATTATTGGTGAACCGCGCCATGTGGCGCTGACGGCTCCGTATTTCCTACTATTGCCGCGCATGATCGTCGGGACGGAATATCTGGCGACCATTCCGTTCCGTCTGGCCGCTCGCAGCGCTGGTACTCTTCCATTGTTAATCCGACCACTGCCATTTCCGACGTCGCCGGTGCTAAGTCTGGTGTTTTGGCATCCCACCAAAGGCGAGGACCCTGCGCGTGTCTGGTTCAGGAGCCTGATGGACGAAATTGCCGCCGATCTCAAGGGTGATCTCTTGCTGTTACAGAAAACTTATCCCATTGAGACAAAAGTGGTTCAAGTGTCCCAGGGTGCATTTGCGCGAGCATCAATCGCATAGCGTTTCATTGCTTTGACGCACTCGTTATTCCCAAGATTACCCTGCTGCCTCAGAAGCGAAAGGGCCGCAAATGCGATATGGCGGCGGTCGACTTCAAAGAAGTCGCGCAACGCATGCCGGGTGTCACTTCTGCCAAAGCCATCGGTGCCAAGTGCAGAGTAGGGAGCCACTAGATACGGCGCGATGAGGTCTGGTAACGCGCGTATATAATCTGTCGCAGAAATCACTGGGGTAGGACCAGAGAGACAGCGTCCTAGATGCGAACGTCGGGGCTTTTGGGTGGGATGCAGGCGGTTCCAACGTTCGACGCTCTTTGCGGCCCGCGCAAGCTCAGTGAAGCTGGTCACACTCCAGATTTCTGCTTCTACTTCCCAATCTTGAGCCAATAGATCGGCAGCGGCTATGACCTCAAGCAGTATGGCGCCCGACCCGAGCAGGCGCACTTTGCTACGTGGCTTTGATACAGTACGCGTTGCATAGAGATACATGCCGTCGATGATCTGCTGATCGACATTTGGCGGCCGAGAGGGATGCGCATAACTTTCGTTCATCAGGGTGATATAGTAGAAAACATCGTGTTGCTGCTCGAGCATTTCGCGCATGCCGTAATCCAGGATGACTGCGAGTTCGCAAGCAAACGCTGGGTCGTACGCTCGACAGTTTGGAATCGTGGCGGCTAGTACATGGCTATGACCATCCTGGTGCTGTAACCCTTCTCCGCCTAATGTTGTACGGCCAGCAGTTGCCCCGAGTAGAAACCCACGGGCTCGCTGATCAGCTGCTGCCCAAATCAGATCGCCAACGCGCTGAAACCCGAACATAGAATAAAAAATGTAGAAGGGCATCATGGCAAGAGCGTGCGCGGAATAGCTCGTCGCGGCTGCGACCCAGGAACTCAGCGCACCAGCCTCGTTGATTCCTTCCTCTAGAATTTGTCCGTCTATTGCTTCGCGGTAGCTGAGGAGCGATCCGATATCTTCCGGCTCATAGTGCTGGCCGACACTCGAATAAATGCCTATCTGTTTGAACAGATTGGCCATTCCAAAGGTGCGCGCTTCGTCTGCAACAATGGGAACTATGCGGGGTCCAATCTTCTGGTCTCGGAGCAGGAGGGCTAGCATTCGAACGAAGGCCATCGTTGTTGACATTTCCTTCCCGTCTGCATTTATGGCGAAGCCGCCATAAAGTGGCAGCTCAGGCACTTCTAGGGTATCGGCAGCGTTCTCTCTTCTGGGAATGTAGCCGCCCAATGCTGTGCGTCGCGCGTGCAGGTATTTCAGCTCTGCGCTGTCCGCTGCGGGTCTGTAAAACGCTAATGATTCCACCTGTTCGTCGGAGAGCGGTAGGTCGAAGCGATTGCGAAAACCAATTAGAGTTTCCCTATCCAGCTTCTTCTGCTGGTGAGTGGTCATTTTCCCTTGCCCGGCTTCACCCATGCCGAAGCCTTTCTTTGTCTGGGCAAGGATCACTGTGGGGCGGTCAAGTGACTGTATGGCGGCTGTGTAGGCGGCATAGATCTTGACGAGATCGTGACCCCCCCGCTTCAGTCGGTGGATTTGGTCATCGGTCAGGCCTTGGACCAATTGCGCTAGGGCCGCATTTCGTTCGAAAAACGTCTCCCGGTTGTAGCGTCCGTCCTTGGCGGCGAAAGTCTGGAATTGTCCGTCGACGGTCTTTGAGAAGGCTCGAGCGAGTGCGCCGGTAGAGTCACGGGCGAATAGACCATCCCAATCCGAACCCCACACGAGCTTGATCACTCTCCATCCGGCGCCGTCAAAGAGCTCCTCCAGCTCATCAATGATTCGGCCGTTGCCACGCACTGGCCCGTCCAACCGCTGAAGATTACAGTTGATCACCCATACGAGATTGTCGAGCCCTTCTCTCGCCGCCAAGGTTAGTGCGGACATGCTTTCGGGTTCGTCCATTTCGCCATCACCGAAAATTCCCCAAACCACGCGGCCTTTCGTATCGAGCAATTTCCGATGGTGCAGGTAACGCATGAACCGTGCCTGATAGATGGAACTGATCGGCCCTATCCCCATAGAGCCTGTAGGAAACTGCCAGAACTCTGGCATAAGCCATGGATGCGGATAGCTGGACAGGCCGCGCGCGCCGACGTTGGCTGCTCCGAGTTCCTGGCGAAAGTGCGCGAGATCGGGGGACTCCAGACGGCCTTCCAGAAAGGCGCGGGCGTATACCCCGGGCGCCGAATGCGGTTGGTAGAAGACTAGATCGCCACCAAAGTCCTCGTGGCGGGCTCGAAAGAAGTGGTTAAATCCAATCTCAAAGAGATCGGCCGCGCTCGCATAGCTGGCAATGTGACCGCCCAGCTCGCCATAGGCCTTGTTGGCGCGAACCACCATGGCAAGGGCGTTCCAGCGCATGATTGCAGCCAGGCGCTCTTCGACCGCCAGGTCGCCCGGGAACGGCGGCTGTTGATCGACGCCTACGGTGTTAAGGTATGGCGTTCCGCGTTTCGGATGCCAGTCGATAGCCAACTTCCGTGCTTCTTCTTGCAGCGCATCCAGGATATCCACGGTGAGCGAGTTACCCTCCTTTACAACGAGCGATCGCAGCGCATCGAGCCATTCCCGCTTCTGCAATTCGAAGTCGTTGAATGCGTCGCTAGTATCAATCTGGTTCATGAGTTATCCGTGGGCCGGTGCCGTCGGCTCGAGAGCAGACCGCGCACCTGGTAGGGGCTATGCGGCGGCTGCACCGACGAGCTTGGTACTGCATGGTGCCAGAGACAGACGGAGCCACAACGGCGTTCTGTGAATGGAGCGATGTAGTAGGTGACTCCCCATCGGACGTGAATTCTGCCATTCAGATTTCTAGGCAATGGGCTGAGCGTAGTGTGCCAATATGCAGAGCAGACGTGCCGGGGGTGTTCCAAGCTGCCATGGCTCGCCGTCTGCCATCGGGGCGCGGGCGCCGTGCGGTGGGGTCACGAGACGAGAGAATCAACAATATGGGCAAACGAACGATCCTGACGTGTGCCGTTACCGGCAATCTCACGCAACCGGGAATGAACGAACATTTGCCGATCACCCCGCAACAGATAGCGGAGGCGGCTTTGGAGGCAGCCGATGCGGGAGCCGCCGCGGTCCACATTCATGTGCGCCATCCGGAGTCGGGCTTGCCTTCTATGGAACTCCAGCACTATCGCGAGTGTGTGGATATTATTCGAGAGCGCAATTCCGTCCTGATCATTAATCTTACGACCGGGCCCGGCGCGCGATTTCAACCCAGTGACCACGATCCGCGCGTACCGGGCCCAAGGACCACACTCACGCTGCCCTCAAGACGCGTGGAACATGTCGTGACGTTAAGGCCAGATGTGGCGAGCCTTGATCTGAATACGATGATTTTTGGCGGAGAGATCATGATGAATACACCCGCCAGCATTCGCGAGATGGCGTCCTCCATGTACCGTGCCGGCGTTACGCCTGAACTGGAACTCTTTCACGACGGCGATATCCAGCTGGCAAAGGATTTGCTGGCGGATGGATCGATCCGCCGACCGTTGCTTGCCAGCTTGGTGTTGGGCGTAAAGTACGGCTTTGAGGCTACAACACGTACGATGGCGCACGCCGCGGCGATGCTCCCACCGGAGATGGAATGGACGGCTTTCGGGATTGGTCGCCAAGCATTTCCAATGGTAGCGCAGTCGTGGCTGTTGGGGGGCAACATTCGGATTGGTATGGAGGATACCGTCAAGATCAGTAGAGACCACAAGGCCAAGAGCAACGGGGAACTGGTCGCCAAGGCGCGCGGTATCATTGAAGCGCTCGGTGGTGAGTTGGCTTCCTCTGAAGAAGCTCGAGAGCGAATCGGTCTGGGATCAAGCAATCGACTCGCCGCGAGAAGATAGGATTCATGTTCCTCGACGTGGCATTGTAATGAAGTCAGCATTCGCGGGGAGTGGTGCGGTCCAGGACTTGGTGAACCGAGGTCATTGGACGGTTTTCCTCCGAAGCGCGCTTGCGATTCTCTCGGCTGCCATGCTCCTCGATGGTTTGGAAAACCAGCTGCTCGGTTTGGTTGTGCCTACGCTTATCAAGGAGTGGCACGTAACGCGGGCCGATTTCGCGGTGGTATTTTCGATTGGGCTACTGGGCAATGCGATTGGCGGTTCCATTGGCGGTGTTGCTGGTGATCGCTTGGGGCGTAAACCGCTCATCGTCGTGAGCGTCCTAGTCTTTGGCGTGATGACAGCCTGTGCGGCCTTGGCCTCAGGTACTTCTGCCCTGGCGCTTATACGATTCGTGGCGGGGCTGGGACTTGGAGCTTACATTCCCAACGGTGCTGCACTCATCTCGGAGATCACGCCTTTTCGCTCAAAAAACATCGCAATCGCGATTACCATAGCCGGCGCGCCGATCGGAGGAATCGTTGGAGCGGCAATCAGCGCATATATGCTCCCTGAGATGGGTTGGCGCCCGCTATTTGTAATCTGTGGCAGTCTACCGATTCCGGTCGCCCTCGGGGCTATATTGCTGTTACCGGAGTCACCCAGTTTTCTTAACGCCCGATCAAACCATCGGGCATTAGCGCGTACCCTGCGGCGGTTAGGGCATCGCGTGAATGATGACGCAATTGCTGATGATGATCAAACAGGCGCTCGGCATATCGCGCCATGGAACTCCGTATTTGCGAAGGATCAGTGGCGAAACACCACTGGTCTGGCAATTATTTTTATCTTGGCTCAATACAACTTATTCGGACTCTTGAGCTGGGCGCCGCTCCTGATGTCTGGCGCTGGCTTTCCCACGGCCTCCGTCAGTGCGGGAATCATTTCCCTTCACTCAGGTTCGATTGCTGGCGCGCTATGTGTCGCATGGTTTATTCAGCGCCTGGGATCGCGGATGGCGCTTTCCTTGCTGCTACTGGGAGCCGCCTCGGTAGCTCCGTTTGGATTGCTGCATGTGGGTCCAGAATCTACGATCGTACCGTGGCTCGCCGTCTATGGAATCGCCGGACTCTTTGCGGCCGCTCTGATCAGTTCAATGTATGTTGTCGCCGCTCACGCCTTTCCGCCGCTGATCAGGTCCACAGGCATAGGATTCGTACTGACGGCCAGCAGGGTCGGTTCCATTCTGAGTCCGCTCATCCTTGCAAAGGCAATGCATGCATCCGCGGCCGTCGGTTATTTTCTTGCACTCGAATTGCCCATGCTGCTTGGACTGCTGGGCGTCTTAATCATCGGAAATCACATTCCGCGTCCGGCGGTGACAATAGGGGTGCCGCAATCGTTTTCTTAGGTCTTAGCACGCCATAGAGCCGTGCGGATAGCACGGCGGCCTTATCGCAATCGGCGTCGGATTGAAAATGTTCCGAATGAAATGGATAAGTTCACATGACATCGCTGGCAGATTATGGAGACAAATATCCCTCTATCCGTATGCGGAGGGAGGACGGCATACTTGAGATTCAATTTCACACCAACGGCGACTCGCTGCTGTGGACCTCGGCGCAGCACACGGAACTCGAACTGGCGTTTCTCGATATCTCGCGTGACGGAGACAACGGCGTCATCATCATGACAGGTACCGGGGAAAACTTCAGTGGCCCTGCAGTTTCAGAGCAGGGGCATAAGTTCGTGGTCAACGGGACGATGAATACGTCGCAATGGGATCGGTTCCACTGGGAGGGTCGCGGTCTCTTGAATAATCTGCTGAGCATAGAGGTTCCTGTCATAAGCGCAATAAATGGCCCTGCGCTTAGACACGCCGAGATTCCCGTGTTGGCGGATGTGGTGTTGGCTGCGGAGGAAGCCACATTTCAGGATACCGCTCACTTTGCGGCCGGCTTGGTACCGGGCGATGGAATGCACATCGTGTTTCCACATGTCATGGGCATCAATCGAGGGCGATATTTTCTACTGACCGGCCAGACCCTGTCCGCGACGGAAGCATACCAGATGGGGATTGTGAACGAGATTCTGCAGCGGGATCGCTTGCTGCCGCGCGCTTGGGATATCGCGCGCAAGCTGATGAAGCAGTCCGCTCTAACTCGCCGATACACGCGCATTCTGTTGACGCATGAACTGAAGCAGCGCATGCACGATCTACTCGGATATGGGATCGCGCTCGAGGGATCGGCTGTATCCGCAATTGCGCACGGCGACCCTATGGGTCGCCGCTGACGGCGAAGTGGTCTGTAGACCGGATATTCCTATGGACCTGTCTGCACTGCTGGCGGCGTGCCGGGAAACGCTCTCGGATGCCGAAAGCTACCGGGGATTGGTTAGTGATGCTCTTCGGCGGCGGCTGCAAGGCTCGGCTAACCTGACGAGCTGTCAACATGAAACGCATGGGCTCGCATGGATCGCAACGTACTGCGAGGCACTGCGGGCGTTGTTAGATTGGGGCGGCGCCCTAGGGCCGAAGGATTGTGGCGAACTCGAGCAGTTAATTATTTTGACAACTTATTTCGAATACTCTGCGCAGCTCTCAGGCGGCCTCGCTATGAGCCCGGGTGAGTGGGTTCGCCCGGATGACTTCGGTATTGACTACCGCACCGTAATGAGTGGCAATGGAGTGCGGACATTACGAGCATTTGGCTCGCCTGCGGGATGTCGGGCGCGGATCGTAGAATTGATCCGAGACAATCAATACGGACAAGTTGCCTACGGTTCAGAATATCTGGCGGTCGCCGCGGCGCAGTTTAGGCGATTCGTGGCGGATGAGATTGCGTCGGAGGCGCACCGATGGCATCTGGAGAACGCCTATATTCCGCTAGCGGTGATGCGGAAGATGGCCGATTTAGGCGTCTTTGGGCTCACTATCTCGGAGGCGTACGGTGGGTCTGGGCTGGGGAAGTTGGCTATGTGCGTAGTCTCCGAGGAGCTATCTCGCGGTTACCTCGGGGTGGGCTCTCTTGGTACGAGATCCGAAATAGCGGCGGAACTCATTCAAACAGCTGGTACGGAAGAACAGCGGTCGAGCTACCTGCCGAGGATCGCTTCCGGCGAACTTATCCCCACCGCTGTCTTCACGGAAGCCGACAATGGTTCCGATCTGGCCAACCTGACCACTCGTGCCGAATTGGTGCCCAACTCGCATGGGAACCCGGTCTGGCGGGTCAACGGAAGTAAGACCTGGATCACTCACGCTGCGCGATCAGATCTCATGACTTTGTTGGTTCGTACGCAGCTCAATGAAAAAGGATATGGGGGACTCTCAATACTGTTGGCGGAGAAGCCCAGAGGCGATGACTCGCGTCCTTTCCCCTCGCCCGGCCTTAATGGGAGCGAGATTAATGTATTAGGGTACAGAGGGATGAAGGAGTTTGAGATCGGGTTTGATGGCTTCGAAGTACCTGAGGCTAACCTTTTGGGCGCAGTGCGCGGGCAAGGCTTCAAGCAACTGATGTCAACCTTCGAGAGTGCGCGTGTCCAGACCGCTGCGCGAGCGGTGGGAGTCGCGCAAAACGCGCTCGAGCTAGGGTTTGCTTACGCACTCGAGCGCAAACAATTTGGTAATGCGATTATTAAGTTTCCCCGCATCTTCGACAAGCTCGCATGGATGACAGCGGAAACCATGGCGGCACGCCAACTTTGCTATCGTGCAGCGCGCCGAAAAGACGATGGCAAGCGCTGTGATGTCGAAGCCGGCATGGCCAAGTTGTTGGCCGCGCGCGTAGCCTGGAATAATGCCGATAACGCAGTTCAGGTGCACGGAGGCAACGGCTTCGCGCTGGAATATCCGATCAGTCGGGTTCTATGCGACGCGCGTATCCTAAGCATCTTCGAGGGCGCGGCTGAGATTCAGGCACAAGTCATCGCGCGCGGCCTCTTGACGAGGGTATGACCTCAAGCGAGCCATGGGGATTCTCTCTGGAATGACGATTACAGAGCACGGGGCCTTCATTGCTGGTCCCTTCTCGACGCTGTCGCTCGCAAAACTCGGTGCCAACGTCATTCGCATCGACCCGATAGGCGGTGGCATCGACTACCGACGTTGGCCGATCAGCGCGGATGGCCACAGCCTATACTGGTCCGGTTTGAATAAGGGAAAGAAATCCATCGCTATCGATCTGCGTCGTCCGGAAGGACAGGACCTTGCGCAGACCCTAATTACAGCCCCAGGCGACGGTGCCGGGCTCTTTGTGACAAACTTTCCGGCGATCGGTTGGCTTGATTATGAGACCCTGCGGTCCCTGCGCCAGGATTTGATCATGGCAACCGTGCTTGGTAATTACGACGGCTCGACCGCAGTCGACTATACGGTGAACTGCGCCGTGGGTTTCCCGCTTGCGACCGGACCGGAGGATATGTCGGAGCCCATCAACCATGTGCTGCCCGCTTGGGACTTGCTGTGCGGGCAGACGGTGGCGATGGCATTACTGGCGGCGGAGCGCTACCGGCGGGTGCATGGGCACGGGCAGCTCTTCAGGGTAGCCTTGTCGGACGTGGCTCTCGCAGCAGTTTCCGATCTGGGAATGATCTCCGAAGTCGAAATCAATGGGTCTGGTCGATCGAAGCAAGGAAACCAAATATACGGCGCTTATGGGTGCGATTTTGCTACCAAGGACGGGCGGCGCGTGATGGTCGCCGCGGTCAGCCGCAGTCAGTGGAGGGCGCTTTGCAAGGCGACGGAAGCTGACGCACGCGTACGGGAAATGGAAGATCGCGAAGGCTGCGATCTCAATGATGAGGGGGAACGGTTTAGGCACCGAGAAGCGATAACAGCACTTCTAACGCCTTGGTTTGGCGACCGTTCGCTAGCGCAAATTGGTGCCCTGCTTGATCGCGCCCGGGTGTGCTGGGGCGTTTATCAGACCTTCGAGCAAATGGTAGCAGAAGATCCCCGATGTTCCATGCAAAACCCAATGTTTGAGAGCGTCAACCATAATGGTATAGGACTCTCGCTTACGGCGCGCAGTCCCATTCAATTCAGCAGACTTGACATTGCTGGTAACCGTCCGCTTCTGGCCGTATTGTCGCACGGCGGCATGGGATTGATGATGCCGACCTGTTAAGCGGGTATCTAGGTTACGTGCCCGCGTAGGGGATAGATGGGCACGTCTCTCGAAGCGG
>Ga0181537_10004537_pt1 | contig 11513 bp, 8 predicted proteins | sample PEATcosm2014_Bin_39_FD_119765 | JGI IMG/M metagenome (GOLD analysis project Ga0181537, IMG submission 119765) | Peatland microbial communities from MTU Mesocosm Facility, Houghton, MI, USA - PEATcosm2014_Bin23_10_metaG | ecosystem: Environmental > Terrestrial > Soil > Wetlands > Peat | place... | reverse complement strand
TGATCGGCCCGTCCTTTGGACAGGTCGGTTCCCGTGCCGCGCCCGGCCGCGGCGCTCGCGTCCACGGTAGGGAGCGCCGCTCCCGTCACGACCGCCTCGTAGGTGCGCGCCTGCTGCAGCCGATCCAGCGCGATTTCAAGATCCAGATTCGAGCTGACCGCACGCTCGACCAGAGAATTCAGCTCCGCATCGTTCAGGGCCTGCCACCAGGCGGCTAAATCAAAGGGCGGAGTCTCCGGCGAACCGGGCGTCTTCGCGACACCGTGCACATTCGCGGCAAAATGGGTGGGCGCGTCCGCTTTGGGAGTGTGATAGTTGGGACCCGCGGCGCAGGATGCCAAGGTCAGGCCAACACCGAGGGTGCGCAGGAATTTCACCGCCGTCAGCGCCTCGCATCGAGCGGCGGCTTGGGCGCGTCCGTGTCGTTGACGGCGACCGGTTGACCCGCCGCAATCTGGCTGCTTATATTGAGAACCAGCCGATCGCCCGCCAGCACGCCCGATGAAAGCTCGACCAAACTGCCGTTGTCACGCGCGATCTCGACATCCTTGAACTGCACGTTGCCGCGCGCATCGACCAGCGCAACTTGCGTGGCGTTGGAGCGAAAAATCAGCGCGGCAGCGGGCACTTCCACCGAGCCGCGGGCGGGCAGTTTAAAGGCGACCTTGACGTACATGCCGGGAACGAGGGAATGCGAGGCATTGGGCATGTCGACCTCGACCCGCATGGTGCGGGCTTGCGGATTGATCGACTCGGCGGACCTGGCAATTTTTCCAGGGAACGTCCCGCCGAGCGCACCGGTGGCGCGAATTTCAGCGGGAACGCCGGGGTTCATCAGCTCTCCGGATGCGCTCTGCGGTACATCGACGAAGATGCGCAGCGGATCGGTCTGCGCCATGCGGTAGAGCGGCGTCGTCGATGAGCCGCTGCCGGCCGTGACGAGATTGCCGACGTCTATCTTGCGTTCTGTGATGGTCCCATCGAACGGCGCCCTGACCCGTTTGAATTCAGTCAGCGCGTCATATTGATCGACTTTGGATTTGTCGAGAGCCACTTGCGCCACCGCGGCGCTGAGCTGGGCTTCGGCCATTCGATAATCCGCCTTCTTGGATTCTCGCTCTTGTTCGGAGACCACACCTTTGGGCGAATCGCGCCAACGCTCGTTGGTCGACTTGCTAAACGCCGCTTCAGCCTGGCGGGCGCCCACTCGAGCCTCCGATGACTTAAGCTGCGCCCGCGCAGCGGCAAGCTCGGCATCGAGCTCCGGCGTCTCGATGGTTGCGAGCACCTCACCCTGTTTGACGCGATCGCCGATGTCCACGTGCCAATTTGCCACGTAGCCGTTCACGCGCGCGTAGATGGTGCTTTCATACCAGGCGGCGGTTTCGGCAGGAAGCACCAAATCCTGCCCGGCCGTGGCAGGCTGGGCAATGACCACATCGACCGGCGGCGGCCTCGAATAGTTTGCCTCGCCGGCCCTGGCGATCGCATGGGCATGAAATAAGCGCAAGACGCTCACCAGCAGAAAGCACAAGAGCAGCACAATCGCGGCGATCAACACACCCTTCTTCGCGCGCGCGCCTGTTTGCGCCTCAAAGTGCGTGGACACCTCATGCTCTTGCAGCGATGCCGGCTCACCCCTCGCTGCTTCGACGCGCGCTGCCTCATCGGGAAAGCGGCTGTGCGAAGGTTGGTCCCGCAGCGGCACTTCGGAAGACTTCGGGTGATCGTTATCAGGCGATTGCATCGGCTCTACCTTCGGCGTGGCGATCGGTGATTGGAATTGGTTGCCGACGCAGCAGCCGATACATGGTGGGCACAAAAATCAGCGTCGCCAAGGTCGCGAACAGCAGTCCACCGATGACGGCCCTGCCGAGCGGTGCATTTTGTTCGCCACCTTCACCGATGCCGATGGCCATCGGTACCATGCCGAGTATCATCGCGCTCGCCGTCATGAGTACGGGGCGCAGCCGGGTAAATCCCGCGCCGGTCGCCGCTCTTAAGGGGTCATCGCCGGCCTGCATGCGTTGATTGGCAAAACTCACCACCAGAATGCTGTTGGCCGTGGTCAGTCCGATGCACATGAGGGTGCCCATCAACGCGGGGACGCTCATCGGGGTTTGCGACAGAAACAGCATCCACAATACTCCCGCCAGGGCAAATGGCACCGCCATGAGCACGATCAAGGGATCGATCCAGCTCTGGAAATTCATCACCAGAAAGAGGTAGACCAAAACGATGGCGAGCGCGATGCCGGTGAATAGACCGGCGTAGCTCTCCCGCATGGTCTCGACCTGGCCGCTCAACGTGACGCTCAGGGCACTCGCCGCATCCGGTCGATTTGTCTCGAGCACCTTGTCGATATCGCGCGCAGCCCCGAAAAGATCGCGGCCTTGGACATCCGCATGCACATCGAAGACCGGCCGAATGTTCAGCTGCGAGGCCACCATCGGCACCGATTCGCGGCCGAAGGAGGCCATGTTGAGCAGCAATTGACCGGACGCGGCGCCGGTTCCGGACGTGATGGGCATGGTCTGTAGATCCTGCGACGAGCCGATGCGGTAGGTGGGCACTTGCACGACCAGCGGATAGCTCACGCTGTTGCGCGGATCAACCCAGAAATTCGGCGCCGATTGCGCGCTCGAGTTGGTCGCCACCAGCACATTATTGGCTGCCTCCTGCTGTGTCACACCGGTTTCGGTCGCCAAGTCGCGGTCCATGTCCACGGTTAGCGCCGGTGCATTCGGCACCTGAAAGACATGCGCATCGACCACCCCGGCGATGCGCGTCATCTCCCGGGCGAGCTTTGAGGCTAAGGCAAACGCCGCTCCTTGATCGGGTCCGGAGACTCGCACATCGATAGGCGCCGGCTGTCCAAAATTCAAGACTTGATCCACGATGTCCGCGGGCTGAAAAAAGAACTGCAGCTCGGCAAACTGTGCCGGCAACTCGCGGCGCAGCTGGGCAATCAGCTTCGCCGTCGGAGAATGCGTCTTGGTGAGCGAAATCAGGATTTCCCCGTCCATGGGGCCGACGGTGGCCGAATCGCTCAAGGCCACGTTGATGCCGCTGTACGGCAGTCCGATGTTGTCGAGCATCACATCAATCTGGCCGCTGCCGATGCTCTTGCGGATCTGTGTTTCGACCTGCGAGAAATACTGCTGGGTTTTCTCGAGCCGGGTGCCCGCCGGCGCGCGTACGTGGAGCCGCATCTGCCCGGCGTCCACTTGGGGAAAGAAGTCGCGGCCCAGGAACGGGAACAGCAGGGCCGACACCACGATCAACGCCAGGAAGGCCAGCACGGTGAGACGCGCCTCCGATAGCGCCCAGGACAAGATGTTGCGGTATTGTTCGCGAAATCTCTCGAACCCACGCTCAAAGCCCGCTTGAAATCGCACCAGCGCATTCTTGGAGCGCGCCCGCCCCATGTTCTGCGGATGCGGCGGGTCAGCATCGAACTCGCGCACTGCCCGGCGCATCAAATAATTGAACAGCACCGGTACCATCGTAAAGGAGAGCGCGAGGCTGGCGAGCAGCGCCCCGATGACCGAGAGCGACAGCGGCGAGAATAAGTACTTGGCGGTGCCCTCGAGCAAAAATACCGGCACGAAGACGATGCAGATGCATAGGGTCGATAGGAATGTGGGTATTGCGACCTCGTTCGCTCCGCCCACGATTGACTGATGCAGCGGTTCACGCATCGCGACGTGGCGCTCTATGTTTTCGATCACCACAGTGCCATTGTCGACCAAAATCCCGATGGCCAGAGCGAAGCCGCCCAAGGTCATCGTGTTCAGCGTCTGGCCTGTGAATTTGATGAACAATACGGCGACGACGATCGACAACGGGATGGCGGCCAAGATGATGATCGACAGGCGAATATTGCCGAGGAATAGGATGATCACGAGCGCGGTCAACCCAGCGGCCATGGCGGCGCTCAGCGCCACACTGTGGAGCGCCGCTCTGACGAACACGGATTGGTCGAACAGGGCCTTGACCACGACGTCCTTGGGCAGAATGGCCTGGATGCCCCGCATTGCCGCGCGCACGCCGTCAATGACCGCCAGTGTCGATACGCCGCCGGTCTTGCGTATCGTCATCAGCGCGCCCGGCGTACCGTTGACGGACACCGAATTGGTCTGCACCTGAAAACCGTCGTGCACATGCGCCACGTCGCGCATGAACACCATGCGTCCGTCAATCTGCCTGATGGGAAACGCATTGAGCGACTCGATGAGGTCGGGTGAATTATTCATCGACAGCGAGTAGTCCTTGTCGCCAATTTTCACATCACCGGAGGGAAGGATGACGTTTTGATGCTGGAGCGCATTGCTGACATCCGCGGCAGATAGGCCGCGCGCCGCCAATGCAGCCAAATCCAAGTCGGCCATGATGACGCGCGGCTTGCCGCCATAGGGATACGGAACCTCGGCGCCGTGCACGACCGCCAATGCCGGACGAATGATGTTTTGCCCCAGATCGTTGAGTTTCGAATCGGGCAGCGATTTGCTCGACAAGCTCAACTGAATGATGGGGACGTCCGTTGCCCCGTAGCGCAGTACCAGGGGGGGCGTGATGTTGGGGGGCATGTACTTGAGCACCACCAGGGCGCTGCTGTCGAGTTGCGATACGGCGCGGGTGACATCGGCGCCCTCGTGCAAATAGATTTTCTCTACGCCGATGCCCTCGTAGCTCACAGCCTCGATGCGCGCGATGTCATCGACCAAGGACGCGAGCTGGCGCTCATGCAGCGTCAAGATGCGATTCTGAATGTCCTGCGCGCTCATGCCGTTATAAGTCCAGACCACCGCGACGACCGGAATGTCGATTTCGGGGAATATATCGACGGGCATCCGCAGCGCCGCGCCTATCCCCAGGAGCGAAACCAGGATGAGGACGGCGACGACTGTGTAGGGCCGTTTCAGCGCTGTTTCGACAACGGACATGCCAGGATCCTTACTCGGCGATGTCCCCAATCTAGACTGGCAAACCCGGATCTTCAGGAGCCGATGGTCACGATTAGCGAGTGACTAAAGTCACTTTTTTGATTTTCGCTGCCGCGAATCCGGCGGGCACTACTTCTGCCGCGCCTGCCCTTTGGAGATCAATGCGAGCGCGATTCGCGTATTTGCGTGCAGCTTCTCCATTATCCGGCTCACGTAGTTTTTGATCGTGCCTTCGGCGAGGTACATGGCTTCGGCGATTTGCCGGTTGCTCAAGCCTTCCGCGATCAGCTGCAAGACTCTCTGCTCCTTCTCATTGAGTACCTCGGCACCATCCTCACGCGGTGCGCCGGCAACCTTCTGCGGCGAGGAAGGCGCCGCGGACTCTTCGCGGCCCGGCCCCAGCGTAGAGACGGCCGCGAGACGCGCAAACTGGTCCATGACCTTTCGCGCGATTTGCGGGGTCAAGCGCGACTCACCGCGCTTGAGCGCACGGATCGTCTCGAGCAGTTCGTCCTCGGCGGCATCCTTGAGCAGGTAGGCGTGCGCGCCCGCGCGCACCGCTTCGAACACGGTTTCGTCGTCGTGGAGCGTCGTCAACACGAGGATCTGGGTTGCGGGCAGCATCTGGACGATCTCGCGCGTTGCCGCCACGCCGCCTTTGACCGGCATGTGCAGGTCCATCAAAATCACATCCGGCTGCAGGACCCGCGCCAAATCGACGACCTCGGCGCCGTTGCAGGCCTGACCCACGACTTCCATGTCCTGCTCCAAGGAGAGCAAGTGCGCGGCGCCTCGGCGCACATGCGCTTGATCCTCCGCAATCACTATGCGAATCGACGCACCCTGGTTGCGCTCGCCGTCGGTCATGAGGTACCCAATGTCTGTTTCCCTCTCGTGCGATCATGCGGCTCGTGTACCATCGCTGGGAAGTGACTTTGGTCACGACATGATGGGAGCCCATGGCGAAACCGGTTGCCCCCGCCGATCGCAGACCGTTGCTTTGGATCATCGACCCGAGGCGCAGTCTCGTGACCGCCGCCGTGTGGCTGATCATCGCGCTCGCGGCCACATTTTCGATCGGCGCGGCCATTTCGGTTGGCGCGATTGTCCGGCAAAGCCTATTTGAACAACACGTTCGCCGATTGTCGCTAGAAACCGATCAAATGAGTTCCGATGTGGGTCAAGCGATCGACGCGCGACTTGCAGCCGTGCGGGCGGCCGCCCGCATCTTCCGTGAGAACGAGGTCGGCGGCCGTCAGCGGGATCTCAAGGACGTCTTCGACGAATTATCGACGGCGTACCCGCAGCTCGACTGGATTGAGATCGCCGATTTGCATGGAATCATCATCGATGCGCTTGGCGCTCTGCCGAACGGCCGCACCGTCGAAACGAGCCGGTGGTTTCGAGCGGGACTCCAAGGCGCTTGGCTCGGCACCATCGACAGCGCACCCACCGAGTCGGCCTCGACGGCTTTTGAGCTCGGTGATTTGGCCGCCCCGGTACGCGACGACACCGGACGCATCGTCGGGGTCGTCGCGACGCGTTTGAGCTGGAGGCGTCCGGCGGACCACCCGCAGCGATTGACCGACGAGACCGATCAGCAAATTGCCACGCAGGCGTTCGTACTCGACCGCAATGACGTCGTTCTCGTCGGACCGCCGGAGTTTCTCGACAAGCCCTGGAGCGGCGTTCCCGCGAGTCCGCCCGGACGCAGGGGCCGAGTGCCAGATGCGTTCGACGCGACAGGCGGCACACCCCAATTCGAGCAGCTTGCCTCCGGGCGGCAGGTGCTCGTTGCGCGCTCCGCGCTCGGCGCCAGCAACGAAGTATCCGCGACCGGCTGGCAGGTGCAGCTCTGTGAACCCATTGAGCGGGTCTATCAGCGCGCCGATGCGGTTGCAATTCGCATTCTCTGGGTCTCCCTCGGCCTCGGCACCCTTACCGCGCTCATCGGCATCGTCGGCGCCCGGCATCTGACGCGGCGGCTCACGAGCCTCGCCTTTTCGGTCAGCAAGGTCGGTCCTGACGGAATGGACATCGAGGTTCCCGGCGGTGTCGATGAGGTGGCACAGCTCGGGCGCGCATTCGCGCAGATTCTCGCGGATCTTCGAGAGGAACGCCGCGAACTCGAGCGCCGCGTCGCGGTCAGGACGCGCGAGGTCGAGCGCCTCGCCGAGGAATCGCGCTACTCGGCGGTCGTGCGCGAACGCCTAAAAATCGCGCGGGATCTGCACGACACGCTCGCGCACTCAATGATGGCGATATTGAGCGAGATTCGCTTGCTGCGCCGGCTGCACGCGCGGGATCCGGCGGCGCTCGCGGCCGAACTCGAGCGCGCCGAGGCTGTCGCTCATGAGGGCCTCGCCGAGGCGCGCAGCGCCATTTCGCAAATGCGCGTGAGCGCGGTACGGGAAACCGGCTTGGGTCCCGCGCTCGCAGGCGCCTTCGACAAATTCACTGATCGCACAGGATTGTCCGTCGACTTCAGCTCCGAAGAGGAAGCTGCTCGATTCGGCGACGAGCGTGGGGAGGCGTTTTTGCGGATCGCACTCGAGGCCTTACGCAATATCGAGAAACACGCGATGGCGACGCATGTGACCGTCAGGTTGCGAATTGCGAGCGGCACTCACTTGCAGTTGCTGATCGAGGATAACGGAATCGGCTTCGATCCCAAGGCCGTGCTGCCCGACCACTTCGGCATCCTCGGCATTCGCGAGCAGGCGGCCCTCATCGGCGCCGAAGTACGCATCGAGAGCGTGCACAATCAAGGCACGGCGGTACTCGTGTCGTTGCCGCTCTCGCCGGTCGCATTTCCGAGATCCCAATGATGCGCTCAGGAACATCCGCAATACGATCATACCGACATTCCGTCGACCTCGACGAGCCCGGCGGCGACGCCATTTGGGTGGCGATCCTGTTGACCGGTTTGGGTGCAGGCTTCGCAGCGGGCGTGCTCACGTTGCCGCTGCAGAGCATCGAGCATCTCGTTTGGCCAAGTCCCAATATCCTAGATGCAGCCGCGAAAAACCGGGCGAGCCACGGTCGACGATCTTGTCGAGCAACCACTTCGCGCGAGGCGTGCGCGTGATGCCTTCAAACAGAGTCCCGTTGTGTTCCCATCTTCCCTGAACCTCCCTCGGCTTCACGGTGACGTGGACTGTTTGCGCGCGTTTTTTCACCGGCGATACGCCGGGAATTAATATTGAAATTACAGATACTTGCACGCTGTGACGCCGGGCAAATATTTTGTTGATACGAACGCTGCGGTTCCTGATATTCTCTGCGGCCTCTTGTACGGACCGGTTTGTATTTTTCGGTAGCATTTCGGCGAAATTGGTTTCAATTTCGTCTTAAAATACAGTATCTTACGAATAGGGGCCATAGCTCAGCTGGGAGAGCGCTTGCATGGCATGCAAGAGGTCGGCGGTTCGATCCCGCCTGGCTCCACCAGTCTTACTGTCGACAGTCGCGATTTTTTTGAGGCCTGCGTCCCCATCGTCTAGAGGCCTAGGACACATCCCTTTCACGGATGCGACCGGGGTTCGAATCCCCGTGGGGACGCCAATTTTGAACGGCTGCCGACCCTGTCGTATTCGGGGCCGGATACGGGTCATCAAGTCTCTTTGAAGGCTCCCTTGATCGTGATCCACTCCTTGAGCGCCTCGCGCGGAAGTCAGAATGCGCCCGGTATCGTCCTCGGCCGCTTCCATTCCGACACTGTATTGCGTGCGGGGATGCGAGACTCGTTGGGTGTCGTCACGATGGCCGGCTGTCGTATTCGTCCTAATGCGGGCTCCGGTCACTCATGCAGCCATTCACCTCGACAGCGGAATGCGCCTGAAGGGACCCGCTGGCGAGCCCCTCACTCACTGATGCAAGGACATATCCGATCGGGCAATTTGTCCAAGATTGTGGGATTGGCGTTGCGCTGAACGTGTTGTCTTGAACCGTTGCCGAATCCATTCCGGATACCGTAATTCCCTCGCCGAAGTAGGTCTGCACGCCTGCTGTGGTATTGTTCGTTGCCGACGCACCATGTCCAATGTTGCCGGTGCTCGCGACGCCATTGATACGGGTTTGCGTACCAAACCACGGGCGCGAGCCTACGGCTAAACCGATAACGAAATGCGTATTGGGGCTGCTCCACACGGAGTTACCGTTGAGCGATGCGCCCGTGAAGTTCGGGTTCACCGGATAGGCTGGGCTGTAAAGTGGGTCGAAAGCCAGTGCACCAAAGGCTGAATTGCCGGCGCTCACAATAGTGTTGCCGGTAACGGTCGATTTTTGTGTTGCAGGAGCCGCGGTGAATACCACAATCCCGACGTCCGTCGCATCCACAATCTGATTGCCTTTAACCAAGGTGTTTTCACAACCGATGCTCAGACCATCCGTGTAGTCTCCTCCGAAGTGCAGGCTCGGATATGCCGTGATCAGATTGTTCGCAATGGTGTTGCGGGCGCAGAATCTTCCATCCACCGACCCGTAGCTGTGAACATTCGACCAACCCAAGGAGTTGCCGATGAAGTTCTCTTCAACTGCAGCTCCATTGCCTCCATAGATCTCGATGTTGATAGCTCCATACACATACGTGCTCGACTTGCTCCTTTGACCGTCCACCCAGATATTCTTCAGGATCCCGGAAGGATTGGGATTATTCTCGCGGTTAATTTCCACCATCGGGCCGGCAAACGCGGAGGCGCGAATCAGGCGCGCCATTTTCGCGTGTTGATGAGGAGTCGGCAGCCCGTACGTGGCGAGCGTTACTCCTGCGGGGATTACCAGGGATTTGGTCAAATAGACTACCGATTGCTGCGTGAGGTATACCGCTGTCCCGGCTGCGGCGGAGTCGAGCACAGCCTGCAGCTGCGCTTCGGTTAAATTGTCGTACCCACCAATTGCGGAGGTTGGGATACGAATTGCCAAGCCGCTGCCGAAGGTAGCGAAGGAGTAGGAACCACCACCGCAGATGAGCGGGACGAGGTCCGAAAATTCTTTCGAGCTGAAGAACATTGAAACGACCGTTTCCAGGAGGGTCCCGCTGTCGAGCAAACCAAGGTAGTGAGAATAGCCCGGTGCGTCAGGCTCGCGATTGAGTATCGAGCGATAAAGGAGCAGCGCAGTGGACGCGTTGTCGTATTCCAACTCATGAAACTCCGCCGAAGAGAAGAATAGTGCCCCCCAGCGGGTCAGCGTTGTCTGCGTGCAGCCGTTGGGTTCGAAATAGCTGAGAGCTCCGTTCCAAGCGACAGGATCAGGAGCGCGGCCGAGGGTTTCGGTGTACATTTTCGCGATGTACTGAGCGGGGACTGCGGCCTCGGCGGAGAGATGAAATAGAAAGGGGCCTGTTAAGGCCAGGAGGATCGCTTTGACTTTCATGCTCTTTGTTACATAAGTGCTATTTGCGGCCCCCGCGGCCTCGTATTTTTTGCACATTTGCTGATAGCCTCTCGGTTCCCGATCTCAAAACTGTGATCGATGTTCGTGCGCGCGCCCGTGGATGGCAACGCGTCCTTGCAAAAGCAAGAGGTGGATCGCGGGCTAGAACGCTTTATGTCTAAGCGCGGCCGCCCGATCGAACAAATCGGTGCGTCCGGTGCGCCGATAAACGCTGGGCGGAAGCCGGTCACACGGGGTCGGCTTCTTTGACTGCACCCATATTTATGGGTGATAATGAGGCTGGGCTATTGGCGATCGGGACCCTAATCCATGAGCACCACGAAAACCACCTTGGAAATGTCCGAGACTTTGTTTCGGAGGGCTAAGGCTACGGCTGCGAGCCGCGGCCAGACTCTCAAGCAATTTGTGACCGGCGCTCTTGAAAAGGAGTTGGGCTCGAGCGAGTCCGGCGCTATCATCAGTGCTAGCACGGCTCTTCGAAGGGTTCGGCAACTTGCCAAAATAAACGCTGCTAGTTGGCAGACGGATCAAGACGCAGTCGCGGCGGTGCGCGAGCAACGGCGGGGATGATCGTCGATGCTTCCGTCTGGGTGGCAATCTTTCGTGAGAATGATGTTCATCATGGCGCCAGCGTCGCGTTCTTGGACTTGGCGGTCGCGAATCAGCGAGATTTAAACATACCCAATTTGGCTCTTGCAGAGATCGCGGGTGTGTTTGCACGCCAAACCGGGAACTCTAGGCTTGCGGCCAGGACAGTACGGGCCGTACTCGCGTTGCCGCATGTGCAGCGTCATGGACTGAACGACGCGCTTGGCGATAGGGCTGCTGCTTTGGCGGCGAGCTGTAAACTTCGCGGTGCGGATGCGGTTTTTGTCGCGCTCGCCGAAGCGCTCAATCAACCGCTAATCACCTTGGACCGGGAAATCCTAGAACGGTCATCTCGGGTCATCGAAGCCGAGGCACCCGACGTTTGGGCGCACCGCCAGTCAAGCGAATAGTATCGCCGTTTTGAGCTGCATTTACGGGGGTGAGGTTGGAGTACCCGTGGGGACGCCACTTCTTACACGCCTGTCAGAAGCACATCGTAAGGCGCTGTAAATGCAAGAAATTTAAGCGGTACCTCTATCTCGCCCGGCAATCATTGCTTTGCCAGGCTCAGGGCGACTGCAG
>Ga0181537_10004536_pt1 | contig 11514 bp, 12 predicted proteins | sample PEATcosm2014_Bin_39_FD_119765 | JGI IMG/M metagenome (GOLD analysis project Ga0181537, IMG submission 119765) | Peatland microbial communities from MTU Mesocosm Facility, Houghton, MI, USA - PEATcosm2014_Bin23_10_metaG | ecosystem: Environmental > Terrestrial > Soil > Wetlands > Peat | place... | reverse complement strand
GACCGTCTTGCACGCGGCAGGGCAAATAATAGTTAAGGTCGAGCAACGCAGCGGTACGGCGTTGGCTCTCGGACAGGTGCAGCGCCTGCTCGGCGTTTTCAAAGAAGATGTGGGAGTGGTCGGTGGCCTGATCAAAGTTGAGGAAGCCGAAGTCGAGAGAACCGGCGCCATGCCAGTACTGTGCTGTTTCAACTTCGGGGGGCAGGCCATGCGAAGCGGCCAGACGCAGAGGGCGCGAGCCTTCAGCACTCCGCCGATCAGGACCTGTCGCGGGGGACACCGAGCTCTCGACGAGGAAAACGGCAACGCGAGAAACCAGCAAGGTATTGGGCAGACGGTCGACGATCGAGGCCAGCAGGGCGTGCAGATCAGTTTCGGAGCTGAGGCCGCGGCCAAACTCGACCAGAGCCTTGCGATAGTCGTATCGCTGGCGGTCAAAGGCGCGGTCGACCCAACCTTGAATACGCCGCTTCAATGGCTCGAAGAAGGCCAACACGAGCACGATGGCCACGCCTTCTCCCCAACCTCGCAGCGAACCGGGCAGGCGGTTGTGGGCCAGTGCGGCGGCCAATGCAGTTGCTCCGAAATAACCGCCAAGGATCAGGCCGGTGGCCAGGGTATAAGCCACGCCGCGCTTGAAGATCAGATCCGTATCCATCAAGCGGTAGCGAACAATAGCCCAGGCAAAGGTCAGGGGCAAAAAGACCAGCGACAGCCCGGCCAGCTTGGTCAACAGGCTGGGCATGGGCACGTCAAAGAGGAACGGGATCGCGTAAAGCAGCGTGAAGGGCAGAACCGCAAGCAGCGCGCCGCGCCACAGCCACTTCAACTGCTGACGCAACAGAGGAGAATCGGCCCGGCGATAGCTATGCAGGAAGAGTAGCGAAGCCAGCACATAGAAGATCGCGTCATAGCCGGTGCCTGCCTGGTCGAGACGATGCTTGAGCAGACCGGTTGCCTCCCAGCGGTTGACGGCCATCATCCACAGCCCCAAAAGCACCGCGCCCGGGGCATAGACCAGGGGCAACAGCAGGCGGCGGCGAGCGCTCTTGAGCCGCTCCTCGGGGAAGCTGAGCGCGAAATGAAGAAAGAGGGCCGGCTGCAAAGCTTCGGCCACGATGTTGGTCCAGAAGACGGTCCAGTCCAGCACGTCCAATGCGCCGGTGTACTTCAGGGCGTACCAGGCGAACGAGACCAGGCAGAAGAGGTAGAAATGAGTCGCGCGTGGAGCGGTCCAACGGCGGAAGAGAACATAGACGCCGATGGCGAGATAAATAAGTCCGATGAAGCGCAGGGCCTGCTCGACGCTGCGATCGGGTGGCTCAGGAATGACAACGACTGGCGTATCAAGCTCGATGCCGCCGCGCGTAATGGCGTAGTCGGCCTTGCCGTAGACGCCGGTGCTGTAGAGCTGGCGTTCGAGATCGGAGAGATGAGCGATGGGGTTGTCGTCGACGCTGGTGAGCAGATCGCGGACCTGGATGCCGGCGCGCTGACCTGGGCTGTTGGGCAGAACTTTCTCCGCAACCAAGCCGGCGCCATGCGTCGCTTCAGTCCACCAGACTCCGTCGTCGGGCTGCTGGAATTGGCTCTCCTGCCTAAAATTCAATACCGCGAGAAACACCAGTCCGACCGTTGCGACGGCCAGCAGTGTCGCCTGCAAGCGATTGAATAGACTCGTCTCCATGGAGGAGTGCCCTTGGTCAACTAAAGGATTAATGCACGTCGGTTGCCATGCTTGAATTGATGCGTGTGCAATTAATCGATGATGGCAATCGGTTATGAATCTTCAAGATACGGACGGATTCGCGGTGGAAAAGTCACCGGGAAAGTTCAAGAGCGATTGTGGATAATGCAGAAAATGGGAGATAGCCTACGCGGAACAGGATCGCAATATTGAAAACGGTAGCTGATTGCTCCGTCACCGGTTGCGCCCACAGCTTTGAGTTTACGATGGTTTCGCGTGGATTCGAGTTAGATGTTTAGTAAACGCAGGCTTGATTTTCAGGGCGGAATTCATCAACCTTTTGGTTGCCCATAGTAGGCCTTTGGACCGTGTTTGCGCAGATAGTGGTGTTCGCTGAGATAAGGCGGGAGCGCGGAGGCAGCCTCATTGATCAGAAGGGTGCGGAAAGCGAGGCGAGCGATGTATTCGAGCACATCGGCGTGTTCGACCGCATCCGCGGGTGATTTGCCCCAGGCAAAGGGCGCATGACCGGCCACGAGGACGCCGGGCACCGCGATCGGGTCGAGGCTCTCGGCGCGAAAGCGGCGCACGATGACAGCTCCGGTATTGCGAACATAGCCGCCGGTGACTTCTTCTTCGGTCAACGGCTCGGTGACGGGAACGGGTCCGTGGAAGTAGTCGGCGTGGGTGGTGCCGAGGCAGGGAATAGGGTGACCGGCCTGGGCCCATGAGGTGGCGAATTCAGAGTGGGTGTGAACGACGCCGCCGATCTGAGGAAATTCGCGGTAGAGCAGGGTGTGGGTGTCCAAGTCGCTCGAAGGGCGCAGCGCGCCGTCGATGACCTCGCCATCGAGATCGGTGACCACGAGGTCGGCGGGGGTGAGGGCGGCATAGTCGACGCCGCTGGGCTTGATGACCACCAGCGGCCGATCGCCGGAACGGTCAATACCGCTGGCATTGCCGAATGTATGAGGAGCAAGGCCTCGGCGGGCGATCTCGCGATTGGCGTGAAGAACTTGTTCGCGGAGGGACTCAAGAAGCATAGGAATGACCGTGGGCTCAAATGAAGCATCAGTTTACCAGAGCTTGATTTGGCAGGACTTCGACGCGGCCGAGGGGCCCCCGATTCCCGCGTCATACCCAGCATGCCAGAGAATTGAAGCGGCCCTGTAAACTTGCATCGCAGGCCGCCGTCTACCTGATTGATGGCAGCCTGCACTACATTGGATCCGATGACGATGGCCAGAGCGGAAACGATTCCCGCGCAGGACTTCACGCATGTTGTCTCGACCCACCGGCCGCAGATCTTCCGATTTCTGCTGGCCTCGACGCGCGACGTGGACCTGGCCGAGACACTGACCCAGGAGTGCTTCCTCAAGGCGCATCGCAACTGGGCGAGCTTTCGCGGCGAATCGAGCGCGATGACCTGGCTGATGCGCATCGCGATCAACCTGCAAAAAGATCACTGGCGCAATCGCCGCATGCAGTTCTGGCGGCAGACGCGCACCAACGCAGTGGACCTGGACGAAGCCAGCGAGTGGCTGCCGAGCGGCGAAAGTTCGCAGGAGACAGCTCTGCTGGCGCGGGAACGCGTGGGTCAGGTATGGCAAGCGGTGGAAGGGCTCAGCGAGCGACAGCGGACGGTGTTTCTGTTGCGCTACGTGGAAGAGCTGGAGTTGAGCGAGATTGCACGGACCACGGGGCTCAGTGAGGGCACGGTGAAGGCGCACTTGTCGCGGGCGCTGGCGCGGGTGCGTACGGAGTTGGGGGGCAGGCGATGAACTGGATGTCGAAAGGTAGAGGACGGCCAGAAGATCCGTCGGAGTTGGAAGCGCTGGATCCTGCGTTGAAGCAGGCACTGGGCGAGTTCAAAGCGAGCGTGCATGCGTGGAGCGAGGCCGAATATGGCCGGGGCCGCGCTGCGCAAAATATTGTGGTGCGCCGGTCGTGGCGGCTGGCGGCGGGCTGGGGCATGGCGATCGTACTGTTCGCCGGCACGCTGGCGGGGGGAATGTACGCCTTTCATGAGCGCCAGATCGAGGCGCAGGCCGCGGCACAACTGGAAGCAGAGCATCAGCGGGAGCTTGCAGCGCAGCGGGCGATCGATCAGGCGAAGCAGGAGGACGAGGCGCTGGCCAGCGTGGATTCCGACGTTTCGCGCGAAGTGCCCAACGCGATGGAGCCGCTGGTGCAACTGACTAAAGAGAGTGGAACGAAGTAGCTTGCGCAATAAAAAGAATCAGCAATTAAAGCGGGAGGGAAATGGGATGAGGATTTCGTTAGTGGGGCGCGTCGGTTTGGCGATGGCGAGCGTGTTGTTGGCGGGCGCAGCATGGGCACAGGGCCCCGGCGGGGGACCGATGGGCGGGCCGGATTCAGGGCCGGGTATGCATCGGCCTCCGTTTGAACGACAATTTGGCGGGCATGGGATCGAGGGCCGCTGGTGGAACAACCCGCGGATCATAGAGCGGCTTAAGTTGACCGACGACCAGCGCAAGGCGTTTGACCAGATTCTGCTTGAGCATCGCGAAAAGCTCATCGACCTGCACGCGAATGTGGAGAAGGCCGAACTGGCCATGGAGCCGCTGGTGCGCGCCGATCAACCGGATGAACCGGCGATTCTGGCGCAGATCGACAAGCTGGCGCAGACTCGCGCCGAACTGGAAAAGGCGAATGCACGCTATCTGCTGGCGCTGCGCAGCAAGCTGACTCCGGAACAGTGGAAGGAAGTGCAGGACTTCCAGAAGAATCGCGGGGAGATGCGCGAGAGATGGGGCGGCGAAGGTCGGGGACGCGGAGGTCCGGGTCATGGACCTGGCAGCAATCAGCCCAATGCACAGAGTCCGCCTCCCGGTCCACAGGGAATGTTGGATGAGCCGCCGGCGGATGCGCCGGGCGCGGGACAAGTTCAATAGGTTTGGCAGAGAGCAACTGCGGTAGCAAGACGAAAACCGGTGGCGGCAAGGGGCGATCCTCTTGCCGCCGTTTTTTTGCGCCCAAGAAGCGCTGATTGAGCCCCCATGCAGAGCGCAGCCGGGAGGATGATCGGGCGGAAAAGTGTCGGAAAACCGGACAACGACATGCAGCGCTTCAGGACACTGATTGATGCGCATCGAGACAGCGGATGGATTGGTTCGAGACAGGTTGAATCGAGGAGAGACAAAAGTCGAAAAAAGAAGGCAACAAAAAAAGGACTAAAGTTCCCCTGGACGAGACCGATGAAGGGTGCAGATGCAAAGGCGCCCACCGGGAAGCGGTGGACCCGGGAAAAATCAGAACAGACCGGGCATGGGCGCAACAGTTGGCATCGGAAAAAGGAGCATCTCCATGGCCCTCGGCGTTTTGAACAATCTTTCGGCGATATACGCAGAGAACTACCTGAACAACACGAACAGCAGTCTGCAGACGGTTCTGCAGCAGTTGTCCTCGGGTTCACGCATCAACTCTGGCGCGGACGACGCCGCGGGTCTTTCGCTGGTCAACGGTCTGTCCGCCAACTCGGCAGCTTTAACACAGTCGTCGACGAACGCGACCGAGGGTGTGGGGCTGCTGCAAGTGGCCGACGGCGCACTGTCGCAGGTGAACAACCTGCTGAATCGCGCCATCACCCTGGCGACCGAGGCCTCGAACGGCACGCTGAACACTTCGCAGGAGTCGGCGGCCAATCAGGAGTATCAATCGATCATTGCGGAGATCAACAACATTGGATCGACGACGACCTACAACCAGGTGCAGGTGTTCAGCGGAGCCCAGGCCGGCGTTTCTATTTATACCGGCGACTCGTCGCAGACCGGGTCCTCGATCGACAACCTGTACTTTGCCAAGTTGTCCGCATCGACTGTTGGCGACTCCGGAGGCGCGGTGCAGCAGAGCAATACCGGCCAGTTTGTCGATCTTTCGCTGGATACAGGTGCGGCATTGACGACCGCCGCGAAGCAGAACGATAACCTTGCCGGCAGTCTTATCTTCACCATCACTAATCCCGATGGAACTACGAGCGCTCTGACGACGAAAGCGACGACCGTGAGCGGGCTGATCGCTGAAATCAATAAGGACGGCATTCCCGGGGTCACCGCGAGTTTCACGACAGCGGCGGCGGTGGGCGACGCGCTTGTCAATTCCGCCGACACAGGCATTCAGCTCACCAACACCAACGGCAATATTGGATTGTCCTACTCGGTCGCCGCTGCAGGACCTCCGGCGACGGTCGCTTTCAAAGACTCGACGACATTGCAAGCCGCGCCAACGACCTTCTTCACCAGCACCGATGCGACGACGACAATCAGTTATGTTACGGCGGCCGGCGGAGATCAGACCGCAGACCTTTCGAATACCAACCTGACGACAGCCGGCAACGCGCAAAACGCACTCGCGGTGCTCAACAATGCCATCACTTACACCGCAGCCCAGGACGGCTACATCGGCGCGCAGATCAATACGCTGAACTCCGTGAGCCAGGTGATGAGCACGCAGCAGGAGAACGTGGTTTCGGCGCAGAACGCGATTCAGGCTACGGATTATGCTTCGGCGACCTCGAATATGTCGAAGTACGAGATTCTGAGCCAAACCGGTATCGCCGCGCTCGCGCAGGCCAACCAGGTGCAGCAGGAAGTTACCAAGCTTTTGCAATAGGACTTCAGTTGTAGACCGTTTTGAAGCAAAGCAGAATTGCAACACCTTTAAAGACAACCCAGGGACAGGGCGGCGGCAGGGAGAAATCTCTGCCGCCCATTTTCTTCGGCTACAAAATGCAGGGGAACTTTGGTTTGCTTTGCGCGTTCTTTTTGCGCCTCGAACGCCATGAAATGACGAGATGGAGCATAGGATTGAGGTACCAGGAGAATATTGATGAAGCAAGTGTTGGATTTAGCAGGTTGGCCGCCTCAGGGTGGATCTGGAGCTTTCGATTCACGCGCAGCAGCTTTTGTTACTTCTCCAGAACAGGTCATCATTCGAAAAGTTGACCGTGTCGTTGCCAATCGTGTCGATATGACCTGCGTCTTCGAGTCAGGTGTTGTGACGTTTCGCTACTTCGCGCCAGATCGAGGAAGCGCGGAAAGTATGGCGGCGATGATCGAGGCAAACCGGGGCAAGAGTCTGCAGATTGTAGGGATGCTGTTTACTCCGGAAGATCATCAAATTTGACCCACGACACGAATCCAGCAGTATTTTCCTGATCGCCCACTCTGATAGGCGGTTCCACTAGATCGATTCAAATCTACTGACACCCTTTTCGACTGCAGCCTAACGTCATCACTTCAGGTGGGCCGGCTTTACTTCAGTTGCGCCCGCTTGGCGCCACATTGGCTTCCATCGTGGCCAGCGTGTTGAGCATTCGCTTAAACTCCGGGAGCGCGCGCAGGGGTTTGAGTCGTGGGTCGGCGAGCATCTGGAAGAACCATGGGCAACGCGCCTCTTCAGCAGAGCGCAACTCCGCGATAGCGCCGTCAAGGTCTCCCAGAGCGACGCAGATGGCAGCGGTAAACGAGCTGGCCACATAGCGCTCGCGGCTGGCCCATTGCAGTTGTTCGAGGATCGACTCCGCCTCGCTGCTGCGCCCTGCGCACGCCAACGCATAGCCATGTGCAGCGGTGGCGATATCAAAATAGGCCGAGCGCTTGGCCAGGTCTTCGGCGATTTGGACGGCGCGATCTGGCTGGCCGTTGTGCGCGAGGATCATTGCGCCATAAAAGCTTGGGCTCTCGTGGCTGGAAAATGAGCCAGCGCGTATTCGATCTGTTTCACGCTCCGGGGCGCATCGTCTGCCAGATGCCATGCCCAGGCGAGCCGTGCGTTGAGCCATGGCGAATAAGGATCGAGACGCAGCGCCTCCTCGAGCATCCTGATGGCCTCGTCGAAGCGATGGCGGCTCAAGGAGAACATGACGCGCACTCGAGTGGACCATGTGTCGTGCGACATGCCAGAGCTCTCGGCGAACGCATGCAATGCTCCGTCAAGATTGCGGTCCAGGTGAAATCGAATCCAACCCAGGGCTGGCAAGATGGCGGTGGCTCCGTTTGGATTGTCTGAGATCGCCTTGGCCGTGCGGCGTACTTGTTCCGCAGCGACGGCGGGAGACATGAATCCGTAGAACGATTGCGTAACGCAGAGGTTGACGAGGTCAATCTGGGCGGGGATCAGCGTGGGGTCGAGTTCTGAGGCGCGCAGCAGATCCTGCAGTCCCCCATGGTTGCGATGGCGCTGCAGTCTGTGCAGTTCCTGATGGCCGCGCAGGAACTTTTCGTAGGCTTCGCGCCGCACTGGGTCGTGGTCCGTCGCGTTCGTGGGCGCCGTTTCTGCTGCGATTGCGATGCTGCCGTCGCAGAGGCGCGAGACGAGACGCTCGACCAGATCGCTCTCCAGGCCCGTAACCCGCGATCGCGCGACGAGAAAGTCTTCGATCCAGAGTTGCGCATCGTCTGCAACGCAAATCATCTCCACACGCAGACGGTAGTGAGACGGCAGGGCGCGCAGAGTGCCAGCCAGCACCAGATCGGCATGGAGCGCCACGCCCACCTGCTGCGCAGACTGGCCGCGCTCGGCCAGAGAGAAGACCGAATCGCGGGCCAGGATCACATAAGGCGCCGAGCCGCTGGACCTCCGGGCGCTCAACTGAGTCAGGGTTTCTTCCGCGACGGCTGCGCCCAGATATTCGGGCACGTTGAATCCGACCGTGAAGGGCATGACGGCCAGACGAGGAAGATCGCTGCCCACGATGATTTCGCGCCTCTCGACGGAGGTATTGAAACGATAGCCGCGTTTATAGATTGTCTGGATGCACTCGTCGGGCAACAGTGCGCTGCGCAACGACGATACACAGCGTGGAATGCTTTCAGCCGTGACGTGCACGTCGCCCCATAGGGCATTTTTCAGTTGTAGTGGAGTTACGATCTGGCCCGCGTGGGCAATCAATAATCGCAGGGCGGCTAGTTCTTTGGGCGGCAGATGAATCTGTTCTTCGCCTCGGAACAAGGTGCCGTCGGGCTCTAATCGTAGACTGCCAAATCTGTACTCCGGCTCTTGCAATTTACTTTCTACATTAACCGCGTGTTTCATTCGAACCGACACGTCTTTCCTGCCCGTTTCAGTCCCCTCATCCGCGCAGCTCATAAACCTTTCATTGAACCTGCGGTTGAATCGGTTGCCGAACCTCGGGCAAAAACCTCCTGGGAAGAATGGGCCCGAATCACAACCGGAACATATTCCGCGAAGAAATCGATTTCCGGATAATTTTCTTCATTATGCTCCTTCGCAGTTGACTCAGACACACTGCGATGACCAATGATTTTTCAGTAATCCCAAACGGGGTTACCGAGTTGCCGGAATTCGAAACAGAATCCGCACTGATCGAGTGTGACTGTTTACGAATGCGACATCATGAACAACTTTCGTTCAGCGCTACATTTCGCGGCCGGCTGGGGAGTTGGCGCACACCTCTGCGCATGGCGAACGAGGAGAAGGTCACGGGAGACATCCGGCTCTGATTTGCATCAGTCCTTTGATTTGATCGAATAAGTCAGCCCCATCGTGAACTGGAACGAGTTCCGTTTGGTCGGCGGCAACGAGACGGGTGGGTCGTTGAGATATGAGTCCAGTGTACCGACAGAGAAGCTGAGCCGCTTGTACGCCGGAAAGGCAAAGGTGTCGGTCTCGGTTGCGGAGTATGCACGGGGGTTGTTGTATGCGGGGATAAACGCCAGACCCTGCGTCAGGGTCAGGATCTTGGTGTGCAGCAGGTAGCTCGCGCCAAAGGTCGACCCAATCAGGTTTTGATTGCCGCTGGAAGCGCCGCTGATGAATTGCTGCTTTTCGTATTGAACGGTTCCTTTGAGGTCTGCTTCCTGCTTGGGGGATTTCAAGACGGTCCAGCCGAAGCCTCCGCCATAGACCTGTTGCAGGTCGAGGTCCTGACCGTAGTTGTGGTCAAAGGCGGTTTGGCCGAGCGCAAAAAATCTTGCAGAGAGATACTCATCGCGCTCCGCGTCGGCGTGATAGATGGCCGACTTGTTGGTTGTCGGCGCCACAACGGTGGGAGTCGTCGAAGGCGGAACGGGCGGGATGGTGTAACCGGGCTCTGTAATTTTTCCAAACGATCCGGTGAAGTCAATCGATGTGCGGTCGCGAGGATTAAGCCAACTGACAGTAGGGACTGCACGAACCAATCCGATACCGCCGGAAAATGTGTACTGATTTTCAGTCGCCGTCACCAGCGTGGCGCCCGCCGTAGCCGCGCCATTCCAGCCGGTAAATAAATTGGGTTCATGGTTCATCTGCTTGTCGAGGGTTGCGTAGTCCATGACGAACTGCACATCTTTCACCGGGATCGACGGGGGCGCCGGGGCGTCGGACGGCTGCAGCGTGACTGCCTGATTCTCCATGCTGAGTGCGCCAGTCGGAATGGGCCCCGTACTCTTGCGGCCGTGCAGCTTTACGTTCTTGTCCATCATTGCAAACTTCTCGCTGGTATGCAGCTCTTTGATCTTGTCCCAGGAGAGCGAGAGGTCCCCCAGCACATCGCTGTGAAAGGTGACCTTGTCCTGTATTGCGCTAACGAATTTGCCATGCAGCGTGTCGCCGTTGCTGAGGATAAGCACGTCGGGGTCGGGGGCCGGCTTGGTTTGCGCGGGGCTGGAAAGTGCTCCGGCCAATATGGCCCCAGCCAAGAGGAAGAGAGCGCGATCAACACGGCGTGAAAGGAAGACGTCCAATTTGGAAGTGCCAATCGGAAGTTTCAGGGTCATGGGGGAGTGATCCTCTGTGAAGAATTGGGTATTAGGGCCGGACATCGGGCCGGTGCGATCTTGCGTCCGGCCCTTGGAAATGGTATCGCGGCGGAGCGAGAATCCCAAAGAGACGCGGCTCGCGCAGAATCTTCCAAAAACCTTCAAGAAATGGGCCCCGATTTGCGATCACACTAAGCATGAGGAGCCTGCGACCATGAACGAACAAGCGCACGCCCGCTGGTCTCTTGAGCCCTACCGCATAGGAATGAAATTGCGTGCGTTGCGCACGCGCAAGCGTCTCACTCTGTCGCGGCTGGCCGCCGAGACAGGACTATCGACCGCGCTGCTCTCGAAACTGGAAACGGATCGGATGATCCCCACGCTGCCGACGCTGGCTACCATCTGCCGCGTTTATGGCGTGGGCCTGGGCTACTTCTTCAACGAGCCAGCGCAACATAGCCTCTCCATCACCCGAAAAGCACACATGCGGGGCAAAGGACGCAGCAGTGAGTCGGTCAAGCGCACGCCCTTGCATGCTGCTCCGGAGCACTCGGCGCTGCTGGCAGAAACCATCGAGCTCTCTGCCGATGGCGCGGCGTTTACGCCCGGCATCGGCGGAAAACTGAGTAGCCTTGTCTACGTGATCGAAGGGCGATTGCTGATGGACTTGGGCGGTTCTGAGGAGAAGCTTGAACCCGGCGATTGCGCTTATATCGAAAGCCAGATGCCGATGGCCTGGAGCGCCGCGGGCAAAGAAGCCTGCCGCCTGGTCGTTGTCTCGCCCGGACACCCCCAACCCGAATAACCGTGGGCGAGAGCGCCGCGGCAATTGGCCAAGCCGTGCGCCGGCGCGATTGCCGCAGTCCGGTCAAATCTGTAGGATGATTCCGGATTACTGGACAACGCACTCATGCGACCCAATCTGAACTTGACAAAGGCGACCCTGACGGGCGCGCTCGGCGGCCTGCTTTTCGGCTTTGACACAGTCGTAATCGCCGGCGCGATCGATGCGCTCGTGCGCCTCTACAACCTGAGCCCTCAGCAGAAAGGTCTCACCGTTGCGATCGGCCTGGTGGGCACGGTGATCGGCGCGCTGGGCGCGGG
>Ga0181537_10004535_pt1 | contig 11515 bp, 8 predicted proteins | sample PEATcosm2014_Bin_39_FD_119765 | JGI IMG/M metagenome (GOLD analysis project Ga0181537, IMG submission 119765) | Peatland microbial communities from MTU Mesocosm Facility, Houghton, MI, USA - PEATcosm2014_Bin23_10_metaG | ecosystem: Environmental > Terrestrial > Soil > Wetlands > Peat | place... | reverse complement strand
TGGCTTCCACCGCCGTCTCGACCGTGCCGTGCCCCGACATCATGACCACCGGACAGTTGTAGCCGTCGGTGGCCGACCACTCGCGCAGCAGCGTGATGCCGTCGGTGTCGGGCATCCAGATGTCGAGCAGCACGAGATCAGGGATCTGCGTGGCCCGCGAGGCGCGCGCCTGCGTGGCGTCGGCGGCGACCTCCACCTCGTAGCCTTCCTCGGCGAGGATCTCCTTGAGCAGTCCGCGGATGTCCGCTTCGTCGTCGACCACCAGAATTCTCGATGCTGTCATGGTTGGAGCCTGTCTTTAAGTCATGTTGGTGAGCCGCGTTGCCTGGTCGCGCCGCGCTGCCTGGTTCCACGAGCGCTCAAACGCGCTCTCTCCTCTGCTCGCTCTTGCGTGGCTCGCGTCCGCCGCGGGCGATATCCCCCAGCGGCAGCAGGATGCGGACCCGGGCACCTCCGATCCGCCGATTATCGGCCTCGATGCGCCCGCCGTGTTCCTCGACTATCTTTTTGACGATTGCCAGTCCCAAGCCGGTGCCCTTGGGCTTGGTGGTGACATAAGGGTCGAAAACGGTGCCGATCAGGTCGCGCTGAAAGCCCGGGCCATTGTCGCAAACCACGATTTCCACCTGTTTGGGACCATCCTCGATGAGATGAGTTTCGATCTCGATACAGGCCCCCGGCCGGCCCTCGAGCGCCTCGAGCGAGTTGGTGACGAGATTACCGAGCAGCTGGCGGATGCGGACCCGGTCTGCGGAGAGCGGCGGCAGCTCCGGGCTGAGCGCGAGTCTCAACTCCGCCGGGCTGTCGTGGGCGCGATAGAGATCGACCACCTCGATGATGAGCTGGTTGAGATCCAAACGCGAGAAATGCATGTCCGGCGCGCGCGCATACTCGCTGAAGGCGTTCACCATCTGCTTCATCGCATCGACCTGCGCGACGATCGTATGCGTCGCACGCTCGAGCACCTGCGCGTCCTCCGGGTTCATGCTGGCGAGGAACCTGCGCCGCATGCGCTCCGCGGACAGCTGGATCGGCGTCAGGGGGTTCTTGATCTCGTGCGCCAGGCGCCGTGCGACCTCGCCCCAGGCGGCATCACGCTGCGCCTGCAGGAGCGTCGTGATGTCGTCGAACACCAGCACCATCCCGGGTGCCTCGCCCACCTCGCTCGGCAGCGCCGTGCAGGCGCACATCAGCACCCGCTTGCCGCCGTCCGAGACGAGATCCATCTGCTCGCGCCAGTCGAAGTGCTCGTCCGCCACGGCCTCGCGCACCTGCGCGAGGAAGTCGCGGAACAGCGCGCCGTCGGCGATCGACTCATCGAGGGGTGCGCCGACCGCCGCCTCGAGATCGACCCCGAGGATGGCGCTCGCGGCCTGATTGGCCGTGCGCACGGTGAGATCGGGCCCGAGCGAGATCACGCCCGTCGAGAGTCGCGCGAGGATGACCGCGAGGCCCGCCCGCTCCGCCTCGACGATTTGCTGGCTGCGGTGCGTCTCCTCGCGAGCCGCCGCCAGCCGCTTGGTCATGTCGTTGAAGGAGATGGCGAGAAAGCCGAGCTCATCGCGTGAGGGCAGCGGCAGCTGCGTGTCATAGTTGCCGCCGGCGACCGCCCGGGTGCCGGCGATCAGGTCCTGCACGGGCTGCACCAGCCGCTGCGCGGCGAAGATCGCGCCATACACGGCCGCCAGCAGCGACAGCAGCACCACGAACGACAGAATGAGCACGAACGTGGTCTTGAGCGGCTGACGCAGCTGCACGAGATTTGCATACTGTGAGTAGGAACGCTGCACGGTGTCGGCGAGTTGACTCAGCTGCTCGGGCACCGGGTACAGGGCAATCAGCAGGCGCGAGCCCGCGCTCGCGCTCGGATCGAACGGCGCCGCGGCGCGGATCACGTAGCCCCCCACCGCGTCGGTATCGAGGCTCACATAGGAGTGGCCGTGACGCGCCTGCAGCATCATCTCGTCCGTGGCCGCGGCCGGGAGCGTGTCCATCGGCCGCTGCGAGCTCGTCGCGATGATCTGACTCTGACCGCTCACCACCGTGAACTCGAGGGCGTTGCTTTCGCTGCGCTCCTGATCGAGCCGGGCGATCAGCGCGAAATCCGCAAGGCCCGACAGCTCGCGCGCCACCACCTCGGTATGGGCGCGGAACTCGCGCACCCGCACATCGAGTGCCGCGCGCGACAGCTCGCGCGTGTCTTTGAGCCCCTGGCTCACCTCGAGCTCGAACCAGCTGTCGATGCCGCGGCTCAAGAATTGCAGCGCAAAGTAATAGACGACGAGGATCGGCGCGACGGCCAACGCGCTGAACACGACGACGGTGCGTCCCTTCAAGCGCGAGCCGGGCTCGTGGCGCCGGTAATCGCGCACCAGCCGCGCGACCTTCGTGGCGAGCAGCACCAGCAGCGTGAGCAGCCCCGAGATGTTGATGAGGAAAATCCAGGGCAGCCAGCGATCGAACTTCTCGGAGTTCTGCGCCGCCGAGCCGAGCATGTACAGCGCGCTCAGCCAGAGCGCGACGCCGAGGGCGCCGATCACGGTCGAGCCGTGCCGCCGGACTAAGGCTGCAGCGTCCATGTGTACCAGTCGCTCTCGCGATGCCATTCGCTCACCCAGAACATCAGCACCCGCAGGCTCCAGGGCACGGTGCCGTAATCGAGCTTGCCCCGCACGCTCGCCTCGTAGCGCCGGTTCGGGGAGATCAGCGCCCGGTCGAGCACCGGCACGTTGCGCACGTCGGCCAGCTGCTCGAGTGCCGCATCGACGCTCGCGAAGGACTGCTGCTGGCCGCTGTTGTCGTTGCGCAGCACATAGCGCGCGCTCACGGCGTTGTATTGCAGGTGATAGCGCAGGGTGAGCTCGGCCACCTTGGAATTCGGCAGCAGCTGGCGCACCCGCTCGACGACGAGATCGAGCTCGAGCGCGAGCGGCACCCCTTCGGACAGGCCGCGGGACACCGCATCGCTCACCGGCAGGTCGAGCCGGGTATCGAGATGATAGACGCCGTCCTTCAGGTCGAGATCCGCCGAACGGACCTCGAACCGCCCCTCGAGCCCCTCGGCCTGCGCGAGCCCCGGCCAGCTGCCGGCGAGGCCGATGGCCGTCAACAACAGGGCCCAGGTCAGGTTCAATGTCGCACGCGAGCTCATCGTTTGCTCAACGCAGCATAATAGAACCCATCGGCACCCGCCTCACCGGGCAGGATCTGCCGGCCGATGCCATCCCCGCTCCCGAGCTCGGGCCAGCCCGCCCAAGTCTCGGGCGGCACGGCGCACGCATCGGGTGTCGCGGCCAGAAACGCCGCGACGAGATCGTGGTTCTCGCGCCGCGTGAACGTGCAGGTCGCGTACACCAGGCGCCCGCCGCGCGCGAGCATGCGCCATGCCGCGTGCAGCAGCCGCGCCTGCTGCTGCGGCATGCGTTGCAGCTCCTGCGCCGAGCGGCGCAGCCGGATGTCGGGGTGCCGGCGAATGACGCCCAGTGCCGAGCACGGCGCATCGATGAGGATGCGATCGAACGGTGTTCCGTCCCACCAGTCCTCGGGCGCACCCGCATCGCCCGCCGAGAGCTCGGCCGACAGACTCAAGCGCTCCAGGTTCTCGCGCACCCGCCCGAGCCTTACGGGGTCGATATCGAGCGCCGTCAGCGCCGCGAGCGCGGGCTCGCTCTCGGCGATGAGCGTGGTCTTGCCGCCCGGCGCCGCGCAGGCATCGAGCACCCGCTGACCCGCGCCGAGCTCGAGCACGGCGCCGACGCATTGCGCGCCCAGATCCTGCACCGAGACCGCGCCCTCCCGGAACCCCGGAATCGACTCGACGTCACGCGGCACCTCGAGCGCGACCGCGTAGGGCACGCGCGGCTCGGCGCGCGCCGCAATGCCCGCCTCGCGCAGCCGCTCGAGGTAGGCGGCCGTGCTGCCGCGCCGCGCGTTCACCCGCAGCCAGAGCGGCGCCTGCGCATCGCACGCGGCGAGGATCGCCGCCCATTGCGAGGGCCAGTCCTCGCGCACGCGGCCTGCCAGCCAGTCCGGGAAGGCGTATTTCGCCGCCGGCTGGGCCGCGAGGGCGGCCTCGAGCGCGCGCCGCTCGCGCAAGTATCGCCGCAGCACCGCGTTCACGAGTCCGGCCGCCCGCGCCACACCGAGCTCACGCGCCGTCTCGACCGCCGCATCGACCACCGCGTACTCGGGTGTGCGCTCATCCTCGAGCTCGAACAAGGCCACCGACAGGAGCGAGCGCACCCGCACCTCGAGCGAGCTCACCTGCTGCGAGAGCAGCGGCCGCAGCAGCGCCTGATGGCGATAGAAGCCGCGCACGGCGCCGAAGCTGAGCGAGCGCACCGTCGGGCGAAGCGCATGAGCCGCGCCGTGCGCGCCCGCGCCCGCGCCCGCGCCCGCGCCCTGTGCGCCCGCGCCCTGCGCACCGGCGCCCTGCGCACCGGCGCCCCGGGCGCCCCCCAGCACCGCTTGCAGCGCCGCCTCCAGGGTCTCGGCGCGCGTCAGCACCCGCATCAGCGCCTGCGCGGCGAGCGCGCGCGCCGTGGCGCCCGACCGGATGCTGCTCGCCGCACCGCTCACGGCTCGCCCAGGCGCACAGCCCCGAGCGGCTGCGCATTCAGGAACTCGCGTGCGCTCAAGGGCTTGCGGCCGGCCAGCTGCAGTCGCGTGAGCCACACCGCCCCGTCCCCGCAGGCGACCTCGATGCCCTGCGCCGAGGCTGCGAGCACGGTCCCGGGGGGCGCGCCCTCCGACCCGGGAGCAGCGGCCTCCGCTTCCCAGATGCGCAGCTGCGCCCCACAGAGGCGCGTCTCGGCCACCGGCCAGGGATTGAAGGCGCGGATCGCGCGCAGGATGGCGGTGGCATCCAGCGACCAGTCGATGAGGGCCTCGCGCTTCTCGATCTTCGCCGCGTAGCTCACCCCGGCGGCGGGCTGCGGGGTTTCGTGGGCGTCACCCCGGGCGACGGCCCCGATCATCTCGACCATGAGCAGAGCGCCGAGCTCGGCCAGCCGGTCATGCAGCTCACCGGCCGTCTCGCGCGGCGCAATCTCGAGCGTGCGCTGCGCGAGCATCGGGCCGGTATCGAGTCCCGCCTGCATCCGCATGATCGTCACGCCCGTCACGGCATCGCCTGCCAGGATCGCGCGCTGGATGGGGGCCGCCCCCCGCCAGCGAGGCAGCAGAGAGGCGTGAATGTTGAAGCAGCCGAGCCGCGGGGTCTCGAGCACCGCGGGCGGCAGGATCAGCCCGTAGGCCACGACGATGAGCGCATCGAGCTCGAGCGCGCGCAGGGCCTCGAGCGCCTCGGGGGCTTTGAGGCTTGCGGGTTGCAGCACGGTGAGGCCGAGCTCGAGCGCACGCTCCTTGACCGGACCCGGGCGCAGCGCCCGACCCCGGCCCGCCGGCCGGTCGGGCTGCGTGAGCACGGCGGCGATGCGATGCGGCGTGCCGGCGAGCGCCTCCAGCGCCGGCAACGCGAAGGCCGGTGTGCCGGCAAAGCCCACCTTGAGCGAGCCCGGATGCACGCGCCAGCCGACTCTCTAGAGAGCAGGAACGGTGGTGCGGGTGCGCGTCTCGGTGCCCGAGGAGCGCTGCTTGCGCTCCTTTTCCAGCCGCTTGCGGATCAGTTGACGCTTGAGCTCGGAGAGGTAGTCGACGAACAGCTTGCCCTCGAGGTGATCCATTTCGTGCTGGATACACACCCCGAGCAGTCCCTCCGCCTCCATCTCGAACGGCGCCCCGTCGCGCCCCAGGGCGCGAACGCGAATGCGCGTCGCGCGCGGCAGCTTGTCGTAGATGCCGGGCAGCGACAGGCAACCCTCCTCGACCGGCTCGCGACCCTCGGCCTCGATGATCTGCGGATTGATGAGGACGTGGGGGTTGTTCCGCTCCTCGCTCACGTCGATCACGATCAGGCGGCGGTGCACATCGACCTGGGTGGCGGCGAGGCCGACGCCCTGGGCGGCGTACATGGTCTCCAGCATGTCATCCACGAGCGTGCGCACCGTCTCGTCCACGACCGCGATCGGGGCGGCCTTGGTGCGCAGGCGCGGGTCGGGATATTCGAGAATCGTGAGTCGGCTCATGAGCGTAGTGCGATGGAGATCGTATTTTCGGCCGGGCGAAGTTGCTAAAGTTCCGACGCTGCTTAACTTATTGCTCAATGCCGGCGGACCGAGGTCGCGGCGGCATGGAGCAAAAACGGGCAACACGTCCCGGTTTTCAGGGTCCAGCCGGCAGTATACCAGCCGCCCCGGCACCATAAGTCGAGCGACTGTTAAGGGAGCGAATCGATGCAACGCCCAATGATCCTTGCCTCACTTCTCGCCCTTGCGCTGCTGGCGAGCTGCCGGACGCAGCGTGCGCCGAGCGCACCGGAGGCGATGCCCAGCACCGATTCGGGGCTGCAGGGCACGCCGGTGGGCGATGAGCGCACGGCCATGGAAGCGGCCATCGACACGGGTGGCGCGCCGCCGCCGCCTGCCGCCGCGCCGCCCGCCGGAGAAGCCGCGGCCGCCGGACCGGTGATTGCGCCGAACGCCCCCGACAGCTACACGGTCAAGCACGGCGACACGCTCTGGGGCATCGCCAAGCTGTTCCTGCGCGACCCCTGGTACTGGCCGGAGATCTGGCAAGTGAACCCGCAGGTGCAAAATCCGCACCGCATCTATCCGGGCGACACGCTGCGACTCGTTTACGTCAATGGCCAGCCGCGCATCCTGCTGCAGCCGGGGCTGGAGCGGGGCAATGGCGCGCGCGTGACGCCGCGTGTGCGCAGCGCCGAGCTCGAGGCCGCGATCACCACCATCCCCTACGAGAAGGTCGCCGCCTTCATGTCGAAGCCGGCGGTGCTCACCAAGGAGCAGATCAAGAACGCTCCGTACGTGCTCGCCACCCGCGACGCTCACATCGTGATGGCCGACGACGATACCGTATACGCCCGCGGCTTCACCGGCCAGGTCGACATCGGCGTGCACTACAACTTCATGCGCGTCGGCGAGGCGCTGCGTGATCCGGACGACAACCACATCATCGGCTACCACGGCATCTACACCGGCTCGGGGCACGTCACCCGTTCCGGCGATCCGACCTCGCTCCTCATGACCGAATCGGTGCGCGAAACCTATCCCGGCGACAAGCTGTTCCCGGGCGGCGTCGATGTGCCGCTCGATTTCGTGCCGAGCGCGCCGCGCTCGAAGGTCAAGGGACGCATCATCGCCGTGCAGGGCGGCACCGTCGTCATCGGCCAGTACGAGGTCGTGGCGATCAATCGCGGCACGCGCGATGGTCTCGCGGCGGGCAACGTGCTCGCCGTGCTGTCCTCTCCGGACAAGGTGATCGACAACGCGAAGGGCGGCTTCGTCTCGGCGCACGCCGTCTCGAACCTGTTCGCGCCGTCGGTGCGTCTGCCGAGCGAGCGCACCGGCACCTTCATGGTGTTCAAGGCCTACGACCAGGTGAGCTTCGGTCTCATCATGGAAGCGACCGACATCATTCACCTCGAGGACTACGTCGGCAACCCTTAAGGGCTCGTCGGCAACTGCTGCGGCCTGTTGGCAGGCCCCGCGCAAATCTGCACATTGCCAGCGCCGGACTGCTACGGCGGCCGGCGCGCGCCATCTCATAATGACGCATGGCAGCCGATGAGAACGCGCTCGCGTGGCTCACGCTCGCTCACCTGCCCGGGCTCGAGCTCGAGGTCCTGCGCCGCGCGCTCGCGGAGTTCGGCGGTGCTCGCGCACTGCTCGACGCCGCGCATGACCCGCACGCGCACGACGCACACGACGCGCACGACGCACACGACGCGCACGACGGACACGACGCGCATGACGCGCATGAGCCGCGCGAGCGGCACGCCCTCCTCGCGACGCTCGGGCTCGCGCTCGCCGCGGCCGCACCCCCGAGCCGCGCCGCGCGCCGCTGGCTCGAAGCGCCCGGGCATCACGTTCTGCCCTTCACCGATCGACGCTACCCGACGCTGCTCGCAGCCCGACGCGACCCGCCGCGCGCGCTCTACGTGTGCGGCTCGCTCGAGGCACTCGAGGCGCCGCAGCTCGCCATCGTCGGCAGCCGCAATCCCACCCCGCAAGGACGCGAGATCGCACACGAGTTTGCCGCGGCTCTCGCCCTGCGCGGCATGGCCGTGACGAGCGGGCTCGCCGAGGGCATCGACACGGCGGCGCACTCCGGAGCGCTCGCGGCGCACGGCGGCGTGACCCTCGCCGTGCTCGCGCATGGACTCGACGTCATCTACCCGCGGGGCAACGGCGCGCTCGCCGCCGCGATCGAGCACTCGGGCGGCGGCGCGCTGGTGAGCGAGTTCCCCTTGGGCTCACCGCCGCGGCGGCCGCACTTTGCGCGCCGCAATCGGCTCATCGCCACGCTCACTCGAGGCACCCTGGTGGTCGAGGCCGCGCGCCGCTCGGGCTCGCTCATCACCGCGCGCGCTGCGCGAGCGCTCGGGCGCCGCGTGTTCGCGATACCCGGCTCGATCCGCAATCCGTTGAGCAGCGGCTGTCACGAGTTGATCCGTGCGGGCGCGGATCTCGTCGAGGAGGTCGATGACATATTGAGCGCGCTCAATTTTTCCCCCCTTTTTGGCACATGCGGGGCGCCTTCCGCGCGCGCCGCAGCGCCCTCGCCGGGTGCGACGGGCATGGACAAGGGGCACGAAATCTTGTTAGATGCCGTCGGCTTTGACGCCGTGGACATCGATACGCTCGTGATGCGCACCGGCTTCAAGGCCGAAGCCGTGTCCTCGATGATGCTGATTCTCGAGCTCGAAGGCCACGTTCAGGCCGGCCCTGCAGGCCGCTACTCCCGCGCCAACAGGAGAGCCGGAGGTGAAAGAGAACGTTCTCGATCTGCTCATCTATTTGTTCGAGAATTACATGAGCGCCGATGAGGAGCCGCGTCCCGATCGGGCGACCTTGAAGATCGAGCTGGAGCGGGCCGGGTTCGCTGAGGGCGACATCGATCGTTCGCTCGAATGGCTCGACGGGCTCAGCGGAGAATCGCTCGGCCAGGTCGCGGAGGCCACGGTGCGCGCGATCCGCGTCTTCTCGGGCCAGGAGCTGCTGCGGCTCGACACCGACGTGCGCGGCTACCTGCTTTTTTTGGAAAACGTCCGCATCCTCTCCGGCGCACAGCGCGAGCTCGTGATCGACCGGCTGCTCGCGCTCGAGGCCGAGGAGATCGATATCGAGCAGGTCAAATGGGTGGTGCTGATGGTGCTCTTCAGCCAGCCGGGGCAGCAGTCCGCCTACGCGCAGATGGAAGATCTCGTGTTCGATGAGCGCTCCGAGGCGCTGCATTAAGGGGCGCCCAGGGCGTACCCGGGCCAGATCCTCAACACTTTGAGCACCCATCTCGTCATCGTCGAGTCGCCTGCCAAGGCGAAGACTCTCAAGAAGTATCTCGGCAAGGACTACGAGGTTCTTGCCTCCTATGGCCACGTGCGCGATCTGGTGCCGAAGGAAGGCGCCGTCGATCCCAAGCACCACTTCGCGATGAAGTATCAGGTGGTCGAGCGCAACAAGAAACACCTCGATGCCATCTCGCGGGCCTTGAAGAAAGCCTCTTCGCTGTATCTCGCGACCGACCCGGATCGCGAGGGCGAGGCGATCTCCTGGCACCTCTACGAGCTCTTGAAGGAAGAGGGGGCGCTCGAGGGCAAGCAGGTGCAGCGCGTGGTCTTCTACGAGATCACGCGCAACGCCGTGCGTGCGGCCATGGGCGAGCCGCGCGACCTCTCCATCGATCTCGTGAATGCGCAGCAGGCGCGCCGCGCGCTCGACTTCCTGGTCGGCTTCAATCTCTCGCCGCTCTTGTGGAAGAAGGTGCGCCCGGGACTCTCCGCGGGCCGGGTGCAGAGCCCGGCGCTGCGCATGATCGTCGAGCGCGAGGCGGAGATCGCCGCCTTCGTGCCGCAGGAGTACTGGACTCTCGATGCCGAGCTCGAGCACTCCGAGCAGCGCTTCCCGGGCAAGCTCATCGAGTACCGCGGCAACAAGGTCGAGCAGTTCAGCTTCACCTCCGCGGATCAGGCGCACGCCGCGGAGCAGGAGATCCGCCGCGCGGCGGCAGGATGGCTCACCGTCACCGCGGTCGATCGCAAGCAGCGCCGCCGCAACCCCGCCCCGCCCTTCACCACCTCGACACTGCAACAAGAAGCGGCGCGCAAGTTGAGCTTCAGCGCGCAGAAGACGATGCGCGTCGCGCAGCAGCTCTACGAGGGCGTCGATATCGGCGAGGGCGCGGTCGGACTCATCACCTACATGCGCACCGATTCGCTCAACCTCGCGCAGGAGGCCGTCGCGCAGATCCGCGAGGTGATCGTCAAGCTCTATGGCGAGGCGGGACTCGCCGAGGAGCCGCGCGTCTTTCGCACCAAATCCAAGAACGCGCAGGAAGCGCACGAGGCGATCCGGCCGACCTCCGCCGCCATCCTGCCGGGGGACATCGAGAGCAAGCTCGATGCCGACCAGTTCCGCCTGTACTCGCTCATCTGGAAGCGCACCGTCGCCTGCCAGATGGCACCGGCCCTGTTCGACACCGTTGCGGTCGACCTGCTGGCCGGCGAGCCCGGCGGCGTGAGCGAGGCGCACCGCACCGTGCTGCGGGCGAACGGCTCGACGCTGGTCAAACCGGGCTACATCTCCGTGTATCAGGAAGGTCAGGATGATGCGGTCCAGGACGACTCGGACCACATCCTGCCGCCGATGCAGGAGGGCGACCGGGTGACCCTCGTGGGCGTGACGCCCGCGCAGCACTTCACCGAGCCGCCGCCGCGCTTCACCGAGGCCTCGCTCGTCAAGGCACTCGAGGAATACGGCATCGGGCGCCCCTCGACCTATGCCTCGATCATCTCGACGCTGCGCGACCGGCAGTACGTCGAGATCGAGAGCCGGCGCTTCACGGCCACGGATATCGGCAAGATCGTCGGCCGCTTCCTCACGCAATACTTCGCGACCTACGTCGACTACGACTTCACCGCCAAGATGGAGGATTCGCTCGACGCGGTCTCCAATGGCGAGGAGCAGTGGGTCCCGCTGCTGGAGCGCTTCTGGAAGCCCTTCATCCATCTCGTCAAGCACACCGAGAAAACGGTGAGCCGCGAGGAAGTGGCGCAGGCACGCGAGCTGGGCGTCGACCCGGCGAGCGGCAAGCCCATGAGCGTGCGCATGGGACGATTCGGACCCTTCGTGCAAATCGGCACCAAAGACGACGCGGACAAGCCGCGCTTTGCGGGCCTGCGGCCGGGCCAGAAGATGGACGCCATCACCCACGCCGAAGCGATGGAGCTGTTCAAGCTCCCGCGCAAGCTCGGCGTCACGGCGGCGGGCGAGGAAATCACCACCAATGTCGGACGATTCGGTCCGTACGTGAAATATGGCGCCAAGTACGTATCGCTCAAGACCGATGACCCGTACGACATCACGCCCGAGCGCGCGCTCGAAGTCATCCGCGAAAAGGAAATCGCGGACGCCAACCGATTGATACTGGATTTTCCGGC
>Ga0181537_10004534_pt1 | contig 11516 bp, 13 predicted proteins | sample PEATcosm2014_Bin_39_FD_119765 | JGI IMG/M metagenome (GOLD analysis project Ga0181537, IMG submission 119765) | Peatland microbial communities from MTU Mesocosm Facility, Houghton, MI, USA - PEATcosm2014_Bin23_10_metaG | ecosystem: Environmental > Terrestrial > Soil > Wetlands > Peat | place... | reverse complement strand
GGTGTGGTCGGGATGCAGATGCGTGAAAAACACCGCCTTCGGGTGAATGTTCCGGCGCGCAAGCTGCGCTCCCACACGCGGATCGAGGGAATATAGATTCCCGCCGCGACGACCATTCCGGCAAGCGCGCCGAGCCAGGCCGGCAGAGAGTACTCCACGCCGTCCTCCATTCATTGCGGCGCCCACCCCGTAACCTCCAAAACGCCGGCGACGATTGCGACCATCGCCAACGAAATCGGCAAAAAAACCTTCCAGCCGAGCCGCATCAACTGATCGTAGCGATAGCGCGGCACGAACGCCTTCACCATCGCGAACATGAAGAACACAAAGCTGGCCTTAAGCACGAACCAGATCACGCCCGGTACCCAGGTAAAGGGTATCACCGGGAACGGCGGCAGCCAGCCGCCGAGAAATAGGATCGTGCACATGGCGCACATCGTGGTGACGGCCACGTATTCGCCGAGCATGAACATCATGTAGGGGGTTGAGCCATACTCGACCATAAAGCCTGCGACCAGTTCGGATTCCGCCTCGACCAGGTCGAATGGCGGCCTATTGGTTTCCGCCAACGCGGAAACGAAGAAAATAATCAGCATCGGAAACAGCGGCAGCCAGTACCAGCGCAGCAAGCCCCATGGTGTATTCTGCGCTTCGACGATGGCGGTGAGATTGAGCGAGCCGACACAGAGCAGCACGGTGATAATGACGAAGCCGATCGAGACTTCGTAGGACACCATTTGCGCCGCCGAACGCAGCGCCGCGAGGAACGGGTATTTGGAGTTCGACGCCCAACCGGCCATGATGACGCCGTAGACGCCGAGCGAAGAGATGGCAAAGATATAAAGTATCCCGACATTGATGTTGGAAATGACCCATCCGGCATTGACCGGAATGACCGCCCAGGCGGCGAGCGCCAGCACGCAGGTGACAAGCGGCGCGAGCAAAAACACGCCCTTATTGGCGCCGGCGGGAATGACCGGCTCCTTGAACACGAATTTGAGCAGATCGGCGAAGGATTGGAACAGCCCCCACGGTCCGACCACGTTCGGACCGCGGCGTAATTGGACCGCTGCCCAGATTTTGCGGTCGGCGAGGAGCACATAGGCAACGGCAATCAGCAGAATGATCAGCAGTAGCAGGCTTTCCGCGACCATCACCACCAGCGGCCAAAGATACTCGGACCAGAACGCGGCCATCGTAAAATCCCTTATTCCGCCGCCGTCATGGCCGGTCGTCCCGCGGCGATCGCCGAGCACTCCGCCATCACCGCCGAACTGCGCGCGATCGGATTGGTGAAATAATAATCTTCGACGCTGGAAACGAACGGCGCTTTGTCCGCGGCGCCGCCGAGCGCCGCGAGCTTTGCAATGTCGGTGGCGTCGCCGGGCACGATTTGCCCAAGCCGCATAAGATGCGGATAAGCTTTGAACATCGCCTGGCGCAGAGCCGCCAGCGAATCGTAAGGTAGCCGGTTTTTCAGCACATCGGACAGTGCGCGCAGGATGGCCCAATCTTCCCGGGCATCGCCGGGCGGAAACGAGGCCCGCGTCGCCATTTGCACGCGGCCTTCGGTATTGACATAGGTCGCGGATTTTTCGGGGTAGGCCGCGCCGGGCAGCACCACGTCCGCGCGCATCGCGCCGCGGTCGCCATGGGTGCCGATGTAGACGACAAAAGCGCCGGGCGCGATTTCGATTTCATCGGCGCCGAGCAGGAAAAGCACGTCGAGCGTACCGAACGCCGCCATCTGCCGCGTCGTCAAGCCGCCCGGCCCCGGCACAAAGCCCAGATCGAGCGCGCCGACGCGCGAGGCCGCGCTGTGCAGGACGCCATAGCCGTTCCAGCCGTCCTTCACCGCGCCGAGATCGAGCGCGGCCTTGGCCGCAAGCGACGCGATCGCCGCACCGTCGCCGCGCGCAAAGGCGTGCGAACCTACGATTATCAGGGGATGCTTGGCCTGGCGCAGCGTGTCGGCGAAGGAGTGGCGAGCAATGGTGGCGAGCGTCTCCGGCCCGGCGCCGAGATAATCATAGCTGTAGGTCAGGTCCGCCTTCGGGCCGATGACGCCGATCGGGAATTTTTCAACACGCCAGCGCTTGCGGATGCGCGCATTGAGCAGCGTGCCCTCGCGGCGCGGATTCGAGCCGACAAGAAGCAGCGCGTCCGAATTTTCGATCCCGGCAACCGTCGAGTTCAACAGATAGGTCGCGCGGCCCCAGGCCGGATCGAGCACCGAGCCGTCCTGCCGGCAGTCGAGGTTGCCGACTTGCAACCGCGTCATCAAATCCTTGAGCGCGAAAATCTCCTCGACCGCGGCGAGATCGCCGACCAACGCGCCGATCCGCTTCGGTGTGGCCGCCGCCACCTTGCCCGCAATCGCCCCGAAAGCCTCGCTCCAACTCGCGGGGCGAAGTTTGCCGTTGTCCCGGACATAGGGCTGATCGAGCCGTTGCGCACGCAGGCCGTCCACCACATGGCGGGTCTTGTCGGAAATCCACTCCTCGTTGATGTCGTCATTGCTTCGCGGCAGGATGCGCATTACTTCGCGCCCCCGCGTATCGATGCGGATGGCGCAGCCGAGCGCGTCCATGACATCGATCGATTCGGTCTTGTTGAGCTCCCACGGCCGCGCCGCGAACGCGTAAGGCTTCGACGTCAGCGCACCGACCGGACAGATATCGACGACGTTGCCCTGCAATTCCGAATGCATCGCGGTTTCGAGATAGGTGGTGATCTCCATGTCCTCGCCGCGGCCGATGGCGCCGAGTTCGGGTACACCCGCGACCTCGGTGGCAAAGCGCACGCAGCGGGTGCACTGGATGCAGCGGTTCATCGAGGTTCGCACCAGAGCGCCGAGATATTTGTCCTCGACCGCACGCTTGTTCTCGCGGAAGCGGCTGGCGTCGATGCCATAGGCCATCGATTGGTCTTGCAGATCGCATTCGCCGCCCTGATCGCAAATCGGGCAATCGAGCGGATGATTGATCAGTAGAAATTCCATGACGCCTTCGCGCGCCTTGCGCACCATCGGCGAACGGGTCGAGAGCACCTTCGGCGAACCGTCCTTGTTCGGCGCCAAATCCTTCACAGCCATGGCGCAGGAGGCTTGCGGCTTCGGAATGCCGGCGACTTCGATCAGGCACATGCGGCAATTGCCGGCGATCGACAGGCGCTCGTGGTAGCAGAAGCGCGGAATTTCCGCGCCCGCGGCCTCGCACGCCTGCAGCAGCGTGTAGTCCGGCGGAACGTCGATCTCTTTGCCGTCGACGATGAGCTTGGTCATCCTGATCTCACTCCGCCGCGACCGAGACCGGTTCGGGCTGCGGGTTCGCGGTGTAAGCGTCGATGCGCCGTTCGATCTCAGGCCGGAAATGCCGCAGCAGGCCCTGCACCGGCCAAGCCGCGCCGTCGCCGAAGGCGCAGATGGTGTGGCCTTCGATCTGGGTTGTGACTTCCCACAGCATGTCGATCTCGCGCTTTTGCGCGTGGCCGTCGGCCATGCGGGTGAGCACGCGCCACATCCAGCCCATGCCCTCGCGGCACGGCGTGCACTGGCCGCAGCTTTCGTGCTTGTAGAAATAGGAAATGCGCGCCATCGCCTTGACGATGTCGTCGCCTTTATCCATGACGATCACCGCTGCGGTGCCGAGCGCCGTTTTCTTGTCGCGGCAACCGTCGAAATCCATCAACAGCGTATCGCATTGATCGGCGCCCGCCGGCACCATCGGCATCGATGAGCCGCCCGGGATCACGGCAAGAAGATTTTCCCACCCTCCCCGCACGCCGCCGGCGTGCTTGTCGATGAGTTCGCGCAGCGGAATCCCCATCTCCTCCTCGACCGTGCACGGCCGCTCGACGTGACCGGAAATGCAATAGAGTTTTGTCCCGGTGTTGTTCTTGCGCCCGATGCCGGCGAACCAGGCCGCGCCGCGCCGCATGATGTCGGGCACCTGGGCGATGGTCTCGACATTGTTGACCGTGGTCGGACAACCATAGAGGCCCATATTGGCGGGAAATGGCGGCTTGAGCCGCGGCTGGCCCTTTTTGCCTTCGAGACTTTCGAGGAGCGCGGTTTCTTCGCCGCAGATATAGGCGCCGGCGCCGTGATGGACGACGAGATCGAAGTCGAAGCCATGGATGTTGTTCTTGCCGATGAGCTTGGCGTCATAAGCCTGCTGCACGGCGGCTTCGAGGTTCTCGCGTTCGCGGATGAATTCGCCGCGGACGTAAATGTAACAATGGTTCGCCGCCATGGCGGCGCCGGCGATCAAGCAGCCTTCGATCAACAAATGCGGATCGTGCCGCATGATCTCGCGGTCCTTGCAGGTACCGGGCTCCGACTCGTCGGCATTGATGACGAGATAATGCGGGCGGCCCTCGGCCACCTGCTTGGGCATGAACGACCATTTCAGCCCAGTGGCGAAGCCCGCGCCGCCGCGGCCGCGCTGGCCGGAGGCTTTCATTTCATTGACGATGCCGTCGCGGCCTTTGTCCAAAATCGCCTTGGTGCCGTCCCAGGCGCCGCGTGCGCGGGCGCCGTCGAGGCCCCAATCGTGGCGGCCGTAAAGATTTGTGAAAATGCGATCCTTGTCTGCGAGCATTACTGGCTTCTCGGGTCGGATGCGTCACTGGGCTTCACGATCGGCTCTGCGGCCGATTGTGGTCTTGGCGCGTAGAGTGACGGATCGGTCAAAGTGTTGGGGCCGCCGACCGGGGCCGAAAACTGGCGATCGATTTGCGGCCCGGGTTTGGGCGTCCGCCCGGCGGCAAACTCGTTGAGAAGGCCGGTGAATATTTCGGGGCTGAGGTCTTCGTAATAATCGTAATTGATCTGCACCATCGGTGCGTTGACGCAAGCTCCCAGGCATTCGACTTCGACCCAGGAGAATGTGCCGTCGGCGGTGACCTCGCTCTCGTGCCCGATCATCTTGCGGCAGACTTTTTTCAGTTCTTCCGCGCCGCGCAGCATGCACGGCGTCGTGCCGCACAGCTGCACGTGGAAACGGCCGATCGGGGACAGGTTGAACATGGTGTAGAAGGTGGCGATTTCCAGCACGCGGATCTTCGCCATGCCAAGCAGTTCGGCGACCGCCTCGATCGCCTTCTGCGGCACCCAGCCGCCGGCCTGTTCCTGCGCGCGCCACAGCACCGGGATCACCGCGGACTGCTGGCGGCCCGGCGGATATTTCTCCATCTGCGCTTTCGCCCAGGCGAGATTTTCTGGCGTGAAGGCAAAGCTCGGCGGCTGTTTCTCGGCGAGACGGCGCACGCTCATCGGTCGACCTCCCCGAACACGATGTCGAGCGAGCCGAGAATGGCCGATATGTCGGCCAGCATGTGGCCGCGGCACATGAAATCCATGGCCTGCAAATGCGCAAAACCGGGCGCGCGAATTTTGCACTTGTAGGGCTTATTGCTGCCGTCGGCGACCAGATAGACGCCGAATTCGCCCTTGGGTGCCTCGACGGCAGCATAGACTTCCCCGGCCGGCACCTTGAATCCCTCGGTGTACAGCTTGAAATGATGGATCAGGCCTTCCATCGAACGCTTCATTTCCTCGCGGCGCGGCGGCACGATTTTATGGTCATCGATCATCACGCGGGTCTGAGCATCGGGGGCGTGCAATTTCTCGATACATTGCTTCATGATGCGCACGGATTGGCGCATCTCTTCCATGCGGATGCAGTAACGATCGTAATTGTCGCCGTTCTTGCCGATCGGAATGTCGAAGTCCATTTCGGCATAGCACTCATAAGGCTGCGCTTTGCGCAAATCCCAAACCGCGCCCGAGCCCCGCACCATCACGCCGGAAAAGCCGCGCGACCAGGCGTCCTTGAGCGTCACCACGCCGATATCGACATTGCGCTGCTTGAAAATGCGGTTTTCGGTGAGCAGTTCCTCGAGGTCGTCGCAGACTTTGAGGAACGGGTCGCAGAAAGCGGCTATGTCGTCGACCAGTTTCGGCGGCAGGTCCTGATGAACGCCGCCGACGCGGAAATAAGCGGCGTGCAGGCGCGAGCCCGAGGCGCGCTCGTAAAATCCCATGAGCTTTTCGCGCTCTTCAAAGCCCCACAACGGCGGGGTGAGCGCGCCGATGTCGAGCGCTTGCGTCGTGACATTGAGCAAATGGGACAGCAGGCGGCCAATTTCGCAATACAGCACGCGAATAAGCTGAGCGCGCCGCGGCACGTCGATCCCAAGCAGCTTTTCCGCCGCGAGGCAGAAGGCGTGCTCCTGATTGATCGGCGCGACGTAATCGAGCCGGTCGAAATACGGGATCGCCTGGAGATAGGTTTTGTGCTCGATCAGTTTTTCGGTGCCGCGGTGCAACAGCCCGATATGCGGATCGACGCGCTCCACCAATTCGCCGTCGAGCTCGAGCACTAAACGAAGCACACCATGTGCCGCGGGATGCTGGGGCCCAAAATTGATCGTGAAATTTCGGGTGGCGGCTTCGGCCATCACGCTACCTGCGCCATTTTGGCAGTTTTTGCCGCCAGCCGTGAATTGAATTTATCCCACATCACGACGAAGCGTTCGTGTCGGCCCTCGCCGATCAGGTCGATCCCGTCGTGCGCCTTCACTTTAAACGCCACGCGTGGGCCGGTGACCGCGGCGCATTCGACGTCCACGGTGACGGTCATGCCCGGCGGCGTCGCCGCCAAATGACTGACGTCGACGTGAACACCGAGACTGCCCTCGCCGGGGTCGAGATAGGGCGCCAGAAGCTGCGTGCAGGCCCATTCCATCAGCACGATCATAAAGCCGGTGGCGAAGACCTTCGGCATGGCGGCGATTTCGGGCGCCTCGGGATAGGTGTAGGGAACCGTCTTGTTTTCCGGCACCGTGTAGGAGAAGCGGTGGGTGAGGCCGGGCTTCAGCGTCGCCTTCATATCAAGACGCCTTCTCGCCGGGTTTCCCCGCTTTTTCATCGCCGGGAAGCACGTAATCCGTTCCTTCCCACGGCGATAGAAAATCGAAATTGCGGAATTCTTGCACCAGCCGCACCGGCTCGTAGACGACGCGCTTGAGTTCGTCGTCGTAACGCACCTCGACGAAGCCGGTCAGCGGAAAGTCCTTGCGCAGCGGATGGCCCTCAAAGCCGTAATCCGTCAAGATTCGCCGCATGTCGGGATGACCGGTGAACACGATGCCATAGAGATCGTAGGTCTCGCGCTCGAACCAATCGGCGCCGGGAAAGACGTCGATGATCGACGGCACCGCGGACCCTTCGTCGGTCTCGGCCTTGACGCGGATGCGCAAATTCAGCTGCGGCGCAAGCAGATGATAAACGACATCGAACCGCCGTTCGCGGCTCGGCCAATCGACGGCGGTGATGTCGATCAGATTGCAGAACTGACAGCGCACATCGTCGCGCAGAAAACGCATGACCGACACGATATCGGCCGGGAGCGCGGTCACGGTTAGTTCGCGATAGGCAACGGCATAGCCCGTCACCGACGGGCCAAGGGCAGCAGCGATTGTTTTGCCGAGCGTGTCCAGCGTCTCATCCATGGTCAGCGTTCGATGGTCGAGGTGCGGCGGATTTTTTTCTGAAGCAGCAACACGCCGTATAACAAGGCTTCGGCGGTGGGCGGACAGCCCGGCACGTAGATATCGACCGGCACGATACGGTCGCAGCCGCGCACCACCGCATAAGAATAATGGTAGTAGCCGCCGCCATTGGCGCATGAACCCATCGAAATCACATAACGCGGCTCCGGCATCTGGTCGTAGACTTTTCGCAGTGCCGGCGCCATTTTGTTGGTCAGGGTGCCGGCTACGATCATCACGTCGGACTGCCGCGGCGAACCGCGCGGCGCGAAACCGAAACGCTCGCAGTCGTAACGCGGCATCGACACTTGCATCATCTCGACCGCGCAGCAGGCCAGCCCGAACGTCATCCACATCAGCGAACCGGTTCGCGCCCAGGCGATCAAATCGTCGGCGGCGGCGACCAAAAATCCTTTGTCGGCGAGTTCGCCATTGAGCTCGGCGAAAAAAGGATCGTCGGCGCCGGCCGCCAGGCCGGTGCGCGGGTCGATGAGTCCCTGTCGCGGCGCGACCACCGCGGGTTCGCTCAATCCCATTCGAGCGCTCCCTTCTTCCACTCATAAATAAAGCCGACGGTTAGAACGCCGAGAAACAGCATCATCGACCAAAAACCGTACGCGCCGAGGTGACCGAACGACGCCGCCCAGGGAAACAAAAAGCTGACTTCGAGGTCGAAAATAATGAACAGGATTGCGACCAGGTAAAACCGCACGTCGAATTTCATGCGGGCGTCATCGAAGGCGTTAAAACCGCACTCATAGGCCGAGAGCTTTTCCGGATCGGGTTGCTGATAGGCGACGACAAACGCGACCGCGAGCAGCACAACCCCGATCACACCGGCGACACCGACGAAAACGATGAGCGGAAGATAGGCGAGCAGGAATTGACTCATTGATTGACTCATCGTGAGCCCTTCTGGCCCGCCATCAGGGATATTGTCCCAGGATTGGGAAAATGTCCGGTGTGCTGCCTTCCGGTGTGCGGCGCGAATCCGCGGGCCTCAAGATGCAGCGGATTCGCGTTGCAAATCGAGCTTTGCGACCCTTAGCGCAGTGCACAAAAAGGTGCAAGCTGGACCTGTGTGAAGCGGGCGCGCAGAAGTCCCCGGCGCCGTCCGTTTTACGCTGCCATGACGATTACAATTTCCTACAAGTTCATCGGCATCGCCCGCGACTGACGCCGCCAACGGTTATCCGGGAGAGCGAAGCCGCATCGGACGGCGTCACCGCCTAAGGACTGCGCGGCCTTCGTGCAGTCGGAAATCGAGAAATCGGGTAAGCTCGTGGGGACGACGACATCACGCTCATGTGAGGTGCCAGCCATGGACGATGTGACCAAGACCGCCCCCGGCGGGATCAAGGGCGAGGAGCACTGGATCGCCAAAGACGGCGATGCGAAGCTGTTCCTGTTTCAAAAATGCGCCGGCGATCCAAAGCGCAGCGCCGGCACCATTTTATTCGTGCACGGTTCATCGATGCCGGGGCAGCCAACTTTCGATCTTCATGTCGATGGCCGGCCGGACTCCTCGGTGATGGATTGGTTCGCGCGCCGCGATTTTGACTGCTGGTGCGTCGATATGGAGGGCTACGGGCGCTCGACCAAGGATCGCGACAACAACGCCCCGATCGCGCAAGGCGCCGACGATTGCCTAGCCGCCGCGACTTATATTCAAAGGCTCAAAGGATCGCGCGCGCTCCTCGTCTACGGCATCTCGTCCGGTGCCCTGCGCGCCGCCTTGTTCGCGCAGCGCCATCCCACACTGGTCGCCCGCCTCGCGCTCGACGCCATGGTCTGGACCGGCGAAGGTTCGCCCACGCTGGCCGAGCGGCGGAAAAGACTTCCCGAGTTTTTGACCAAGAACCGGCGCCCGATCGACAAGGCGTTTATCCACTCGATCTTCGCGCGCGATCATCCCGGAACCGCGGAGGAGAATGTCATCGACGCCTTCGCCGACGCCGTGACCGCGCTTGATGACTCGGTACCGACCGGAACTTATGTCGATATGTGCAGCCATCTGCCGGTGGTCGACCCGGAAAAAATCACGGTGCCGACACTGATCATGCGCGGCCAATGGGACGGCATAGCGAGCTTCGACGACCTCATCGCGTTTTTTGCCAAGCTGCCCAACCCCGACAAGCATTTCGCGGTAATGCCGGGAATTTCGCATGCCAGCTTCCAGCAGAAGAATTACGCGCTGGTCTACCATATTTTGTGGAGCTTCTTCACGCAGCCGGCGCCGATCTATCGCGGGTAAGGCGACCGCCGAACCTTTCTTGGAGCTGGTTCGTTGACGGCCGCGATCGTGCCGAGGGCGATATTCATGGCCGCTAAAATAGCCACCAAAATGCTGGGCCTGGCCGCCGGTCTGGGCGCCGGCGTCGTACTCTTCGGCTCGACCGCTCAAAGCGCGCACCGGCCTCGCGGCCATCATGTGGCTGCGGCGCAAGCGCAACCGCAAATTGCCTGCACCGTCCTCGGCTGCATGCCCATTCCGGCAGCGTGCACGCCCGTCGGCGGCAAGACTCCGGGCGGAATCCCGACCGGTTACGATGTCATCGTTTGCCCGCCCGGCGTTTGGCCGCTCAAGTAAGTTTGCGAAAAAATCCAATATTTATAATGATTTGGCGGGAGCGACCGGGCTCGAACCGGCGACCTTCGGCGTGACAGGCCGACGCTCTAACCAACTGAGCTACGCCCCCGCGGGCGCGTCGGCACTTAAGGCCCACCTCGCCTCAAGTCAAGGATTTTGGGCCTAAACTGGCCTTTGCCGGCCGCCTTACGCTCGCCACGAAGCCCCCGCAGAGACTGCCTTAGGGGCAAAAAACATCGGTGGAATCGGCAAAACAAGCGTGGTCAGCCCCAGCCGAATCGTTTAACTCAAACGCCCTGAGCGGCGCTTTTTCGACGCTACCGCTTTATTGAGGAGGGACTTATGACGCCTGGTAAAACAACCGCTACGACCGTGACATTGAAGCATCTCGCGGCGAGCCTTGCCGAGGATAACGAGCTTTCGAAGAAACAGGCCGAGGCCATTCTCGGCGGCCTGGTCGGGAATATCGTCAAACACCTTAAGAAGGGCGAGCGCATCCGCATCGGCGGCCTCGGCATTCTTCAGGTACGAAAGCGCGCCGCGCGCATGGGCCGAAACCCGGCCACCGGCGAGCCCATTCAAATCAAAGCCAGCAAGAAGGTCGCTTTCCGCGCCTCAAAGGAACTCAAGGAAGCGATCTGAAGCTTCGCTCGAGAACCTAAAAGCGGTTTTTCGCGTCATTCACCGCCCGCTTGCCATCGCAGTTCGCAAAATTGCGGTCGCAGCGGGCGGGCGATTTTGTCGGGTCGCATGATCCAAGCGACATACCAGCATGACGATCAGATCACGGCGCAAAAATCGCGGTGGGGATGGCGGGCGGACTTGTCGGCCCAGCCTTCGCCGCGCTTGGCGTGCGAAGGTTGGTGGGCGGTGACGGACTCGAACCGCCGACATTCTGCGTGTAAAGCAGACGCTCTACCAACTGAGCTAACCGCCCCGGTCGCGAGATGTATCGCCGCGCGGCCCCAGCGCGCAATAGTCCTGCCACATGAGTCCTGACAAGAGTCTACCGCGTGTTTCCATGGTACCGCGGCATTCGCCGGTAAAACGTGAGTCATTACCGCGCCCTGCCCTGTCCTTGACGCAATCAAGCGCACAGTGTTGGGCTTAATTCGATCGAACTTCCCATCGCTCTCGAGGCCAACCGCCCCGCGACAGTAAATCGTGCGATGACGTACCTACGCAAATGGCCGGGCCGGGAGCCCGGAAAGAGGGGACCATGTTCCGCATATCGGGCTTGACGTTCGTTGTTGTGCTTTCCGCCGCCGCCGCCGCCACGTCGGCGCTTGCCCAGAAATTGCCGCCGCAGCCGCCGCCGGTCGCCTCACCGCTGGGTCAGGGAAGTCAGCAAGAACGCGATGCTTGCCATCCG
>Ga0181537_10004533_pt1 | contig 11518 bp, 11 predicted proteins | sample PEATcosm2014_Bin_39_FD_119765 | JGI IMG/M metagenome (GOLD analysis project Ga0181537, IMG submission 119765) | Peatland microbial communities from MTU Mesocosm Facility, Houghton, MI, USA - PEATcosm2014_Bin23_10_metaG | ecosystem: Environmental > Terrestrial > Soil > Wetlands > Peat | place... | reverse complement strand
GCCTTGCCCTGCACGCATTTCAGGCCGGCCTCGATCACCGAGAATTTGGAGGAATCGATCATCAGCGGCACACGGGCGATATCGGGCTCGGCAGCGATGAGATTGAGGAACGTGGTCATCGCCTTCTCGGAATCGAGCAGGCCCTCATCCATGTTGACGTCGAGAATCTGCGCGCCGTTCTCGACCTGGTCGCGCGCCACCGCCAGCGCCGCGGTGTAGTCGCCGGCGCTGATGAGTTTGCGGAACCGGGCCGACCCGGTCACGTTGGTGCGCTCGCCGACATTGACGAAGGGAATGGCCGGTGAAAGCGTGAATGGCTCGAGCCCGGAGAGCCGCAAGAGCGGCGCAACCTGCGGGATTTGGCGCGGCGACTTGCCGGCAACGGCGGCGGCGATGGCGCGAATATGATCGGGCGTCGTGCCGCAACAGCCGCCGACGATATTGACCAGGCCAGAGGCTGCAAATTCGCCGAGCGAAGCGGCCATGGCCGCGGGGTCTTCGTCGTAGCGTCCGAATTCGTTGGGCAGCCCGGCATTGGGATAGACACAAATCAGCGTGTCGGCGACGCGCGCTAACTCGGCGACATGCGCGCGCATCTGCCGGGCGCCGAGCGCGCAGTTCAGTCCGATTGACAAAGGCGCGGCATGGGCGACGGAATTCCAGAATGCCTCCGGCGTCTGACCGGACAGAAGCCGCCCGGAGCGGTCGGTGACCGTACCCGACAGCATGATCGGCACGCTTATTCCGCGCGCTTCCGTCACTTCAGCGCAGGCGAAGATTGCGGCCTTGGCGTTGAGCGTGTCGAAGATGGTCTCGATCAACAGAAGATCGGCACCGCCGTCGATCAGTCCCCCGACCTGCTCGGCGTAAGCTTTGCGCAGTTCGTCGAAGGTAACGGAGCGAAAACTCGGATTGAGCACGTCGGGCGAGATCGAGGCGGTACGGTTGGTTGGCCCGATGGCGCCGGCGACAAAGCGCGGCCGGCCGTCCTCGGCCTCGGCAGTCCGCGCCGCTTCGTGCGCGAGCCGCGCGCCTTCGCGGTTCAGCTCGTAGGCGATCGCTTCCATGCCGTAATCGGCTTGCGCGATGCGGGTAGAGGAGAAGGTGTTGGTGGAGACGATATCGGCACCGGCGCGGAAATAGGCGAGATGGATGGCGCGCACGGCGTCCGTCCGGCTGAGATTGAGGAGATCGTTATTGCCGCGGACCTCGCGGTTCCAGGCGTCGAAGCGGGCGCCGCGATAGCCCTGTTCGTCGAGGCCGAGCGCCTGGATCATTGTGCCCATGGCGCCGTCGAGCACGAGGATGCGCTCGGCGGCGACGCGGCGCAGCGCGGCTTCCTTGGCCGATGGGACTGCAGGATTGCTCATTGGCTACGCGCTTTCGCTCTCGGCGGGAGACAACGTGCGATCGTCGCCAGGCCGTAGTCCGAGCAGGTGACAGATCGCGTAAACGAGATCGGCGCGGTTCATGGTGTAGAAGTGAAAATCGCGCACGCCCTGGCCGGCCAGTTCGAGCACCTGTTCGGCGGCGACGGCGGCGGCGATCAGCTTGCGCGTGGCCGGATCGTCGTCGAGGCCATCGAAGCGCGCCGCAAGCCAATCCGGCACCGAGGCGCCAGTGCGTGCAGCGAAGTTGCGGGTCTGCTTGAAGTTCTGCACCGGCAGGATGCCGGGCACGATCGGGATATCGATGCCCGCGGCGCGGACGCGGTCCAGATAGCGGAAATAAAGATCGTTGTCGAAGAAGAACTGGGTGATGGCGCGGCTTGCACCGGCATCGACCTTGGCCTTGAGCATGTCGAGGTCGGCCGCAACATCGGCGCTGTCGGGGTGTTTTTCCGGATAAGCGGAGACCGATACTTCGAGATCGGCAATGCGCTTGATACCGGCGACGAGGTCGGCGGCATTTTGGTAGCCGCCGGGATGCGGTGAATATCGTGCGCCGATGCCGCCGGGAGGATCGCCACGCAAAGCCACGATATGGCGCACACCGGCATCCGCGTAGGCTTCGATCACCGCGTCGACTTCCGCGCGCGTCGCGGCGACGCAGGTCAAATGCGCAGCCGGCGTGAGCATCGTTTCGGCGAGGATGCGCTTGACGGTCGCATGCGTGCGCTCACGGGTCGAGCCACCGGCGCCGTAGGTCACCGAGACGAAATTCGGCTGCAGGGGCGCAAGCCGTCCGATCGCCCGCCACAAATTCTCTTCCATCTCCGCGTCGCGCGGCGGAAAGAACTCGAACGAGACATGGACGCGGCGCGCGCCGGCTCTACCACGCATCATGCCACCTCGCGCGTTGTCGGCGCCGCCAGCGCGATGCGCGGATCGCGCCCGAGCCAGAGCGAAACCGCGATTCGTCCCTCCGGACCCGGCGGCAAAGTTTGCTGGCGGATGACGTCGAGGCCGGCGGCTTCGAGCCATTGCGTCACCGTCTCGGCGGCGAAGCCGAGGCGGCGATGAGCGTGCTCGTCGCGCAGGAATTCGAGATCGTGGGGTGCGAAATCGACGAGGAGGAGGCGTCCCCCGGGCCGCAGCACACGCGCCGCCTCGCGGATGGCGCGGGCGCTATCGTCGAGGAAGTGCAGGACCTGATGAACGATGACGACGTCGAAAGAATCGCGCGGCAATGCAAGATCGTAGATGTCGGTGTGGCGCACGCTGCAATTCTTCAGCCCGGCGCGGTCAAGGCGGGCGCGGGCGAGCGCCAGCATGTCGAGGGAGAGGTCAAGGCCGAGGCCGCGCTCGACGTCGGCGCCGAACAATTCCAGCATGCGGCCGGTGCCGGTGCCGAGATCAAGAAGCGAGGGGATCGGTGCGTCGCCAAGGGCGGTGCGGATCGCCTCTTCAACTGCGGCGTCGGCGACGTGGAGCTTGCGGATGCGATCCCATTCGGCGGCGTAGCGGCGGAAATAATTTTGCGCGGCGGCGGCGCGTGCGGCGCGCACCGCCGTGAGCCGCTCGCGGTCCCGGGCAATGACCGGATCGGCAGCGTCGAGCCGCGCAATCAGCGCGCGCGCGATATCGGCGGCCGTGCCGCGCTCGCCGAGGCGAAAAAACGCCCACGATCCTTCGCGGTGGCGCTCGACCAGACCGGCTTCGGCCAGGAGCCGCAAATGCCGGGACAGCCGCGGTTGCGATTGGCGCAGGATGGCGGTGAGATCGGAAACCGTGAGTTCGGCTTCCGAAGTCAGCATTAGAAGCCGCAGTCGCGTGGCTTCGCCGGCCGCCTTGAGGATTGCGGTGAGGGCGGGGAAGGGCAGTTGGCCGGGGTCCATCGGATTTCGTGCCTCAGCAAAACGCATATAAAGATATCTTTATGCGATTAAACTGGCAAGGGGCGATGGGAAGATGCCCACAGGCAGGGGAATTATCGAGGCTTTCCGATGCCGGGAGGGCTTGGCCGGGTGCCGGGAGGTCTGGCCGGCGCGGGACCTCCATGCCAGAACCGCGGCCATGACCGAAGCGAAAGCGCCTAAGGATCCGAGCGACTTGCGCGAAGGCGAGGTGGCCGTCCCGCTGCCGGCGGGGTTCGACGCCTCGCTCTATTACATCGGCCGCATCCACACGCCGTGGAAGCGCCGGGAGGATTGTCCCAAAAACCCGCGCGAAACCCGCGCGGAGTGCACCATCGTACTTGATCCACGCTGGGCCGGAGGCTTGCAAGGTCTTGAGACCGTCAGCCACGTGGTGGTGCTCTACTGGATGGACCGCGCGCGCCGCGATCTCGTACTGCAAGCGCCGCATCATTACCCCGAGCGCCGCGGTACCTTCGCGCTGCGCTCGCCGGTGCGGCCCAATCCGATTGCGGTTTCGGTGGCGCAGCTTGTGGGCGTCGAGGGTAACACACTCACCGTTGTCGGCCTTGATTGCCTCGACGGCACGCCGCTTCTGGATCTGAAGCCCTATTTTGCGTCGACCGACTCGATACCGGACGCGTCCGTCGGCTGGCACGCCGGAACCAAACGATGAGGCGACGTTAGTCTTTTGGCCGCGGATGCATATCTAACGTCGATGCGACAATTGAGGAATTTGAAAACATGAGCAGACTGCCGACAGTGTTTATTCCGCATGGCGGCGGCCCGTGCTTCTTCATGGACTGGGACCCGCCCGACACCTGGGACCGTATGGCGGACTATTTGCGACATGTCCCGAACGAGGTAGGACCTCCGCCAAAGACGCTGGTGGTTATTTCGGGTCATTGGGAGGAGGACGTCGTCACCATCCAAAATAATCCGGCGCCACCGCTGCTCTACGATTATTCCGGCTTTCCGCCGAGCACTTACGAGATCAAATTCCCGGCCCCCGGTGCGCCGGCGGTTTCAGCGCGGGTCGCCGAGCTGCTCGGAGCGGCCGGCATTGCGTGGAAATATGACAACACCCGCGGCTTCGATCACGGCGTGTTCATTCCGCTGAAGGTGGCCTATCCGCGGGCCGACATCCCGATCGTTCAGGTCTCGCTGCTGGCCAGCATGGATCCTGCGGAGCATATCCGGATCGGGCAGGCGCTGTCGCCGCTGCGCGATGAAGGCGTGCTCATCGTCGGCACCGGCATGACCTATCACAACATGCGGACGCTGATGGCAAGCATGCGCGGCGGCGCCGACGGACGCTCCGCCGATCCAGGATCGCAGCGCTTCGACGACTGGCTGGAAGAGGTTTTGACCAAAGAAAGCCCGCAACAGCGCGTAGCCGCCCTGACGGCATGGGAAAAAGCTCCGTCTGCGCGCGCCGCCCACCCACGTGAGGAGCACCTGCTGCCGCTTCACGTCGTGGTCGGCGCCGCAGGTGAGGACCGGGGACGCCGGACGCTCAAGGACGTGGTCATGGGCGCCGTGGAGTCCGCATTCCAGTTCGGATGAAACGGCCGCCGCCGCGGCGATCAAAATAGCGGCGGCATATCGCCGACGCGCAGCATGCCGAGATAGATCGCGCCGTCGGAAAAACGCAGCGGCAGGACGATCGCCGGTTGCTGGTCGATCACCGATTGCTCACCCATCTTTTTCAGGTTGTCGACCAGGTTGGCGTTTGCCGTTTGGCGGACGGCGTCGCCGAGCCCCGGCACCAGGCGGTCGAGCGCGCCCAATCCCTGCGCTATGGAGCCCTGCGCGGTGGCGCCTTGCGTGGCCGATAGTCGGTCGATGCCTTGCGCGATCAACTGGTCGATACCGAGCCGCGGCACGATCTCATCGAGGCCGACGATAGCGACGCGCACGAGGCCGTCGAGATGGCTGCGATCGTTCACGCGCAAGGTTCCGGCGCCGACCACGATGGCGCTTCCCTGCGTGAAGCGCAGCGTCTTGATCTCGAACGCGCCGTTATTTGCTTGCATCTCGCGAAAGCGCTCGGCCCAAGGTTTCGGGGAAAAATCGTTGATCCCGCGCAAAGTCGCATCGAGATCGATGTTGAGCGGCACGGTCAGCAGCGGGTGCAAGGTCGGCGCCGCTGCCGCGGAAAGCCGCAGAACAACCTCGATCACCGGCCGGTTGCGCGCCGAGCCGCCAACGATGCGGCCTTGTAGCTCCGCGCTTTTCGCTCTGAACAGGGCCTCGCCGGCATTGCTGGCGGTGGTGACGCGATCGAGACGCGGTCCGTCGAGCGTCACGGACACGCCTTCGGGATCGGGCGGCACACCGCGCAGGCCGAGCCGCGCTCGCGTCCAGTCGGCGACGAAGACGGACGACTCGCCAGCTGCCGCTACCGTCATCGGCCCTGAGATGTCGCCGGTCAGCTGGGTCGGGCGATAGACCTGCGCAGAAAACGTTACCGACTTCGCTTTGACGGCAAAAGGCGGCGCGTTGTTGCTGATCGTGGCTGCCGGATCGGTGCAGTGGACGCTCATGCCGAGCGGGAATCCGCCGATCGATTCCGTGGCGCAGGAATAGATTCGTCCGGCCGCGGCCTCACGTTCGATCCAGCTTGCCAACGTGCGGTCGGTTACGGCGGAGGCGTAATACCACACCCAGCCCCAGGCGACCGCGAGCAGGGCGATAATTGCGATCGGCGCAAGGATCCGCCAAGGCCGGCGCCAAGCGCGGCCGGGACCAGGCACCCGCGGCCGTTGAGCTTGCGGGCGCATCATGCTGAGAGGGGATTCGGCTACCATGGCCCTTCTTCGCCCGCCGAGTGCGGCGTTTCAAAGACGTTGCTGGAAGAATCTGTGGCAGAAACTAAAGCCTCGCCGATTGCGCCGCCACAAGGGGCCTGTTAGGCGAGCGGAAGTTCCCTTGGGAGTCAACGAGCGTGACATCGGCAGCCGACTCGCACGATCGCAAAGACCTCTGGGTGTTCGGCTACGGCTCGCTGATGTGGCGCCCGGGCTTCGACTTTGTCGAGCGGGTGCCGGCGCGGCTCACCGGCCTGCACCGGGCGCTCTGCGTCTATTCCTTCGTACATCGCGGCACTCCGGAACGGCCGGGCCTAGTGCTCGGGCTCGATCGCGGCGGCATGTGCCGCGGCATCGCCTTTCGCGTCGCCGCCGGGGCGTGGGAAAAGACCGTTGCCTATTTGCGCGCCCGCGAGCAGGTAACGAGTGTCTATCTGGAAACGATGCGGCGGATCGAACTGGAAGATGAAGTGCGCCGCCAGGTGCGCGCGCTCTGCTTCATCGTCGACCGCAGTCACGTGCAATATGCCGGGCGGCTGACGATTGCCGAATGCGTGCATCACGTGCGGCAGGGCCACGGCAGCTCCGGTCCCAATCGCGAATACGTGCTGGACGCGGTGCAGTCGCTGGAAGCTTTGGGGTATCGCGAAACCGATCTGCACTTGATCGCCGAGAAGTTGAAAGGCGCTCACGACGCGGTCGTCGGTCCTACGTAATCGTTATCGAATCTTTTGACTCCCGAAGCAGTCTACCGGTCGCGTTCTCCAATACATTCTGCAGCCGTTTGAGAAATTCGCGCTTGTCGAGGCCGGGCGGGATCGGATCGAGAACTTCGACAAGTACTTTGCCGGGATAACGGCGCAGCGAGCGGCGCGGCCAGAACAGCCCGGAATTGAGCGCGATGGGCACGCAGGGCAACCCGGTCTCGGCGTAGAGATAGGCGACGCCCGGCAGATAACGCGGCGCGGCGCCGGGCGGCCGCCGCGTGCCTTCGGGAAAAATCACGACCTGCCGCCCGCGCGGTATTTCCTCGCGCACCAGCGTCGCCATGCGCGCCAATGCCGCCGCGCGCGACCCGCGATCGATCGGGATCATCCGCGCCTTGCGCGCCAGCGAGCCGAACAGCGGAATCCACATCAGTTCGCGCTTGAGCACCAAGGTCGGATCGGGCAGCAGTGCGAATAACGCAAATGTATCCCACAAAGATTGGTGCTTGCAGGCGACGATGTAGGCGCCCTCGGGCAACTTCTCGCGTCCGCGCCATTCGACGCCCGTGCCGCAGACCACCCGTAAGAGCCAGAGGCTGCTTGCCGCATAGCCGCGCAGGGCGCCGTGCAGAAAGCGATAAGGCAGCGCCAGCGTCGGCACCGCCGCGATCATGCGCACGATAAGGTTGACGTAAAACAGCGCGTTGAAGAGGAGCGAACGGACGAGAATAAAATGGCTCACTGGATCGCCGTCGTCTCGGACTGCGCGCCCGCCGCCCGTCCCGCGCCGCGCGCGGCAAAGATGCGATTGCCGCCGGCGTTGGCCGCCAGCGAGTCGAACCGCATGCGCACTTTCGCGAACAGGAATTTGAAATATTCCGACACCACCAGCCGGGTGGTCGCGCCGTTCGCCCACCACGGCTCGACGCGCAACCGGTCGGACACGACCGGGTAGGGGATCAGCGCCGCGTCGGGGAGCTGGTGGGCGATCTCGGCGAGCGCGCGCGGCATGTGATAGGCCGACGTGACGATGATCAGCGAGTGAAAGCCACGGTCGAGCGCCCAGCGGCGCGTTTCCACCGCATTGCCGAGCGTGTTGATCGCCGAATAATCGAGATCAACGCAGCAGGACAGAAAACGCGCGTAATCGGGAACCTGATGCGCGATGTCGGCGGTAGTCGTGCCAGGATTAACGCCGGTGATGAGCAGGCGCTTGCCGCGGCCGGCGGCCAGCAATTCGAGCGCGTCCGATACGCGCGACGTGCCGCCGGTGAGGACGACGATACCGTCGGCGTTACGGGCAAGCGCCACTTGCCGGTCCGGTAGCAGCCAGAGAAAGACTGCAAATCCGAGCAGGAGCGCTGCGCCGCCGAAGACGGCCAGCCTGACCGCAAAAAATCCGATGCGCCGCGTTCTGACCGCGGACTTAAGGCTGAGCATCGCTGCGCTTGTCCCTCGCGCCCAATCCCGTTTCGGCTCGAATCAAAGCCGCCGCCTCCACGCTGAGTTGATCGTTTTTTAAGCCGTTAGTCGATGGCCGCAAGCGTGCGGTTGACGATGTGCCGCGACGCAAATGCAGTCACCAGCGCCATGAACACGATTTGCAGCAGGATCGCCAGATAGCCGGTGACGCCGATCGAGAGATTGCCGAACAGACCCGCGACCTGATCGCCGCCGGGCGTATCCGAGAGCCAGGCGTTGGCCGCCTCGGTCATGCCGAACAAGAGGATCGCTGCGCCGCCGCCGATCGCGCCGCCCTTGAAACCGAGAATAAGGAAATGACGCTGGAACTGGCCGGCGATAAAGCCATCGGTGGCGCCGACATAATGTAACACTTCGACGATCGGCCGGTTGGCCGCCATGGCGCCGCGTGTGGCAAACGTCACCGAGAGGACGGTGACTGCCAGAACCAGGACGAACACGGCGATACCCGCGACGACAGCCGTTCCCGCCATGGTGCGCATGCGATCGATCCAGTGCCGATGATCGTCGAGGCTCGCAGTCGGAACCCTCGCCGCGAGCGCTTGCCGCAACGCCGCGAAATCCGGCCGCGCGCCGGGGGAAAGCTTGACCACGATCAGCCGCGGGATCGGCAAGTCGTCGAGCGCGAGGCCGGCGCCGAGCCAGGGCTCGACCAGCCGTGCCGATTCCGCCTTGGTGAAGGCGCGCACATCGGCGATGCCGCCGGCGGCGCGGGTGATCTCGACCACGCTCGCCACGTCGGCGTCGAGGTTGCGCCCCGGAATCGGCCGCACCTGGATGGTGACCTCGCGGCCGACCTCGGCCTGCCAATCGCTCGCCGCGCTCACCACCATCAGCGCGGCGCCGGTGGTGATCGAGGCGAGGAAGGTCATGATGGCGACCACGGCGGTCAGCGAGCGGCCGGCGATCGAGTTTCTTGGTACGATCGACGTCGCGGCGGGCAACGTGCGCAGGAGCGCCGGCGAGGCGGCGAGCTCATCCCACGGCTCCGTCATGCTTCCGGCGGGTTCAGTCATAGACATGCAGGCGCCCATCATGCAGGACCAGCCGTCGCGCGTCGTATTCGTCCATCAGCGCAATATCGTGGGTGGCGATCACGACCGCGGTGCCGTTCTTGTTGAGCTCGACGAAGAGCCGCAGCAGGCGCTGGCCGAGATTGGGATCGACGTTGCCGGTCGGCTCGTCGGCGAGCAGAAGCTGGGGTCGGGCGATCACGGCGCGGGCGATGGCGGCGCGCTGCTTTTCGCCGCCGGAGAGCACCGGCGGCAGGGCGCTCATCCGCTCACCGAGCCCAACCCATTGCAACAGCTCGACCACCTCCGCCCGATAGTCGGCTTCGTCCTTGCCGAGCACGCGCAGCGGCAGAGCGACATTCTCGTAGGTGGTCATGTGGTCGAGCAGGCGGAAATCCTGGAACACGATGCCGATCCGCCGCCGCAGATTTGCGCGGCCGTCCTTGCTCAGAAAGGCGGTATCGCTCTCGAACATGCTGATCAGGCCCCGCGTCGGCCGCAATGACAGCAGCATCAGGCGCAATAACGAGGTCTTGCCGGCGCCGGAGGGGCCGGTGAGGAACTGGAAGGAATGCCCATCGATCCCGAAGTTGAGATCGCGCAGCACCTCGGGGCCGGGCCCATAGCGCAAGCCGACATTCTCGAACCGGATCACGCCGTCCCTCCGCAAGCCTCCGGCATTTGCGCGGGGCCGCGACTGATTCGCGACCGTCGCAGAAGCCTCATACCACGCCGCCCGGGCGGCAAAGGGGCGGCATGGTTTCCAATTCGTTAACGGATCGCGAGCTAGGATTGGGCTTTGAAGGTGACGCGCCGCTGATTCGCCCATGCTGATCGCTTGCCCGTCCTGTGCGGCCTCCTACGAGGTGGAGATGGCGAGCCTGTGCCCGGATGGGCGTCAGGTGCGCTGCCTCTGCTGCGGCATGGTTTGGCACGCGGAGCTGACCCACGCCCAAAAGCTTCTGGCCGCCGCCGCGGCGCTCGGTCCCGATCCGGAGACCCTTGTATCAACGGCCGAGCCGGCAGCCGAGGAATCCACGCCGGCGACGGCTGCCATCCCCGCAGGCGAAATCGCGGACCAAGCCGGCCTCTCCGAGCCGCCGGCCGGCGACGCAGAGCCGGTGGTAGCAGAGGCGGTCGAGCTGGCAGTGGACGCGGCCTTTGACGAGCCGGTCTTCGAGCTCGATGCTGCTCCGGCGGAGACGGCAGACGCGGGGCCGCCGATCGTTCCTGACGATGCGGATGCCGACGCCGGTACCATAGACAGCGCGCCGCTGGTCGAGTTTGCTGCCGACGATCACGTCGAACCCGATCGCGAACCGGCCGAGGACTTTGAACCCATTGCCGCGTACCGGCTGCGGCGCGGCGTGAGCCGCCCCGCGATACGCTGGCCGCTGTCGCAAATGCAGTCCGGCATCCTTGTGATGGCGCTGATCAGCATCGCCGTCGTCGGCTGGCGGCACACAATCGTCCGCACGCTACCGCAGACGGCTTCGTTTTACGCTCTGCTGGGAATGCCCGTGGATTTGCGCGGGCTCACCTTCGACGACGTCGTCACCACCACGGAGCAGCACGACGGCGTGCCTGTGCTCATGGTCGAAGGAAACATCTTTAACGATGCCCGCAAGATCGAAGACGTGCCGCGGCTCAAATTCGTTGTGCGAAACGCTGCGCGGCAGGAGATCTATTCGTGGACGACGACGCCCGCGCGCAGCGTGTTGCCGCCCGGCGAGATGATGTCGTTCCGCAGCCGGCTCGCTTCGCCGCCGCCCGACGCGCATGACCTGGTTTTGCGCTTCGTCAGTCGCCACGAATTCATCACCGGAGCCCGCTGACCGCCATGGCGCGTGTACTCATAGCCGAAGACGAGGACGTGCTGCGCGCGCTGTGTGCGCGCGCGCTGTTGAGCGACGGCCACGAGGTCAAGGCCGCGCGCGACGGCAGCGAGGCGCTCGATCTGCTGACACGCGAGAAAGGAGGCTTCGATCTCCTTCTCACCGACATCCGCATGCCGCAGATGGACGGCATCGAGCTCGCGCTCGCCGCGGGCCGCGATTATCCCGACCTTACGATCATGCTGATGACCGGCTTTGCCGATCAGCGCGAGCGCGCCCACGGCCTCGACGCCATCATTCACGACGTGATCGCCAAACCGTTCTCGGTGGCGGCGTTGCGCGCGGCGGTCACCGAAGCGCTGACGGTGCGCGCGCG